>OIYP01000012.1_pt1 | contig 162180 bp, 144 predicted proteins | sample 1588261 | NCBI WGS metagenome assembly OIYP01 (sample SAMN03283293) | human gut metagenome | biome: human-associated habitat; material: feces | host: Homo sapiens | place: Peru | collected 2012 | reverse complement strand
AGAAAAATTTGAAAACTCAATGAATAAGCTGATAAAGAAAAACAATCACATTCAGTTGTCAACTCGGAGAACTGTCAGAAGAGGCTTGCTTGCGGCAATTATAGCCTTGATTGTTGCATTTACAGGTCTTATGAGTGTTTCGGCAACGAGAAAACCGTTTATTGAATTTATAAAGAAAGTGTTTTCTCAGTATAATGATATTTCGATATCAAATGAATCCACTCTGCCAGTAAACAGAATTGAAACGGAATATACGTTAACGGATTTACCAAGTGGATATAATCTTGAAATTTATAGCAATTATGATACATCCGTGTTTTCAGTATGGAAAAATGAAAACGGTGAAGAAATTGCCTTTGGTCAAGACATTTTATCTATGAAATTTGATATTGACAATGAGTATAATTATCAAGAATTTAATATAAATGGTTATCCTGCGTTTTATACTGAAGATAATTCAGGTGCTTTTCTAACATGGACTGATGGCTACTATTGGTTCGAAATTAACGGTCCCAGAAACGAAATTGATTATCTGAAAAATGCTCCTAAAAAAATTGTCGAAAAAAATTGAAAATTTTTGTAACATAAACCTCCTTTTGAACTGTTATGTATTGCAAAGGGCAATAATAGTTTGAAAGGAGGTGTTTTAATGAAAAAGTTTATATCAATATGCCTTTGTTTTTTTATTGTTTTTGCGATGACAGTCCCTGCTTTTGCTAGTGACATAGATACTTGTTCAAACAATGTTAAGTCAACTGATATTTCATTTTCTATATCAAACAGTGGAAATGCAACTGTTGTGCTTAAGTACTATGGCAAATCCGGAGTAACTCAAAAAGCTGAAATATCAACAAAAATTCAGAAAAAAGTTGGTGTAATCTGGGTGACAGTGAGTAATGGAAGTTGGACTGATACATCAAGTTCTACAAATTTTTCTACCAGCCATTCAGTTCAACTGTCTAGCAAAGCAACTTACCGTGCACATGTAGTGTTTACTATATCGGGTAGCGGTGGAAGTGATGATAAAATCACTAAAAATTCCGAAATGACATATAAGTAATATGAATTTTCAACGAATGTACTTTTATCAAAATCAGTTTTTATATAGAATGGAGGCGATATAAAAAGAACTTAACTTAATCGAAAAATACTTTTTCGATTGTTTTGACAGAATAACGAAAAATAAGCAGAGCAGCATTACGGCTGCTCTGCTTAAAAAAGGAAGGATGGTTTTATGCCGGATATTAAATCTATCGCCGCTGTTAAAGAGGCAATTGGCGGCGAAAATTTTGACAATAATATAAATGTTGTTGTTACTGATGAAAAAAACAACATCAAGTATGTTTATAAAAACATATATGTAAAAGTATATTACGAATACGGATATGAGCAAATGAAGGTTGAAGTTTACTGGGAAGACGATTCTTCTTGTCCGGATTACTCAACTATCGGTTTGCGAGGATCATTTAATACGAATTTTCAAAAGTTTACATATTTTGGCGGCATTTTAAGTTGGAAATATAACGATAAAACCATAAGTATTGATTTTAATTAACATTACTTTGCATGTATGAGGAGGACAAACTGTGACATATAGATATTATAAAATCAGGCGTGAGATTTTTGAAGACGATTCGGAAAAACCTTTAAAGAAGTTTCGTTCGGGTTCTGATTTAAAAGAGTTATTCAGACCGTTCCATTGGATTGTATTTAGTTTAATGATCGCATCATTGATTGCTATTATTATAATCAGTATTTTTGTTACAAATAAATTATGGAATGCTGTTCCTCTGCTTATAATAATACTGTTAACTGATCTTTGGGATTACAAAGCTGAAAAATTTTACAATAAAGATGCCAGAAAAAAAGAACTAATTTCTATTGATTGTGATTATGAAAACTATTTAAAAAGTATATACGAAATTTTACAAAATAATGGAATAGAAAGTGAGAAAGAACTTAATATTTTAATTGATGAATGCAGCAAGGTGTTAGAAAAAAGAGACAATAGGTTTCAATTCATTAAAAGCAAAGCTTATGAAATATTTTTAGGCATACCGATTGGTGCGTTGATAACATCTTTAATAAATCAAAACAGTGAAAAAATTCCCCCGCAAATTGTTACAGTACTGTTACTTGGATTATTAATATATCCTATATTTTCATTTGTGAAATTTGTTTTAAATTATGCGGACGGCTACCAAAAAGACCAAAGCTTATTAAAAGCACTTAATGAAATGAAGTATTATTTTTTATCTGTTAAATAAAACATTAACAAATCTATATATAAATAATTTTAGATTTGTTGTCACATAAACCCCTTTCTCTACTGTTATATATTTATGAAGGTAAATAATGGTTTGGAAAGGGGGTCTTTTATGCGAATTTTTTTACCGTATACCTTTGCTTTGCAAATTTATTTGCATAACAAAATCTGTACATAAAACGTATATGTAATAATGTAGAATTTATAAATACATTATTTTACCGGTTGATTTATTATCAATTACAAAATGAGGAGTTGTAAAGATGAAGAAAAGGAAATGGTATACAAAATTTTTAGCTGTATTTTTGGTGGCCATAACTGTAATAGGAATTTTACCTATGCAAACATTTGCTACCGAATATCAAAATTATAAAACATTAACAACCGTTGATTCCGATGACGATTCGGAATTAATTATTAAAGAAGAAATTGTTGAAGAACGCACTGCAAATTCAAAAACATATTTGTTGGAAGACGGTACATATTGCAGTTTGACAACGACTAACCCCATTCATACATACGAAGATGGTGAATGGAATGACATTCAAACTGATTCAGAGCAACCCGAAACTGTTGAAGAAGCCATGTCCCAATTGTCTGCAGTGCCGAATACTTCTACTAACACAAGTGTTGATGACGGATTTGTGGTTTCTGCGCCAGATAAATCTATCAGCCTTTGGGGAATAGATGATGAAAATAATATCACAACAAATTCAGTCACTTTAAACCAAAGTACTGTCGGCATTTTAAAGTGTAATATTGCCAGTGAAAGTATTTACACAAAAACCGAAGTCACCATAAAGGCTGATTTAAGATTATCTTGTGGAATACAAGAGCCTAATACTATTACCGTTCGTTCAATTTATTCTGATTGGAATATTGATAATATATCACTTGATGTGATTGAAAATGATTTTGATAATCCAATTATCGATTATAATTCTATTGATAGCGTCGGCAGGTATGTATGGGACATTACAAGTGAATATATAAAATGGGAAAATGGTTCTTTAACCAACAATGGAATGCTCTTATATACAGAAGATAATGTCGCCACCATATATAACGGTATTCTCAGAAGGCAGTATCGCGTTATTGATGATAATGATTTAGGATTTACCTATCATGATGTTGATATGGGTAGAGCAGGCACACTATATATAAATGATTATACGAATGTTCCATATCTTGTTCGCGATGAACTTGCGATAGATGGAAATATTTTGCCTGTTTCTGTTGCAAGGTTCATTAATACAAGTGTTGAAAATGACTCGTTCGGTGCAGGCGGACGTTGGAATTATGAGAGTAAACTTTCAAAAAATTCAGATACATATATTTGGGATATGTTCAATGGTTCATCTACACGTTTTCAAAAGGCTACTTCTGACGAAGAGATTAAAGACGGCCGTGAGAAATGGGTTGAGTATCAATACAATGCACAAGGATATACATTATGGGTTGATACAACAAAAAGTAGAGATTATGATTATTCAAACAATCGCATTATTGATGAATCAGGAAATATCTATACTTTTAATTATTATGGATTTGTTAACTCTATTATTAGCAGTTCAAATGAAGACGATGTACTTACTATTGCATATTCGGGAGAAACTATAAGTAGAATTACCGATGGCATCGGACGCAAATACGAATTTACATATGACACGATTAACAATAGATCGGTTGTCACAAAAATCAGTGTGTATACAGATAACGGTGATTCTGAAACCTCTAATGAAATTACTTTTGAAAATGAAATAATTAATGATAAAGAACGTTTAACAAAAGCTATTTATGCTGACGGGAAATCTGTTGAATATGCTTATGACAGTATCGGAAGATTAACAGAAATAAAAAATATTGATAGCAGTATTTTGAGGCTTAATTACATAATTCCGGTTTCTGAAGCAAGTCAGAATATTTCGCCTGTTTTCGCTCATCGCCTTTCCGGCTACACTAAAAAATGTCTAAACGGAAGCGGAGAGTACGTCACTGAATATACAGTAAATATAAATGCTGAAAATGCTTATCTTAGAGTTTTTGAACAAACGAATAGTCAAGATGTTATTTCTTTTTCGGAAACCCTTCAATTTAATCGCAATCTTGATTTGTTATATATGACAAATTCATCAGGTGAATCGTTTTATGCAGATTATGACAATAGTCACACTCTATTGTCATTAGTAATTCCTGATCAAAAATTACAGTCTACTAATATTATTAGAAACAGTACTATGGAAAAACGAGTAGGCGGAACTTATCCAAAGGAATGGAATAAGCCTTCCAATATAGTTCAGTCACATTACTCTTCTCCTAAACGCGGAGAGAATAAAGATAATTACTACGTTAACTATGATAACAGTGTAGAGCAGACTATATATCTTTCGCAAAAGAATAATATTAAAGGAAGTTCAGGAGATAAATATGTTATATCTTCTTGGGGACTCGGAAATGCAACCATTCCCAGAGAGGATCATTTTTGGGGTATAAGAGTTTTTGCTGAGAATGCGAATGGCGAATTGATTCTTATACATCAAATGAACTTTGATGTATCTTTATGGGGCGAAGAGCAAACTAGAGTAACAGCTTTTTCTTTGCCATTTGATACAACATCTATAACTATACAAATGGTTTCCGATCAGCAATTAGGTCAAGTTGCCTTTGATGATGTTTATCTTTATAAGACTGAAAATGCTTATGTTGCATCGGTTGATAATGCAGAAATTAAATCAACTTGTACATGTGATAGTTGTGAATATGCATTTTGTACATGCACTTGTGAAACAGAAGAATCTTGCGAATGTGTTTCTTGCAAAATAAAAACTACAACCACAAATGACTCTCATGGAAATATTGCAGAAACAAAGACAACTAACGGATTAACAGAACTTGTAACAAAAAATGAGTATACAAGCAACGGAAACTATTTATCAAAATATATAGATGAAAATAAAGTTTCAACATCATATGAATACAGTTTAACAAACGGCCTTCTGTTATCCAAAACGTTGGCTAATGGCAGTAAGATTTCATACAATTATGATGCAATCGGCTTACTTACATCAGTTTCTCAAGATGTAACCAATGTCCTCACAGGTGATGTTGTAAGTATGAATACTTCCTACAGTTATGAAAATGACAAAATTAAATCAATTACTCATAACGGATTTTCATATACTTACGATTATGATATTTATGGTAATGTTAAGAGCATAAATGTTGGGGATACAAAATTGGTGTCTTATGAATACAACGACGATTACTACAACAACATAAATAAAATCACATATGCAAACGGTGAAGAAATAATATACTCATATGATAATAAAGATAATGTTATCGGAATAAAATTCAAAGGTGATTCCGAGTGGCGTTATACTTATACATATGATGAATATAATCAGCTGAAATCTTTTACTGATAACATTTCAAATCGAATAACGACCTATAATAAGACAATTGATGGCATAAAATATGAAGAGGTTGTTGAAACAATCGGAGAAAACAGCCGAATTATATATGGAATTACTGAAAATAATAACGGTGAATACACCCAGTCTGTTTTCGGAAAGGATTATTCAATAAAAACCGAAACTCAATATGACTCGTCTACAGGAAACACTTTATCAAAGAAAACGGCTGGTACAGTCATATTTGGTGAAGACGGTAACATTGAGAATGTATGCACAAAAGATGCTTTCGAAAGAATTACATCTGATTATATGACGATGTATACAAATTCAGGAAATATTAACGAAAAAACAAATACTTCTCTGAGCTTGAATAATGAATATACATATAAAAATGCCTCGGACACACAGACAACAAAACTGGTAGAAACCGTTACATCTACGGTCTATTTTGAAAGTGAGTCATCAAAAGAAATTTTGCGCCGTGTCAGCCTTAAATATGACTATGATGATGCAGGCAGAATAACTATGATTTCGGTTGAAAATGATTCTGACGGAAGCAAAAATTATTATCCTGTGCATCTCTATAAATATGATGAGGCCGGTCAAATAACTGTTGAATGGAATGCTTTTACCGGAATGGCATATGCATATGCTTACGACGCAGGCGGTAACATTACTGTCAAAAAAATCTATGAAAATCCCGAATTTGATGAGACTAATAACGGGCTTGATTTGGGAGAAGTTACCGATACAATCACATATGAATATGATTCTGTTTGGAAAGACAAACTTATATCATATGCCGGCAAAGCCATTAATTACGATGCACTTGGAAATCCGTTGAATTATACGGCAACTACATTTAACAATCAGGAATCTGATATGGCTTTAGAGTGGGATGGACGGCTTCTGGTTTCTGCAACTGCTGTTGACGGTTCAAACCGATATGAATACAAATATGATGCAAACGGATTAAGAACCGAAAAGACTTTGTTTGAAAGTGAGAGCATCAGTGAAGAACAAAGTGACGGAAGTATTAAAACAACAGGTGTATTTGTCCCTAAAATGAAATTTGAATACATTTGGTCAAACGAAACTCTTAGCGGATATCGTATTACTTCATATGATATTGTTACGGATGACAACGGAAATAATGTCCTTGACGATGAAGGTAATATTGTTATCAAAATAAATAATGATAGTACATTTATTGTGAACATGCTTTATAATGAAGATGGTGAAGCTTTAGGTGTGAATTGTCATTCGGAACTTGAGGGAGTTAACAAATCATTAACATTTCTTTTTGTAAAAGATGCTCAAGGAAATGTTGTTAGTATTTCTGCACTTGAAGGAGGATATTTTTTCAATTTATCATATGATTCTTTTGGAAACCCTTCACTTGAAGTTACAGGTTCTGAGATTGATAAAATTCAACAGAGCATAGCAGATGCAAAAACTCAGCTTGAAAAAATATTGCTTCAAATCAGCGGCGCTTTAGGTATTGCAGTGGTAACCGGAATTACATTTATGTGCGTTCCAACTACTTACAGAGGTTACATGTACGACATGGAAACCGGTTTGTACTATTGTCAAAGCAGATACTATTCACCTGAATGGGGCAGATTTATCAATGCTGATGATACATCTCTTCTTGAATTAACAACCGGTAATATACACGGAGCAAATCTATTTGCTTATTGTAATAATGATCCTGTAAATAATCTAGATCCGTCCGGGCTTTTAACTATACCTCGCTCAGTTTTATCATTGGGATTAGATATTATTTTAACTTTGGTTGTTCCGTACTTTTCAGGTCCTTTAGATGTTTTTGGCAGAGGATTAAAATATTATGCTAGCCGTAGGAATTTTACTTTGGTTTGGGAAAAATTACTTTATGGTGCAGTCCCAAAGTTTAAAGGTTTATTTAGTCGTGCTTTTACAGGCATACGTACTGCGATTTGGAGAGTAACAGGTTCATGGATTTCTAATTCTTTAACTTCCAGTATGAGTTATGGAATTTCACGATTTGTAAACTGCTTTAGATCTTCAAGTTGGAATAGAGCATGGGATATAGCTTCATGTTTCTTTTCGGCAGGTTCAATGATAGCAGGCTTATTAGATTTCTTGGATGGTAGATTCGATGGTAAATGTAGAATATGGTAAGGTCAAATTATTATTAACTATACACTTTAACGAAAGTAATAAATTTCGGCTTCTTTTAGACGGAAAAGAACCTGTGGAATTTGAAAATACAGAAAGAGCAATCAATTATGTATTCGAAACAGAAGTTGGAAATCATATTTTAACATTTGAAAGCATTCCTTTTGAGAAAAATCAATTAGGAAAATTGAGATTTTCGTTTTTATCTGAATCATTTCAAAAGAGAATATTGAATCATTTGTTTGCTTTCAGATATGATTTATCCTGTTTCAAAGTAACATACATGCTGCATATTCATCGTAATGCAAAATTGGAAATTGCCATTAAAACAAGCTATTATAATAATTTCCTTTATATAAGAGCTAAATGTTTGCATCCCATAATTGTTCAAAGCTCAAATATAAAAGTTCAGAAAGAGGAATTTTCTGTATTATATAATAAGCTTTTGAAAAAGAAATTTTATTTTTCTCAGATGGTTATTTGGACAATTTATTTTATTTTGTTAATAACGGTTTTTGGCGGACTCGCTATCTATGATATTATACATTGGGAAGCAGATGCCTACATGGCAGGGTTTAATAAAATTTCAGCATTGTTTTTGGGTGTTTTTCCGCCGCTTATTATGATTTTATTTTCTTATTTTTTCTGTATTGTAAATCTCGTTAAACAATACAACAATAATTATTTATGCGAATGAATAATTATGTGTGTTTGTAAAGTAGGAGGCTTTTTATGAAAAAGTTAATCTGTATTATAATGTCTGCAATTATTATAATTATGTTATTTATGCCCTCATTTACGATTTGTGCAGCAGATACAAATGAATCAAAAAAGATAACTGAATTTACAAACGGGATTGCAGACTTGGCAAGGAAATATGATTCGGGAAAAGAGTTTGTTACCTCCGAAGGAAATGAAACGGGACAAATTCAAGCTTTTTCCGCTCAAAATTCAGAAGAAGTCACAGACATCACTGAAACTGAATATACCTTGCAGGATTTTCAGACCGCAAGATTAATTGTCCGTGCGAACGATAAATTTGACGAGTTCGGTGCAAAAGAACATGTCAGCGGCTTTGAGGACTTTCATATTCTCCAATATGAAAGTCCGGAAGCGGCTATGGAAGCTTACATAAATCTAAAAGCGGAGAAAAATGTGGACAGCGTTGCACCGGATGAAGTTGTGACTCCATTGCAGGGCAAAAAAGTTAAAACCGTTTCTGCAAGTGAACTTGAAGAAAAAGATTACCTTTGCGACTGGAGCGTAAACAGAACCCAATCAAAACGGTTGCAAGAGTATTTATCGGCAGAAAACATACCAATGCAAGATGTCGTAATCGGCGTGATAGATAACGGTGTATATTATGACCACAAGTTTTTAGAAGGCAGAATTTTACGTACCTATTATAACAATACCGAAAGCGGCACGCCTAATGATGAATACGGGGCACCTGAGGATCACGGAACGGCAGTATGCAGTGTCATTGTTGATAACACACCGCAGAATATAAAAATAAAAATGTTTAAGGTGCTGAACGATAACGGGTTAGCTCCGACATCAATGATTGCAAGCGGTATCTTGGAGGCTGTTGAAAGAAATGTTGATGTTATCAGCATCAGTTTAGGATATTTTGATAAATCCGGTCTGACGGCTGAAGCTGTCAGGAGAGCGTATGCCTGCAATATACCTATGTTTGCATGCGTGTCAAACGACAGCATGGTAAATGATACTGTTGTGCCTGCCAATGTAACGGAATGTATTGCCGTGACATCTTCCGACATAAACGGTTTGATTTCTGAATGGACGACATGGACATATAAGGCGGATATTGCCGCACCGGGCGAGGATATTGCTGTTGCCACAATGCAGGATGAATATGATATTTGGTCGGGAACTTCGTTTGCAACCCCTTGTGCTGCTTCTTTAGGAGCAATTTTAAAGTCAGTTTATCCGAATATAACAGTTGATGAAATAGATGAACGAATAAAGAAAACGGCATTTGCAATTAAAGAATTTCGCGGATATACATCTGCGCAGGGACAGCATTTGGATGATGTCTATACAATTTTTCAAGGCGCAGGGATGGTTCAGTTTTGCAATGCATTAGGCATTGATAAACTTGCCGCTGTACAAACCAATTTAGAAGATAAAACATATATCGGTGCGCAGCTATGCTCTATGCAATGTACAGATAAAAATGCCATAATTCTATATACAACCGACGGTACTTATCCCACATTGGAAAACGCCATTGAATACACTGCGCCGTTTGAAGTTACGAAGCGAACTCGTATTCGTTCCGTGGCATATTACCCGGATACAGAGTGTTACAGTGATGAAATTGACATAACGCCACGCATCCACTACATTGATGATGAGTCGTGTTTTGAAATTAACCAAGACGGAGTAATTACAAAATACAAGGGAACAATGCAATGCCTGTATGTTCCCGAAACAATAAACGGTATTTCCGTGACCGGCTTTGAATCGGGTGTTTTTAATAACAATCGAATTATTGAATTGACTTTGCCGAAAACAATAAAAGAAATTCCCGAAAATGCTTTTTCTAACAATACCGCATTGGAATATATATCCGCCGAAGGTGTTGCCGTTGTTTGCGACTCAGCTTTTTTCTATTCAAATTTACGGTATGCCGAACTGCCAAATGCAAAAGAACTCGGTGAATTATCTTTTGCACGCATAAAAACTTTTCTCAAAGGTGACTTTTCTTCCGTAGAAAAAATAAACACCAGAGCTTTTCAATATTCATCAATTTTATATTTTGACGGACCGAAGGTAACTGAAATCAGCAGTGAAGCTTTTAGAATGTGCAGACAGCTTCTTTGGGCTAAATTCCCTGTATGTAAAACATTAACAAACAGCGGCGTATATCCAAACGGTATTTTTTACAACTGCCATATGTTGCTTCAACTTGAAATGCCGTTGATAGAATACATACCAAAACGAACATTTTACGAATGCCAATTAAAGGAAGCGAATTTCCCGTTCGTAACCAAAATGGATGAGCGCGCATTATGTTGCGCAAATTTGGAGTATATCTATATGCCGTCTCTTTTATCTGTTCCTAACGAAGCTTTTGGAGGAACTGATTCGGATGACAGTTCTAATCCGCGCATATGTATTTTGGATAATGCGGTGGATATCGGAGAAAATGCTTTCGGCGAAAGTGCAACCTCAAGGGCGGAGTTCTCACATTTGGAGATTGCCAAAAGCTTGCCGCATACCGATTCAAAGATACCGTGCATAATCTCACTTCCCTCAACATTCAAAGAGTGTACGGAAGATACAAAGGGCAGAAATTACACTGTATACGGCACTAAAGGTACTTATGCGGAGCAGTGGGCAAATGAAAACGGACACAAATTTATTGAAGTCTCGCAGGACACTGCCGTGCTTACTCAACTGCCCGAAAAATATACCGATGCGGACGGAATTTTAACCGCAGATGTTATCGGTTTCAATCGCACTTATCAGTGGTACGCAAATGATACGAATGATAACACCACAGGCACTCCAATACCAAACGTAACAGGCAAAGAGTTTAACCCTGCCGATTACCCTGCAAAGTATTATTATTGTGTTGTAACAAGTACAGATGTTGGCTACAACCCCATTGAAATCCGTACAAATGTAACGGAGAACACCACATATCAGTCAGCCGATTACACCGAGTACAACAAAGCAGTTGAACAGGCAAAGGCACTTGACCGTAGCTTATATCAGGATTTAACCGAACTTGACGAAGCTCTTGCGGTTGATGTGAGCGGTAAAAACATTACCGAGCAAAGTGTTGTGAATGCGCAGACTAAGGCGATATTGAATGCGCTAAATGCATTGCAATACAAGCCTGCGGACTATTCAGAGGTGGAAAATGCAAAAGCCCAAATTCCCGAAGATTTGTCCGTCTATACAGATGAAAGTGTTTCGGCATTGCAGGAAGCATTAAATGCCGTGGATTATTCTCTGCATATCACCGAGCAGGAAACAGTAGACGGGTACGCAAAGACAATTACCGATGCAGTAAACGGCTTAGAGAAAAAACTTGTTCCACCGACAGTTCCCGAAGAACCGACAGTGCCTACCCCGACCGAACCGAGTGTTCCCGATGAAACAATGCAGTCAACCGCTCCTGCGGAATCAACAGCTTCACAGGATGCACAAAACCCCAATATTCCGAAAACAGGCGGTACTGCGCAAATAACCTGCACGGTGTCCTTGCTTATGCTCCTCTCTGCCTGCATTTACATTGCAGGCAGAAAAAGAGAAAAGCAGTAAAATAATGTGAGTGATACTTTATACAATCGACTCACTTAGATACTGCAAAAATAATTACTGACACTAATGTATTTATCCTATATCAGATATCCGCTTGTTCGTAATTGAAGTGTTAATATAAGGAGTGATTTTATTTTGGTTTTTCATAATATCTCAGCCGAATGTTATGATTGGCTTGATGCTCAACCAAGTGTCAAAGAAGAAGCCTTAACCGATTGGATACTGTATCAAGCTTCATTAAATAGCAAAAAAGTATTCTATAAAGCTTTTAAGCGAAATGAGGAGGCCCTTAACGGTGCAGATTGGGAATGGTGGATTTTAACCGATTCCGGTTATCAGAGTTACGCTTATCGGTTGCTTATTCAAGCTAAAAAATTAAATAGGTTTGATAATTATGGTGCAGTTACATACGGCAACCATAATGGAATGCAGATTGATTTACTGCTTAATTCAGCGCTGGAAAGGCAAGCATATCCTTTGTATGCATATTACACTTGCACACGACCTAATATAAACGAGCAAATTAATAATTTTAATAATGTTGACGAAAAGATTATTCGATGGTGCGAAAAATGTATAAACGGAGCGTATTTATCTCCTGCAAAGGAAGTAAGGCATCGTGTTATTGAAAAACCTAAACGAAAAATAAGCGATAATATATTAGTGGATAACGCTCTTGGCTTATCTATGCTTGACTTGATAATTAACAATGATCCTGACGGAATTAGGCTTTTAGATTTAATGGATGCTGATTTTATACAAAATTTTGATGCCAAAGAAATCAATAATGCAAAACACGGAATTAGATATCCTTTTGAAAGTACGCCTCAATATTTGAGAACATTCATCGAAAATAATTATGAATTACAGAGAGTCGATTGGTTAGAAAGCGAATTTAGATATGATTTGAAAAACATATCAGGTATTGCTGTTATTGATGCGAGAAAGAATTAACTATATATCTGTTTTTGCAAATTAACAGTACAAGCAGAAAAGAAAATCAACATTAAATTTTAATTTGAAGGTGATTTTATGACACATTTTTTAGACATATCAGGTAAGATCGCTGATTTGGAAGCTATTCTTCATGAATATGAGAGCGATCTTTCAAATGCAGAGAGACTTAATGATACAACAGAAATAAGACGTCTTAAAAGTTTAATTGAAGAAACTGAAAACAAAATTGACGGTATGCGCAATTCTCCGTACTATAACGGCTAATAGTTAAGTAACTGTACAATAATTATCTGTTTTTCTTTTCTGCTGTAATATCTTTTCAAGTGGGTAGTTCACTTCACCTATCATCATGACAGGTACCACCTGCCGCCGAGAAGGCATAGTTCTTTCTTGGCGGCGGGTGCTTTTTCATTTTGATGTTTTTATCTTCTGCGTATTTTGTAAAGCAAACTGCTTTTGCCGCCTTTGGTGCGGTATCGCTGTTCGGTTTCAAGCAGTCCGGCTTTCCTCAAATCGTGTAAGGCTCTGCGAACGGTAGATTGAGATAATTTCAGTTCTTTTGCTATGGTCGGAATTGCAGGCCAACATTCACCATCTTTATTTGCTCTGTCAAAAAGATAAATATATACAGATGCAGCACGGTGAGGCAAATCCATACGGTATAAAAAATCAAGTCTGCCCATTTTGTTTCACCTCATTCTGACTTGGTTTGTTTTGGTTGCTTCGTCGGCTCGGCGGTTTTGAATTTATCCGAGTACCGCTTTTCTTCTTGCCTTCGGGAGACTGTTCACGAACATAGTTTTCTTCCTGATTTTCCGTGCCGCCAGATCCACCGTCATTCGTTTCCTGCTTTTGAAGCCAATCGGAGTGATACTTCTGCACGATACCGTCAATAATCTCTTTCTTTTCAGCATATTTAACCTCACGGTCACCGTTATCCGCTACGGAATATGGCTCATCCTCGTTGAATTTAATTCCCCATTTATAAAAAAGTTTGAGATTGACTCTCATAGGGTGTACGCCTGTTTTCATAACAACAAACTGTCCTTTCGGCATAGATTTAAGTTCGTCGGGAGTCATCAGCGGTCGCTCAATCATCTGCAAGGATTGTGACGGATCATTTTTGCTCCTTGACACCGAACCGGACATTACAGTCCTGCTGCCGAGTGCTTTCGACAGTGTTTCAGCAGACGAACTGTTCGGAGCAAATCCTCCAAGCAGAGTTAATTGCGTATTATCAACGATAATTTCAGCGCCTTCTTTGCCGTAGTTTTTATCAAGCTGTGCAAAAGATTGAATAATCGGGACAATCTGTAATCTTCTTGAACGGGAGGCACTGAACATCATCTCCGCGCTTTCTATTTTTGGTAAAGTTCCGAATTCGTCAGCAAAGAATACACAGCGGTTTTTGAGTTTGCCGCCGTTTTCATCTGCAACCGATAGTATCTCTCTGTATAACTGCTGAATGATCAGCGAAATCATAAAGAATGTGTTGGGGTTTTCTTCCGGCATAATCACGAATATTGCCGATTTTTCATTACAGAATTTTTCTGCATCTATCTCGGTATCAAAGCATAAAAGCTGTTCAAGCTCTGAATCAAGAAACGAATTGAGCCTTGACAATGCCGTACTCATAACGCTTACCATTGACTGCTCTGCAGTATTTAATGCCGCACCCGCAAACCATTTTGATTTATGGTAGTTCGGGAGCATTTCCATAAGCAGCTGAAATTGATTCTTGCCTTTTTGATTTGACGGTGCAAGCAGTTCCTGAATAATTTTGAAAACGGATACGATATGTCTTTTCTCAGGCTCGCAAAATTCAGCAACAAGCAGAATCGTCGCAGTAAGCAAACCCTCTGCAGCATCATAAAAATATGCGTTCTGACCGAATGAAGCGGCGTCCATACCCGAAAGAATAATTGTTTTTGATATGATCTTTGCATACTTTTCCGCTTTGGCTTTGCAGACCAATTCGCCGTTTGATTGATACAAATCCATATACTTGTTTACAAGATGCAAAAGGTTATTGCCGTTACTGCGTGTAGGATTTCGCAAATCAATAACCGAAACATTGTAGCCGTACTGTTTTGCTATATTGCCGTAATTTCGCAGGATGTCCCCCTTGGTATCCGTATTCAAAAATGACATTCCCGAAGCGAGAGCATATTCAATACACGGATAGAGCCAAAAGGCTGTTTTGCCTACGCCTGCTGCACCGATCATTAACACATGAACATCGCCGGTGTCAACCATAGCCTTTGTATTGCCTGTACATCCAACGACAATGCCCTGTGGCAAAGGCTCTTCAAGAGTTTTATCATCATTTCGTTTTAATGGGTTTTTCTTAATGATTCGGGTATATGTCGGCGTTTTTCCTTTTTCGGCTTGCTTGCGCCATTTATCAGGTGTAAACGGGATATGGCGGTAAATTTTTCGGATTTCAGATTTGGTTGCCCACCGAGCCGTACCATGCTGACCGTCACCGACTGTTTTGGATTTGATATTGTTCAGATTGTAAATGTGAGCAAGTAAAGTAATACCACCAAGAACACAGAACATTACAACTGTAACTAAACCTAAAACTACAATTCTGGACATTGAGTTTCACGCTCCTTTATTTTTTCTTTTGGAAATAATAAATCCTCGTTCCAATCTTTATGTGTTGGAATAAGGATTTCGGATTCTATACCAAGTGCGAACAGCTTTGCACTGATTTTGTTTGCCGCTGTTTGACCTGGTTCGTCACTGTCAAAGCATAAATACACTTTGCGGATATTCGGATTATCCTTTAAGCATTGAAAAAGCACCCTGTCCGAAACGGAACAAGATGCTGCGTAACTATGATTTATCCAATTTTCTTTGTGCATTGATATGAAACTCAGCATATCAATAGGTGCTTCAAAAAGGAAAAGATATTTACTTGTACCAAACCGGTGAAAGCTGTATTCAGGCTGACTGTTCGGAGCATTGCCTTTGTAGGTTGACTGAGAACCGCTTCCTCTTTTATGAGCATGACGGGGGATACCATCCTTATCATATCCTACGAATATGGCGTTATGATAGTCTGCCGATTCGTAAATCAAGCCTTTATCTACAAATGCTTGAAACACATCTTCGTCAATTCCTCTTGTGTGTAAAAGATAGGCTTTAACCCTTGAGATGTTTTCGTTCTTCGGCGGTAGTTTAAACAGTTTTGCTTCCTTAACAACAGGCGGAGATGTTATGAACATAGCACTGCTGTTGCCAATCAAATACTCAACTGCTTCGGGATAAGATTTGTTATAGAATCTGCGTACAAAATCAATTGCATCACCGCCGACTCGGTCATACTGGTGATACCATAGATTACCTCGGAAAGTAACTTTCTGCGAACCGTCTTTCCATACAAATTCTTTTCCGGAACGCTTCACGGTTTCACCCTGCGATTCAAGCAAAGATACAATATCTGTTTGATGAGCCAGTGCTTTCTGCTCATCAGTAAAGAATACAAATGGCATTTTTATCATCTCCTTAAATTTTTTAAAATATTTTTGAATTTTTTGTCACATTTTTGCGTTTTGAATTGTTGTATATGTATGAAGGAGTTAAAAAACTTCCTGTACGGACAACTTCATCTTATTCCTTGGATGCTTTGACTCTAATATCTCACGGGTTTTGCTTGTGCTGATGTGGGTATAAATCTGCGTTGTCGCAATAGAGCTGTGTCCGAGGAACTGTTGAATGTACCGTATATCAACATCTTCATTGTGAAGCTCGGTTGCGAAAGTATGTCTGAACATATGCGGTGTAATGTGCAATGGTGCGCCAACAGCATTTGCATAATCATTCACCATATATCGTATGGACTGCTCAGATAAGCGGTTGCCTAACCTGTTTACTAATAGGTAATCCGTTTTACGAGAACGTACGGTTAGGTAATTGCTTATCGTCTTGCTCAAATTATCGTTAATACACATAATGCGTTCTTTTGAGCCTTTACCGAATATGCAGATTGTATTATCTCCGAAGTTGATAGCAGAGATTTTTAAATTCGATATCTCAGAAACTCTCATACCAGTGGAAAACAACAATTCAAGTACAACAATATTGCGTAACGCTACTTCTTTTTGATACTTAGTACAGGCGATAAAATGTTGTTTGTAGGTGTAAGCTAGCATATCTTGAATACAGTTCAGTGGTATTGTGCGTGGAAGTTTGATAGGCTCTTTGTATTTGATAATGATTTTGTGAAACGGATTGAAAGCAATAATCTCTTCGATTTCCATATACCGATAAAAGGCTTTGATACAGGCAATCTTGCGTTTGGCACTTTTAGGTTTGTACAAGCGGTGAAGCATATGGATATATGCGTTGAGTTCAGCTTTGTCAAAGTAATCTCGACCGTTCATAAAATTGCAAAACTGCTTTAAATCAATACGGTATGCTTTGAGAGTTAACTCACTTAACCCTTTCATGGATTTGCAAGCAGTTAAATATTTGTCTTTTTCTTCAATCAAATTAAACATAAAAAATCCTCCGTAAAATGATAAATACATTATACGGAAGATACATACAAAGGTCGATTGAAAATGACAGATATTTAAGATTTTTCGACATTTTTGCAGAAATATTGCACACTTTTGCACTTTAGGTTGCTTTATATAGCATTTTATGCTATTTAAAAATAGAGAAATTATTTATATTGTTAAATAAAGGATAATCTTGAATTATCTCTAGTTTAACAATAACTTTTGTTGTTAGACTAGAGGCAGTAGATTCTTTCTTGGAGGGAATATTATGAAATATTGCATTTTAGCAGAAGTTAGGGAAGACTATCCTAGTTTAATGGGCGGAGCTGTTACATATAATGATTATGTAAGTAAAAAAAGTATGTTGGATTTTTGTGAGGCTATAAACACACTCGGGTATGAATGTATGTTTCTTGGAGGTATGAGTGCTCTTTTTGCTTCTTATAAAAATCATGATGACATCTCCGACACTATATTTATAAACTATAATTATGGATTGCCAGCACCATATAAACGCACACAATGTCCAACTTTATTGGAAATAATGGGTGCAAAATATTCTGGGGCAGACCCATTTGTATCATTGTTAGTTAACGATAAGGAATATACAAAAAAAGTCTTACGTTCTATTGATATTTGTTCTCCTTCTAGCATTTTGGTAAACAATTCGATAAATATTAAAAACGAACTTTGCGAAGCGAATCTTCTACTTCCATTAGTAGTCAAACCCAACAGTGAAGGCTCATCTTTAGGTATAACATCTGATAGCTTATGCAACGACTATATTGCGGCTGAAAAAATCGCAAACAAATTACTTTTACAATATAAAGAAGTCCTAATTGAGCAATATGTTGCAGGGTATGAATGTACGGTATGGATAATTGGTAATTCTGGGAATTTCCGTTTAATTGCACCCTTGCTAATTTCTGAAAATGGTAATTACTTTTTTGAACATAAGATTTTCACCATGCATGATAAAGCAAACAGGATTCGCGAATATTCTTTGCCAGAGGCAATACTGGGAGAAAATATAGTAAAAAATATAAAACAAATAGCAAAAAAAATTTTTATAGAATTAGGGCTTCGAGATTATGCACGAATAGACTTTCGAATTTCTAAAGATGGAATATATTTTATTGAAGCTAATGCTCTTCCAATTTTTAGTCAAACTTCAGAAATTGGAAAAATTACACAGTTATATAATATTCCTTATGAAAAAATTTGTGAAATGGTAATTGATTCAGCCACGACTAGATTAATGGCAGAAACTAATTAGCCAAGGCACAAATTTATCAGAAGCATAATATGTTTCAAACTTACCATTAAGAGAAACTGAATTTTTTATGTATTCTGTACATCCCACTTTTTTACATAGCTTATTATACCTATTTGTTTCAGCTCCCGTAATATATGGATATGCTTGTTCTAAATAATCAGCAGCTTCTTGCATATCATTTGAAATAATAGCACTTACTGCAAGTGACAAAAGAATTTTTCTGTGTACGCGATAATCTTCTATCGACATTTTTTGCCGAATATAGCGTTCATATAGTTTATCTCTTGAGTTTTTTACAAATGATGATTGACGGTCGGCATATAAATAGCTATTTACAATTAACAATCCAGTTTCTGCAATATGCTGTGCATAAAACGATTTAGCATAAAGCTGTGCTTCAGAATAATATTTTTTTGCAGATAAAAGGCATTCCCTGTCATTAGTATCAACGAACTCAAACATTTTTACAGTTCCTAAATCCAAAAGCGGATAGGCCTGTTCATGTTTGTACTCAGGAGATTTTGCCAAAAAGGACAAAACTTGTTCAAATCTGGGATCAAAGCCTAATGGATTGTTTTCTAATGGCTTTCCATAATAACCATATTGTAACAACAGCATGCATATATTGTGTAAACACTTATTCATCTCAAGGTCGTTTTCTAAAGTTTTAGCAAGGAAATACCCTTTTATTGTATATTTCATTGCTTCATTATACCCAAAGCTATTGTTTGAATTTCTATAGAGTTCAACCAATCCTGGGCATTGTGTAGATTCATATTTTGAAAAAGCAGTAATATATAATTCTTTTGCTAAAATCTCTTGATGTTCTTGATTAAGAGCCATAATTTGCCGATTAAGAGCTTTAAGTTTATCAGAAATAGTTATTCCCACAATGTCAGCAGCTTGTTTGTATGTGTGTGATGCCGCAGGTGATAATAAAACATGTTGAATATCGCCTAATAGAAGAAGTGCTTTGTAATCAAGTGTATTATTAGCTGAAACCAAACAATCAATAACTTTTTTAGCTGATTGATAATAGCCATAAGTATAAAGCAAATATGCAATATCAATTGAGACTAATGACTCATGAACACAAGATGAGTTGTTTAATAATTTGTCAATATAGCTTACTTTCTTTTCTATATTAATTTCTTCTTTTGGATGGGTAAAACAATCCATAATAAGTTTTGCTGCATTATTCTCCCCAAGTTCTATAGCAAGATCGATTAGTTGTTCTGAATCGGCACAAATTTGTCCATGCTGAATTGCACGATATATTTTAGTCTTGTAAAACAATTGCTCGTTAGCAGAACATTCACTTTTAATAATTTCTTTAAGAAATTGATCGGTGATAGAGTACAATGTTTTTCCTGTTTTTCCATCCGCAGTTTGACTAATAAAGTTACTATTATAAAGTTTGGATATTATTTCTGTAGCGATTGGTTCATTTAGCTCTAAAGTGTCAATTATACAATTTTTTGAAATAGGTGAAGGACTAAATGCTAATAATCGCATAACAAGCATATGGCTTTTGCTAAAGTCGTTAAAGCAACGTAGCTGAATTTGATGTGCCATACTGATTATTTGTGCCATTTTTTCTTTATCATTCGATAGCTCTGTTTTTCCTTCAAGCAGTTTTATGATTTCAAATAGCAACCTTGAGCTTCCATCAAATAAAGCAAACAATTGTTTAGATACTGTTAATAAATTAACATCATTTTCAAATATAAAGTATTCTTTGAGAACATCATAAAAAGCGGCTTCAGAATCGAATTTTTCAATATTTACAGGAGCGACAATCCTTTGAAAAATATTAAGCACTTTACGACTTTCCCAATCAATTTCAAAGTTGCAAATAGCCACAATTGTCGGTTTGGATTCCAACAAAACTTCCCAAAACGCCAATATCCAATTGTATGAATCAAACTCACAACGATGAAAGTCGTCTAAAAAAACACACTTAACTTTTGAATTGAAGATTTCCCCAAGATAATGTGCAAATGAGTACAAACCAGATGAAACATCATTCTGGATCAATAATTTTACTAATGATTTCAATTGTGGTTTTTGCAGAGAAGATACATATTGCATTCCTAATGATTTATATATATTTATTGCATCAGGATTTTGTTTTGCAAATTCATAAATCTTTGATTCTAAATCAATATCGTTATTGAATTGTAGTGACTTAACAAATGCACATGCATATATTGTTTCATACTCAGGATCGCAATATATAGAACAACCATTCATTTGGGCTATTTTCTTTGCAAACTCTGTTTTTCCAATTTTGCTGCCGCCTGATAACACAAGCCACGGTGTGGCTTGTTCCTCTATAATTGTATTTATTTCTTCAGTTGCTTTTTCTCTATCAATAAAATCTTGCATTATACTTTTACCTTTATCTTTTTGCTTCTTTTTTGGTCATAGTGAACGAAAAAATGAAATGTTTGCATATCGGGTAAGTCTTTGGTGTAATTAACTACGACTTCTAAATAATCATCTGGCTTTAATTGAGAAATTGTCTTATTCCAATTAACAACAGGATTTCTAAAACCACAGTTTGTGTTAGCAATAAAGGTTATGTCAGAAATGAATATTGACCTATTAGTTTTGTTATGTATTAATAAAGTCGCACCATGATCTGTTATATTATAAACAGACAAAGAAACAGACTGAACTTTATAATACATGAAAGCTATTGTTGCTGGAACAAAAAGTATGAGTAATTCCGCAAAATTAATCAATGTATCAAACATCTCCCAAGGTAAATCTCTAATCCATTCTGGTAACATTAAATTCTCTCCTGTATTAGGACATTCCAATGAATCTACTGCCTCTAGTCTAACAACAAAAGTTATTGTTAAACTAGAGATAATTCAAGATTATCCTTTATTGGTAAGCCCTTTCAGCGTATAAACCGAACTCAACGTTTTAAATTTTACATAGATAAAAGCCTACGGATTTTTCGTCTGTAGGCTTTTGTTATCCTTGTTTTAGGCCTTGTGCCTGTTTTTTCTCATCGATTTTTATTTTAAGTTTGCGGTCAATGGAAATTTGTTTTCCTCTGCGTTCATCCTCTAACCGATTCTGTATTATACGGCTGATCTGACCGAGCAGACGAAGAGAACCGAGTGTTGCAGACCAATTACGGTTGGATTTGATACTGTGCAGAAGTTGCTGGGCATACTGATTGCCGTGTTCAGCAGATGCAGTAAGGTAAGCAATCGCTTTCGCATAATCTTGTTCTGCCTCTTTGCCGTAGAGATAAATCTTGCCGAGCATATATTCCGCATAGTGGGTTCCATTCTCAGCGGCAATTTCAAAGTTTCGGAGTGCTTTGGATATATCTTTTACGGCATCTTCCGTTAATCGTATTTTTCCTGCAAGATAAGCAGCATAAGGATTTTTCTGCTCTGCCGCTTTTTCAAGACATTCTATTGCTTTTTCTAAATCCTGCGGTATGAGTTCACCTTTGTATAACAGTTTTCCGAATAGATACTGTGCAGGAGCAAAGTTTTTCTCTGCCGATTCGGTAATCAGTTTTATCGCCTCTGGGGTATTTTGCAAGAACAGATTACCTGCAAGTAAACTTTTGCCGAGGGTATACTTGGCATATTTGTTACCATGTGCCGAGGATTTTCGAAGCAAATCTTCCGCACGAATTAAATCTTGCTCTATATCCTCACCTTTAAGATAGGTTTTACCGAGGAGGTATTCTGCAAACTCATTGCTCTCTAATGCTGATTCTTCCAGCCATCGCAGAGCGTAGTCCACATTTTTCGGCACATCTTTGCCTTGCAAAAACATTTTACCGATACGGTATTTCGCAACGCCGCATCCAAGTTTTGCAGATTCAATCAAAAACTCAACTGCCGTATTCGGATTGTAATTCTCACCTTCTTTGTCGAGAAGTTTCTTTGCTTTCTGATAATACTGCCACATCAAAGATGTTTTTTCTTTGTCCGTGAGCGGCGGTTCTGTTTCTTCATCGCTCGGCTCGGAATCAGATTCAGATTGTTCATCAGCATTTTCTTCATCATCAGTTGTAAATATGCGGTCAGTAACAATATTCATTGCTTCCTGTATAACAGTATTTTTAATAGATTTGAATTCCTTGTTTTGCGACAATGGAACATGCTTCGGTAGTTCGTCTGTATAAGTTCGTATAACAGATTCTCGCTGTTCATACCACAAATCATAGAGTGCAGAGATGCGCTCATCGGCGGCAAACTCGTCTACAATTGAATCAATAATCGCTTTGACGTCCGTTTTCAGATAACCGTAAACTTTTTTACCTGATGTTTTAGATAATCTGTCAGCAAGATTTAAAAGAATTTCTTCAAGCTTGGGATTATCATAAACATCGCTGTTGATTTTCGAAATGATTTTCTCTATTACCTCGCGGCTGTTCGCTTTTAACTCGTCACGGTATTCGGTTTGCTTCTCATATATACTTATCAGATCCTGTCTGAATATTTGTTTTGCAAGCGTTGACTTGATTTCTCTGATTCCGTTTTTAGTCAAATATGCTTCATTCGGATTTGTCGAGTATGCTATCATATGAACATGAGGATGATGAGATTCATTATGAAAAGCGGCATACCACCGAAAGTTTTCAGGGGCAATCTTCATATTGCGTGCAATCATATTTCGGTTCGCACGGATTAAATTCATCCATTCATCAGCACAGTTATATCCAAGCCGTTCAGCATCCTCACGCCGAAGGGATATAATGTGCGTCCAAATATTACTCTCGCTCTCTGCCGCTTCCTTTGCAACATCGGAAAGAATAATCGGGACTCCCTCATCCGTAAAAAGACCGTGAGAAGAAATTACTTCAACCCGGGGACGCTCGGCGATGTATTTTACATACTTTTCACGGTCACCGAACAATTCACTGTGCATCTCTGCGATACGCATAATCAGTTCGTCTGCATTTTCACGGGTGGGGTGGCTGAGATAATCTTCATATTCAAACAGTTCCTTGCTGTCGGGATAGATTTTCACAAGCTTATCAACCAATTTCTTCTGTGTTTTAAATGCAGGTATCGTATTGGTACTGTTCTTTGCAGGCTCTGCACCATCACGGGTGGCAATGTAGCGAATATAATTTTCAATATGCACCTTTGCATTCGGTTTCAGGTACGGAGATTTAAGAATAATCTTAGCCATAGGTTAACCGTTTTGCCAGTCCACGGCATCTTCAAAAGAAAACCTGCCATTCAGACGTTTGACCTCTTTGATACACTCTCCGCGTAAACGATTAATACTTTCCTTATCAACATCATTGCTTGCGGCAAGTACGTTCATCATCATTGCCATTTCAACCGACATCTTGAATAATAATCGGGCGAGTCTGTTTTCCGTATCCGCAATCTTTGCACCGATTACAGATTCAAGTGCAGGCGTCAGCATCTTACTGGTTTCCTTTGAATTCAGCCATGCGATATACATTTCTGTTGCATCGGATATAAACTCACTGCGGGAGGAAGCGTTGGTTTTAGATATATTCTCATCGCACCGTTTCAAAAGATTGCGGCTGATATAGATTCCTGTTCTGACTGCGTCATTTCCGTTACTCATAGCATTTTCCTTTCCGGAATACCTTTTGTATTCCTGCATTTTTCTTTAAAATCGGCGGATTTCGGCACATTGGTATACCAACTTTTACACAAGGCGTAAACGGTAACACACTTTGAAACTCCCGAACGGCGTTGCCGGTTGGTGTAAAACGGCAGTTGCCGCTCCTCGGCGGCATACAGCCTTTATCCTGCTTGATTTTCGACCTTGTAACATCTGCAAAATAACGGTGTTTTGCTCATCTGCAACACTCGCCGAAAATTGCCCGAATTTCGCCGATGCGTTCGCATTCGGTTACTTTCCCGCCCTCGTCCCCACACTCGTCACACAGGGCGACACGGTGGCTCACAGGCGGCTACGTTGTTTTTTCGGACTTGTTCATTTTTGAAGTCACTGTATAGCTTTCTGATTTCATAGATATAAACTCACGAACGCTTGCAGGAACGGTTTTGCCGTAAAGTGTATCCAGCATTTTTACAAGTTCATCATCAAGGCTTGAGCCTTTCTGTCCGAGATACATTTTTAATGCACTCAGTTTTTCCTCGTCGTAGGAAATATTGATTGTTGTTTTCTTCACTTTTTACACCTCACATTGAAATGTTTTGCCTGGGCGATTCATCCGACCATTCCTGCTCGTTATAACTGCAACCTCTCATATATACATCACCGAGTTCCATATCGCCGATATTAATTCTTTCGAGACAGCAATTTTGCAGGCTGCCGTTTTTTATCGTGCAGTCGTAAAACTTGGCTCCTGTGAAATCACTGTGTGTAAAAATACCGCCGTCAAAATTGCAGGCAACACACTCGGCATTTTTGAATTCGGATTCTTCTGCAACAATATCTATGCAATTACAGTTCTGAAATTTTGTTTCGTTAAAAAGAGAAAAGCAGAGTGATGCTTTTCTAAGATTTGTATTTATAAACTTTGCACCGTCAAAAACAGCATTGATTAGATTCTTGCCTGACAAATCTAAATCCTTAAGCAAACATTTTGAAAAATCAGCCTGTTCGCCGCCTGCGTCATGAAGCCATAAGACATGCTTTGCACACATTATTTCAATATCCTCAGAGTCTAACATTCGCAGACTCTGTTCATCTTCCTGTCTTAAATACGGTTCGGCAACTGTAACCGTACAGCCATCGTCAGAGTATTCAACACCGTTAATCTCATCTCTGTCTGAAAGCATATGCATAAATAAATCTTGATTGAATTTGCTTGGTACACACAGGTTTCGTACTTCATCAAAATTAATTCTGTACTTACAGTCAATCTGTCCGTCAACAGCCTTGCGTGTATATTTATCTGTAAGGCTGCACATTTCATCTATAAAGTCATTCAGCGATGGATGTTGATCTAATTGAATGAGCGTTCGGGCATTCGGAACATAAGCGGAATATCTTGCGTAGTTGTATCCTGAAGATTCCACAAGAATTCCGTCCGATTTATCCTCACACAAAACAAGTAAACACTGACTGACACCTGATGGATCTGTTCCCATTTCATCTGCGTGTTCGGATATAAAAGAATAGTCACTCAGAAGATTATTTCTGAATGACTCAAATTCATGATACGGTAATTCAATTGTATCGACGATGTTGCAGTGTTCGGGTTCTGCTTTAGATTGTTTTCTGTTAAGCGGTATATCAATTAACATTTTAATTGCCATACGATACATAAGTCGCAAAAAAAGTTATATAAAAACTACTTTCTGCGAACGGTATCGTTCCTTTCATTGTATTTCTCATATTAAACATTTTCCTTTTATTCGATATAGGTGATATACGGAATTTTCAGCCAGTGTGTCCATCCGCCGTTTTTCAGCTGCGTTTTTACAACACCATACTGTGTACCCATTGCTTCAATGACTTCACCGTTACCGATATAAATACCGATGTGGCCTTCGTGCCATACGGCAAGTCCGGGAGTTTCGGGGATAGTATCAATCGTGCCTTTTTCTCTTGCCACCTGAAACATTCCGTTTGCCGAAACATCCTGCATACCGTTTGCACCGATATCGATCTTTCCGCTTTCTGCATCGTACCAACCGTAGCCTTTGATTAATCCAACGCAATCGGCAGTTCGTCTGCCGAGCCAGTTCTGTTCAATGAAATCAGCATAACTTCCGACCTCATCGGGATACTGATTTTTCTTAAACTCAAAGACAGATTTATCAAGCACTGCACCGTAAGTCCCGTATACATAACCCCATCCGCTTTCCTGAGCGTGTATTCCCCACTTTACTAAATCGATATTGTTTTTTGTTGAAATATCGGTATAGTCGGAAGTATCAATATGCAAAGAGCGTATATTGCCCATGACAGTGCTGAAATCTTCGGCAGTAAGCTGTGTGCCGAATGCAGAATTAACAGCGGAGATTAACTGTTCATCTGTTTGGTTTTCAGCAAAACAAGATACAAGCTTATCAACAAAACCAGGATTGTTAGAAAAATCAGAAAGCGCAAGTACATATAGTACCTGCGCTTCCTTTACACTGCCGTTAAAACCTGCGGCTGTCATTTTATCATCAATGGTGTTCATAATATCTTCAACGAATTGAAGTTTAGCTTTTTCCTCTGCAGACAAATTCTGAACTACCATTGTTTGCAATCTATCGGTGTCAATATTGATATCGCCGTTGAAAAAGGAAACCACGGCAACGATAGGCATGATGATTATGATAATCACTCCGAGTATGATTCCAACTGCAGTTTTCAATGCTTTTTTATCCGTGAGGATATATACAGCAATCTTCTTGAGAGCTGCCGCTATAGTTGCACTCATAATATATTTCTCCTTTCGCACAGCAAAAGGCGCAGGCAACTATACTAACGCCCTTTACTGATTTTAGTGTGCGAATTGCCCGCGATGGCTCATCGCCCACCTGCTTTTCCGAACAATGCAGATTTATAATCGGGAGCAATGACCTGTAAGAGATACCGTTCGTTTCCGCATCGGTACAGACAAGTTCCGCGTTCGGGATATTTAATCAGTTCAAATTCGCTCGGTTCAACCTGTAAAGCATCCATATATTCTTTCGGATTTATTTGTCCTGCATTGAATAAAAACTGATGCGTCGGAATTGAAAATAACGGCTTTGTAAACTCGCGGATAGAAGGTATTAAAAAATCCTCCATATTCTGACTTGCAAGAATGATCGAGGAATCTTTTTTACGCACACGCTTCATAGCGTTACGGATATATTCGATTGCCGTCATATTTGTAAGGAACAAATAGAGTTCATCTATTGATGCCGTCGTATTTCCCTTGCCGAGAAGTTGGTTGCTCATGAAGGAGAGAATATTGAACAACATTGCGTCTTTTAATCGCTTGTTGGTATCCAATAAGCCTTTTACACCGAATACAAGAAATGCATCATCGGTGATGTTTGTATGGCCGTTGAAATACTTGCTTTCCGCACCTACGCACATTGAATGAATGCCGAGGCATACTTCTTGAAGTGTTTCTTCGGTATAGAGATATTTTCTATTGCTGTCGTAACTCATAAATTCTTCTTTACACAGCTTGTAGAAATCTTCCATAATCGGATAATCTGTCGACTTCATTTTGCTGTAGTCCGTGCTGTCCGTAATTCCAAATCGGGCATACAGCTTGGAGAGTAGGATTTCAATCGTATCAATCTGTGTATCGGAAAAGTCCTTGTAGCTGCGGAAGAAATCCTTTAGGAAAGCAATGTGCTGGCTAAGTCTTGTCACTTTCTTAAATGCTTCAGGTACAAAGCCTTCTTGGTTGCGAGCGTTTCCATTCGATTCTATATCAATTTGAGTACGCAAATTGGGTGCAGGTACTGCCTGCTCATTCCAAGCCTTTGGTTCAAGCGGATTGATGGTATATTCGCCTGACAGGAAGTCGATATAGCAACCGCCGAGAGCCGAACAGAGTTCTTCATATTCGCTTTCGGGGTCAAGGCAGATTATGCTTTTGCCTGATTCACGGATATTTGTAAGGACTAACTTTAAGAGATAGCTTTTGCCTTGACCGCTGTTGCCGAGAATGAGGATATTGCTTGTAGTTTTGTCTTCGGCTCTGCGGTCAAAGTCTACAAGGATATTCGTGCCGAATTTATCTCTACCGATATATACACCCTGCGGATCGGTCTTGCCAGAAAAGTTAAAGGGATATAAATTTGCCACCGAGCTTGCAGGCAGGACACGCTCATACTGCGTGCCGAACTGATTTGCGCCCACAGGCAGAACAGAGAGAAATCCCTCTTTCTGACGGAGCGTCAGTCTGTCAACTGAAATTTTTGAACGAGTAAGCTCCATTGCAATTTCGCTCTGTAATTCTTTCAGTGCGTCCATGCTTTTGGCTTTTAATTCAATAAATACAGAGCAGTGGAGCAGGGGTTCTTTGTTTTTTCTTAAGGTTGCGAGAAGCTCAACAACATCCTGTAAATTTCCCTCGGCTTCAATCGTTTCGTTGACATCATTGCCGCCTGATTTCAGCTTGTTTCTGCGTGTAGCATTTTGAATGATTTTACGCTGTTCCTGTGCTTCAACAAGCCTGTGATAAATGCGAAGCGTAACACCGCTTCTGTCACCGAGCTGAGATAAAATTGCCTGTTCTTCGGTAGTAGGCGGATATTCTCTTACAGCCCATACACAGCGATAGCTGTCGCCTATGATATAGTGGTCGAACAGAAATTTGACTGTGCCGGGTAGGATCATATCAAAGAAATCTTTTGTGCGGATTTCTTCAATCTGTTCGGGTGTGAGTTCTTTCGTCTTTTTCTTTATCATTCATTTTCACCGTCCTTGTCAAAATCAAAAAACTGTTCGCCGTCCGAGTCGGGCATCTGCTCGCCGTTCATACTGGCCTCAAAGTACAGGGCAAGAAAGCGCTTGATTTCGTTTTTCTTCATACGGCGTGTTTCAAAACCCTGCTCGGATATGACCTTCTCAATACGGTTTGCTGTATCAAAAGTCTGCTTGTCCTTTGTATTTTTAAGCCTTGCAATAAACAAAAATTGCCTTGCCGTTGCCATTTCCATTTGAATATTATCAAGAAAATCTATATCCTTTTTAATAATCCTTCTGACTTTAGGATTGTGTTCTTCCGATAATCTTTCCCGTAAATATGACTTGTTATCATCGAAACACTCGCTTGAATCGGTACAGGTGATTTCAATATCGGGAATTGAGGACAACACCATCATCAGATGGCGGATTTTGATTTCGATATTTGTATGGGACAGCACCGAGATGTTTGTCGGAGCTACGAGATAAAACAAAAGCTCGCCTTTATTTGTGGCGAGCCCGTACTTTGTAAATGCTTTAACGCCGATTAAATCCTGAACCGAGCGTCCTTTTTTCTTTTTCTGTTGTTTTGCTTTTTTTATCATAAGCCTGCTCACCTCCAGTAGTATTCTTGTTGTGTGCTGATAAAATATCTTACTGCATATTTGATAAAGTCAAGCATCGTTGTTTCATCCATACGAATAGTTAAAAAGCCGTAACACAAGGTCACGGCGGCGGGAATTGCTATTCTTGTCTGTACTAAGATCACTATGGATAACAATGCGGCAATTCCTAAAACACAAAAATCTTTCAAACTCCAAAGCCACAGATTTGCAGTGGCCTTTAAGTTTTGGGGATATAAATATTGTGTCATTTGTTATCACCTCGCTAAAATGGAAAAGCCACCGCTGTGAAAAGCGATGGCTCGTATAAAATATTCTATTACATAGACGTTATCGGTCCGGTTTCATTCTGCGTTTCTGCTGCCATTTCATATGCGGGACGAAGGATCAAATCAGCTCTTGCCAAAATGTATTCTTTATAAAAATCCTTTTGCAAATCGGAGATATACGGGACACTGTCAATAAACGCCTTAATCTCATTCATATCAATTCGTTCGTAAATTCGTTTTACCGCCTGATTGCAGTCTTCATATTCAGCAGCTGACAAAAAATCATAATAATTAATCTTATTGCCGTGCAGTTTTATTGCAGAAGTAGGAAATCTGTAAATTCTCAGGTTTAGTGCATTTTCATCGGTTAACACATCCTGCATTACTTTATCATCAGCCTGCGGCAGCAGACAGCTTCCGCAGTCATAGACCGGAGCAATTTCACGGATTTTTCCATGCGAATCATATAAAAACCCCCAGTTACCGTTGTGGCGGTCAAAGTTGCCGAGCAGAGCGTCCGCAACAAACATATTCCAGAAATGCTCTTTCAAAACAATAGGATCAACATATTGCTGTTTTTCAATGGTTTCCAAAATATCATCAAGTTCCGTACCGCTTCCGTTTGAATCGGAATCCAACACGGTATTCTTGATAGAGCAGAAATCATAAAACTGTTTGTCGTCCTCAGTAAAATCAAGACAGGCGCAAACAATTTTATCCTTGCCGTTTACGGTAAAAGTACCGAGCAGAGTTTCCTGTGCCTTAATGCCAAGCATGTTAAAAATACTGCTTGCGATGTGTTCGCTGATACAGCTGTTTGTATAGGACAGTTCCGTAGGCTTTCCGTTCCCCGAAGGCGGAAATTTCAGCATATACGGTCTGCTGTTATACTCTATTGCTATTTTCTTTCCGTTTGCACCGTTGAATGCACGGTCAAATACACGTGGACAATTTGTAAAATCTATTTTTTGATTCATATCCGAACTCCTTTTCATAAATATTTATGACGCAGATAATCAGCATGCTCCGGTGTAATAACACCGTCTGTGATTTGCGCCATATTGATGCTCCCGTACAGTTCGCCCCACAGGCAGTCAAGAATGGGGGATTTGTTTTTTATTCCCTCTTTGTATGCGTCCAAATCGTGCTGTAAATAGGAGGGCAAACCGTATTCATAAGAGTGTTTGCGTTCTGTTTCCCGAATTCCGCTTTCAGTCAGCATTTCCATCGGTACGCCGAGAACGCCCGCTAATTTATATATTGTTTCGGCGGAGCATTTTTCAATTTTCGTCTTTCCGCTGCAAATATCATTGAGTGTAGCATGGGGGATTTCGGCTTCGACAGCCAATCGGTATTTAGTCATGTTTTTCTTTTTAAGCAAGCTTTCTATAATCATACAATTCACCTCTCTATTATTATATCGGTATACCGAAATAATATCAAGAGAAAAATTCATATTTTACAGAAAGTTTGTTATTTTCCCGTCGCTCTTGCTACCGAGCGTGTAAGGTTAACCGCTGTTGTCGTTGCATGGACAACGCTCATCATATTAACCTTTACGCTTGAGTCAAGTCCGAACTGCTGTGCGATTCTCGGAACTTCGTTTGCCGCAAGCATTATTCCGAGACCTAAGAGCATATTGTTAGGGAATGTCAGAAGCCCTAAGAACAGCAGTGTTGTCTGCATAAATGCCGTAAGACAAATCGCTGCAACCTGTTTCATCCATTGATTAAAGCCGTCCGAATATCCTCTCGGAACAGAGAACATATACAGTGAGCCTACCGCCATTTGTATGAGCAGAATTCCGCCTCGCTTGATATTCGCAAAGAATATCTTTATAACGCAGTAAGCAAACGCTATAAGTGCAAGCAAATTAAACAGATTAAAACTCACTTGTGTTGATACTTCAAAACTGCCTTGAAGAACACTCATGCTTTGACTTGCCAAATCAAGCGATTGCGTTCCTGCAAAAATTCGTGACAGATCGTGCGAAAATGTGTTTTGCAGACTGATACAGAATTTATATAACTCAACAGGGACAACGCCGATAAGCGAACAGGCGAAAAAGCCTTTTAATATATTGATTGCCGTTGTCTTTATATTCGCTCTGCCGCATTGATACTCTATCGCCACATCAAATACGGCGACTGCCACGCCCGCAACAAAAAGCGACCATCCGAACAGCGTAAACAAACGGATTGTTGCCTTTATCCAGTCAAGGTCAAAGATATCTGCACCCATATTGCCCATCATCGTGAAAAAGTCTGCAACTGCACCGTAAATGGTTTCATAAAACCACTGCAGCATTGTGTTCCAGATAACATAGGATATCTGCTGTCCGAGCGTGTCAAACACACTGCCTATTGCATCTCCTAAACCGGAAATTATATCGCCTAACCAGTCAAAGATAGGTCATCACCTCCAATTGCAACGCTTGTTTTTTATAAAATCGTCCATATATACAGCGGTGCAGTAAGGGTAAAAATAAGGCAGGCAAACAGGATTGCAGGCGCGGCAAATTCAAACTGACCGTGCTTGCGGTACTCAAAATACGAAGTGCCGACCTTAACAAAAAACAGGATTGCCAATATCATATCCACTACGGGAAACACCACATTGTTGACTACCGTCTGTATCTGACTTTTGGCAGTATTCCACGTGCCTTCGATTGCACTTGCCACATCGCCCGCGGCAAAAGCAGGCACGGCGGAAGCAGCAAAAATCAGCGTCGCCATAACGGCACAGACAAGCGTTCTTGTCCATTTTTTATTCATCAGCGTTTTCCTCCTAACACTTTATTGATTTCATCTTCCCGAATTTTTCGGGTTTTCAAATTGAGGTTTTTACAGAGTGCAAGCTCTGCTTTCATCCCTTCGGTGATCTCAGCTCCAAAGAGCCACAGCTCGTCACAGAACCACAGTAAGCTGCGCCCTGCCGCCATACCGATTTCTCTTTCTTTAGATATATTGTCATTCAGACACAGGGCATAGAAATGCGGTACAACAGGAGCTGTACCGCACATTAACGCATATCGTGTATATTTTTTAACCTTTTGCAGATTTTCCTTGATATTACCGCCGAGGGGAGAACAGATATACACCTTTTTCACCATTCATCATCCTTTTTCTGCTTGATTCCTATAATCAAGGCAGCAATTAAACCGCCCATGGCAATGGCTGAAAGACCGATCCAAAAGCCGAGATTGCTGTCATCGCCTGTTTGCGGAATATCGGGAATAGGGGGCGTAATTTCGGGAACTCGGTCATTGACTGCTGTGATTTCAATAACCTTATTATTATTCGCAACGGTTATACGGTAAATATCATCACTTGGAAGATAATTGGGGGCAGGCTGTAATTCCTTTACAGTCCAATTACCGAATGGTACATTTTCAAAAACAAAAATGCCGTTCTCATCTGATGTTGCAGTAAGAACGGCGTTTGCCTCCGTAAATTCAGTTTCATCACCGTGGAACAGTCCGAACATCGCATCAGCGATAGTTTCCTCTGTTTCACGGTCTATTTTCAATCCTTTAATATTACCGTAGATGAGATTGTTTTCAATAACTTTACCGTTATTGGCTTTGATTTTCACATTGGCAATTTCCTGTCCTGCATACACAAACTCCACAGGATATTTCGTGTCGGAGAGAATATAGCGGCTGTCGGTTGCAATTTCCTTGACATACAGCTTTGCGCCTACGGGAATGTCAGTCTTGAATATTGCATTGCCGTTTTCATCACAGTTTACAATTTCAATAAGGCTGTCTTTCGGGATAACCGAGCTGTCGGCAGCTTTTAAATCTTCATTTGCAAACAGCCCGAATTGTACGGAAAGGATTTCACCGTTATTTCCAATGCCGAAGGTTTCGTTTTGCTCCAAAACTTTAGAGAGTGATATTTCTGCATTTTGACGCTCGTTGCAAAACTCAGCAGACATTTCGGTTATGCCTATTTCCTGTCCCGCGTAGGTCAATTCAACTGTATGAATTTCATCGTTTACAATCATACCGTAAGGAGCCTTGATTTCACGGATCTCATATTTTCCGAGGTACAAAGGCTCGGTAACTGCTGTTCCGTTTTTATCTGTTGTGATTTTAGATACGACAGTGCCTTTTGCATAGCGGAGCGTACCGTCCAAAGTGTATATATCTTCGGAGGCGGTGATTTCATAAACTGCACCTGCCAGTCCTTTGGGAGAATAAACAGGCTGATACAATCCGCCCACCTCAAAAACGGAAGAAAACACCTCGCCCGATTTGCTAACAGTGATTATACCTTTCTGCGGCATATTGCGTTTTTCTACTGTTACAACGGTCTTGCTGCCGTCAACCTTAAACGGAACAGGCGTGCTGTCAAGAACATATCCGTAACAGGTATTCTGTTCAATGATTTCGTAATTGCCGTAAGGAAGCGCTTCGGGCAGCATCAATTTACCTGTGATATCGGTGTAGTAGATATCAATGTCCGCAGGCGTCGGATAATTGATATGCTGAACGATATATTCGCCTGTATCGGTATTCCTTACCTTAAAACCAATACCAGAAGCAGGAATGATTTTACCTGTTTCTGCATCCTTTTTTACGATTTCAATAAGCGATTTAAAGACTGCGTTGTTGATGAGATAACGGTAGGTTTCGCCGTTTTTACTGATAAACACATCGAACGGCTTCATCATTTCTTTTCCGTCCCAGCCTTTTGTCTGCTTGACAGTGTAAATGCCGTAGGGCAGATCTTTTGACTGTGCAAAGCCGTTTTCATCGCAGATAAGAATATCCCTTTCGGATTCCTTTGAAGCCTCATAGCCGCCCGAAGATTTTAGGAATATTTCAAACTCTGCGCCTGTTTCCGGCGTTTCAATCTGTGTTGAGCCGTCATCGCAGTGCTTAATTACAGCGATTTTTCCTTTCTGTACGGTTTCAAGAGCGTCGAGCGCCGTACTGTTGTATTCCGCAGTGTAGAGCTTCGCTTCTGCGCCGATGTGTAGGATTTCCGTGTTGACAAGATATCCTTCACTCGGCGTGAGCTCACGCAAAGTCCAATCCGAATCACATACATAATATTTGGTAGTGAACTGTCCGTTACTGTCAGTGATATAGGTGTCAATCAGCTGTTCGCCTTTGTAAATACCGTATTTAGCGCCCGAAAGAGAAGCATCACCCTGTGGATTTCCTGTTTCTTTGTCTCTCTTGGTAACAGAGAGCTGCCACTTTTTAAGCGTATTACTGAAATTTACCGTGGTTATCTGTCCTGATATAACGGTAATATGCTTTACATCCTGCGGTACATATTTTTCTTCCGTAAGTTCGGTTACGGTGTAAACACCGGGGATCAGGTTATCAATCTGAATCTGACCGCCGTTTTCTGTTTGAACGGTTTTGTCAACGCCGTTACCCTGAATACGGAATGAAATGCCATCAACCTTGCCGTCCTCAGATGTCTTTACAATTTTGGCAGAGCCGTAAGAAACCTTGATTTTCACATACGCTTTCACAGGATCGCTTACCGACTGTGTGTAGGTCACCGTGTCCTGTGAGCCTTTGCCGGGCAGATATATGCCGTCAGTCCAAGTGATTAAGCCTTTTCTCTGTGAGCCGTTCTTTTCGGCTGTAACCGTAATTTCTTCTTTAGGCGCTGTCTTAGATGTTACTGTTAACTCGTTACCGTTTACAGTAAAGGACACAGACGGCACATTGGAATGAAACGAATAGTTTGACAATGCATAGTTTGAATCGGTGAGAACAGAGACATACTGGTTGCCGTCCCATTGCATTTCAATGGTTTTTGCCTTCCCTGCTGACCTTGCACAGAAGGAAGGTACTTTCGTATGATTTTGAACAGCTTTTTCGATATCCGAATAGTGATTTAAGATTTGACTGCGTATCGGATTGTTTTCTCTAATAGAGTCCAATACTCTGTCACAGCTTCCTGTATCAACAAGGCTAAAATTTTCATCTCGTTCGCCGACTATTGTTTCCCAAATTAACAGCTGAGTGGCTATTGCAAAGGAGAGTTTGTCAGCACCTGCGGCGTCCTGTGTTTTCCACTCAGTTGAAAGATTCCCTGTATAGCCGTACTGCAAAATTCTGCCGATAAATATCTTTATTTGATCACCGTCGATTGTTCGGTTGTATTCAGGCGGGAAATTGTTCCAAAAGCTTTCGTCCTTTTGCGTAAAGGTATCGCCTGTGTGCTGTCCTGTTCCGGGTTCAATACAATAACAAATTTGACCTGTATACGAACCGATTGCCCGAAGCATAAGCTTATCCGTTGCACCGCCTGTATTCCAACCGTTCATATACTGCAAGGCCTCGTGACCCCAGCCTGAACGGTTCGCCTCTCCGCTGCGGGGGAATTCCACGATATATACATCTGCCTTTTCACCGACAGCGGCATAAGAAGAAAGCGTTCCGACGGAAAACAGGCTTAAGCAAATGACTGTCATTGTCAAAAACAACGACAATACTTTTTTGAAGTTTTTTCTAATCATATTTTACATTCACCCTTTCTGAATGAAAAAAGCGCACCGCTTTTTTGCGATGCGCTGAATTGGTTTGTTGTTTTGTTTTAAGCGTAGCCGATATAGATTTCATAGGAATTGTCTGCGATCTTTTCCGCCCATATCCACACAGACGTAATATCATCATCCCTTGCATAACGATTCAGTCTGTTTTGAATATCCCGTTCAAGATATTTGCATTGTGTGTTTGCAGGTATGGGATTGTCCCAACAGTCTGTTGCCATGTTGTCAAGCTGCAGACCTACGTTTTGTGCGTAGCGTTTTGCATAGTTAATCCAATAGTCTATATCAAATTTCTGAACAGGCGGTTCTGTCGGCTTTTCCGTTACACTCGGCGGTGTTTCAGGCTGAGCGGTCTGAGTCGGAGCGGTTGTTGGTTTTGTCGGCTCAACAGGCTTTGGCTTTTGCGTTACTGATTCCTTCGACGGTGCAGACGAATCGGAATTTGTTTTCCCTTTTGTTTGCGTATGCGGTTTTGTTAAATCCTCTGCTTTTTCTGTCGGCATACGTGTTTCAGATACGCCGCTTGTAGGATTTTCAGTTTCCACCGAAATCGTTGTTGCCGTTTCTGTGACGGTAACATTTTCATCGGATTCGGTTGCTGATTGACTAACAGCAGACAAATTCTCACTTTCAGCTGAACTCGTTTTTTGCTTTCCGCATCCTGTAAGGCATATTGTCAGTGCAAGTGCTATGATAAAAATATTTTTCATTTTCACGGTGATTCACCTCTGCTTACAGGATACCGACAAAATCGGGAAAAGTCCAGCGAAATTAAAGATTTTTTCAAGAATTACATCCCTTGCATGAAATCTTCCGATTCATCTGCGTATTCAGCTTCATCCGCATCTTCCTGCATATCCAGCTGTTCTTCATATGCGGATACAACAGCGTTGTTTAAAGCGGTACGGGCTTCTGCAGTCAATGCAAATACAGTATCGCTGTACTGCGTTTCGCCTTTGCTGTCCTTGTGGGATCGGCAGGGCATTCGTGCGAACAAGCCGTTTTTGCTATCCATAACCGCAATATCCTTTACGATAAACGCACCGCCGATATTTATGCTGGCGTATGCTTTAATTTTAGCTTCCGGATTCGTCATACGGTCAATCTTTGCCGTAATATTCGGAATTGAATGTTTTTGTTCTTTTTTCTTTGCCATGATGTTTTTCTCCTATCTTTAGTTACATTGAATAAAAGGTGATGCCCATGTCGGCTTCTACCTCGTCCTGACTGATATCTTCAATTTCTTTGAACCTGTCCATATATTTCACCACCTCGCTCTCGGTTAATGATCTGAAGTTTTCACCGTCATCACCCACAACAAAAAATGTACCTGCAATAACGCTTGCACCGTCCCTGATTCTGCGGTTGCCCTCTAAGCCCTGCAATTTACCTTCTTCATTGCAAATTATGAGCGTTCCGTCACCGTTTCCCACAACCTCAATATATCCGCCGACAGCTTTTTGCAGAGCAGATAATTCGTCATCAATTTTCGTTACATACGGCGCTTTGTGCGGTTCGACCATTACAACGGTTAATTTTTTAGCCATTTAATTCACCGCCTTGTTGTATATTTTGGTTTTCAGCCCACATGACCGACAGATGCACCAAAGCAGCTCTTTGTTGTTCGGGCGAGAGGTTATTCAGAAAATCAAAGAGCGTAACCTCGTCATTTCTGACAACAGGTTGCGCTCCTTTACAGTTATCACATATTTTCTCTCGCCTTACAACAACCGACCTGCCGTCCGCTGTTTCGGTAAACGATAATACATCGTTATACTTAAATCCTACACGCTGTCTGATTTCATAAGGAATTGTGATTCTTCCGCGTTTACCGAGAATACGAAGCATTTGCATCATTCAAAATTCCTCTCTTTCGTCACAGCTGCCATAACAGGGACAGCTTTCACAATTCTCATCACAGTCTGTTTCACTCATAGGGCATTGTTCGCAGTCGCTGTCGCAGATAAAATCTTCTGTATCTTTTACTGTATTAATAATGATTTTGCCGTTACCTGCACTCATCTGAACAACGCTTTCTTCTCCGATACCCGCTTCTTCAAGCATATCAACGGGTACGGAAAAGAGGATATATTCGCCTGTGTTCATTTTTGTGTCTTGCATATGATGCACTCCTTTAAAATTTTTTCGTAATCAAAATTTGCATTTTCACACTCTATTTCAAAGAGCGTTAATTGCTGCGGCTTTGCTTTTTCCCGTTCATACAAATCGTAATTCCCTATAAGCAGTTCCTTGAATTCCTTGCCTGCCTCATAACGCTGCGCCATCGAATGTGTGCGAGCAAAGTCAAACACCGAAAAGCCGTTATACAACTTGCGGATTTCCTCACAGTCGTTGTATGACAGTAAAAATTTGCCTTTTATGCTTTTCAGCGTATCCCGAAGCCTTACATGGTCCTCCCACCCGAATCCAACCTCATACATATCCTCAGTGGAGAAATACGGGGGATCGAGATAGAAAAACGTGTCAGGTCTGTCATAATGTTTAATGAGTGTTTCAAAGTCCTGATTTTCCACAACGACATTTGCCATACGCTCTTGCAACTGCGAAATCAAGCCGAACAGTCTGCGCAAATCAAAAGGCTGTGAGGCATAAGATTTTCCGCTGCTCGAATAACTGAAACGCAGAAGTTTTAAGAACATAGCGGCTCTGCGTATATCGTAATCTGCGGTAATCCTTTTCCGTATTTCTTTGAGTTCTTTTGCTTCGGGAGGAGGGAACAGGGCTTCTGTAAGCCGTAATTCTTCAGGCAGATATTTATCGTCAAACTGCTCGTTTTCAAAGAAACGGCGGACGGCAATAAAATCTTCACGGGAGTTTAAGTGACAGAAGCCAAGCTCCCGAATGGTCGCCATTGTTCTTTCTTTCATACAGCGGAACAGATTGGCTAAATTCCTGTCAAAGTCGTTATACACCTCAAACGGACAGATTTCGGGATTGCCGAGCAGCACGCTTCCCGAACCGCCGAACACATCAACAAATCTTCCGTAGTTCAAAGGAAACAGCGCGTAGAGAATATGGAGTATGGCAGTTTTGTTGCCTACCCGTGATACAGGGGTTTTTATGGTGATCACCTCGCTTTCACACAAGGCGGCACAACCGTTTCGGAACAATAAAAAAAGCGGTATCAACCGTTTGCTCTGAAACGATTGATACCGCCGATAGTTTTTATTCTTTATTCAGTTTTTCTTTTAGGCTTTTAATGGTCTGTTCGTAATAGTTGACTCGGTTTATCTGAAAACAGCAAAGAAGTATAGTTGTAATACAGCCTCCGAGTATCAGACCGATAATCAGCATTGCTATCGCCATTTTACATACCTCCGAATTCCATAGATTCGTCTTCGCATTCATCCAAATCATCGCCGCCCGTAATATTGACATACTCGCCGATAATGCACAGAGCTTCGTCATAACTTCCCGAAGCACGAATACGGTCACGCATTTCGACTGCTTCCTCTGCCATGCCGTTTTGACGCAATATTTTCGAAGCAATTCCCATAAGATTGAATATATTGCCGTCCTCGCCGATCAGCTTGCAGTCGGGCTTTTTCTGTTCCGATGCTTTTTCAGGTATAAACCCGCCGAGCCTGTTGTCAACATAATCGGAAAGCCATTTGCCGCCGAAATTGCTGTGCGTCTGCAATCTCCACATAGCGAGCTTTCCCATATTAAGTTTTACATCTTCTGAGAACGGGAACAAAAGATTGGTGAGACCTTCGTTTTCAAATGCAAGACAGTTTTCTGCTTTGAATTTTGTGCCGTCAAACAAAATATCCGACTTTATGAGCATATCGTTTATTCCGTCTACCCAGTCCCGAAGCTCGCCGCCGCAGCCTTGCAAAATGAGTCCTTCCTGACCGTTCATTCTGCGGAGTTCTTCTGCTCGAATTTTTTTAACACTCATAACTGCATACCTCCGCTTTGCTGTGATTCATTCTCAGCCTGTTCAAACTCGCCCCGCATATATTCTCCCATAGTCAGTTCTTCTCCAATAAAATTAGGCTCTGTATCTTCAGTAAAGGCGATATATCCCTGTTTGCTGAAATCTATCGGTTCATCGGTGATAACAGAGCCTGCGTGATTTACTTTGACATTAGGTTCAACAGCGGCAAAACTGCATCCGCTGTCATCGTGGCGAAGATGGTAAACAAAAAGTCCTTTCGGAATATCTGTATCTGTCAATCTTCCGTTTGAAAATAACGCAGGCTTGCCTAAAAGCTCAATCAAATCATATTTTTCATTTTCAATGTTGATATATGCTGTTTCACTTTTATTAAGCATTAAATCCAACTCGGCAGGGTCATAGTTCCAGATACGGCAGGCAAACTCAATTCCGTCTTTTTCACTTTCGGGATAATATTCCTCAGTGCATTCGCCGTTGCTGTAAATTTTCCGTCCGCAGTTTGCACCGATATCTTCATCCGCCCACTCATGCTCAAAGATAATATCGGGATACATTTGGGCTAATTTTTTGATAACGGGATGCGGAGCAGACCAAGCTGTCTGAAAGTGTAAATTACCACTTGCACTATAATCCGTGCCTTCATCATAACCGTAGGCATTCCATTTCGTACCCCAGTTGTTGGTGCACCATTCGTACCATGTGGAAGCTCCGTAATTCTGAACATTATTCCAAGCGGTTTTGCCGAGTTCCCACTCATCAGCTTTTACATCTGATCTTTTCCTTAAAAATGCATTTTCGCTTTCTCTCGGTATATTTTGAAGTGCATTTAATGCCTCTTCGGCATTCCTGCTGAAAACATATACATCAATAAAATCGCTGTATGCTTTAAGCCCTCTGTCTGTTCGGCTGCCTGATTCGATATTCAGAGATTCGGGCATCGGGATAATCTTGTAAAAATCCACCGTGCCGAGTCCCAATTCATCATTCTGAATTGCTTCAAGCATTTCACGGATTCTTTGTTCGTCACCTTTTAAGGTGATAATGTTTTCTACATGATTTGGCATTAATTATCACTCCTGTTCGTAATATATTTCTTTAATTTTATGCCCTAAAGCAGAAATGACAGGAACGCTTACTGCGTTGCCTGCCATTTTGTAAAGCCGTCCATCTTTGAGTCCGGTGGCTTGTGCTTTATTAAATTGTTCATCTGTAAAGCCCTGCAAGCGCCAGCATTCTTTCGGTGTAAGTTTTCTTACTCTGCCGTAACGGACAATCCCGTGTCGGTCCTGAACGGTGATTGTAAACATAGGCTCGTTAGGTTCTTTGATTCTTCGGCCTTGCTGCCGAATATTTTCTTTGTCCGGTGTAAAAATAGCTCTCGGTTCGGATTCTATAAAGACACCGGAATGTTCGCCCTTGTGTTTGCTTATACCGCTATCCTGTCTTGCAGTAATGCAGCGTGCTGTATCCGTCAGTTTTGCATCCCCGTTCATATCAATGAAAAAGTACCCTTGTGTATTTCCAGGCGTTACGGTATGCGCAATATTATCACCGACTCTGCCGCGCCTTGAATTAAGGCTTGGATAGGCAAGATCAATGCTGTCGCCTGGATGTGCTATCTGATATCCCGCCTTTGTTTTTACTTTGACAGGCAGCCCGACTTCATACAGACCGCATTTACCGCCGAAACCGCCTGCGCCGCTTGTTAAGGTAATTCCGACTCCGCAGTCTGAGTACACACGCTCTCCCTGTGTTCCGGGGATAACTTGAATAACAGGCGTTCTATTTGCTTCTGTGAAAGATAATATTTCTCCGATACATCTGCTTCTAAGATATCCGATAATATACACTCTCTTTCGGGATTGGGGGACTCCGAAATTCTTGCTGTTAAGCACTTGCCATGTGACATCGTACCCCAATTCATCCAGCGTACTGAGGATTGTCGCAAAAGTCCTGCCTTTGTCATGCGAAAGCAAGCCGGGAACATTTTCAAGAAGCAGAAATGATGGTCTTTTAACGGCGGCAATTCGGGCGATCTCAAAAAAGAGAGTGCCTCTTGCGTCATCTTTAAATCCTTTTCGCAGACCTGCGATTGAAAAACTCTGACAGGGAAAGCCCGCGCAAATAAGGTCGATATTAGGCAAGTCTTTCGGGTTGATTTTTCTTGCATCTTCAAAGTACAATTCTCCTTTCGGTTCATATATGGCGTTGTATGCCTGATTTGCATATTTATCTATCTCGCAGTGACCGATGCATTCAAAGCCGACGACAGCTTCAAGCCCCGAACGGAAACCGCCGATTCCTGCGAACATATCAAAAAATCGGATTGACATAGCAAATCCGACTGCCTTTATTTATATAATTTTCGCCGCTCCTCACATTCCCATGACAGGAGCATTGTCCTCGTCCATATCTTCATTTTCTTCTGCCAATTCTTCTGCTGTCAATTTGCGGAAATCATCCTCTTCGGGAATGATGGCAAGAGTTCTGCCGTTATCCCAGCGCATATGAATTTGTGCGGCATCGTCAACATGCTCAACTGTTCCTCTCATTCCGCTCGGTATCGGAGCATAGGGATCATCCATACTGAGCATTACTAATCTTGTCCCGGGGGGATAGGTGTCCTTCATACACTGTACAAAGCGTTCTTTTTCTTTAAATTTGTTCATATTTCTTTTTTCCTTCCTTACTTAAAATTGATTAAATTTGACGTGCTTTTTTACAACCATATTTCAAATCACCCCGCATTTTGTTTTTGTAAATAAAAAAAGCCAACCGTTATGTTTCAAACGATTGGCTATGTATATATATGAAAAAAGGCAGATAGATTTTTTGATTTCTATCTGCCTGGTTTTATTGATATTCTGTTGCACGGAGGTTCAAGTCCTGTATGAATGGGATTTTTGCCGTTTGGCATCTATAAAACTATCTTTTGAAATTTTTCCATGAAAAGCAAAAAAGCCTTGGAAAATCAAGGCTTTTTCATGGGCATCTTTTTTGTTACCCTTTTTTGGCAGCGGTATAAGGATTCGAACCTCAACATACGGAGTCAGAGTCCGCTGTGCTACCGTTACACAATACCGCTATTTGTTGTTGAGCTTTCTCAACTGCGAGAGATATTATACAACGGGAAAGCTCAAATGTCAACACATTTTTTAATCATAAATCAGATTTAGTAAATTATTTCTTTCATTTATGAAAATGAGGAACAAGCCTATCATTATTGTAAGCAGCAAAAGTAAGCACGAAACGGCATAAATTGTAAAGTCCAAGCTTTGGCTTGTTCTTTTTTCAAGGCTTACGAATTTTGAAATTACAGTTGTTGATATAAGTACCGTAACGAGCGCAATATCGGCAAGATAGCGTATGTTTACACCTGCAAGACACATATCCGTAAAAGCCAAACCGACTACCGATACAATGCTCAAAATGAATATTGAAAGCTTTGTTTTATCTGCTTTTTTTGTTATGAGAAGCGGAGAAATTGCTATTGCCCAGTTTGACGGGAAAGCCATTGCACCGACGGTTGAGGTCATATATACATACCCCGGAAAATTTTTAAGCGGGAAAAACGGTATGTCGAAATACGGTGCTTTACTCAAAAAGATGGGAGGCTGAAGGAAATAATATTTCAAAGCCGGCAGGAACAAAAGTAATGTGATTGAATATTCCGAAACGTCGTGAACGGTCAGCTGATACTTTGCACCGAATTCAAAAACCGATCCGAAGCGGGCGTAATTGTACCACATAATTCCGACAGCACCGATAACGGTCGGCACGGCGAACGCAAGCACCTGAAATATTTTCTCTGACGGCTTAAAATCCTTGCCGAAAACTGTTTTAATATAAATCGGAACGGCTAACAGAAAATAAATTGCAAGATTTGGACGTGACATCACAAGAAAAACGAGCGAAACGCCCGACAATGCGAAAAGCAGGGCTCTTTTGCCGTTCTTTTTGCTTGCATATGCCGAAAATGTACAAAGCAAAAACAGCGACAGGAAAAGTATTCCGCTTGCAACGGCGATGTAATACATATCTGCGCTTGCCTGCACCATATAAATTAAGCTACCGAGCTCACACGCAAAAATTGAAAGGATAAGCATTATAAAATTAGGCTTTTTCACAAATATTTCTTGAAGCTTTATGACAAGAAATGCTATTAGGATTGCGGATAATACCGTTAAAATATAGCATACGGTGTTAGCCTCGGGGACGGTCTTTGTTAAGAGATAAAACGGATAATATATTAAAAGTATAGGCGCAATGCCGAAATAGGAATAATACTTGCCGTCGAAATATGCTCTGTCCCAAAGATAAAAAAATCCCTCTGTCCTTCTGGCACTTTCGTCATAAGGATTAGACATTATAGAAAGCCGGAGGTCGGGAACAACGTCAATGTTCAGCTGACCCTTTAAGAATGCGTCAAACTGTTGCTCGTAAGCATTCATCCTTGTTAACGGGCGCAAATAAGGATAGATGAAATTGTCCTTTGCGAGAAAGCTGTAAATTATCGTTGCGCCTGCTATCAAAATGCCTAAGCTTAAAAATATAACTATATTATGAGAAAGCTTTGACGGGTTGTATTCGGTTTTATAAAAGCCGAAGGCATAGGATATTGCCAAGAATATCACAAAAGCCGCTACACAGGAGATTATTATACCGAGCATTTCCGTTTCACTTCCTAAACTTATAAATTTACTGTATTATAGTATAAATACATATATATTTCAATCAAATTTAATTGCCATAGACAAAAAATTGTGATAAAATTAGCAAAGAGGTGAGCTTATGAACTCGTTAAACGGATTAAATAATATTTCAATGCTTACGGAGCTGTATGAATTTACAACGGCGGACGGATACTTCAACAGTCCCGTCAAGGATACTGTTGCGTATTTTGACCTGTTTTTCAGAAAAGTCCCCGACAAGGGCGGCTTTGCAATTATGGCAGGTCTTTCGCAGGTTATAGAATACCTTAAAAACATACATTTCACTAAAGAGGATATTGACTTTTTAAGGGAGCAGGGGATAAGCGACGCTTTTTGCGATTATCTCAAGGATTTCAAATTTACCTGTGATGTATGGGCGATACCGGAGGGAACACCGATATTCCCGAATGAGCCGATAGTTAAGGTAAGAGGTCCTGTTGTGGAGGCTCAGCTTATCGAAACAGCATTGCTTATGTTCGTCAATCAGCAGAGCTTGATTGCAACCAAAGCAAACAGACTTGTGCGTGCTTCACACTCGACTACCGTTGCCGAGTACGGCACAAGGAGAGCACAGGGCTTTTCGCAGGCTGTTTTGGGCGCAAGGGCGGCTTATATCGGCGGTTGCTCATTGACCTCGGGAATTATTCCGCAAAAGCTGTTCGGTATTCCGAGCGTTAACACAATGATACACAGCTGGGTGCAGATGTTCGACTCTGAATATGAGGCTTTCTGTGAGTATGCACGCCGTTATCCCGACGATTGCACGGTGGTTGTCGATACATACGATACTATCCGTTCGGGTATTCCGAATGCGATTAAGGCTTTTAATGACGTGCTTGTTCCAATGGGCAAGCGACCCAATTCTATCAGAATAGACTCGGGCGACATAACCTATCTTTCAAAGCGTGCAAGGAAAATGCTTGACGAAGCGGGCTTCCCTGATTGTGATATTATGGCGTCGAACTCGCTTGATGAATACCTTATCGGCGATATGGTATCACAGGGGGCAAAGGTTGACTGCTTTATTGTCGGCGAGAGGCTTATCACTTCTGCATCATCACCGCTTTTCAGCGGAGTGTATAAGCTCTGTGCGGTTGAAAAAGACGGGAAGATTATACCGAAAATCAACCTTTCCGAAAATGTCAGCAAGATAACCATTCCGTCGTCAAAATCTGTTTACAGACTGTTTGATACGGAGTCGGGCAAGGCTATTGCCGACGTTTTAACGCTTGACGGAGAGACGGTGGATGACGGAAAACCGTATACGCTTTTCGATCCCGATTTCACTTGGAAGCGTAAGGATATTGAGCGATTTGTCGCAAGACCGCTGCTTGTCCCGATTTTTAAGCAGGGCGAATGTGTTTATGACGAGCCGAGCCTTAACGAGATAAGAGAGTATTGCTCAGAACAGATTGATACGCTTTGGGACGAGGTTAAGAGGTTTGAAAATCCTCACAAATATTACGTTGACCTTTCAAAGGAGCTTTGGAGGGTCAGGAACAGACTTATTGAGGAGCATAAAGGAGTAACAAAATGAACATTTGGCACGATATAAATCCCGAGAGAATAACAAGAAAAGCCTTTGACGCTGTAATCGAAATCAGCAAGGGCAGTAAGATGAAATACGAGCTTGATAAGGAAACAGGTATGTTAAGGCTTGACAGAGTTCTTTACACCTCGACCCACTATCCTGCAAACTACGGCTTTATTCCGAGAACGTATGCGGAGGACAATGACCCGCTTGACGTACTTGTGCTTTGCTCTGAGCAGATTGAGCCTATGGCACTTGTAAAATGCTATCCGATAGGCGTTATTTCAATGTTTGATAACGGTGCGGCGGACTATAAGATTATCGCAATTCCGTTTGACGACCCGACATATAACGAGTATAAGGACATTTCACAGCTGCCTGCTCATATTTTCCAGGAAATGAAGCACTTTTTCACGGTTTATAAAACTCTTGAAAATAAGACAACGGACATTGACGAGGTCAAGGGCGTGCTCTCGGCAGTTGATATAATCGACGATTCTATAAAGAGATATAAGGAAAAGTTCGTTAAATAAATAATAACGGAGAGGGAAAATGGCTAAAAAGGAAGTAAAAGTATTTCTGTCAATCATTTTGACAATGGTGCTGCTGTGCGGCATAGGTGTTTTGCTTGCGACCAAGACGGGGGACGGCGCTGTGCCTGTTGAGGCACCCGTTGACATCTCGACACCTGCGGAAACAACGACCGAGCCTTTGCCTACGGTCAGCGTAAGCTTTTTATCTGTCGGCGACAATTTAATTCACGACGGAATTTATCAGCAGGCAAACAAGCGTGCAGGCGGCAACGGTTACGATTTTTCGTATTGCTATAAGAATATAGCACCCGACGTTGCGGCTGCTGACGTTGCGACGATAAATCAGGAAACGATTATTTCAAAAAGCAATAAGCCGTCGGGCTATCCGCTTTTCAATTCTCCGCATGAGGTCGGAGATGAAATTGCGAAAATAGGCTTTGACGTTATCACAATGGCTAATAATCATATGATTGACAAGGGCGCAAAGGGTCTTTCGGAAGCTATTGAGTATTGGGACAGCGTTGACAGCGTTGTCAGAACAGGCGCATATAAGAACGAGGAGGATCTCAACAGGGTCGAATACATAGAGTCGAACGGCTTAAAAATTGGTCTTGTAGGTGTCACTCAATACACGAACGGGCTTTCACTCCCTAAGGACAGCGAGCTTAAAATCATCTATTCTGCCGACGAGGATATAATAGAAAGGAAAATTAAGAGCGCTAAAGAAAATTGCGATATGGTGCTTGTCAACATACATTGGGGCAACGAGTATCAGACGACACCTACGCAGGAACAAAAAAATCTTGCGGTGAAAATGGCAAATTGGGGCGCAGATGTTATAATCGGACACCATCCCCACGTTATACAGCCTGTTGAATTCATTGAAAAGGCGGACGGAACAAGGACGCTTGTGGCTTATTCGCTCGGAAACTTCATTTCTCAGCAGAACACACCTGCAAGGGTTGTCGGCGGTATGCTTCGATACACCGTCACAAAGGATTTCAATACGGGCAAGCTTACCGTAAGCGACGTAAAATTTGAGCCTATCGTAACCCATTATGTAAACGGCAGTCACGACGTTCAGATTTTCAAGCTTTCTCAATACAACGATGACCTTGCGAAAAGGCAGTCGGGCAGGCTCAAGGATTCAAAATTCAGCGTTTCCTATATAAAGGAATTTGTTTCGGGAATAATTGACGGTCAGTTCCTTGACAGCTAAAATTTAATACCATATAAGCATAAACCGAAAAGCACGTTTTATATGTGTTTTTCGGTTTTTTATGCTTTTGCGGTGGGATTTTCCCCCACGGGTGCTTCGGTGGTGCTCGGTGGGGGATTTTTTATGTCAAGAACGGCAGCCTGTAACAAAGCAGTTTCACTCTATGTGCTTATTGCACAAAAACATTTTGAAAAGTTCGGTAAAAATTACCTGTAAAAGTACGCCTTTTGTCGTTAAAAAATCGGTAAAAACACTTGATTTTTTTAGTAAATAAAAGTATAATGTAATCAATGTGGTGGATAATTGCATAGCAATTCCATAAAAAAGGGGCAAAATCCCACGGTTTTGACTATCGAAGGAAGGAGGAACGGACGATGTCTTTTTCAAACAGTTACAAGCATACAATCGATTCAAAGAAACGTCTGTTCATTCCTGCGAAGTTCAGAGCCAAGCTCGGTGACAGCTTTTATCTCTATTATGATGAGAGCTTACCGTGTATTGCCGTTTACGGCGAAGAGGAGTGGGAGAAGAAAAGCAAGATCGTCGAGGAAAGCGGGGATGCCGATTGGCAGCGCTTCTTCTTCTCGAATGTTGTTTCGGTTGAGCCCGATAAGCAGGGAAGAATAACCGTTAAAGCGTCGTTCTGTGAGGGCGCAGGTCTTAAAAAGGACGTTGCGGTTGTCGGCGTCGGTACAAGAATTGAAATTTGGGACGCTGAAAAGTACGACAAGGAAATGGAACAGATCAATGCTTCGTACAAGAGATTCCCGAGCATTATAAACTGACGGGAGTAACAATATGGAATTTTCACATATTCCCGTTTTGTTTAATGAGACTATCGACTCTCTTAACATAAAGCCCGACGGACTGTATGTTGACTGTACCGCAGGCGGCGGAGGTCATTCGAGAGCGATTGCCGAGAAGCTTACAACGGGCAGACTTATTTCAATAGACAGAGATCCCGACGCTATCAAGGTCCTGAACGAAAGATTGGGAATTTATCCGCAGGTAACTGTGGTGCACAATACGTTTAACAACATAAAAGAAATTCTGAACGGCGAAAGAGCCGACGGAATTATAGCAGACCTCGGCGTCAGTTCTTTTCAACTTGACGAGGCGGAGAGGGGCTTTTCCTTTCACAAGGACGCTCCGCTTGATATGCGAATGAGCAAGCAGGGAACAAGCGCTCGGGATTTAGTTAACACTCTTTCGGTGGGTGAGCTTACGAGAATTCTCCGTGATTACGGCGAAGAGAAATATGCAAACCGTATTGCTAACAATATTGTGGCTGCGAGAGAGAAAAAGGAAATTGAAACCACGTTTGAGCTTATAGATATTATCAAAAGCTCAATGCCTCAAAAGGCAATGAGAGATTCACACCCTGCAAGGAGAACGTTTCAAGCGTTGAGAATTGAAGTGAACGGCGAGCTTGACCAGCTCAACACGGCGCTTGACGATATGTTTGATTGCTTAAAGGTCGGCGGAATACTTTCAATAATTACATTCCATTCGTTAGAGGACAGAATGGTAAAACAGAGATTTAATTCATTTGCACAAGGCTGCACCTGCCCTAAGGAATTTCCGATTTGTGTGTGCGGAAAAACACCGAGAGGCAAGGTTACAATAAAGGGTCTTGCACCGAGCGAGGAGGAGCTTTCATATAACTCACGCTCTCACAGTGCAAGATTACGCTCGGTAGAAAAAATCAAGGATTGAGGAAGGGAAGCGTATCATGGCGAACAGGAATTATAATATGTATGACGGCATTGATTTTTCGATGTTCGAGCCGAAGCAGGGCTCATATGAGAGAAACGCTGCCCGTAAAATAGAAACAACTGCTGTTCCGGTTGCGGACAAGCCTAAAATGGAGCTTGTCAAGAAGCCGAAAAAGACCTTAAATCAAGTTAAGAGGGAAATGCACGCAAGCGCATTACAGAGCGCAAAGATAATTGTGATTTCGTTTTTCCTGCTTTCAATGCTTTCCGCATTGCTTTACGGAAGAATTAAGGTTGATGAGCTTGACAGACAGATTTCTGCGGCGGAGACTAAAATCACAACCGCACAGAGCGAAAACGTCAGACTTAATATGCAGCTTGACTCTATGATTTCTCTTAAAAACGTTGAAGAATACGCTCAGACAAATCTCGGTATGGTTAAGATGGAAAGCTATCAAATAGAATATATTGACCTTTCGGGAGCTGACAAGGTAACGGTTTCCGGTGCGAGAACACTCAATGCGAATTCGACATCGCTTTATTCCAAGATTATGGAATATATGAGCAGATAATCAAATAAAATTACAACGAGGGTTAAGTAAATGTTCTTAACTCTCGTTGTTGTATCTTAATGCCGAATTTTCGGCGTAAAATTTATGTGAAAGGGGCTGAAAATATGCAGGCAAGATCGTTAAAACAGATGAGCTACAGAGCGACAATCGCACTTTTAATACTTGTTCTTGCTTTCTTGGTGTGTATAGGAAGCCTCGTAAGAGTTGCTCTTATAGACGGAGAGAAATATAAGCTTAAAGCGGAGCAAAGTCAGCTTTTGGATACAAAGGTTTCGGCGCAGAGAGGTACGATATACGATTCAAATATGAACGTGCTTGCAAAAAGTGCTTCGGCATGGCTTGTGTATATAGTTCCGTCGAAAATTACGACGGATGCACAGCGTGAAGCTGTCGTTTCCGTTCTCTCGGAAAAGCTCGGCATTGATGCAGAGGTTATCCGTGAGAAAACCTTGAAGGAGTCAAATTACGTCAAAATTTCGGGCGAGGTAGAGGAGAACGTCAAAAACGACATACAGGATTACATAAAGCAGTACGACAAGGAAAACAAAAAGAGCAAGGATGCAAAGCTCAGTCAGATAATCTGTATGGACCCTGACACGAAGCGGTATTATCCTTATTCCTCATTTGCTTCTACGATAATCGGCTTTGTCAATGCCGACGATAAGGGCAACGGCGGTATCGAACAGTCCTATAACAGCGAGCTTACAGGCGTTTCGGGAAGAATTATTACCGCTATGAACGCAAGGCAAAAGGTAATGTCGAGCGAATATGAAATGACATACGAGGCACAGCAGGGTGCAAACCTTGTGCTTACGATAGATGAGGTTATTCAGTATTATCTTGAACAAAGCCTCGATCAGGCTCTTGTCGATACGGGAGCTAAATACGCTTACGGAATTATAATGGATGTTCAGACGGGCGCAATCCTCGGTATGACCTCGAAGCCTGATTTTGACCTGAATAAACCCAATGTAATTTCAAATCAACTTGTTGCCGACAAGATTGCGGAGATAGTTGACGAAGCGGAACGCTCAAAGGAAGCGCAAAACGCAAAATTCTCTCAATGGCGAAACAGAACGATAAGCGATACCTATGAGCCCGGTTCTGTATTCAAAACCGTTGTTGTTGCGGCGGCTCTTGAAGAGGGCGTCGTTGACCTTAACACAACATTTACCTGTACGGGCGGCATACAGGTTGCAAACCACTATCAAAAATGCTGGAAGCCCGGCGGTCACGGAACGGAAACACTTACGCAGGGACTTATGAACTCCTGCAACCCGTTCTTTATTACAATAGGACAAAAATTAGGCAAAGAAAACTTCTTTAAGTATTTTGAAGCATTCGGCTTTACGGAAAAGTCGGGAATTGATCTCCCTGCCGAGGCTTCTCCCGTTGCGGATGTTACTTACCATTCACTTGAAAAAATGGGAATTGCCGAGCTTTCGTCAAGTTCTTTCGGTCAGACTTTCCAAGTATCACCGATACAGGTTGTAAATGCCATATCTACTATTGCGAACGGCGGTAAGCTTATGCAACCGTACGTTGTAGACAGTATTCTTGACTCTGACGGCAATGTAATCGCAAAAACGCAGTCAAAGGTAAAAAGACAGGTTATTTCCGAAAAAACAGCTTCAACCGTTGCGGATATGATGGAAAATGTTGTTTCAAAGGGAACAGGTAAAAATGCCTATGTGGCAGGCTATCACGTCGCAGGCAAAACGGGAACTTCGGAGAAAATCGGTAAAGAGGGCGCATACATAGCCTCCTTTGCAGGCTTTGCTCCGGCTAACAATCCCAAAATAGCGATACTCATTGCGATTGACGAGCCGACAGGCGCTCACGGCGGCGGTGTTGTAGCAGCACCGATAGCAGGCGAAATTCTTGAAAAGGTTCTCGCTTATCTTAACATAGAGCCGCAGTATGAGGACGCAGAAATGAAAAATGTATCCTCGACAACGCCTTCGCTTGTAGGCTTGAGCGTAGCACAGGCAAGGTCGATGACGTCGGGCTACACCTTAAAGGTCGTAGGCTCGGGCGATAAGGTCGTATCACAGACGCCTGCGGCGGACTCACAGGTCCGTTCGGGCGGCGTAATTGTCGTTTACACGGATAATCAGGCACAAAAGCAGACAGCAAGCGTGCCTAATCTTACGGGTATGACAATGTCGCAGGCAAATTCGGCGGCAGTAAATTCAGGCTTTAATATCAGATTTTCGGGCACAACAAATGCGTCTGAGGTCGTATCATATAAGCAAAGCATTGCCCCCAATACCGAGGCGGAGCTCGGTAGCGTAATTACGGTTTACTTTAAGTCAACCGTGAACGTACAGGATGCATAAATAAACGGTTGTGAAAAGGCGGATAAATTACGGAGGAAACGAAATTGAAACTTTCAGAACTTTTGAAAAATGTAAAAACCAACAGTATTTATACCGATTGTGAGGTATCGGATATTACCGATAAGTCCAATGAGATATCAAACGGTTGCGTGTTCGTATGTATAAAAGGCAATCATTTTGACGGACATTCCGTTGCGAAGCAGGCTGAAGAGATGGGTGCTGCCGCAGTTATTGCCGAGCACGACACAGGCGTTAAAAATCAGATTATCGTTGAAAGCACAAGAGACGCATATTCTCGCATTTGCGCAGCTTTTTACGGTAATCCTGCCCAAAAATTAAAGCTTATCGGTGTTACGGGCACGAACGGAAAAACCACAACCACATTTCTTATAAAGAATATTTTTGATAAGCTCTCGATTAAATCGGGACTTATCGGAACAGTTAAAAACATTACGGGCGACAAGGAGTATACTTCATCGCTTACAACGCCCGACAGTAAGGAGCTTCAAAGGCTCTATGCCGAAATGGTTGACAGCGGATGTAAATACTGCATTATGGAGGTTTCCTCGCAGGCACTCGCACAGGGCAGGGTTGACGGCTGTCATTTTGATATAGCGTTGTTTACCAATCTTACGCAGGACCATCTCGACTATCACGGAACATTTGAGAATTACGCAAGGGCAAAAAGAAAACTCTTTGAAATCTGTGATACCGCCGTTATAAATGCGGATGACGAATATGCGCATGCTATGGTTGACTCATTGCCCTGTAAGGTATATACTTTCGGAGTTAAAACAGACAACACCGATTTTTCGGCTAAAAACGTAAAATGCTTTAGCGACAGCGTGCAGTATGAGCTTTTGACCCCTGACAATATCGGCAGAATTAACATTAAAATTCCCGGTAGATTTACCGTTTATAATTCAATGGGTGCGGCAGTTTGCGCCGTGCTTGCAGGTGCTGATTTTGACAGCGTAATTTCGGCTGTTTCACAGTCAAAGGGCGTACCGGGCAGGGTTGAGGTTGTTGATACCGATACCGATTATACCGTGCTTATCGACTACGCACACTCTCCCGACGGACTCGAAAATGTTATTTCGTCGCTCAGAGAAACTACCGATGGCAGAATAATAACCGTTTTCGGCTGCGGCGGCGACAGAGACAGAACAAAACGCCCGAAAATGGGTAAGATTGTAGGCGACTTAGCCGATATTGCCGTTGTTACAAGCGATAACCCGAGAAGCGAAGACCCCGAATTGATTGTCAAAGACGTTTTAGAGGGTATGAAAAGCTGTAAGGCTCAGATTAAAACGCTTGTAAACAGAACGGAAGCCATAAAATACGCTATGTCGATTGCAAAGGCAGGAGACGTTGTTTTACTTGCAGGAAAGGGTCACGAAACATACCAAATTCTTAACACAGGCAAAATTCATTATGACGAAAGAGAAGTAGTTGCCGATATTTTGAAAGGTAAAATATAAGATGAAATCAGTAAGCTTGCAGACTGTTGCCGAATGGGTAGGCGGCAGGTTGTGCGGAGAAAACAAGGAAATAAATAATGTTAGCATTGATTCTCGCACGGTTGACGCTTCCACGCTTTTTATTGCCATAAAGGGCGATCGCTTTGACGCTCACGATTTTGTAAAGGACGTTGAAAAAAGCGGTGCTGCGGCGGTTATGTGTCACAGAGAGGTCGATTGCGGCTTGCCCGTAATTTACGTTGACGATACTAAAAAAGCATTTGTGGAGCTTGCGAAGAATTACAGAAAATCCTTTGACGGCTTAAAGGTTATCGGACTTACTGGAAGCGTAGGAAAGACAACTACAAAGGAAATGACCTATGAGGTTGTTTCAAGAAAATACAGAGCTATTAAAACAGAGGGCAACCTCAATAACGACATCGGACTTCCGAAAACGCTTTTGCGACTTGAAAATGAGACTCAGGCGGCTGTAATTGAGATGGGAATGAGTGCTTTCGGCGAAATTTCACTCCTTACCAAAGCATGCTTGCCCGATATCGGAATAATAACAAATATCGGTGTTTCTCATATTGAGCATTTAGGCTCAAGGGACGGCATATTAAAAGCAAAGCTTGAAATTCTTGACGGTATGAAAAAGGGCTCTCCGTTGATTTTGAACGGTGATAACGATAAGCTTTCAACTGTAAAGAATGATGATTATAAGCTTATATTCTTCGGCATTGAAAATGAAAACGCAGATGTCAGAGCCTTTGATATAAAGGAAAACGGCTTGAGTACGGAATTTACCGTTAAAGCCTGTTCTAAACTTCAAAAGGTTACAATACCGACTGTCGGTATACATAATGTATATGACGCTCTTGCGGCATATACCGTCGGTCTTTTGCTTGAGCTTCCCACCGAGGAAATTGCAAAGGCGCTTGAAAATTATACCCCGTCGGGAATGAGGCAGAGGCTTAAAGAGGTAAACGGCGTTAAGATAATCGAGGACTGCTACAATGCAAGTCCCGATTCGCAGCGTGCCGCCTTGAACGTGCTTTCCGATATGAACGCAAGCAGAAAAATAGCCGTTTTGGGCGATATGCTTGAGCTCGGCGACTATTCTGAGACTGCTCACAGAGAGGTCGGAAAATATGCGGCGGAGAAAAAAATTGACGTGCTTTATGCCTTCGGCGAGCAGTCGAAATATATAGCACAAGAAGCTAAAAAGGGCGTTGAAAGGGTGCTTTGGTTTGACGATAAGGCACAGCTTGCAAAAACGCTCGTACAAGATGTCAAATCGGGCGACTGCGTGCTGTTCAAGGCGAGCAGGGGGATGAAGCTCGAGGAAATAATAGAAAAACTCTATGAAGGGTTGGAGAAGTAAATGAAGGTTTGGGTAAGCTTGGTATTTGGATTGGTTTTGAGCTTTTTTATCTCGTTCCTTTTGGGATTTGTAATAATTCCCGAGTTGAGAAAGCTGAAATTCGGTCAAACTATACTTGATATAGGTCCTGCGTGGCATAAGTCAAAGCAGGGTACGCCAACAATGGGCGGAATAATGTTCATAATAAGCACGGTTATATCATTTGCAATCGTTATTATTACAGATAAGCTTCTCGGCGGTAATTTGATTGCAAGCGGAAGTGTTGTTGAGGACAGCGTTAAGGTTAAAACCTTCGCAGGAATACTTATGGCGCTCGGCTTCGGTATAATCGGCTTTGCAGATGACTATATTAAAGTTGCAAAGAAAAGAAATTTAGGTCTTACAATCAAGCAGAAGTCAATAGCACAGATTTTGCTTATGCTTGCGTATCTCGGTGCTCTTTATATGTCGGGAAACACTTATATGAGCATTCCTTTTGTCGGAAATGTTGACCTTAAATGGTTCTTTTGGTTCTTTGGTATGGGCGTTATTTATCTTACCGTAAACGCAGTAAACTTTACCGACGGCGTTGACGGACTTTGCGGCTCTGTTACGGCAAGTGCGGCACTCGCATTCGTTGTAATTGCAACGCTTAAAGGCTTCTTCGGTGTGGGAATACTCGCTTCGTGTCTTGCAGGCGGTTGTATCGGCTATCTTATTTGGAACTGGCATCCGTCAAAAGTAATGATGGGCGATACGGGCTCAATGTTCCTCGGCGGTATGGTCGTGGCTCTCGCATATGCTATCGACTGTCCGCTTATCATACTTTTCCTCGGATTAATATATGTAATAGAAATGCTTTCCGACCTTATCCAGATCGGCTATTTCAAAGCCACTCACGGCAAGCGTATTTTCAAAATGGCTCCCATTCATCATCATTTTGAGATGTGCGGCTGGAAAGAAGTAAAAATTGTAATTGTATTTACTCTTATAAATATAATCGGCAGCATTATAGGCGTCGCACTTTTCTATTACGGTGCAAAATAATAAAATAAAAACTAACTTGAAAGGAGAAAGCTATGGCAGAGGCTAAAGCAAAGCCGTCACCGAAGCAAAACTCGGCTTCAAAGGGTAAAAAAAAGAATAAAAAGCGCCCCGATTGGCTTGCAACAGGAAGCTTTGATGTGCCTTTTCTTCTTTTGGTAATTATAATTCTTACAATAGGTGTCGTAATGCTCTTTTCTGCAAGCTACACTTATGCGTATTACAAAAAAAACGGCGACAGCGCATATTTCTTTAAAAGACAGCTTTTCTTTGCCGTTTTGGGCGTTATCGCAATGCTCGGAATTTCTAAAGTAAAGTACGATTACTTTAAATTTATCGGTGTTTTCGGACTTCCGATAGCATGGCTTTTACTTGTGGTAGTTCTTATTTTGCCGGCTAAATTCGGCGATTTCCATAGGTGGATATATATAGGCGGACTTTCGTTTCAGCCGTCTGAAATTGCAAAACTTGTGATAATTTTGTTCTGTGCTTGGGGTATGGAACGAAATCATAATAAAATAATCGGAAAAAGCGTTAGTAAATCGGCTTTTTCAAAGAAACTTTCGGAATTGACAAACGGAAAAATCGTAGTTTATGACTCATTTGTTCAGCTTTGCCTTTATGGAAGTGTGATTGTTATAACCGCAGGCTTGGTTTATCTTGAAAATCACCTTTCGGGTACGCTTTTGATACTTGCTATCGGCGCAACAATGATGTTTATGGGCGAATTCAAAAAGCATTGGTTTGTTATAATCGGTATTGTAGCGGTTGTCTTGATTGTATTTGTTGTTACAAATCCCGAAATACTCGAAAAATACGCAGGCGCAAGAATTACCGCTTGGCTTGATAAGAGCTACGACCCAAAGGGTGCACGCTGGCAGACAAATAACTCTCTTTACGCAATAGGCTCAGGCGGACTTTTCGGTGCGGGACTCGGCAATTCAAAACAGAAGCACCTTTTTGTATCGGAGCCTCAAAACGACTTTATTTTCTCAATAGTTTGCGAGGAATTGGGCTTTGTCGGTGCTTCGATAATAATTTTGCTTTTTGCACTTCTTGTATGGAGAGGTGTTGTGATAGGCATACATGCAAAAGACAGATTCGGCGCACTTACCGCAATCGGAATTGTTTTTCAGGTAGGTATGCAGACGGCGCTTAATATCGGCGTTGTAACCGACACGCTTCCGAATACGGGTATCAGCTTGCCGTTCTTCAGCTACGGCGGCACGTCGCTTATGATGCTGCTTGCCGAAATGGGAATGGTGCTGTCGGTTTCAAGATATTCAAAAATGCCTAAAAAATAAACTCAAAGGAGAATACAATGAAGGTTATATTTGCGGCAGGCGGTACGGGCGGACATATAAATCCGGCTCTTGCGGCGGCAGGTGAATTAAGGCGCAGACACCCCGACGCCGAAATACTTTTTATCGGTACGAGCGACCATATGGAGTCACGCCTTGTGCCTCAAGCAGGCTTTGATTTTAAGACTATAACGATTTCAGGCTTTCAGCGAAAGCTTACTGTAAAAAATATCATTAAAAACATAAAAACACTCGGGCTTATTGTTAAATCAAGCTCGCAGACTAAAAAGATATTAAAAGAGTTTAATCCCGATGCCGTTGTGGGCTTCGGCGGATATGTCAGCGGTCCCGTTGTCAGCACAGCTGTAAAAATGGGAATAAAAACGGCAATTCACGAGCAGAACGCTTTCCCGGGAGTTACAAACAAAACTCTTGCAAAGCAAGTGGACAGGGTAATGCTCACGGTTGAGGGGGCTAAAAAATACCTTTCGCCTAAAAATGAGCCGATAATCACAGGACTTCCCGTAAGACAATCGATTTTTGATGCGGACAGAGATTTTGCCCGTTCAAAGTTCGGTGTTTCAAATGACACGGTGTTTGTGCTTTCAATGGGAGGCAGTCTCGGTGCTAAAACTATAAATGAAAATATGGTTGAGGTTATAAAGGCTTTACATAAAGACAAAAATCTTTTCTTTATGCACTCAACGGGAAAATACGGTAAATGGGTTCCCGATAAACTTCGTGAAAGCGGAGTTGAAATAGGCGAGGGAACAAATGTAATTGTAAGAGAGTATATCGATGATATGGATATGTGCCTTGCGGCGTCCGACCTTGTAATCAGCAGGGCGGGAGCGTCCTCGCTTTCTGAAATTGAGGCTGTCGGAAGAGCGTCTGTGCTTATCCCGTCTCCGAATGTTGCCGAAAATCATCAGTATCACAACGCAATGACGCTTGTGAATTCCGATGCGGCAAGGGTAATCGAGGAAAAGGACTTAACGCCCGAATTGTTGACACAAACAGTCAGAGAAATGACCTCCGACAGAGATTTGCTCGTTCGTTACGGCGAAAACGCAAAGAAACTCAGTATCGGTGATTCGGCACAGAGAATTTGTAATGTTATCGAATCACTCCTGAATTAACATAAAACCGCACACAGCATAGTATGAAACAGCGATGCTTTTAACTGTGAGGTGTGCTTTATGGATAAACTTATCATAAACGGCTCAAAAAGGCTAACGGGAGAAATTGAGGTTCACGGCTCAAAAAACAGCGTGTTACCGATACTCGCCGCCTGTGTTCTGTCGCAGGGTGAAAACATCATACATAATTGCCCGATGCTCTCCGACGTTGACGCCGCTTTAAAAATCCTTGTCGAATTAGGCTGTAAGGTTAAGCGAGAGGGGCATACCGTTTGCGTTGATTCAAGCGGTGTAAACGGCTTTGAAATTTCCGACAGTCTTATGCGTGAAATGCGTTCATCGGTTATTTTTCTGGGTGCGATTTTGGGCAGAACGGGTAAGGCAGTGCTGTCAACTCCGGGTGGCTGTGAAATCGGACTTCGACCTATCGATATGCACATAAGTGCAATGGAACAGCTCGGAGCAGAGGTCTTTGAAGAACACGGCAGACTGCATTTTGAGTGTAAAAACGGACTTCATGCTGCAAGAGTGATTTTGCCGTTTCCGTCTGTCGGCGCTACCGAAAACATAATGATAGCTTCGTGCGTTGCAAAGGGAACAACCGTTATAACAAATGCCGCAAGAGAGCCTGAAATAAGCGACCTTGCTGATTTCTTAAACGGCTGCGGTGCGAAAATTCACGGCGCAGGTGACAGTACGATTGTTATTGAGGGCGTTGAAAAACTCACGGCGACCACGCATACGGTAATACCCGACAGGATTGCCGCTTCAACATACCTGCTTGCAGGGGCGATAACTCACGGCAGGGTTTGTATCAAAGAGATAATTCCTGCTCATTTGGGAGCGTTGATACCTGTACTTAAACAGTCGGGTTGTGATATTTCAGTCAGTAACAGATGGATTTGCATTTCTTCTCCGCCAAGGCTTTCAAGAGTAAAAACGGTCAGGACAATGCCTTATCCGGGCTTCCCGACAGACGTTCAAGCACCGTTGACGGCAATGCTGAGCGTGGCTGACGGCACATCGGTTGTGGTGGAAAATATATTTGAGTGCAGATATAAGCATGTAAGCGAATTGATAAGGCTCGGTGCGAAAATCAATGTCGAGGGCAGAACGGCGGTCATAGAGGGTGTGCCGTATCTGACAGGTGCTTCGGTAGTATCGCCTGACCTTCGTGGAGGATTTGCGTTAGTTATTGCAGGACTTGCGGCAAAAGGCGAAACCGTGATAAGCGGTGTCGAACATATAGACAGGGGTTATGAAAATCCCGAAAAACTATTGTCAGTGCTTGGTGCGGACATTAAAAGGATTAAAGAGAATGGAACAGAAAAGAAGTAAAACACAAACATCTCAAAGAACTCAGACGCAGGCTCGGAGAACGGCACAAAAACCTGCCGAGCCTATGTCAAGGGATGAATTGCGCAGTAAGAGAAATCTTGAAAGGCGTAAAAAAAGAAGAAGAAACAAGATAATCGGCTACACCGTTGTAATTATATTGATTGTTGCGGCCGCAATAGCTCTTTCGCTTACGGTGTTTTTCAAAATTCAGGCTGTCAATGTAACGGGTGACGATATATATAATGCTGAAACAATCGTATCTGCCTCGGGGCTTAACGTCGGCGATAATATGTTCAAATCATCAAAGAAGGATATTTCAAATAAGCTTGAAACAAGTCTGCCGTATATCGAAAGCGTCCGTGTTAAGCGAAGCCCGACGGGTAATGTGACATTGGCAATTACCGCCGCAAAGGCTGAACTTGCCATTGACTGCGGAGAAGGCTACATACTTCTGAATAAAAACGGAAAGGTGCTTGAAGACGGTGTTGTTTCGATAAACGAGGACGTTGCAACCGTCAATGCAAGTGCGATAGTAACGGCTACACCGGGTGACATTATAGTTTTTGAAAACGAACAGGACACTCAAACACTCAAGGACATAAAATCTATAATAGACAGCAAGCAGATTGAAAAAATTACGGACATAAACATCACGCAAAATTCTTCGGTTGTTCTCACTTACGATATGCGAATAACTCTTGAAGTCGGCATGGTGTCAACCCTTGAGCAGAAAATGGATTTTATTAAGGCGACCTTGGACAAGCTTAATTCTGACGAACCCAACTTCGAGGGAAGCATTGATTTTACAGTTGAAAACAAGGCTTTTGTCAACGAAAAGACAGAGCAGACGACAGCTGCGCCGACAGTGGCAGCTCAACCCGAAGCTCAGGGAGAAGCCGCATAAATCTTAATAAAAAAATTGTTGATATTATATTCTTAATGTGTTACAATAACCTAAATAGGTATTAAAATCTATACTTAGGTGTGAAATAAAGTCTAATTTATATAGGAGGATTACAAAATGCAATTTGAAATGGACAATTCTTTCAAAGACATTACTAATATTAAAGTTATAGGCGTAGGAGGAGGCGGCGGAAACGCTATCAACCGTATGGTAGAAATGCAGATTGACGGCGTTGAGCTTATTACCGTTAATACAGATAAACAGGCTCTTTGCTTCTCAAAGGCTCCCACTAAAATTCAGATAGGTGAGAAAATCACAGGGGGCAGAGGTGCAGGCGCAAACCCCGAGATTGGCAGAATGGCAGCAGATGAAAGCCGTGAAGCTATCGAAGAGGTTCTTAATGATACTCAAATGGTATTCATTACCGCAGGTATGGGCGGCGGCACAGGTACAGGTGCAGCTCCCGTTATCGCAGAGATTGCCCGTTCAAAGGACATTCTTACAGTAGGTATCGTTACAAAACCGTTCGCATTTGAGGGCAAGCACCGTATGCAGCAGGCTGAAGCAGGTATTGCTGAACTTGCAGGCAATGTGGACAGCCTTATTGTAATCCCCAATGAAAGACTTAAAAATGTTTCTGTTGAAAAGATTACTCTTGCAAACGGCTTCAAAATCGCAAATGATGTACTTGTTGACGGTGTAAGAAGCATTTCCGATCTTATCGTTAATGCCGCTCTTATCAACCTTGACTTCGCAGACGTTACCGCTGTTATGAAAAATGCAGGTCACGCTCATATGGGTATCGGCAGAGCAAGAGGTAAGGACAGAGCAGAGCAGGCTGTTAAGGCTGCTATCACAAGTCCGCTTCTTGAGTCAACAATCGACGGTGCAACAGGTGTTATCATCTGCTTTAAGGCTCCCGAGGATGTCGGACTTGAGGAAATCGACAACGCAGCAGGTATCGTTCGTGCAGCGGCTGCCGAGAATGCAAACATTATCTTCGGCGTTGACTTGAAACCCGAGGATTCGGAAGACGATGAGATGGTTATTACCGTTATCGCAACAGGCTTTGGTGAAAATGGCGGTAAACCTTCGGCTGTTAACTCTTTCTTTAAGGACGAATCTCCGTTGCTCTATCCGATGGATGACATCAGTTCAACAAGCTCTGATGAAGCAAGCGGCGATTCAAGCACAAAGTATTCCGAGTTTATCGATATAATCAACGGCAAGAAATAATCGCTCAAATAATTTCAATACACACTCATTATTTTTAATGGGTGTGTATTTTTTATCAAAAAGTGTAGCAATTCAATACGAAAGTATAGTATATTAGTGAGGACAAGGAGGCGAGGGTATGATAAGTGACAATGAAATAATCACTCTGTTTTTCAACCGTTCACAGGAAGCTGTAAAGGAGCTTTCCGACAAATACGGAAAAATGTGTGTAAATTTTTCATACCGTATTTTGAAAAACGATTGTGACGCTCAGGAGTGCGTGAACGATTCATACCTTGCCGTGTGGAACACCATACCGCCGAATAAACCCAATCCGCTGAAAACATATTTAATGAAAATCGTTCGCAACATTTCTTTGGCGAGGTACAAAAGCAATACGGCGCAAAAGCGAAATTCTTATTATGACGCTTCGCTTGAAGAGCTTGAAAACGTGATTTTTGAAAATGACAGCGTTGAAATTCAAACGGAAAAAAGCGAGCTGACGGAATATATCAACAAATTTCTTGCGACTTTATCAAAAGAGGACAGAGTAATATTCTTAAAAAGATATTGGTTTTGTCAGTCTTATTCGGAAATAGCGGCTTCGGTTAATTTGAGCGAGAAAAATATTTCGGTAAGGCTGGCGAGGACAAGAAAAAAGCTGAAAAAATACTTGGAAAAGGAGGGCGTGCTTTAATGAATATACTAGAACTTTCCGAGGCTATGACGGATATTTCCGACGAGTATATCGAAGAAGCCTGTAATTATCAAAGGTCAAGCGTATTTGATTTCAAAAAAGTGCTTTCTGCCGTTGCAACGATTGCTGTTTTGGTTGCGGTTGCTTTAGCTGTGCATTTTTATACAAACGAACCCGTTTCCACACAGCCGAGCGATAAGGCGGTCGAAACCTCCGATTATACCAAAGATTTTTCCGCAACCAATTCCGCCTATGACCTTGCGGCACCTGCTGTTATACCAAAATCTCCAAAACGTCTGAAAAGTAAAGTAAAAAAGCAGATTAAGTCCGATTACCTTTCATATTCTCAAAGTGATATGGAAAGCAAGGATTTTGATATAATCTATTGCGGCACATATAACGGAAATATCGCTTTTAAGGTCATATTAAAAGACGAACAAAACGGCGGAAATACGATTTCCGAAGGCTTTGCCGACCCGAACGGAAAATTCTCTTTTTTGAGCTTGAATTATAAAGAAAATGAACCGATTTTGCTTTGGTCTGAAAAAGATGGAATAAAGACACTTACACAAAGCTATAATTCAGGCACATTAAATTATGAACAGGTATTTTCAATTTGGCATTGGCTGTGTATTGAAACAGGAGAGGTTTGATTATGAAAAAGAAAATATTTGCTTTGACTCTTTGCCTCGTTTTTATCCTTACCGCTTTATGCGTGCAGTTTGCCGGCGCTTTGCCCGACACAAGGGAGTCCGATGTTTCCCGCCAAAGCAGAAGTGTTGACGAATACAGGAAAGTTCTTGATGCCGTAAGTTCGGTAAAAGAAAATCTTGCCGATGTTTATGCAGGCGCATATATCAATGGGGATAATCTTCTTGTAATAAATGTAACGGACAATTCAAACGGCGTAAAAGAAAAAATAAGAAGTGTATCGGGAAATTCCGATGTTATAATAAACGAAGTTGAATTTTCTTCATCCGAAATCAACGGAGCTTATGAAAAGCTTGTAGGCAACATGGAAAATGCACCGTATTTTAAGGTAACGGTTTCCGAAAAGGATAACACTGTGTATATAACAGGCGAAAATGCGGAGAACTGTAACCGTTATATCCTCGAAAACGGATACAATCACGAAATTATAACCGTTGTTGAGGGACAAAATACCGTTGTTGACTGTTAAAATATAGAATTAAAGCGTATCGCAGATTTTTCTGTGGTACGCTTTTTTGTTAAAACACATTTTCGATTTTAGGCTTTTCGGCATCTATCATTTTTTCTAAAAGTATAATGCTTTCCGAGCAAGTTTCAACAATGTCGCAATCCGTGTTCCGCTCAGCCTTGCTTTTCAGCGTTCTGAAATTTATATCAATGTCGTCAATTTCGTCGTGGTTGCAGTAAATTCCGAAACGAACCCGAGCCTTTTCCCATTTTTTTACCGAAGCGGTCAAATTTTCCATAGCCGAGTTTTCACCGCTTGTTTCTGCGGTTTCAATAGTCTTTTCGAGCGACGATATTATTTCATTTCCCGTCCTTTTAAGGTCGAAATAGCTGTAAACCGATATTGTCGTAACAAAGGCTATTAAAACGATTGCAATTACAACTCTTTTCATAAATTCTTATCCCTTTCGGTTATCTCGTATTTTTCGTCTTTATCCATTGTCATAAGCAGTACGTCTTTGACGGTTAAGTTCTTTTTTCTCAATAACCGTTCAACCTTTGCCTTTGTCGTGTTACATTCGGGGAAGTTCTTTTCAATCAGCGAGCCGTCGGAGATAACAACGCTCTTGTACACGTTTTCGGGCTTTTGCAAATTCACGTCTTTAATTTTAATATTTTCCTCGTCAGCTTTTAGCATCACGCTTAAAGTGCCGTCTGTTTCAACAATAGCATACCAAACCTGCGACACGTCAAAAATATCTTTTTTGCGAAGCTCTTCCAAGAGATCATCCGTTGTAAAACGCAGTTCTTTCAGTTGCTTTTGGTCGATAACGCCCTCACGGATTACTATAAGCGGATTTCCCTGCATAGCCGAACGGAATTTAACGCTTTTTAGATTGAGAATTGAAATAATAATTTCAAACCCGACAAGCAAAAGCACGGGAATGATCGTGTTCATAAGCGGCAGACTTGTATCCTGCATGGGAATTGCGAGAATTTCCGACAAAAGTATTGTAATAACAAGCTCTGCCGGTTGAAGCTCTCCAATCTGCCTTTTACCGAGTATTCTCATTGATACGATAATCACAATATATAAAATTACCGTTCTTGCAAAATTTATAAGCATTTATATCACCGATTATATATTTTGCGTTTGCGTGCAGAATATTCCTGCCGATAAAGGCAACAATATTTTCGGTGAAGTATATGTTTAAAAAATTAAAACTAAATCTTGATAAAATAACCGAAAAGGTTGAAAGTAGTAACAGCGAAACGCCGATTTCAGACTCACTCCAATACAACATTTCATATCTGAAAGAAAAATTCGGCGACAGCTTTGACATAATATATAAGTATTCGGATGTCGGCAAAAGCAAGGTCTGTTTTGTAATGGCAGACGGTATGTGCAACAATATGCTTGTGGTTGAACAGATAATGCGCCCGATATTTACGGCGGATAGTTTACCCGCAGAGCCGAGAAAAATGCTTAATTACATCAGCGCAAATGTTGTTGCGGGAATTGACCAAAGTGAAACGCAGACTCTTGAAAAAGCAATTACCGACGTTCTGTCGGGCTTGGTCGTTTTCTTTGTTGACGGGGCGGATTTGTGCTGGAGTTATGGTGTTCAAGGATTCCCTAAGAGAAGTATCGACGACGCACAATCCGAGGTTCAGGAAAAGGGCGCACACGAGGGATTTACCGAGAGCTTTAAGGATAACGTTGCACTTTTGCGAAGACGGATACGCTCTCCCGTTTTGAAATGCGAGGTTATCGAAGTCGGAGAAACAAGCAAAACGAGGGTTTGTGTCTGTTATATGTCTGACAGGGCAAAGCCGAAAACGGTCAAAGAAATCAAATCAAGACTCAAAAATGCAAAACTTGACACGGTGTTAGGCTCGGGTTATTTAAGACCGTTTTTGGAAAACGGCGAATTCTCTTTCTTTTCGTCGCTCGGTACAACCGAAAGACCTGATATTGCCTGCGGTGAAATGAACGAGGGCAGGGTTATTATTTTGACTGACGGAACGCCTTTTGCCTTGATAGCACCGTATATATTTATAGAGAATTTTCAGACAATGGACGACTATAATATGCGCCCGTTTTATGTTGCGTTTATAAGATTATTAAAATATGTTTCATTTTTTACCGCCGTATTTTTACCCGGAATTTATGTTGCGCTTTGCACCTTTCATCAAGAGGTTTTGCCGATTTCGATGCTATACGATATGGCGATACAGGAGAGCATAACGCCTTTCCCTGTAATGCTTGAAACGATATTTATTCACTTTGTTTATGAAATTGTAAGAGAGGCAGGCTTGCGTATGCCGAAGACCGTAGGTCACGCCGTGAGTATCGTAGGCGGTCTTGTAATCGGTGATGCCGCCGTCAGCGCAGGACTTGTCGCAGCGCCTATGCTGATAGTTGTCGCAATTTCCGCAATAACCTCTTTTGTCGTTCCGCATCTCTACCAAAGCGTTGCCGTTTTGCGCTTTCTTTTAATGGTTATCGGCGGCTTTTTCGGCTTTTACGGAATTGTAATTTGCTTCGGTGTGCTTCTCGTTGATTTGTGTAAGGACGGACCTTATGAGGTGTCGGAGCTTTCTCCGTTAGCGCCGTTCGCTCCTGCGGGGTTGCGAGATGTATTTATGCGGCTTGATTGGAGAAAATTAGGTGATAGAGATTTAAGAATACAGAATATGGAGAAATAAATGGAAAAGGTACAAAAAATCAGTACGGCGCAGTTTTTCTCATTGCTTTTGCTTTCGAGGCTTTTGACAACGCTTACCTTTATGCCTGTTTTCGAAATGAAGGTCAATAATTTTGATTATATAGTCGCTATTTTGCTTGGGAGTGCCGTAATGCTCTTGTTTCTTTTGCCGATGTATTACCTATTCAAAAACAGCGGCGGCAAGGGCGTTTTAGAGCTTGCACAGGATATTTCTCCGACCTTTTCAAAGGTGCTGTGCGTGTTTTATGTCGCATTTTTTCTGATTGACGCTTACGCAACCCTTTTAAGACTTAATCTGTTTGTAGCTTCTGCGGTTTTTCCCGAAACGGACACAAGCTTTTTCATACTTTTGACTCTTTTGGCGGTTTGCTTTTCGGCGACAAAGGGTATCGAGGCGCTCGGCAGGGCAGGGAGCATTTCTCTTGTGATACTCATCACTTCATTTGTTCTTGTACTTTTGACAATGCTTTCAAGGGTGGATATAAACAATCTTTCGCCCATATTTTATGACGGAGCAAAGCCTATTTTGACGGTTGCGTGGACTGTGGTTATAAGAACAACCGAGCCTGTCGCAATTTCCGTAATGCTGCAGAGGGTCACGGGAAACGTCAAGAAAAGTGTTATCATATGGACGTCATTTTTTGCAATATTTGTGTCGGTTTTATTTTTCATACTTTTTACCACCTCGGGCGACAGCGCACTTCTCAATATGTTCCCTGTTCATTCAATGGCATTGCTCTCGGAATTCGGCTTGATTGAACGTCTTGACGTGCTTTTGACAGGCGTATGGATAATCTCGGCATTTATAAAAATTGCTTTTGTTATCTATATCGTAAACGATATTTTACAGCGCAGCTTTCAGCTTAAATGCAAGGGCTTAATTTCCTATCTTTCGGGTGCAATAATTTTTACGTCGGTAATGCTAATGTCTAAAAATATTGAAAATTTTCATTACACCTCAAACGTAAGCGAAAAATCGGTGCTGTTTATTCTGTTTGCTGTCTTAATCCCTTGTACGCTTATGCTTATTAGAAAAATTAAACGGAGGACGACGTGTTGAAAAGCCTCAAAATCTTATTGAAAATTTTATTGCTTTTGATTTCTCTTTTAGCTTTCGGCGGCTGCAGCTCGCACAATTCAAAGCTTGAATTGAAAAGCAGACTTATAGTTCAGGGCATAGGCATAGACAAGGCGGACGGACAGCTTTCCGTCTCCGTTCAGGCATTAAATACTGATGTTTCAAGCAATTCCGCTGCTTCGGGTGCGCCCGACGAGGTTGTAAAATACTATTGCGTAAAGGGTAAATCTGTATCCGAGGCTATCGGAAAATTATCCGATATAACGGGAAGCGATCCGCTTATTTCGCAAAACAGAATTGTGGTTTTCGGCAGAGAGTTCGCACAGGAGGGCATAGAGGACTATCTTGACGATTTTGTGCGCACAACGCAAAACAGAACGACAGTTTACGTTGCTGTTGCCGACGGAAGGGCAGAGGATATTATCTTTGCAAGGCTCGGCGAAAACATTGTACCCGCAAGACGTGCGGAACAGATTATACGCTCGGCGGATTTCAATGCCAATGTAGTAAGCACAAGGGTGTTTGAGCTTCTCAATACGTTCTCAGACGGTACGGCTTCGGCGGCTTTACCTGTGTTAAAATGCACAAAGGGCGACAAAACCGATACAATAGAAATCACGTCTACGGCGATTTTCAAGGACGAACGGTTGATAGACGAAACAGATGGCGAAATCGCAACGGGCATACTCTGGGCAAATGACAGAATAGGTCACGGCGAGATAACCTTTGATGATGACAACGGGGTAACAATCACCGCAAATGTCATAAAAAGCAAAACTGAAATCAAAACGAAAATCAAGAATGGCAAGCCTTGCTTTGATATTAAAATCAAATGCTCGCTTGATTTGAGCGAGATCAATAAGAATGTTTTTCAGGTTATGGAGCTTTCAGAAATAAGCGAGATTGGAAGTTGTGCGGAACAAACGATTAAAAATTATGTTGAAAACAGTATAAACGAGTGTATAATGAATGAGTCGGCGGATGTTTTCGGCTTCGGCAGGCGGTTGAAAAGGACTTGCCCGAGGTATTATAAGGCTAATGTTGACGATTGGGGAGAAGTGATGAAAGCCTGTGAATACAACGTACAGGTTGATGTGAAAATAGAAAGAGTGGGAGGCTCGGTCGCAAGGCTGTACAAGTGATTATGACTACGTTTGAAAAGATATACGAATGTGTAAAGCAAATACCAAAGGGCAAGGTCGCAACCTACGGTCAAATAGCCTTGCTTGCAGGAAATCCGAGATGGGCGAGGGTGGTCGGCTATGCCTTGCACCAAAACCCCGACCCGTCAACGATAAAATGCCACAGGGTCGTAAATAGAAACGGCAGAGTATCAGAAGCGTTTGTGTTCGGTGGAATGAATATGCAAATTGACCTGCTTCGCCAAGAGGGCATAGAGGTGAGCGACGACGGCTATGTTGATTTGAAAAAGTATCAGTGGTAGATTGAATATCCCACAATGTAGGGCAGGGGCTTGCTCCTGCCGCCGAGGAAATTTGCGAAAATATGGCTGTTTTCGGTTGCTATCAAATTGAAAAATATATTGAACCGTAGGAACAGCCCTTGCGGTTGTCCGCAATCCGCAAAAGTTGGTAGCGACAGCGAGCCGTCGTGAGGGCGTATACAACCGAACAGGCGAGCCGAGCGTGATTTTTGCGGAAAAGGAGGAGTTGTATAGTGAGTGAGAGACAGCCAAAGGCTGTTGCGAACGATACGGTGCAAACGACGACGTGGCGTAGGGACAGGGCTCGCCCCTGTCCGCAGCAAATTACATATTAAATCAAATTAACGGACAACCGCAAGGGTTGTCCCTACGGTTGTGCGAATATTTCAATATTATATTAACCGATAAACAAAAAGCGGCGCTTGAGCACCGCTTTTAATTTTACTTTTAATCTTTTAATTATAAACTTTTAACTATAAATTATAATATTCAAATCACATTCTATCGGGAGTTTCAATACTGAATGCATTAAGAATATTAACCATAACGCTTCTTACACATTCGCAAAGGCAAACTCTTGCCTGCATAAGTGACTCGTCCTCAACACCGATTCTGCACGCATTGTAATACTTGTGGAAGAGCGTTGCAAGGGTAATTGCGTATCTCGTAATCCTTGCCGGATCATAGTTCTTCGCAGAAAGAACAATCTCGTCTGTAAGCGAAGCAAGATGGCGGATAAGCTCCTTTTCTTCGGGTTCGGTAAGCTTTTCAAGCTCTTCTCTCGTGCAAGGTCTCGGAGTAATTCCGTCCTCCTTGAGCTTACGGAGAATACTGCAAATTCTCGCGTTTGCGTACTGACAATAATAAACGGGGTTCTGTGACGATTCCTCAACAGCAAGGTCAAGGTCAAAGTCCATTGTTGAGCCCGGCTCACGCATATTGAACAAAAATCTTACTGCGTCAACGGGGATTTCGTCAAGCAAATCGGTAAGTGTGATTGCCTTACCCGTCCTCTTTGACATTCTGACAACCTCGCCGTTTCTTGTAAGATTTACAAGCTGCATAAGAACAACATCAAGTCTGCTCTCGTCCAAGTCAAGCGCTCTCAAAACGCCCTTCATTCTTGCAACGTGTCCGTGGTGGTCAGCGCCCCAAACGTCAATAGCCTTGTCAAAACCTCTTGTAACAAGCTTGTTTCTGTGATAAGCAATATCAGCGGCAAAATATGTCGGGTTGCCGTTTTTACGGATAAGCACGTCGTCCTTTAACTCAAGCTTATCGATTTCCTCCTGAGTCTTGCCCTGTTCTTTGAGCATCTCTGTCTGAACTTCGATATTCTTGTACCAAAGTGCGCCGTCCTTTTCATAGGTAAGACCCTTATTTGTAAGGTAATCTATGCAGTCCTTGACGTCGCCGCTTTTATGAAGCGTGCTCTCCATAAACCAAGTGTCGTAATTTATACGGTACTTCGCCATATTTTCACGCATTTTGTCAATGTTAAGCGGAAGAGCAAACTCAACAAGGGCCTTTCTTCTCTCCTCTTCTGACTTGTCAATAAATTCGTCGCCGTACTTCTCACGGAACTGCTTTGCCCTCTCGATTATATCCTCGCCGTGATAGCTGTCCTCGGGAAGTTCAACGGCATCCTCGCCCTTTATGAGCTGCTGATAACGAATATCAAGCGAAAGACCGAACTTTTCAATCTGATTTCCTGCGTCATTTACATAAAATTCTCTCTCAACCTCATAGCCTGCCATTTCAAGCACGCTCGCAAGACAATCGCCCAACGCACCGCCTCTTGCGTTGCCCATATGCATAGGACCTGTGGGGTTTGCCGATACAAATTCTACATTATATTTTTTACCCTTACCGTAATCGCTTCTGCCGTATTTTTCATTGAGTGACTTAATATCAAGCAAAATATCGGCATAAAAGCCGCTGCAAAGTCTGAAATTTATAAAGCCTGCGCCCGCAACCGAACATTCCGAAAAATATGTTCCCGTAAGGTCTATATACTCTGCGATTATATCGGCAATTTTCCTCGGTGCGTTACGGAAAACTCTTGCACCTGCGAAAGCTACGTTTGTCGAGTAATCTCCGTTTGCCCTGTCCTGAGGCACCTCTACGATAAAATCGGGTAACGGCTCAGCCGGAAGCTTGCCGTCTGCAACAGCCCTGCCGACTGCCTCGAGTACAAGAGTTCTTAATTCATCCTGTGTCTTTTTAACCAATACAGACATCTGTTTTCTCCTTATTTTCTATATTATTCCTTAGGGTTCAATTTAATTTCAAGCTTATTTTTCGCCAAAAAGCCCATATTGAAATCAAGGTCATATTCAAGCAAAATCTTGCCCGAGCCGTCCTCAATATCAATAACAACATCATTTGTGTTGACTCCGACGCTCAAAGCACCGACAGGAGTAACGTATTCCCCGTTGTGTCGAACGCCCTTTTCAAAAATCATCTCGGTTGCGACCGAGCCGTCTTTTTTCATTGTAACCGTGTCGCCGTCAATGACAATTTCGGTATGCACTTTTTCTTTATCGTCAAGATATTCCCAAAATTCAAGCTTCAAGCCGCCGTCGGTTTCGCTCAAATCGCCCGTTACATCAATTTCCGTAACGTCATGCTCGCCGTCGATTACCTGCTCGCCCTTTATGAGAATAACCGCATTGTCTTTAGCCATACATTCTCTCCTCGGCAAGCATAAGAAGCCTGTCGACAAGCTGTGAATAGCTTATTCCGCTGTACTCGCAAAGCTTCGCATACATACTTATCGGCGTAAAGCCGGGGATTGTGTTTATCTCGTTAAAAACGACCTTGCCGTCTCTTTTTGTAACAAAGAAATCAACCCTCGAAAGTCCCGAACAGCCGAGCACCTTGTATATCCTGACAGCCGTCTTGCGAACCTCGTCGATTGCTTCTTCGGAAATATGTGCCGGTATGTAAAGCTCGCTGTTATCGTTTTCGTACTTCGCCTCGTAATCATAAAACTCGTTTGCAGGCTTAATTTGACCTACCGACATTGCCTGTGCGTCGGTGTTCCCGAGAACGGCGCACTCAACCTCAAAGCCGTCAACAAATTCCTCCAAAACGACTTTTCTGTCTTCTTTGAAAGCCACTTCCATTGCCTTTTCAAGCGAAGCTCTGTCAACCGCCTTTGACACGCCGACCGAAGAGCCTGCATTTGCCGGCTTTACAAAAATCGGATAACCGAGATAATCATCCGCCTTTTTCAAAAAGCCGTCTTTGATTTCCCCATACTCCTCTGCAACGCAGGAGAGCCACTTTGCCTGACAAATTTCGGCGGAATCTGCAAGCGTGTTTGTAATCGCCTTATCCATACAGCAAGCCGACGAACAATAATCACAGCCCACATACGGAATTCCCGCAAGTTCGAAAAGTCCCTGCATTGTGCCGTCCTCGCCGTTCTTACCGTGAAGCACGGGAAATGCGACATCGATTTTTATCTTTTCAACCTTATCGTCTCTGAAAACAATAAGGCTCTTATCCTTTCTGTCGGGGGACACAACAGCCTTTGTGCATTTTCCGCTTTCAAGCCACTTGTCCTCGGGCAAAAGGGAAACATCGCCCTCATAGAGATACCATTCTCCGTCCCTTGTAATTCCGACGGTAACGACCTCATATTTATCGGTTGGAATATGTGAGATAACGTATGAAGCGGAAACGCAGGAAACAAAATGCTCGCTCGACGCACCGCCGAAAATAATAAGTGCTTTTTTCACTTAAATCACCCCGTAAAATTCATACATACAGATATATATAATACCATATTAACGATTTATTATCAATTATTTAATAAAAAATTTTAATGACAAATCGCTTTTTATATGTTACAATATCGTTTGTATAAAAAAATTAAGGTGGTTTCAGCATATGATGGAATTGAATGAAGCCCTCAATGCCGTACTTTCGGGCATTGATTCTTCTGTAAAGGCAAACGGCTTTACCGCTGTTGAGCCGAAAGAAAAAACCGACGAGCTTCCCGTTATTCACGACGGCGAGCACAGCTATATCGACTTTGTAGGCGAAAAGGGTAAAATCCGCTTCGAAATCTTTGGAAATCAGGCTTTGCTCTTCTATACCGACGTTAAATCAGACGAGGCTACGGACGAGGATTTGGTTAAGGCTTCGGTCAACTATTTCAATCTTGAGGAATTTGACCAGAAGGATATTAAATCTCTTTGCAATGAGCTTAACGAGACTATAAACGCAAAGTTCGGCATGGCAAACGCTGCTGCCTCCAAGTCAAAGAAGATGCCGACTCCCGTTTCAAAGACGGCTGCCAAAAACGGCTCTCAGGCTTATGACGGCAACACCCTTGCCAACAGACTTTCCGCAATTTATCCCGAGCTTAAGGAACCGTACAGAGCAAACTTTGAAAAGTATGACGAGTTTCTTCCCGAAGAGTTTTTCGTAGACTACGGTGCAAAGCCCGTTATCAACACAATCAGATCGGGTAACGCTTCGGAAATCAAGCGTCTTTTCAAAATTCTCAACGACATTTACGAAAACGGCAGCTCGGACGTTCAGGGCCTTATCGCCGTTACCATTCTCGGCGAAATGAACAACGACCCCGTGCTCTGCGAAAGAGCAGCCGAATATATGTGCGAGGATATGAAGGAGCCTGTGCTTCTCGTCAACAAATTCCTTGCGACCTCAAGGGGAAAGAAAGCTAAAGAAAAGCTTAAAAATCCCCCTGCATACAAGCCGAAAAAGGAAAAGAAGCCGGGTATGTTCGCTCAGATGATGAACGAAGGTATGGCTCAAAACGGCGGAATGCCTCCGATGTAATCGGAATAAAAACAACAGAGTTAACCCCCGAGTATTGGCTGATACTCGGGGGCTTTTATGACAAAAGGGAACTGAAAATCAGTTCCCTTTTGCTGTGTGAAAAATCTATATCAGCCGACATCCGTCTTTAGAGTGTCGATGATATTGTCGTCATTTATCCTGTCTATCGAGTAGAACAGTGCACTTTCGATAATCAGGAATACCGCAGCCGAGGCTATAAGGTACGGCGTAATATTGAACTGAAAGCCGAAATCAAAGCTGTTTGCAAGCACCTTATACATCAAGAAATGTATCAGAACGCTTATGGGCAATGAAAATACAAGCGACCTTGCGCCATAGCTGAACGATTCAAGATAAATCATTCTCTTAAACGCTTTCGGCGTCATTCCGACAGAACGAAGCATTGCAAATTCCCTGCGTCTTTCGTTCATTGAGTTGGATATGGTGTTTATGATATTCATAATCGAAATAAGCGTGATAAGCGTGATAAAGCCGTAAACGAACACCTTTGTTATTATAAGAATATTGTTTATCGCATTCATTGAAGAGCCGGTTTGTGAAACACTGAGATATTCGGCATCCGTCTTGTAAAGAGCTTCGCTTATTTGATCTATAACGCTCTGAATTTCTTGCTCGTCTTTTACGAATATATACGCAGTTGAGGGTGAGTAGTCCTTGAGCGAGTCGGGTATAGCTTCATCGCACATTATAATCACAGGATTTGCCGAATGTCTGAAGTCGAAGGTTTCCTCCGACCACAAGGTCGTTGTCTGAATACCTATTTCAATCGGTGCATCAACATATACATTATTGCCCTGCTTGTCTTTACCTTTGTATATTTGAACATTTATTTTCTTACCCGAAATATCGTTTAAGGGATTTTCGGAATAGGTCTTTGAGGCCTTTTTGCCGTAGGTTGTGTTTACGAGAATTGCACGGGGATTGTCCTTGTCGTGATATTTTTCCGTGCTTTCCGAAAGCTCACGAAGATAGCCGTCAAACGCATTGCGGTCAAGATAAACAACGGTACAGTTCAAGCCGTCATCCATTGTGCGAGCCGTAGAATAATCCTTAAAATACGAAGCGTCGATTTTGCCGAACTCAAAGGTCATAATGTAGCTTTTCTCTACCCCTGCCGTGCTTTTAACTGCGTCTGAAAGTTCTTTTGCGTGTCCGCAATCGGTGTATATCAAACTGTCGGCGGTTTTGTTAAAGCTTGCTTCCATTATATCCGTGAACATTGAGCTGAAATTCATAACTGTAAGGAAAACAACAACGCTCAAGAACAGAGAAAAGACAATGTTGCGTGAACGCCTGCCGTTTCGCTTATAATTCTTTGTTGCGAGCGTTCCCTCATAGCCGAATATTTTACCGACAAGCTTTGAGGTACGAAGTTTTTTCGGGTTTTTAATTTTAACCGCTTCGCTTTGACGAATTGCCTCAATAGCGGTCGTCTTTGATGCTTTTCTTGCAGGAATGTATGAGGAAATGAATATCGTCAAGGCACTTGCCAAAATTGTGCCGAGAATTACAATCCAATTCACATACACCTTGAGCGTGCCGTCATATTCAACCGCCATTGTTGCCATAAATGCCTTTCTGATACACGCAAAGGTTATCGCAATACCGCCGACGCCCGACAAAATTCCCACGGGAATACCGATAGCGCCGAGTATAAGGCCCTCAAAATATACGGACATTCTCTTTTGCTTTTTGGTAGCACCCACCGACGAGAGCATACCGAGGTATTTTGCCCTCTCCTGATACGATACCGCAAAGCTGTCATATATCATAAATATCGAAACAACCGCAATTATTAAGAGCAATATTCCTGCAAAGCCCACAAGCGAGCCTAAAATTACGTTGTCCTTCATAATTCCCGAAAAAGTGAAAAGCTCCGTATTGTAGGAATAGCCCTGAATATCCGTTCCGAGAGCGTTTGCGGTAGCCTCCATTTTGTTCCAAATCGAGTTATCAAGCTTATCGTAACGCACATAGACATTAGCAATATTAACCTGCTTCAGCACTTCGTCGTCACAGCCGACAAACAAATTGACATGGTCAGTTCCCGACACCTTGCTTTGCGTGTAACCGACCACGAGAAAATCTCTTGTTACAAATTCTCCGTTCTCCTTTTGAATATCAAGAGTTACGGTATTGCCTATGGCGTAATTTTCGTCTTTTTCGGCAAAGTTCTTTACAACAAGAATTTCATTGCTGTTTTTCGGGTATCTTCCGACAGAAACGGTAACATTTCTCATATCAAACCAATTTCCGTCAACTATAAACACGCTTTCGGGTGTCTGTATTTTCTGTATTTTGTCATTTCCTCTCGGTGCGGTACTGCCGTAAAATGCCGAAAGGGATATTTCTTCTATATTTTTATCGTTTTTATAAATATTCTTATTGTTAATAAAATCCGTTTCCGTAAATTTTGCGTGCCAATTTCCGTCAACCGCAAGCGTTGTATTCTGAAAGAATTTTACAAATGATATTGCACTTGTAAACACCGCCGTTACCATCGCAACGGAAACGATAATTGCAAGCACGGTCAAAACGCTGCGTTTTTTGTGCGATTTTAAGTGTCTGAGAGTGAGAGTGTTAACAATATTCACTTATCTCACCTCATCTCTCAAAATCTTTCCGTCGTTTATTTCAATTACTCTGTCGGCGGAAAGGGCAATTCGCTCGTCGTGAGTGATGATAATTACCGTCTGCTTGTTTTCCTTATTAAACTGTCTTAAAAGCTTGATTATCTCCTTGCTGTTTTCGCTGTCAAGGTTGCCCGTCGGCTCGTCCGCAAGCAAAAGTGCCGGAGAGTTCAAAAGTGCTCTGCCGATCGACACCCTCTGCTGTTGACCGCCCGAAAGCTCATTCGGAAGATGCTTTAATCTGTTTTCAAGTCCCAACTTTTCAACAAGCATTTCTATCTGCTTTTGGTCGGGCTTTCTGCCGTCAAGTAAAAGCGGAAGTGTCAGATTTTCCTCAACCGTCAAAATCGGAATAAGGTTATAAAACTGATAGATAAGACCTATCTGCCTGCGACGGAAAATCGCAAGAGCCGTTTCGTCAAGGTCGCTGATTTTTGTTCCGTTTATAATTACCTCGCCGCTTGTCGGGACATCAACTCCGCCGAGAATATGCAAAAGCGTTGACTTGCCCGAGCCCGACGGTCCTACAATAGCGATAAACTCGCCCTGCTCCACGCTGAAGGAAACATTGTCGAGAGCCTTGACAAGAGTATCGCCCTCGCCGTATGTTTTACACAAATTTTTAGTTTCAAGAATTTTCATAGCACATCTGCTCCTTTCAACGCCTATATTATCCCGTCAACCTTACAATCAGGTTACAAAAACGGTTACAGTTTTGTCATATTATCGATTTGTAGAATTTTACGGTAAAAGTCGAGCCGTTTCCGACCTCGCTTTCAACCGTCACGCAGGCGTTCTGCTTTGAAAGAATTTCCTTTGAAAGAGCAAGACCTATGCCCACACTGTCCGAGGAGGAATTTTTACCGTGATAAAATCTCTCAAATATATGCGGTAAATCCTCTTTTTCAATTCCGCAGCCTGTATCGCTTATCTTAAACTCGGAATATATATTGGTATCCGTTGCGCTGACGGTAAGCCTGCCGCCCGATTGTGAATGTTCAATGCAATTTTTGACAATATTTTTTAACGCTTCTTCAGTCCAATTTTTGTCCCCTGTAAAGGTAAATTCCTTTACAGACTTTTCAATTTCTATCTCCTTCAATTCCAGACTTAAAAGGAACGGAGAAAGGCAATCGTTTACAATTTCAACCGACGAAAGTTCGGTTTTGTTAAATTCCACGGTGTCCGCATCGAGCTTTGAAAGCTTCAAGAGCGTAGCCGTCAGCCAATTCATCTTATCAACCTGCGTTTTTATTATATCGATAAATTCCGCACGCTTTTCGCTGTTTTCCTCTGCTTCGAGCAAGTCGGTCATAACAGTAATCGAGGTAAGCGGGGTTTTTAGCTGATGCGTAATATCGGCAAGTGAATCGGCAAGGAACAGCTTTTCTTTTTTCAATTCTTCGTTTGTGGTTTTGAGCTTTATAACTACCTTATAGATATTATTTTTGAGAATTGACAGCTCGCCCTCGGTGTTGTCGCTGACATTGAGCGAAAAATCGCCCGAGCAGACAAGCGACAAATACCTGTTCAGCTCCTTGAGATAATCCATCTGCCTTTTCTTCCAAATCCAGAAAAGCGATATAATCACAGCCGACAGCAGAAGGCAGATTAAGCTGCAAACGGGATTTATAAACGCCGTGCCGACACACGCAGCCGCCGACACCGAAACGCATACTATAATTATTTTTACGAAATCTGATTTTTTCATTTCATCAAGTACCCCATTCCACGCACTGTTTTTATATATTGCGGATTGTTCGGGTCGTTTTCGATTTTATCACGAAGCCTTTTAATATAAACGGTAAGCGTGTTATCATTCACGAAATCGCCGTCAACATCCCATATCTCCTCAAGCAGCTTGCGTCTTGTAAGCACCGTGCCTCGATTATTCACAAACGATAAAAGCAATCTGTATTCCATAGCGGTCAAAATTACCTCCTCGCCACGAAGCAGTACCCTCGCCTCTGCGGTATTCACGGACAGCTCGCCGATTTTTACAATTCCGTCTGCGTTGTCCTTTGAGTATCGTCGAAGCACGCTTTTCACTCTCGCAAGCAGTTCACGAACACGGAACGGCTTTGAAATATAGTCGTCCGCACCAAGCTCAAAGCCTGTAACAACGTTTATTTCATCATCATAGGCGGTCAAAAATATTACAGGTAAATCGCCCTTTGATTTTATGAGTGAGCAGACCTCATATCCGTTTCCGTCAGGCAGAGTCAAGTCAAGAATATAAAGGTCAAATTCTTCATTTTCAACTGTCTTTTTAGCCTCCGCAACGGTTTTGACAAGGGTTACCTCGTATTTTTCACTCTCAAGAGTGTATGAAAGACCGATACCGATTGCCTCGTCGTCCTCAAGCACAAAAATTCTCATAAAATCACCTCGAAGCTATTGTAACATAACAACAGTATAAATTCCATTACAGTTTTGTAAGAATATGAAATATAACTCCATAAATTTTCCGTATTTTCCATTATTTATTATGCGACATTTTCACTATTAATTGTTGAAAACACGGTAAGTTTGTGCTAAAATTGATAATTGAGAAAAAAGTTTGTCAAATTTTTAACATTCTTTTTCTCGAGCTGTTTTAACAACAAAATTCTAATTATAAAAGGGAGTCTTCGTATGTACAAAATCTTGCGAAAGAAAAGCTTAAATCCTACTGTTACGCAGATGGAAATTGAAGCTCCGTTAGTTGCCAAGAAGGCAAAGCCCGGTCAGTTTATCATCCTGCGTGTTGATGCCGACGGCGAGCGAATACCGTTGACCGTTGCAGGAACAAACGCCGAAGAAGGATCGGTTAAGATAATCTTCCAGATTGTCGGCGCAACGACCGAAAAATTAAATCACAAGCAGCAGGGCGAATTTTTACAGGACTTTGCAGGTCCTCTCGGCGTTCCGACAAAAACTCAGGGGATTAAAAAGGTCTGCATTATCGGCGGCGGCGTGGGTTGTGCAATTGCAATGCCCGTAGCTCAGGCTTTTCAAAAGCTCGGTGCCGACGTTACAAGCATAATCGGCTTTAGAAATAAAAACCTTGTTATATTAGAGGACGAATTCACCGCTTGCTCAAACAGAATGTTCCTTATGACCGACGATGGCTCATACGGCAGACACGGCAACGTTACCGTTCCGCTTAAAGAAATGCTCGAGGCAGGCGAAAAATTCGATATGATAATCGCAATAGGACCGCTTGTTATGATGAAGTTTGTAGTCCTTGCCGCAAAGCCGTTCGGCGTACCTGTTACCGTTTCAATGAACCCGATTATGATCGACGGTACGGGAATGTGCGGCGGCTGTCGTCTTACGCTTAATCAAGACGGAAAAAAGGTTACGAAATTTGCCTGTGTTGACGGTCCCGACTTTGACGGCTATGAGGTTGATTTTGACGAGGCTATATCAAGAGGCAGAATGTACGCAGATTTTGAACGTCACGCTTACGAAGAAACCTGCAATCTTTTCAAGAAAGCTTAACGGGGAGTGTTAATATGCCAGTATCACAGAAAAAACATGAAATGCCCACTCAGTCCCCTGAGATAAGAGCAAAAAATTTCAAAGAAGTCGCACTCGGATATTCCGAGGAGACGGCTGTCGCAGAGGCACAGAGATGCCTTAATTGTAAAAACAGACCGTGTGTCAGCGGTTGTCCCGTAAACGTTCACATTCCCGATTTTATTTCTAAAATCAAAGAGGGAGATTTTGAGGGTGCATACCGTGAAATATCGCTTTCATCAACACTTCCTGCTGTTTGCGGCAGAGTTTGTCCGCAGGAAACGCAGTGTGAGAGCAAATGCACGCTCGGTATTAAATTTGAGCCTGTCGGAATAGGCAGACTTGAACGCTTTGTTGCCGATTGGCACAATGAAAATCAGACTGCCGCACCCGATGCTCCTCAATCAAACGGACACCGTGTTGCAATTGTCGGCTCAGGTCCTTCAGGTCTTACCTGTGCAGGCGACCTTGCAAAAAAAGGCTACAAGGTTACAATTTTCGAAGCATTGCACACCGCAGGCGGAGTTCTTGTATACGGTATTCCCGAGTTCAGACTTCCGAAGTCAATCGTTGCAAAAGAGGTCGATACTCTTAAAGCTCTCGGCGTAGATATTGAAACAAACGTCGTTATCGGTAAAACTCTCACGGTTGACGAGCTGTTCGATATGGGCTATGAAGCTGTTTTCATAGGCTCGGGCGCAGGACTTCCCAACTTTATGGGTATCCCCGGTGAATCGTTAAAGGGCGTTTACTCGGCAAATGAATTCTTGACAAGAAGCAACCTTATGAAAGCATATAAAGACGATCCCGTTACCCCGATTATGAAGGGCGGAAAGGTCGCAATAATCGGCGGCGGTAACGTTGCAATGGATGCAGCAAGAACTGCTCTTCGTCTCGGTGCCGAAAAGGTGTATATCGTTTACCGCCGTTCTATGGAGGAACTTCCCGCAAGAAAAGAAGAGGTCGAGCACGCTATGGAGGAGGGAATTGATTTCCGTCTTCTCAACAATCCTGTTGAAATTCTCGGCTATAACGATCCCGACAATCCGAGAGATGAGAAAAACGGCTTTGTTACGGGTATGAAATGTATAAAAATGGAATTGGGAGAGCCTGACGCAAGGGGCAGAAGGCGTCCTATTCCGATTGAGGGCAGTGAATTTATCCTTGACGTTGATACGGTTGTCGTTTCAATCGGCACATCGCCCAATCCGCTTATCAAGAGCACCACAAAGGGGCTTGAGGTCAACGAAAGAGGCGGAATTATCATAAACGAGGACGGCCTTACCACAAGGGACTGCGTTTATGCAGGCGGAGATGCCGTTACGGGTGCTGCTACCGTCATTTCGGCTATGGGTGCAGGAAAACACGCCGCAAAGGCGATTGACGAATATCTCAGCAAATAAACATTAAGGCTCGATGCCTTACATTGAAGAGGTGGCTTATGGAAAAGGAATTTGATTTCAGCGTTGTTGACGAAATTCTCTCACAGCACGAGAAAGCGGAGCTGTCAACAATATCTATTCTCCAGGATATTCAGGATTATTATCACTATTTGCCAAAGGAAGTTTTCCCCTATGTTGCAAAGGCAATCGGCGTGGGCGAGGCAAGGCTTTACGGAGTAGCTACCTTCTATGAAAACTTCTCGCTTGAGCCAAAGGGAAAATATGTTATCCGCTGCTGTGACGGTACGGCTTGCCATGTAAGAGGCTCGCTTCCGATACTTGACCAGCTTCGCAAGACTCTTGATTTGAGTGAAGAAAAAAAGACTACCGACGATTTGAATTTCACGGTCGAAACGGTTTCTTGTCTCGGTGCTTGCGGTCTTGCACCGGTTATCACGGTAAACGGCGTTGTTCATCCTGCCATGACGCCCGAAAAGGCATTGGATTTGCTTGATGAGCTTAAAGCAGAGCTTGAAAAGGAGGCTGAGGGATAATGGACAGACTTAATTCAAGAGCCGACCTTATTGCTCTGCGTGAGGAATGTGTCAAGGCATTTGAGGCAGAGAAAACAAAAATTCTTGTCTGCGGAGGCACAGGCTGCGTCGCAGGCGGATCGCTTGACATTTACACAAGACTTAAAGAATTGCTTGAAGAAAAAGGCATACCCGTTGAGGTCGAGCTGGCTCACGAGCCGCACGACGGAGTTGTCGGTATGAAAAAAAGCGGCTGCCACGGTTTCTGCGAGATGGGCCCGCTGGTACGCATTGAGCCGTCCGGCTGGCTTTACACAAAGGTCAAGCTTGACGACTGCGAAGAAATTGTCGAAAAGACGATTATAGGCGGAGAAAACATAGAAAGACTTGCATATAAGCAGGACGGCAAGGTTTATCAAAAGCAGGAGGAAATCCCCTTTTATAAAAAGCAAACACGAGTTGTGCTCGGCTCTTGCGGTCACATAAACGCAGGCTCTGTCCGTGAATATCTTGCTGTCGGCGGCTATAAAGCGTTTGAAAAATGCCTTTTTGATATACAGCCCGAAGATATAATCAAGGTTATTTCCGACTCAAATCTTCGAGGCAGAGGAGGCGGCGGCTTCCTTTGCGGTAAAAAATGGGCTTCCTGTGCCAAGCAAAAGGAAAATCCCAAATATATAGTTTGCAACGGCGACGAGGGCGACCCCGGTGCGTTTATGGACCGTTCCGTTATGGAGGGCGATCCGCACAAATTGCTTGAAGGCATGATGATTGCAGGTCTTGCAATCGGCTCATCCGACGGTTATATCTATGTTCGTGCCGAATATCCGCTTGCGGTCGAAAGACTTAAAATGGCTATTTCTCAGGCTGAAGATTGCGGTATTCTCGGCGACAACATTCTCGGAACAGGTAAATCGTTCCGTATACATATAAACAAGGGCGCAGGTGCGTTTGTCTGCGGCGAGGGCTCGGCTCTTACCGCTTCTATCGAGGGAAAAAGAGGTATGCCTCGTGTTAAGCCGCCGAGAACGGTTGAGCACGGACTTTTCGGCAAGCCCACTAACCTCAACAACGTTGAAACCTACGCAAATGTTCCCGAAATCATAAATAAGGGTGCAGAATGGTACAAATCAATAGGCCCGGAAAACAGCCCCGGCACAAAGGCGTTTGCGCTTACGGGTACAATTCAAAATACGGGACTTATCGAAGTTCCTATGGGTACAACGCTTCGTGAGGTCATCTTCGATATAGGCGGAGGAATGCGAGGCGGTACGAATTTCAAGGCCGTTCAAATCGGCGGTCCGTCGGGCGGTTGTCTTACGGAAAAGGAGCTTGATATTCCGCTTGATTTTGACTCGCTTAAAAAGGTCGGTGCAATGATAGGCTCGGGCGGACTTGTTGTTATGGACGACAAGACCTGTATGGTCGAGGTTGCACGCTTCTTTATGAACTTTACGCAAAACGAGTCGTGCGGTAAATGCGTTCCGTGCCGTGAGGGTACAAAGCGTATGCTTGAAATCCTTGAAAGAATTACTCAGGGCAAGGGCAAGGACGGCGATATTGAATTGCTTGAGGAGCTTGCCGATACAATTTCCAACACCGCCCTTTGCGGACTCGGAAAAACTGCTCCCTCCCCTGTTATTTCAACAATTAAAAATTTCCGTGATGAATATGAGGCGCACGTATATAAAAAGCGTTGTCCTGCCGGTGCGTGCAGTAAATTAAACATTTATGTTATTGACCCCGAGCGTTGCAGAGGCTGCTCAAAATGTGCGAGAAACTGCCCCGTCGGTGCTATCAGCGGTCAGGTAAGATCGCCTTATGTTATCGATCAGGATAAATGTATCAAGTGCGGAGCATGTATGAGCAACTGTGCATTTGCAGCTATAAGGAGGGAAGAATGATGCTTCTTGAAAATATGATGGAAATTGACGGTATTCCCGTTAAAATCGAGGGCGAGCGAAACCTCCTTGAAGTAATCAGCAAAACAGGAATTAAGCTTCCCGTTTTCTGCTACCATTCCGACCTTTCAATTTACGGTGCTTGCCGTATGTGTATGGTTGAGGATGAAAACGGCAGAATGATGGCGTCCTGCTCAACCGTTCCGAAGGCGGGAATGAAAATAAAGACAAATACGGGCAGACTTCGCAAGTACCGCAAGAGCATACTTGAGCTTTTGCTTGCAAGCCATTGCAGAGATTGTACAACCTGTGAGAACAGCGGAAAATGTCGCTTGCAGGAGCTTGCGGTTCAGTTCGGAATTACCAACGTGCGTTTCCCGAATGATAAAACAGCAACCGAAAGAGACGAGTCATCTTACAGCATTGTCAGAGATTCAAGCAAATGTATTCTTTGCGGCGACTGTGTTCGTGAATGTAACGAAATTCAGCACGTCGGAGCTATCGACTTTGCATACAGAGGCTCAAGTGCTACAATCAGCACCGCCTTTAACAAACCGCTTGCGGAGTCACTCTGCGTAAACTGCGGTCAGTGTGCGGCGGCTTGCCCGACGGGTGCGATTATCGTTAAAGACGACACTCAAAAGGTTTGGGATAAAATAGATGACCCCGAGGTTTTTGTTACCTGCGAGATTGCCCCTGCCGTTCGTGTCGGTATCGGCGAGGAATTGGGCTTGGACGACGGCGAATACGCAATGAACAGAATTATTGCGGCACTTCATCGTATGGGCGTAGATAAAGTTTATGACACGGTTACGGGTGCAGACCTTACGGTTATTGAGGAAACAAGAGAGTTTATAGACCGTCTTGAAAACGGCGGTCCGCTTCCGTTGTTTACCTCTTGTTGCCCTGCTTGGGTATCATTTGTCGAGAAAAAATATCCCGAATTTCTTCCCTATGTATCAACCTGCCGTTCGCCTATGAGTATGTTCTCGGCAGTTATTAAGGAGTATTACAAGAATAAGCTTCCCGAGGGCAAGACAAAGCATTATCACTTTGCGCTTATGCCCTGTACAGCTAAAAAGAGTGAGGCAAAGCGCCCCGAGTTTGACGGCTGTACTGATGATGTAATCACAACGCAAGAGCTTATCGGTATGATTAAAAAATCGGGAATTATGTTCAACGAGCTTGAGCCCGAAGCGGTTGACCTGCCGTTTGGCGAAATGTCGGGTGCAGGCGTGATTTTCGGCGTAACAGGCGGCGTAACAGAAGCGGTTTTGCGCTATGTTGCAGGCGACAACTCAAAAACAACGCTTATGCAGATTGAATACACGGGCATCAGAGGACTTGAGGCGGTCAAGGTGGCTGAAATTCCCTACGGCGACAGAAAGCTTAAGATTGCCGTTACCTCGGGACTTGCAAACGCAAGAAAGATAATCAAGGGTATTCAAAGAGGCGAGCTTCATTATGACCTTGTTGAGGTTATGGCTTGCCGTGGCGGCTGTATATCGGGTGCGGGTCAACCGTATATCTCGCACAGACACCGTATCAAGCGTGCGGACGGACTTTACCGTTCGGACAAGAGCAGCGTTGTTAAATGTTCACAGGATAACAGACTTCTTGATGAGCTTTACGAGGGTGTTCTCAACGGTAGGACGCATGAGCTTCTCCACATTGATTATGTAAAGAAAGATAAATAAAAGCATTAAAAGTCAAAAAGCACACTTCAAACGAAGTGTGCTTTTGTTGTTATCGGCAAATTCTTTGCACGGATTAAAATATCATCATAGGGACATGGGCAAACGCCCGTGTCCGAAATCCGCAAAAATTGGTAGCGACAGTGAGCCGTCGTGAGGGCGTTTACAACCGAACAGGCGAGCCGAGCGTGATTTTTGCGGAAAAGGAGGAGTTGCATAGTGAGTGAGAGACAGCCAAAGGCTGTTGCGAACGATACGAAGCAAACGACGACGTGGGCTCGCCCTGTCCTTACGGTCGCATAAAACTTCACGCCCCGAACAGCTTTGTTCGGGGCGTGGTTTGTTATTATTGTGTTTTACGCTCTTTTTGCCATTTCGTTATCGTGGGCAAGAGCCTTTTGGCGAGCCTCTTCAAGCATCATTGACTTGACCTTCATAAGTCTTGTCGTTGAGCTTCTCTCGTTCTCGTCAAGCTTCATTGTAATATACTTGATTGTGTCCTCATACCTCGGAATCATAACATGCTCAAGGGCATTTACCCTACGGCGTGTTTTCTCGATTTCAGCCGACATAAGCTGACACGATTTTTCAACCTCCGCAAGTCTTAACATAAGCGGCATAATATCGGAAAGTGATTTTACCGCTTCGTCAAGGTCTGTCGAGGTGAACGCAAAGCCGTATGAGTATATATCGGACTCGTCCGCCGTTTTGAATTTCGCATCAAACACGGGAAGCCTTACGCTCATTACATTTTTCTCGTCAACCTCAAGAGACATCTCCTGCATGGGAAGCATAAGCGCAACATTCAATGCCGAGTCGCTCATTACCGAGCGTGCAACCGACATATGAGCGTTTGCCTGCTTGATACCGTCCTCAACCTGCTTTCTCAATTCCTTGTTTTCCCTTACAAGTTCGAGAAAACGGCGCATTAGCTCGTCTCTTTTATCTTTGAGAAGTTTATGTCCCCTTCTTGCCGTAACAAGCTTACGTTTTAAGTTCGTAAGCTCCATACGGGTAGGGTTTACATTCATTACTGCCATAATATCAAATCCTCAAGATTTATACGCTTACTTCTTATCGTAATACTCGTCAAGAAGCTCGTCGCTGACACGCTTTAACTCGCTTCTCGGGAATATTCTCAAAAGACGCCAGCCAATATCAAGTGTTTCCTCGATAGTTCTGTCCGTTTCAAAGCTCTGATTTACATATTCTTTCTCAAATTCGTCGGCAAACTTTGCATAGAGCTTATCCATATCCGTCAAAGCCGCTTCGCCGAGGACTACCATAAGTTCTTTTGCGTCTTTACCTCTTGCATAAGCCGAGAAAAGCTGGTTCATTGTGTTTGAATGGTCTTTTCTCGTTTTACCCTCGCCGATACCCTTGTCTTTAAGTCTTGAAAGCGACGGAAGAACGTCAATCGGCGGCATAATTCCACGGCGGTAAAGGTCACGGGAAAGGATAATCTGTCCCTCTGTGATATAGCCTGTAAGGTCAGGAATGGGATGAGTTTTATCGTCCTCGGGCATTGAGAGAATCGGTATCATTGTGATACTGCCGTCCTTGCCCTTTTGTCTGCCTGCACGCTCATAGATGGATGCAAGGTCTGTGTACATATAACCGGGATAACCACGTCTGCCGGGAACTTCCTTTCTTGCGGCGGAAACCTCACGCAATGCATCTGCATAGTTTGTAATGTCCGTCATAATAACAAGAACATGCATACCCTTGTCAAATGCAAGGTACTCTGCGGCTGTAAGTGCCATTCTCGGTGTGGCAATTCTTTCGATTGCAGGGTCGTTTGCAAGGTTTGAGAACATAACCGTTCTGTCGATTGCACCCGTTTCCTTAAATGAACGGATAAAGAAGTTAGACTCCTCGAAGGTAATGCCCATTGCGGCAAATACAACGGCAAACTTTTCGTCCTTGCCTCTTACCTTTGCCTGCCTTGCTATCTGTGCGGCAAGCTGTGCGTGGGGAAGACCGGAAGCCGAGAAAATCGGAAGCTTCTGACCTCTTACAAGTGTATTAAGTCCATCGATTGCGGAAACGCCTGTCTGTATGAACTCCTGCGGATAAGCTCTCGCAGCAGGATTCATCGGAAGTCCGTTTACATTCATTCTCTTTTCGGGGATGATTTCGGGACCGCCGTCAATAGGTCTGCCCAAGCCGTCAAAGACTCTGCCGAGCATATCCTCAGACACGCCGAGTTCCATCATTCTGCCCAAAAATCTAACCTTACTGTTTGAAAGGTTGATACCTGTTGAGGGCTCAAACAGCTGAACAAGTGCGTCCGTGCCGTTTATTTCAAGCACTTTGCAACGCCTTGTTTCACCGTTTGCAAGCTCGATTTCGCCGAGTTCGTCATACTTGACATTTTCAACCTCACGAACAAGCATAAGAGGACCTGTTACTTCTTCGACTGTTCTGTATTCTTTCGGCATCAGAATTCCTCCTTTGCATTGATAACGTCAGCGATTTCCTTTGCCAAGCGTTCAAGAATCTGCTTGTATTCGCTGTCGATATTTTCTTCTTTTACATACTTAAATCTGCCTATTGCCTCTCTTACGGGGATTGCGACAAGTCTTTCAATGTCTGCACCCTTTGTAAGAGCCTCGTTTGAAGCGTCAAAATACGAAAGCACAAGGCTCATCATATAATACTGCTTTTTAAGTGAGGAATATGTGTCAACATCGTGGAAAGCAAGCTGATGGAGGAAGTCCTCACGAATACTTCTTGCCGCTTCCATTTTAAGTCTGTCGGAGGGAGAAAGTGCGTCCATACCGACAAGCTTAACGATTTCATCAAGCGAAGCCTCGTCAGAAAGTATGCCCATCATTCTTGTTCTGAGCTTCATCCACTCGGGATTAACATTCTTGTTAAACCATGCGCCGAGGTCATCTGCATAAAGCGAATATGACGTAAGCCAGTTTATTGCAGGGAAATGACGCTTGTAAGCAAGTGCCGAATCAAGTCCCCAGAACACCTTGACAATTCTCAATGTTGCCTGAGAAACGGGCTCTGAAATATCGCCGCCGGGAGGTGATACCGCACCGATTACCGAAAGTGCGCCCTCCTGCTCCTTTGAGCCGAGTACCTCTACCCTGCCTGCACGCTCATAGAACTGTGCAAGTCTTGAACCGAGGTATGCGGGATAGCCCTCCTCACCGGGCATTTCCTCAAGTCGTCCCGACATTTCACGAAGAGCCTCCGCCCAACGTGAGGTCGAGTCAGCCATAAGTGCTACCGAATATCCCATATCTCTGAAATATTCTGCGATTGTGATACCTGTATAAATAGATGCCTCACGGGCAGCAACGGGCATATCCGAGGTGTTTGCGATAAGCACCGTTCTCTCCATAAGAGATTTTCCCGTGTGCGGATCGATAAGCTCGGGGAACTCGTTAAGAACGTCCGTCATTTCGTTTCCACGCTCGCCACAGCCGATATATACAACTATATCAGCCTCCGCCCATTTTGCAAGCTGATGCTGTGTAACGGTTTTACCGCTTCCGAACGGACCGGGGATAGCCGCAACACCGCCCTTTGCTATCGGGAAAAGTGTATCGATAACTCTCTGTCCCGTGATAAGCGGCATATCGGGAGGAAGTTTTTTCTTGTACGGTCTGCCTCGTCTTACAGGCCATTTCTGCATAAGTTTAAGCGGAACGGTTGTGCCGTTTTCGGTTTCGATTGCACCGATTTTTTCCTCAACTGTGTAGTCGCCCTCTTTTATGGACTTTATTTTGCCCTCAACGCCGAACGGAACCATTATTTTATGTCTTACAATATCTGTTTCCTGAACATATCCGACCTCGTCGCCTGCACGAACTTCATCGCCTGCCGAAACAGTCGGGAAGAAATGCCATTTAACATCTCTTGGAAGCGACGGAACCTCGATACCTCTTGTAAGGCTGTTGCCTGCAATTTCCATTATCTTTTCAAGAGGTCTTTGAATACCGTCGAATATACCTTTAATAAGTCCCGGTCCCAATTCAACGCTCAAGGGCTCGTTGGTTGACTCGACAGGCTCGCCCGTTCCAAGTCCTGCGGTGTCCTCATATACCTGAATTGAAGCCTTATCGCCGTGCATTTCGATAATCTCGCCGATAAGTCTGTGCTCGCTTACACGAACAACGTCGAACATATTGGCGTCTCTCATATTCTCAGCCACGACAAGCGGACCCGATACTTTTAAGATTGTACCTTTACTCATTTTATTTTTTACCACCCTTCAAGGTTTGGTTTACTTTACAATATCAGAGCCTACTGCTCTTTCGACAAAGCTGCTGACCTGCTTCATTCCTATACCCGTGTTTCCGTAAACGCCGGGTATGGGAATAATTGCCGGTAACGGTTTGTCCTTATATCTTTCGATTTCCGCATCAATCTGCGAATAGACGGCTTCGGTTATAAATACAACCGCATATCCGCCGTCTGCAAGGCGACGAAGCGTTTTAACCGTTGCGGTCAAATCATCGTCGGTCGGGAAAATATCAACTCCGATGCTTGCGAAGCCGTAAATACTGTCCCTGTCGCCCATTGCGCCGATTTTATACATACAGCTCACGCATCCTTTCCCTTATAACCTCATCCGAAGCCTCGCTCAATTTTGCCGAAAGAATAATCCTCAAGCACTTTATCTCGGTTTCGTTTGCAACATAATAGCCTGCAAGCGGGCTTATACCGAACACGGTCATTTTCGCCTGCTTCATCGTCTTTATAAGCTCGTCGTCGCAGAGCTTTTCGAACGCAGATGTGCCTTTTTCAAAAGCCGCAGCGTATTTTGAAAGTCCGTTTGAATTGAGATATTCGGAAAAATCATTCTCTCCCGACATAACCGCAGAAACAAGACCGTCCTTTGAAAGCATAGGACTTCCGCAAAGTGCATTTTTTACAAAGTTTTCGTTTTTCTTCGTTTTAATGCAACGGTAAGCGGTTTTCAAATCACACGCCGTACACATTTCATAGGCGTATTTTTTGAGGGTTTCGTCCTCCTCATTTTCCGCATACGAAAGTATCGCTTCAAGCGTTCCTACATCCGTAATTATATCGCAATACTGACCGTTGCCCGTTTTGGTTATGGCGTCAAACGCTTTTTTTGCGGTTTCTCGCATAAGCTCGGGCAAATCCGCAAAACGTCTTTCCTTTATCGCCTCAAGCATTTTTTCGGGGTCATAAACGCAGGGAGAAACAAAATATTTCCTCGCATCATCATTTATGACCTCGGATTTAATAATCGCTTTAAGGTTTTGAAAATCGTTTTTAATTATCAGCATATTAAGGCTTTTTGCCTCGGGCGCACTTTTCGCAACTCTGTCCCAGACCTCTGAAAGTCTGTTGTCGAGCATCTTTGAAAAATCATTTCCGTCGGGCTTTTCATAGCCTTTTTCAGTCAAAAGTGCAATCGCCTTTTTGTAATCGGGAGCGTTTATTAACTGTTCCAAATCAGACTCTTTAAGCAAGTTTTCCTCACTTACACGAAGTGCCGACACCGCATAAAGATAATCCTGTGTTTTCATAACGCTTCCCTCCTTTATCAGTTGAATAACATTTCATTGAGAGTATCTCTCAATTCCTCCCTCTTAGCCGAAGCAACGGCGTCAAAGGAACAGTTTATGTCTATATCGCCATAGACAAGAATAAATCCGCTGTCAATATCCGCACTCTCTCCGAGTGATATTTTATATCCTCTTTTAAGCGCATTGTTTATGCTGTCGATAAAGTTCGACGGCAATTTCTCCGTGTCCTCTTTGGAAAGACGGAGAACGCCCTCGCCCTTTCTGACATTTTTAAGAATAAGTCCTTTAAGGATTTCAAAATATTCCTTTTTCGGAAGAGCCTTGATAACCTCAAGCGCTCTCTCAAGGGTTGACGAGATAATATCGAGCTTACCCTCAAGAATTATTCTGTTTTTTGTCATTGAAACAGAGGCTTCGATTGCGCCGTCATGTTCGGCAACCTTTTTGTCAACAGAAGCCTTTGCGTTTTCAATGTCCTCCTGCGCTTTGGCACTTGCGGCGTCGATAATCGCCTGTGCCTGCTTTTGTGCCTGCTCGGTTATTTCACGGCAGCGGTCATTTGAATCCTGTTCTATTGTAGAAAGTATCTTTTCAAGACCTGTCATAGAAATAACTCCTTAGAAGCTCAATCTCAAAATCATGAGAAGTGATGTAAGAAGAGCAAGTACGGCATAAGTCTCAACCATTGCGGAAAGAACCATTGCTTTACTCTGCTCTGCGGGCTTCTTGGCAACTACCGAAACACCCGAAGCCGCAACTCTTGCCTGACCGATTGCCGAGAAATAGCCGACAAAAGCCATAGGAAGACAAGCAGCCAAAATCTGAAGTCCCTGTGCGGGGGTAAGCTCAACGGGAGTACCGCTTAAAAGCTTAATCTTAATCATTACCATAATTGCTGTGATAAAGCCGTAAAGTCCCTGTGTACCGGGAAGAATCTGAAGAATAAGTACCTTCGTGAATTTTGACGGATCCTCCGAAACAAGACCTGCGGCAGCCTCACCGACCATACCTACGCCCTTTGCAGAACCCATACCGCTTAAAAATGCTGCGAGAGCTGCGCCTGCGATAGCAAATACCAAACCTAAATTAGCCATTATTATTTTCCTCCTTGAGTTTGAATGTTGAAGAATTTACTTTAAGAGGGTTAAAGGCTCTTCCGCCGCCCTCATAAAATCTTGAGAAGAATTCGACATACTGCAAACGGTTTGTGTGAACATAAGCGCCGATTACGTTTATGCCGAAGTTGATTGCGTGTCCCAAAACGAACACGACTGTAAATAATATCGTTTTAACAACCATATTTTCGGGAAGCGTACCCATAAGGTTTACAACGCTTCCGATAATACCCGTTACAAGTCCGAGCGCCAACAATCTCGAATACGAAAGCACATCGCTTAAATATCCCGAAATTGTATTGTAAAGCGCATAAAGACCCGAGCCTAACTTTCCGAATATGCCCTTTGACGAGCGACCTGCCGTGAGAATTATAAGCACAACGCCCACAAGTGCACAATACTTGCCGACCGTCCTATAAATATCGGGTACGTCGATTATCATGCCCGCACAAATCGGAGCTGCGCCGCCGACTGCGAGATACACAGAAAGCACATCGAATATCGCTCCGAAGCGGTCGCCCTGCTTCCATTCGAGGTAGCCCTTGATAGCAAGTCCGACAAACAAGTGAACAATACCGAACAGGAAGCACCAAAGCATTGTTGTCATAAGGTCGTCGCCCTGCGGATTGAGCCATAAGTACAGTCGCATTTCGGGAAGTCCGAGATAATTTGTTCTGATGACGTTTATCAAGTCTCCGAAGAAGCTTCCGAACATTATGCCCCAGAACATTGTCGATATTCCGCAGAAAAAGTACATCATAACCGTCTTTTTCTTGTTGCCCTCGGGCTTGCATTTAAGCAGTATAAACGCCGTTGCGATAACCATTAACAGTCCGTAGCCTGCGTCCGAGAACATCATTCCGAAGAACAGATAATAGAAAAACGACATTATTGCGTTCGGGTCAATATCATTCTTACCGGGGAGAGAATACATTTCCGTTATTCCCTCAACTCCCGAAGCAAACGCATTGTTTTCGAGCAAGACGGGTGTATCCTCGTCCTCCTCGGGCTCTGAAAGCGTAATTGCGACGGTAAATTTATTTTCAAGCTGTTCAACCGTTTTTTCGGCGTACTTTACGGGGATATATCCCGAAAGATAAAGCACATTGTCCGAAAGTGAGACCTTTTTGAACTGCTCGTACTTATCTGCCCTCATTGTGAAATAGTCAATTAAGAAGTCTATATCTTCATGTGCGGATGCCATAGCGACTATTTCACTTTGCGCTTCCGAAATTTGTTTATCCAATTCATTGATGGTTATACGGTTTTCCTTGAGCATTTCCTTGGGAGTTTTGTCGGAAATCTCCGTCGGTCGCACAAATCCCATTGACCTCAACGCTTCCGTAACGGTATTCGCATCCTTTTTAAGACACATAACCACCGCACAAGACTGCATTTCGGATGTATATACAACTTCGGTTTCGATAGCCTCGATTTCAGGAATACGCTCTGCCAACGCCTCCTTGATTGATGCGTCGGTCTGACTGTCGGGGAATGTTCCTATAAGCACCGTAACATACCTTGTCGATTTGAATTTAGTCGGTATGTCAAGGTCCTTCCAAACCTCAAGAGCCTCATTGGAGGTTTTGAGCCTTATCTGCTGTGCGTGAGCGTTGTCGATAGACTTTTGAGCGCCCAATATATCATAACACATATTCATGGTCTTATCCGCCGACTCGGACATATCAAGAAATTTTGACATCTCCATTTCCCGTGGCGGCTTAAAGGAGTCAACAAGCGACTTCTTTTCAGGCACATATTGCGAAAGCGTTTCCTTTGCCTTTTTCGCAGTTTGAGTAAACTTTTCAAGCTGTGAAATATTATAATCGGTATCGGGATTTAACATTCCGTCGGGAAGCTCGTGGCTTGTCAACTCAACTATTCCCTTGCGCTGCAAAAAGTCAATTACCTTTTTGCTTTCACGCATGGTTGCAACAAGCTCGATTTTTTCCATTTTGAGCTTTGCCGTATGTCATCACCTCATTTCTTATTTATTGATAACAGTAAAATCGTCGGCTCAGCCGACAATTATGCTTCTGACCGTTCCGACCGTTTCGGAAAATTTTGTGTCAGCATTTCCCTTGAGCGCCTCTACAAAAGCACATGCGTCCTTTTCCGCTTCGGCAACCGCCTTTTGACGACGTTCCTCAGAAAGCTTCAGCTGCTCGCTCTCATATGCCTGTATTTGCTCGAGAGCGTCAAGCTCGATCTGCTTCGCCTTCTGCTTTGCCTCGTCGATAATTCTGTCCGCCTGCTCGCTTGCCGCCTGCTCATTAGCCATTGTCTCGTGTTCCTTTGACAATACCTCGTCAAGCATTTTTGCTGCCATAGGCTTCACCTCTTTTTCGTTTTATGCCATATTTTTTATAGTATAGCACAACTTCACATGTATTGTAATACTTTTTTGCCTAAAGTTTATTAACCATTTGTTAATTTCAATTATTATTTTATAGAAATATGTTGAATAATATACACTTTTATAGTATAATTGCTGATATAAAATAAAAAGGGAGTGCTATCAATGGATAATCAGAAAATTGACGGCAGAGTCAGACGCACAAAAAAGCTCTTGCGTGAGGGTCTTACAAAGCTGATGAGGGAAAAGAGCATCAAAAAAATCTCTGTTCGTGAGCTGTCAGACCTTGTTGAGATAAACAGGGGTACTTTTTATCTTCATTACAAGGATATTTTTGACCTTGTTGAGCAAATCGAAAACGAGCTTTTCGAAGAATTCGAGAGCATTATCAATCAGTATTCCGCAAATTCACACAACTCAAGCCCATATCCCATTTTTGTTGACTGCTGCAGATTTCTTGAAAAGAACAAGGACATCTGCTCTGCGCTTTTGGGCAGCAACGGCGATATTGACTTTTCAATGAAACTTAAAAAGTTTATGGCGGAGCGTTGCTTTGAGGAATTCACACGCTACAACCAAACACCGACGTTTAAGGAAGAATACAATTATATATACTCATATTTTGAGGCAGGCGCAGTCGGTATAGTCAGATATTGGCTTACCGATACCTCGGACACAAGAAAAACACCCGAGGACGTCGCTCTTATGCTCGACCTTTTGTTCACAAAGGGCTTTTCGGGCTTTGAGAAATAATTTCTTTGAAGGTATATAGTGTGAAAAATCACACTATATAATTATATTGCCCTCAAAATTCGCCTTTGGCATAGTTTTGAGATGGCAGAAATCACCATACACGCTTGTTCAGGCAACGCAGATTGAATTGGTGATTTTTAATAAGCTATTTATTGCCTGAAAGGCTATGGTGATTATGACAGAGCTTCTTATCAAACTTTTTGTTAAGGATAATAAAAACACCAAAGATCCGAAGGTCAGAGGTGCATACGGAAAATTAAGCGGTGCGGTCGGAATTGCGATAAACCTTATTTTGTGTATATCGAAATTTTTGGCAGGCGTTATGACGGGCAGCATTACCGTTACCGCCGACGCCGTAAACAACCTCTCCGACGCAGGGTCGTCTATTATAACTCTTTTCGGCTTCAAGCTTTCGGAAAAGCCTGCCGACAAGGAGCACCCTTACGGTCACGGCAGAATTGAATACATATCTGCTCTCACGGTTTCGATTTTTGTAATAGTCATGGGCGTAGAGCTGCTCAAAAGCTCCGTTGCGAAAATCAGAACGCCCGAAGCTGTTGAATTCAGCACCGTTGCAATCGTCGTGCTTGTGCTTTCGATACTCGGCAAGCTGTGGCTCGCCCTTTTCAATTGGAAGCTTGGCAAGAAAATCAACTCCACCGCCACAAAAGCCGTTGTAACGGACAGCCTTTCCGACACCGCTTCGACCTTTGTTGCGCTTGTTTCGCTGATTATTTCCCACAAAACAGGCTTCAACTGCGACGGCTATTTCGGCGCTGCCGTATCGGTCTTAATTCTTTGGTCGGGCATTTCGCTTGTCAAGGAGACGCTCGCTCCGCTTCTCGGTCAGCCTCCCGAAAAGGAGTTTTACGAGGAGATTGAGAAGGAGATTATGTCATATGACGGCATTGTCGGCGTTCACGACCTTATAATCCACGACTACGGTCCGTCAAGGCTTTTCGCCTCTGCTCACGCCGAGGTTCCGTCCGACGTCGATATAATGCAAAGCCATGACACCGTTGATTTAATTGAGCGTGAAATTCAGAAAAAGTACGGTATGCTCATTTCAATTCATCTTGACCCGATTGTGGTGGATGACGAGAGAATAAACGAGCTTCGTGAAATCACTCAAAACGCAGTCAAGGAGATAAATCCGAATTTCTCGATACACGATTTCAGGGTCGTTGACGGCACTACACATACCAATTTGATTTTTGACGTAGTTTTAACCTATGACGAAAAGCGTTCATCGGCAGAAATAACACGCTTAATAAGTGAAAAGTTAAGCAAAATAGACGAAAGACTTTTCTGTGTTATCACTGTTGATTATGCATTTGACTGAATTAAAAAATAATAGTTAAAAAGACTTTAATATTTTGTCGAAATATAGTAAAATATAATCGATAAAAAATGCCGCATTTCAGGAGGATATTAAAATGCCCGATTACACAGAAGAATTTACTAACATACCTTACGGTCCTTTAGGCATAATTGCATTGCCCGGCTGTGAGGAGCTCGCAGACAAAATTGACCGCTACATTGTTAAATGGCGTGCTCAGAAGCAGTCGGAGCACAAAAACAGCATTGCTTTCGCAGGCTATGAAAAGGACTCCTACATCATCAACGCTTCGTTCCCCCGTTTCGGAACAGGCGAAGGTAAGGGTACACTTTTTGAGTCGGTAAGAGGCTATGACATTTTCATTGTTGCCGATATGTTCAACTACGGCTTGACCTACAAAATCTACGGTCACGAGGTTCCCATGAGCCCCGACGAGCACTATGCAAACCTTAAAAGAGCAATTTCCGCTATCGGCGGTAAGGCTCACAGAATTACTGTAATTATGCCCATGCTTTACGAGGGCAGACAGCATAAGCGTTCAACAAGAGAGTCCCTTGACTGCGCACTTGCTCTTCAGGAGCTTTGCAACACAATGGGCGTAGACAACATCATTACCTTTGACGCTCACGACCCCAGAGTTCAGAACGCTATTCCGCTTAAGGGCTTTGAGAACGTTCAGCCTGTTTATCAGATGATTAAATCTCTTGCTAACAGCGTTGAGGATCTTAACCTTGACAACGACCATATGATGGTTATTTCTCCCGATGAGGGCGGTATGGGCAGATGTATTTATTATTCAACCGTACTCGGTCTTGATCTCGGTATGTTCTACAAGCGCAGAGATTACTCAAAGGTTGTTAACGGCAGAAACCCGATCGTAGCTCATGAATTCCTCGGCACCAACGTTGAGGGCAAGGACGTTATGATCGTTGACGATATGATTTCTTCGGGCGAGTCAATGCTTGAGGTTGCCACAAAGCTTAAAGAGCTCGGCGCAAAGAGAATTTTCATTTTCTCGGCATTCGGTCTTTTCTGCGAGGGTCTTGACAGATTTGACGAGTTCTATGAGAAGGGACTTATCGACAAGGTGTTCACAACAAACCTTGTTTACAGAACTCCCGAATTGTTAAAGCGTAAATGGTACTGTGAAGTTGATATGTCAAAGTACGTTGCTTACATTATCGACACTCTTAACCACGATATGTCAATCAGCGGTCTCCTTGACCCGGCTGACAGAATTTATGCTTTCCTTGAAAAAAGAGGCATAAAAAAATAATCAACAAATAAAAATTACCACCGATATACTCACAAAGAGCGTATCGGTGGTTTCTTTTTTTAATAAAGCTTATTAAAAAATTCCGTAGGTTACAAGTGACATAATTAAGCCTGCTATGAACACGCCGAGTGAGATTATCGGCAAAGCACGCTTAAAGTCAATATCGAGAAGCGCCGCCATAAGCGCACCCGTCCAACCTCCCGTTCCCGGAAGCGGAATTGCAACGAAAATGAGCAAGCCCCATGACTTATACCTTAAAACCTTATCCTTGTTTTTCTCGGTTTTCGCCTCAAGCCTTGTTATTATCTTTTCAAAGAAAGGATATTTCCTTAAAAGCTCAAAAATCTTTTTAATGAAAAGAAGAATAAACGGTATCGGAAGCATATTTCCGACATAGCAAATGGCAAATGCCTTCAGAAAGCTGACTCCGAGAAGTCTTGCGGCAATCATACCGCCACGAAGCTCAAGAATAGGCAATAGCGAGATTACAAAAATCGTAAGCTCGGGCGGAATTTTGTCCTGAAATAAATCGACAAAAAAATGAGCGAGTGTTTCAGCCATAATTCTCTCCTTAAATATTATTCTTGGTTATATACGCTTTTGCGAGCGACAAAATATCCTTATCGTTCGGATAATTAAGCGTTGAAATGGCATTATCGTACCCGAGCCAAATATAATCTTCGATTTCCTCGGGCTGAATAACCGTTTGTGTGTCATCGGTCGTCGCAAGGAAAATAAGCACGGATTTTTCAATCCTGCCTCTTATCGTGTACTCGGATTTATGCTTAAAGCCGGGGAATATTTTGATGTGAATTCCCGTTTCCTCCAGCACCTCACGCTTGGCTGTCTCCTCGTCGGTCTCATCATTTTCGACGTGACCCTTCGGGAAGCCCCAATGGCAGCTCCGCTTGTTTTTAATAAGCAAAAACCTGCGTTCACCGTTTATAAATCTGAAAACAACTGCTCCGCAGGAACGCTCGTATAAGCAGTCTATTGTGTACTCACCGTCTTTATACATAAACGAGACGGCACGTTTAATATCGTTGACGATATATTTTTTACTTTTCGGCGACACGACAATATAAATACCCTGTCTGTCAGGCAATTTAATTACGGCAACAACTCTGCCTTCAAAATTACGAACGGGATGCGTTACCCCCATAATATATGCGCCCTTGACAGGCGACCTCGGGTCAAGCCCGCTTTCCACACTTCCGTAATTGAGCCTGTAAACAGTGCCGGTTTCAATATCGTGCCAGCCCATAGGCCTTTCGACCCTTACTCTGACATATTTACCCAGCATACAATGCTCCTTAGAAAAATCTAATCATAATTATACATGGTTTTCATTGCCGATTCAAGATATTTTTCTTTATATAATATGTTTTATAAAAATTTGCAACTTTTTTACAAAAATATATTGTGAAAAACGGTCAAATAAGTTAGAATAGTAAATTGAAGAATTATTAAATTTATTGACGGGAGATGTAAAAATGAATCCTAAGGATTTCAAGTTTAACGACGACGCTTTCGATGATGTTGTAAGCTCCTCGGAAGACGATAAAAACGATATAAAGAACAATTCCTTTGAAGATGAATTTGAAGATATATTCAGCGGTAACGATAATGATGAGATTGACTCTCGCAGAGATTTCACCGACGAGTATTTCATCGATGAGCAATCCGCACCGAAAATGCCCACTGCACCTGTGGAGAAAAAGCCGTACAGCTATAACTACTCAAAGGCATCGCAGGAGAAGGCAAGGCGTGTTTCGCAGCAGAGAATATATGACGACGTAATCGACGGGGATATTTCTTCGGGCAAGCAACCCCGTGATAAGAAAAACCGTGACGGTAAAAAGAAGAAAATGGCAGGCTGGAAAGTCGCTCTTATAATCCTTCTTGTTTTGCTTATTGCTGTCGGCGGTGCGGCAGGTGCAGGTCTCGGCTACGCAAAATCGCTTACCAAAAAGATTGATTATTCTCCGCTTGAGGAAAATAAGTACGTTTCAGCCTCCGAATTAAAGCATGACGACGCAGTACGCAACATTCTTCTTATCGGAGTTGACGCAAGAGAGGGCGAGGACGCAGAAAAGACACGTTCGGATACTATGATGCTCGTCTCAATAGATACAAGGAACAATCAGATAAAGCTTACTTCCTTCCTTCGTGACACCTACACTGACATCCCCGGCTACAAGTGGAGAAAGCTCAATGCGGCACAGAGTAAAGGCGGAACACAGCTGCTTATTGACACTCTCGAATACAACTATAAAATCAAAATCGACAACTATATGTTTGTAAACTTTGATATGTTTACAACGATTATCGACTCGCTCGGCGGAATTGACGTGGCAATCACGGAAAAGGAAGCCAAGTACATCAACAGCAAGGACCATATGACAAGTGTTGAAGCAAGTGCGTTCCCCGAGGAAATCAAAAGCGGAGACGCCGTTCATCTTACAGGTGCGCAAGCTCTTTGGTATTCAAGAATTCGTTACCTTGACAGCGATCTTATGCGAACTCAAAGGCAGAGAAAGGTTATAACCGCAATTTTCGAAAAGGCGGTGGCAAATCCCGCCGAGGTTATCGGTATGCTCGACGATATTATGCCTATGATTAAAACAAATCTTACCTCGGACGAGCTTATGGCGCTTGGTATGAACGCTCCGAAATATATGTCCTACACGATCGCTCAGCAGCAAATTCCCGCAAACAAAACATACAAGAGCGAAAGGAAAAACGGCGAGGACGTTTTGGTAATAAATCTTGAGAAAAACCGTGACATTCTTCACGATTTCATTTACAATAAGGTCGAAACCACAACCGAAGCTCCGACGGCAAAGAGTAAGTAAAAAATATTGAAAACAGCATTTTAATATGCTAAAATAATAAAGGTGGCTCACTATGAAGAAAGCTAAATTGTCCGTAGTAAACGAATTCAAGGTAGGAAAAATCGACCCGAGAATTTACGGCTCGTTTATTGAGCATCTCGGCAGAGCAGTTTACGGCGGAATTTACGAACCCACGCACGCAACCGCCGACGAGGACGGCTTCCGTAAGGATGTTATCGACGAGGTTCGCAAGCTTAATGTTCCGATCGTTCGCTATCCCGGCGGCAACTTTGTTTCGGGATATAATTGGGAGGACGGCGTCGGACCTGTCGAGGAAAGGCCCAAACGTCTTGAACTCGCTTGGGGCGTTACAGAGCCAAACAGCTTCGGTACCAACGAATTTATGAAATGGTGTAAGAAAGCCGACACAACCTGTATGATGGCTGTAAATCTCGGCTTGAGAGGCCCCGAGGAAGCAAGAAATCTTGTCGAATACTGCAACCATAAAAGCGGTTCGTATTACAGCGATTTAAGAATCAAACACGGCGTTAAAGAGCCGCACAACATAAAGCTTTGGTGTCTCGGAAACGAGATGGACGGAGATTGGCAAATAGGTCACAAAACCGCATACGAATATGGCAGAATCGCCTCGGAGTCCGCAAAGGTTATGAAATGGGTTGACCCCGATATTGAGCTTGTTTTAAGCGGCAGTTCAAACCTCGGTATGAAAACCTTTGGCGATTGGGAGCTTCAAACCCTTGACCTTGCATATGACAAAGTTGACTACGTTTCGCTCCATCAATACTACGACAATAAGACGGGTGACACCGACAGCTTCCTTGCCAAAAGTATGGCAATGGACGAATTTATAAAAACGGTCATTTGCATTTGCGACACCGTAAAGGGCAAAAAGCACTCTAAAAAGCAGGTCAACCTCTCATTTGACGAATGGAACGTTTGGTATCATTCCAACGGCGATTATGTCGAGAGATGGTCGGTTGCACCGCATCAGCTTGAGGACTACTACAATTTTGAAGACGCACTTCTTGTCGCTCTTATGCTTATGACTCTCTTAAAGCACGCAGACAGAGTTAAAATTGCCTGCCTTGCACAGCTTGTAAACGTTATCGCTCCGATTATGACGGAAAATAACGGCGGCATTTTCGAGCAGACAATCTTCTACCCCTTTATGCACCTTTCAAATTACGCAAGAGGCTCCGTGCTTCTTTCAAATGTAACCTGCGATAAGCATGACTCCAAAGAGTTTACGGACATTCCCGATATGGATTGTATCGCCACCGTAAGCGACGACGAAACGGAGCTTACCGTCTTTGCGGTTAACAGATGCAAGAGTGAGGATTACACCTTGTCTGTAAATATGCTTGACCTTGACGGCTTTGAGGCTGTTGAGCATATTGAAATGGCAGGCTTCGGCGCTCTTGACGGAAATAATTTTGTTTCGGCACCGGTTAAGCCCTCGCTCGCTCCCGTGCCCAAAACCGACGGCAGAGCTTGTGATATTCACATAAAGCCGTTTTCATGGAATGTAATAAGATTTAAGAAAAAATAAACTTATCAAAAGGTGGATTTTATATGGCAAAATGTCCGAACTGCGGCAAAAAGCTCAAATGGTATGAATTCCGTGCCGAGTGTAAGAGCTGCGGCACAAACATCCCTAACTATAATTGGGAGACAAGACTTGAGGAGGACGCCGACAAGGCTGAAACCTCCTTCGCAAAGCTCCATTACAGGCTCAGCAATTTCAAAAGCGCAACAGTCGGAAGTCCGTTCAGGATAATCAGACTTGTAGCAACGCTTCTTCCGTTGGTAGGTCTTGTAGTGCCGCTTATGAAAGTATCGCTTTCGCTCCCGTTCTACGAGGACACCTCGACGGTTTCATTCCTGACGCTCATTTTGAATTACATAACAAAGCTCGATTTTATGGGCGGCTTTCAGCTTATGAGCGCAACGGCTCTTGGCTCAACCTTTAAGTTCTTAATGCTCGCAATCGTTTTCGCATTCGTTGCGGTTGTTGCGGGAGTTCTCAATTTCTTCGTTGTGCTTATCGCAGCGGCATCACTCAAGGCAGGATTTAATATATTCCTTAACGTTGTCGCAACGGCAGGCTGGATTGCTTCGGCTGTGCTCCTTTCAATATCGGTCACAAACGCTATGTCAAACAGCATCGATGTTTTCTCGGGCAATGTCATTTGGTGGGGCTATGCGATAGGAGCTGCACTTTTCCTTGCGAATGTCGTAATAAGCGTGGCCGCAAGCAAGAGCTTCAAAAAGCAGTTGAGCTCACAGCCCACAATGGACGAATATATCACAAACGAATTGGAAGAAATACGCACTCAAGCTTAACGCTTAACATATTAAAATAAACCTGGGGGATTTAAGATGAAAAAAGCTATCAAAATATTTAAGGCTGTCACACTCTCGGCAGCACTCGCATTTGCAAGCGCACTTCCGTCATTTGCGGCAGGCGTTGCAAGACGTAATCCGCTTCCGCTTCCTGCTATCCTTGTTCTCGCAATTTGTATCGCAGGCTGGATAGGCGCAGGTCTTTATCAGACTAAAAAGGCTGACGACGAAGCAGACGAATCCTTGTTCGAGATGTTGAAAACCAATCCCGAGCACGCAAAAGAACTTCTTAAAAAGAAAGAACCTGAAGAAAAATCATTCTTTGAGAAATTCTTTGAATAATCACAAACACAGAAAAACGGCAGACACAAGTCTGCCGTTTCTTTTTGCCTTAAAATTTAATCAATCGTAGAAATCAACCGCACCTCTGTTGACGGTTACCTCTTTTATAAACTTCGCAACCTTTTGATGCTCGGGATGAACCTTATACGCCTCTAAATCCGCTTCGTTTTCGGTTTCAACAATAAGCAACGCATCAAAATTCCTGTCGCACTCAACCGCATTTTTAATAAATGTGATTTTCTTGAGTGTGGGCACGCTCTCGGGCAATGCCTCAAGACCGCTTCTTGCGATTTCAACGTTTTCGTCTTTTGTGTTACCGCAGCCGTCGGTAAATTTCCACATTACAATATGCTTTAACATAAAATTTCTCCTTTTTTATAACTATTCCCCACTTGAAGTGAGGTATGCTTGCTTTTAGATATTTTCCCAATCGATTTTTTCGTCATATTTCTCCTCTATCACTTTAACATTTTTCGTCTGCTTTTAAGAAACTTTCAGTAGGTTTATATATCTCAAAAACACAAAACTCTCCGCACTCAGCCCAGCTTTGACTCAAATAGTGATATAGATAATCAACCGCTTGCTCTTTACTGTCAAACAGCCCGTTTTCGTTCAGCTGTCTAAATTCTTCGGTAAATTCCGTACCCTCTTCATCGCACCCATGCCAGCGGCATATATACATGCAATCACATATAGCCGAAAAGCCGTCGCCGTGCCCTTTTCCATATGTGAAACCGGTGTCAAACCCAATAAACTCCAAACCTTCGGGAATCCTGCAGTCATATCCCGACATTTTATAAAACAGCAGCTCAAGCTCCGGATTATTCAGCTCTCTGTAATACTTCAGCACTTCTTCCGTAGAGTACAAATCCATATCCTCCGGCGTGAAATCATCCGGCTCTCTGTCAATGCCATTGTAAACACGAAGTGCTTTGTTCTTGCCGGGTAAGGCATACGGGGTGTCCCCTTTGAATTGCGGAAGTGCCTCTTCATATAAAAGCTCATACCTCTTCACAATGCAAAACTGTGAAAAAGAAATATCACACCAATCATCAACGGGAGATATTACTTCAACTCTCCGCCCTGCCTGTTCGCACCTGAATATTTCCGTTGCCATATCCCATCCCCCATTATTATCATAAAAGCTGTAATTCTTATTTCACCCTAACCAACTGCACAACCGTCTCCACATGCAAGGTGTGCGGGAACATATCGACGGGCTGGATTTTTCGCACCTTATAGCCGTTTTTGACAAGGAACATTAGATCTCTTTTCTGCGTTTCGGGGTTGCAAGAGATATACACCACTTTTTTCGGCGCAAGAGCCACTACGCTTGACAAAAATGCCCTGTCCGAGCCGCTTCTCGGCGGATCCATAATTACCACGTCCGCCGTTTCGCCCTCTTTTGCCGCTTCGACCATAAACCTGCCTGCGTCGGCATTGAAAAATCTGATATTTTCGACCTTGTTAAGCCTTGCGTTTTCACGTGCGTCCTTGACCGCCTCGGAATTCAATTCCACACCGATTACCTGCTTTGCTCTATCGGATGCGAAAATTCCTATCGTACCCGTACCGCAATATGCGTCAATAACCGTTTCTTTTCCTGTAAGCTCGGCAAATTCAATCGCCTTGTTATATAAAATTTCCGTCTGCACGGGGTTTATCTGATAAAATGCCTTGGGCGATATTCTAAAGGTGTATTTTCCGAGCTGTTCCTCGATTTTTCCGTCGCCGAACAATATTTCTTCACGCTCGCCGAGAACAAGGCTTGTCTTTTTCGGATTGTAATTCCAAACGACCGTTGTGATTTCGGGATGCCTTGACAAAAGAGCGTTTACGAATGACCTCTTTTTAGGAAATTCGGGAGTTCCCGTTACAAGCACGACCATTATTTGACCGCTTTTGAAGCCTCGTTTTACAAGCACATGGCGTAAAAATCCCTGTCTTGTGTCCTCGTTGTACGCCTTTAGCTTAAAGCTTTTGAGCAGCTTGCGGACAGTTCCGATTATCTCGTCGGCTTTCTCGTCCTCAAGCATACACTTTTCAACCGCAACAACCTTGTGGCTTGACGATTGATATACGCCGGAAATTATATTACCCCTGCGGTCTGTCGAAAACGCCGCCTGCACCTTGTTTCTGTAATTATACGGCTTATCCATACCGATAATCTCGTCCACATGACAAAATGAGCCGAGCAATTTTATAACCCTCGCCTGCTTAAAGCTCAACTGTTCGCTGTACGGCATATTTTGCAGCTGACAGCCGCCGCACTTTTTGTAAAGCGGACAGGCATTTGTATTTTTCGGCATAGCCTCACCTCAATTCACAGATAATTTTAACATATAACGCACAATATGGCAAACAAAAAGGACTGTAATTTTTACAGTCCTTAAAATTTAATTCCACAAACCCGTGTACCAATTTATCATTTGATTTCCGAACATCAGCGCAACGAAAATACCGATTGCGAGGTGCGGACCGAACGGGACTTCCTTTTTCATATTCTCTTTTTTGAGAGTGTTTGAAAAAATCAGATACAGCGTGCCCGTAAAGCCCGAAATCATCAATGCAAGCAAGACATTTTTCCAACCGAGCGCAAAGCCTGCCGCCGCCATAAGCTTTATATCGCCGCCGCCCATTGAATCGGGTTTAATGTACGAAACGAGCAAGAACAGACCGCTGACAAGGAAAAATCCCACAATCCTGCCGATAAGCTCATTTTTATCAAAGCCGTTTTCGATAATCGAGTCGATATAAATTACAATACCGCCTAAAAGAATCGTAATCCACATTGAGTCGGGGATAAACATATGCTTCCAGTCAATGCAAAATATAACGACAAGTGCGGAACAAATCATAAAATAGCCTAAAAGCCGAAGTTTGAAATCACAACCGCAGCCGAACACGAACGACATCACGAACAATATGCCCGTAACGCTTTCGACAATCGGATAAATCGGGGATATTTTCGCCTTGCAATAGCGGCATTTTCCGCCGAGGAAAATCCAACTGAAAAGCGGAAACAAATCGTACCATTTAAGCGGATGCTTGCACGTGGTGCAAATCGACGAGCCTTTTTTGAAGTCCATACCGAGCGGAATACGGTAAATGAGCACGTTCAAAAAACTGCCGATACATATTCCGACAATAAACACGCACACCGAAAAGTATATTTTCATTGCAAATAAAAAAGTTTCATAATTCATAATCAGTCTTCCTTTTCGGGAGTTTCTTGTGTGTTTTTCGCTTCTTCCTGAGCCAAAACTTCCGCTTTCATTTTGCGAACTTTAGAGAGAAGCATTACAAGGGCAAGAGCCAAAATCGATGCGACGGAAACGAAAATGCCCTCTTTAAGTCCCTGTGGGAAATATTTCATTTCGACGGTGTGCTCGCCCTGTGAAATGTTGAACAGCGTCATATGGCTTTCGTTTTTGAGAAGCTCAACCGCCTCGCCGTCAACGGTAACCGTCCAACCCTCGTCACGAGACATCGGCAATACGCAGGTACTGTCTTTTTTAGCATTTATATCTAAAGCTATCTTATCTCCCTTGAATTCAGCAATCTTGACAGATCCGTTATCATTAAGCACCTGTAGACTTTGAGTATATTTTTCATTATCTAAACTACCGACTGCAAACATAAATGCATCATTAGCAACCTCGTCCAAATCAATCGACGACAAATCAACCTTAGCACTTGGCTTAAGAACTGCTGTTACCGTTTCTCCTGCTTTGCATAATCCAATATCAACAATACGCTTGTTAGTAAAGAAAAATGTATTGTCATAATCGCTTTCGGATTTTGTAATGGTAATCGTATCAATGAGTCCACCTTGAACAACAAGATAGATGTTCTGCGTTTGTTCCGATTTAAAGGTTATCTCAACGCTGAAATCTTTATCGTTAATCTTATATGCATAAAGTCCGTTTATGCTGCTAAGCATATCGTAAATATTACTATCAGTTTCTTCTCCGTCTTCAGAGTGCATATGAACATGTTGTTCTCCGGATGTTGTATCTTTCATAGTATCCAAAGGAACAATTTCACAATTATTTGTTTTAATATTCTCGGGGGTTAGCATAACAAAGGTGTCTTTTACGCCCGTAACACTCTCCCACAATGAGTTTTGAGCAACAATCGGGTTCGAGTTAAAAGCATTCCACTTCTCAACGCCTGTATTTGAAAGCACACCGAAATCGGTTGTTTTGACTGCCTTATAAACTGAGTAATCATCTGTCTTACCTATATATTTGTATCGTGGATTTTCAGCAAGTCTACCGCCATTGTCAATCACATAATCGACATCAAACAAAGTGTTATAAACAGGTGTTTGAGATGAATACGCATACGAGTTACCGAGATTTCCTAAACAACCCATGTCAAATTGCAACATAGCATAATCGCTGTCAACCAACGAAGAAAAGGAAGAAATGCCATTGAGAGAATAAATACTTCCTGTGTTTATTGAAAATCCGTCTTTTCCTGTCAAGAATAAGTTGTGCGTTTCAGAAAATTCCGTTCTTGCAAAAGCGTCGCCTTCTGCACTTATCAATTCCTTTGCCTGAACAGCATTTTTATGTTCTTTGAAAAGTTCAGTATAGGAACTACACGAAAAGGCTGAAAAAGTTGTAACGGACAATTCAATTATTGTAAGCACAAGAGCCAGCGAGCCGATTGTACTGATTTTCGTTTTTTTTGCAAACATAAGTAACGCAATCAAAAGCAAGGAAACAACAGATGTAACTGTGCCGACTTTAAGCACAAATAAATAATTCACACCCGATGTCGCATAAGCATAAATATATGTGCCTACCGTCAACAAAATCGAGAAAGCCAAAGCAAATTTATTGATTTCTTTTATTCCCTCAAAGACTCTATACGCCATTGTTATTAAAACAAATATATAGATGAATGAAAATCTATATGGCAATCCGGCAGGTGCACTCATTCCATGCCAAACATAATAAATTTTAGGCACCGCAAAAGAAAATGCAAGGAAAACCACAAGAGCTATGTGTGAAATTTTTTCGTTTTTTGACACATTTTTTGCAAAGATATACATCGGGATAAGAAGCAACGCAAAAGAACCGAGCATTAACGACGGGAATGTCGAAGCTGTCGGCAAAATACAGTTAGGTATCAAGCCGGGTAAATGAGAGCGTAAAAATTCGCCGATGTTAAAGAAAAGACCTCCGTCATCGTTAAACACATTTTTAACATATGCGTGTGAAAGTGAATAGATTATCGGCAAAAGAGTTACCGCCGAGAGCAATCCCGCAAACAACGAGCCTATGCCAAAATTAACAACTACACTCGTTAACTGAACTCTGTTTTCATCGTCTTTTTTATTTATATCTTGAGAAAAAAGACAAACGAAGAAATACAAAACCGAAAAAATACATATCATATAGCTCAAATAGAAATTTGAAATGATACAAATCGACAAAGCTATAAGGTATGTGGCAAAATTTCCTCCCGAAGCAATTTTCTCTATTCCAAACGCAATAATCGGCAAACAAATAAGTGCCATAAGCCACATTGTGTTATAATAATAAGCAACATAGAATCCACTGAATGTGTATAGTAATGAAAAAAGCACAGTAGTGATGTCGCTTCGTTTAAAGTGCTTTTGCAAATACCAAGCCATTGAAAAAGCAATAGCCATAGTATTTAAAATTATAATAAGATTATATGCTTGAACAATATTTTCCGATTTAAAAAACAAAGCGATAAAATTGAACGGGTTTATAAGATAGTAACATATCGTTCCAAAAAAATTACCGCCACTGCACCAAGAATATAAAAGCGAAGAACCGTTCTTAATTGCTTGTGCAAATTCATTGAGAAACGGAACATATTGGTAAATTGCATCGCTTTTAACAACTGAATTAACACCAAATGGATATATTCCTCCGATTGCCATAATTATCAAGTATACCGCCAAAGCGACAATTGAAGATGCAAAGCACCACAGGGAAATTTTTTTATTTAACTTTTTCATTTTAATCACCAAATTTATTATAGCAAAAAACAAAGGGCAAGACAAGTCTTGCCCTCGATTTGTTAAATCCTGTTTAGAAAATCAAGTAGTTACGGAGTTCCAGCTGTAGGTGCATGTATATGCTTCGCTGCATCGGGATCAGTTGATGAGCAATAAACACCAAATCCAGTATCAGCACTTACTGTAAGTGTATAAGGCGCATCTCCAACAGGACACTTGGGAAGTGCTTTACCGTCAAACAAAGCAAGGAATGTTGAATTGGTAGAAGCTGTTGCCATTTTCTCCCATGTAAGCTGACCACCGTCTTCGCCACCTGTCATCTGATAAGATGAAAGATTCTCTTTGATAATTCTGATGTTTGCGTCGCATGACTTTTTCTGAGCGTTCTTTGTTACCGCACCGTAAACCGGAACTGCTACTGCAACAAGGATACCCATGATAACAATAACAATCATCAATTCAACGAGTGTGAAACCTTTTTTACTCATAAGTTTTCTCATGATAAATTTCTCCCTTTTTCATATTAGAATAATTATATAATGGGTGGGTTGCCCAAAATACCAAGCTAAAAAGTTAACGGGAAATTTCCGTAACCTTTATCTGTATTATAAACTAAAAAATACAGTTTGTAAAGTGTTTTTTATAAAATTTTTACAACATTTTTGACAATTTGCGTTAAATTTGTAAAAATATGCTTAATTTCCGTTTACCATTGCAATAAGTATAGCCGTATCGGTAACAACCGTCCTGCCGATATTCTTTAACTTCTCATTCTTTGAGCCGATTTTGATTATTGCAGGCGACCACTCGTTATAATACTTGTCAATGATAATGTCACCGAGATATGTGCCTTTGAGCGTGTTATCCCTGAAGTTACGCAAGGTGTCAACAACCGCACTTTCCATACTCGTGCCTGCCATAAGCCATCTTGTGCCGCAAACGAATGCCAAGCCTCCGCCACCGCTTGAATCAGCGTTAAGCGCACCTGCAAGCGAATCGTTGTAAGAAATAAACCTTATGATATTGCCCGACCTCTTAGCGTTCGGATAAGCCGTGTCGCTTTTTTCCCTGTTAGACGGGTAGCCCTCCGTGTCCGTGCCTGCGTCCCAACCTGCCGAATATTCATTTGTGAAATAGTAGCCCATCTCATTGTTGCAGTTGATAAGCTGACCGTTAGTTTTCATATTGTCAAACGAATATGACGAGTTTATATCATACCTTGCGGGCAGATATTCACGGTTACTCTTTACAGACACCGTAATGCCGTTTTCAAGGTATCTGTGCTTGAGTGCATTTCCCGAAGTGTCCGTCGGGCTTTCCGCCTCTTTGTTTGCGGTTGTGTCCCATTGGAACGCATCAACGCCTACGCTGAATTTTACATCAAGCTTCAGCGGATCGTCAAACTGATAATAAAATTTCCTTGCAACATTATTTGACGCAATCGTCACTTTTCCGTTTTCGTCAACGGAATGAATGGGCGCAAGCGAATAGAAATATTCCTTATAAGTGAAATAATATGTATACTGATTGGTCGGTTTTTCAAATGTCAGCGTGCCGTCTGCATTTTCGGTAAATGTGCCAAGCTCGGGACAAGAAGCAAACTTTTTGTCAGCCTCGACCGTTGCAGGCTCTTCATAGAAAATGTCGGCATTTGTTGCGGTCGAAAGCGAAGTTTTTGTCGCATCCTCTTGGAACTGCGAAACGATAAATGTAACCTGCGACTGCAACAAGAACTGCTTTTCAACCATTTCATATCTTTTGTATATGGAACTCCAAAGCTGACCTGTCAAGGAAAGGACGAGCGCCATAACAGCTATTGCCACAATGAGTTCTACAAGGGTAAAGCCCCTTTTATTATGTTTAGTTCTATTGAATAGCTTGAACATAGTTTTGCCGTCCTTTCTAAAAATTTATCCCTGCGAAGCCATTGCGTTTACGCCTGTAAGCACAACATCTTGCTTGTTTCCTCTTGCGTCGAAGTATACTGCTGTTGTATCGTCTGTGTACTTACCGTCAGCACCCTGCGTCTTTGCAAGATGCCACGATTTTTCATCAGACGGGTCCTTAGCATAGTAAATATATGCTCTTTCGTTTGCATCATTTTTTCCGTTACCGTTTGTATCTGCATAGCCTGTGAGATACCACATACCCTCAGAATAGGTAATGGAAATAAAGTTGATGTTGGTTTCATTGGCAACCTTAATCGCTTTCCAAGCGTAAAGGTTGTTTTCTTCATCATAGCAATATTTAACATTGATATATGAACCTGCTTTACCGTTACCCGAATAGCACTTCTCTGAAGCACAATATGTTTCGGGAGCTTTACCGCTTTGAGTTCCTACCGCTACCCAATAATCGTCGGCATATTCAACGTCGGTTATTCCTTTCAACACTGATACGAAGCCATATGTATCCGAGGCCTTATTGCTTACGCTTGTGTAATCGTAGAATTTGTCTTTGTCTTTATAATCACTGAGTTTTTTACCTATGGTTGCACCGATTCTGTCAGCCCACATATAGCTTTCAAACTCTTTTGTAACTGCCGTAATCTTGGACTTTGTCGGATCCTCATAGTTATAGCCCCAGCTAAACAACGAACCGTTATCCGTGCCCCACATAAACTGCGGTTTTCCGTCCCAAGTAAGTCCCCAACGAACCGTTGTACACTCTGTCTGAACCATAGGATGCGTGTTTGTACCGTACTTAGCTGATCCCGGCTCTCTTATTGGTGAATATCCCACTGATGGCGGTACCGAGTCTTTGGTTGAAATTCCTACAAACGACCTGTGGTATTTTGTATCCCAGCCCTTTGCTGTTTCTGTTGTACTATTGTCTTGATACTGGTCTGTTCCATAGAACTGATGGAATACGTTTGTTTCCTTTTTAAGCGACCAGCCTTTACCGGATGCCATTGAGCCTGCTTCGTCACTGTTACTTCCGTCACCGGTAGCTCTGATATATACAATGCCCATATTTGAAATATCGCTCAAACGAGACGCCCAGTCATAGTCGGAGAATACAAAACCCATAGTATAGCCGACTGCAACCGAGATATTGTTTCCCGTTATATCATCATAATAGCTGTCAATATCAAGCATTGTGATATTCTCTCTGAGCCCTGCCGATTGGAATGAGTGTGAAAACGAACCTTTTAAAGCTTTATCAAATTTCTCGAAATACGCGTCGGAATGAGTAACGCCTTTTGCGTCCCATGATGATGGGTTTTCAAGGCCTATTGCAAACGGATATGAAAGATAACCGACTGTAACATCGATTTCTTTACCGTCTGTAAGATAATACTTGTTACCCTGTTCAGCCATTGCCTGTCCGGCACGACGTAAGAAGCCGGTATTATATACTAATGTTCCCAAGAGAGGCTTTGGATATACGATATCTCTATGCTTATTTTCCGTAGTAAAGAAGTTTAAAAGGTCCTCGTATTTTAGCGACTTGAATATTTTTTTATCCAATGTTGTACTTTCCGCATAAGTGTCGCCGAATTTGCCTGTCGGGTACCACGCACCATTTCCCAACGGAGTTTCAATTCCCGACGGAGTTACCGATTCATTGGAGCTATAAGCAACGCCTAATGTCACAAGCGGAATATATGTATGCCAGTATGAACCTAAATGCCTAATCTTCCATCCCCAAATATCCATAACAGCAGGGATTCTTCCGCAATAAAGCGTATATGACTGTGTCGGATATACATCTTCATTCCATTGAGTTTTATTCTGTACGGGATAATAGTTTTTGTTTGTAGGATCAATTTTAATTGCACCTACGGAGGTTATTGTTATAAGCGATTTATCATCGGGATACTCGTAGTTTACAGCCTCTTTATAACCCTGATATGAGAGTTTTCTGGATCTCATACTACTCGGATTGTATGTAATCCATGTACGCATCTCTGTATTATCGCGTTCCGATGCGGAGGAGTTGCTTCCGTAATACTCTGTTCCGTCTGATTGCCTTATAACACCGCCAAGCGTCAAAAACGCCTTATTTGCATCGCTCTCATCAATATTTGCCGTGAAATAGTTAGCTGTAACAGCCTTATAATCCATACCTCCTGCCAATTGAGCTTTAAAGAGGAAGTTTTGCTTTATTTTATTTCCGTCCCATGTGATTTCAGTGTAAGGCGAACGGTATATCGTTTTAAACGAAGCCTGAGTTGAAATTTCGGGAGTTATCTTCTCTTCACTGTCGCCATCCTCTTTGTCACCGCTTGGCTTAATGTGTGCGTATCTGTTATACTGCCAGAGCTTATCTCCGCCCCAGTAGTAGTTTCCTGTTTTTTCATTTCTCCAGAAACGGCGCACCTGTCCTGCGTCACCGCCCATAACATAGTAGCCGTACTTGTTATCTCCGCCGTTGCCGTCATCACCACTGCCGATGCCGACCCACTCAACATCATTCATTGCCGAAATAAGCGGTGCACCCGTCATTTCTTTTGCAATGAGGTCCATTTCGCCGTTCTCATTAACGCCGCTTGTGGCATAATAATAGTATTTGCCGTTAGAAGACTTTTCGCCGACAAGTATGATTTCGGGAGCGCCGACTTCAATTTTCGCTGTGTATTGAAGGTCTCCTACACCCTGTCCGTATTCAATCCAAAGCGGTGAATGTTCAAAGCAAATTACATTGTTACCGCCTTTGAGCGTGAAGATTGCAACTGTCGTATCGCCGTCTTTTTTATAACGAATGTCATAGTACTGCTTATCAACAACATACTTTTCACCCTCGTCATTTGTATATCTGACTCTAAAATGCCAGCCTGCTTGGTCTGCGTTTTTATTCTCTGCCACAGAGTTAAAAACAAAACCTTTTGGAACAAGGGTAATTTCCGTTGTCAAAAAGTCGTCGGTGAGATTGCTCGGGAAACAAACCATACGGCTCGTATTATCATTTGTGTAGAATGTTGAATAAGAGTTAACCGTATTCGGATTGCTTGCAATAAGCGTACCGTTAACCTGACCTGCCGAGCTGTCCGAACCAAAAGTTATTGATTTATCTGTATCGCCCTGCTTTGTCATAGTAAGCGGAACATCACTTATTGAAATTTCATATCCGGGTGCGTTTTCGCCCTTATTCGCAATAAGTCTTTCAAGCAAACTCGCCTTTTCAAACGAAGAGCCCGTGATTTCGCCTGCTGTACGGATATTTTTAAAGTTTTGAAGGAAAAGCGGTGTAAATGTAAAGATTATAAGCATAAGTATAGCCATAGCCACAAGTGTTTCCACGAGTGTCATACCTTGCTTTTTGTTCACTGTACTTTTAAACTTTTTAAAAATACTTTTCATGGCTTTCCTCCTGATTTATTATAAAAATTCTTATTCCCACATAAGTCCCGTTGAATCGGTGGGATCGGGCGGGATAATCGAACTATATGTATCCTTGACATTTTTGTCAACATCGATTTTTCTCATTAGATTTTTGGTTATATTGCCATTACCGTCGCCAACAACATACTGCGTCGGTGACTCACCGGAATATTGATAATAAATCTCAATCAAATCCTCAAATCTGTTAAGTACATTCTGCGAATACTTCTTGGTTGCGATTGAATAGTCAAGGAAATACTTGAGCAAATCAATACCGTATTCGTTTTCACTTTTTGAATTTCTCGGAGCATCGTCGTCAAAATAGTAGACATCGCCTGCGGAAAAGGCTTTGTATCTGTAAACGCCTACATTCGGCATTTCTATGTTTATAAACACATCACCGCCGAAGAAAACTTTACCGCATCGACCTATATTGTATATGTTATTGGATATAGGATCGGCTATCGTCGCAACCTTTGGATTCGGAGTGCCTATAACTACGGTACTGAACCTATATTTTCCTTTTATAGCTTCCTTAAATTTGTTAAAGTTTTCGGTACTCTGCAACTTGGTTTTTCTGTAAAAACCGTAAGCGTAAATTTCAATATCACCGTTTATAACAATGTTGTTGCCCTTTAAGAACATAACATTGAAGCATTTTCTGGAGGGTGTGACATCTATGTCGGTGTTTATAAATAAATCCCTCATTCCTACAAAGGAAACTATATTATCCTGATTCTGCGCGAACTTGATTGTTCCTGTTTTAGGTGCATTCAAAACAAGATTGCCCGAAGAATAACCAAGCATCGCAGGTGTAGTGCGTGCTGCTATTTCAAGCTCAAAACTTCCTAAATGCTTTGTATTATATACAAGCTTTGACGGGGTGGTTACCATTCCGAGTTTGGTAAACGCATCATTTTTAGGATTTATAATCCCCGCCTTACTGCCATCATTATCATAAAATGTGCCGAGTCCCTGCACCGGTTCGGAAATTCTTGCCGTTGCCGTTGCGGGAACAACATTGTTTATATCGTTGCCCACCACTGCAAAACCATGACTGACAAAACGGCGCTTCTTGTCTTTCATCTCGACTTCTTCTTCGGCTTCAACACCCGAGCCGTCGGGGTTTTTTTCAGTCTTTAAGAATTTACCTTTTTTAATTTCAACCGAGTTAGTTATTTCAACTTGGTAATATCCGATTATATCCTTATCTGTGCACAGATTAAGACCGTCTTCGGTAACATATTGATACGCTGCGGGATCAACGGATTTGTTCCAAATAAGGTATATTTTATTTGTTTCAATTACATCGCCGTCTTTACTGGTTTCGACAATAAATTCATTGACATCTTCATCTGCGCCCTTATTGTTAACGGCAAGCTGATATGCGTATGCCGTGGCTTCCGCACCTGCTTGTGCAAGATACTCTGCTTTCTTTCGGTCAGACAAAAAACGCACTGATCTAAGGCTCGTCATTGTATAAGCATACATAGCCGTGCCCATAAGCGAAAGTATAAACAGCAAAGCAATAACAATCGTCAATGCAAAACCGCTGTTTTGTTTAAGCCTTGATTTCATACGAATCACCTTTCCGTATAAATTAAACTATAACTCTCAAAATTTCCTCTATCGATGTTTTTCCGTGCATTACCTTGTAAATACCCTCATCCTTTAGCGTATGCATTCCCTGCTTAATGGCAAGCTCTTTAATCGCCGCAGCGTTTGCACGGTCAAGGATAAGCTCCTTCATTTCCTCGGTAACGGTAAGGAATTCAAATACAGCCTCTCGTCCCTTATAGCCTGTATTGTTGCAGGTAATACAGCCCTTGGGCTTGTAGAGTGTAAACTCCTCGTCGGGATACTCGTCAAGCGGAAGATCGGGGAATATCTTGAGAAGGTCATCCCTCTTAATCTGATACGCTTCCTTACATTTCGGGCAAAGACGTCTGACAAGACGCTGTGCCAATACGCCGACAAGCGAGGAGGTAACAAGGAACGGCTCAACTCCCATCTCATTAAGACGGGTTACCGCACCCGGTGCGTCGTTTGTATGCAGGGTCGAAAGAACCATATGTCCCGTAAGAGCCGCTTCGACGGCAATCTTTGCAGTCTCGCCGTCACGAATCTCACCGACCATGACAATATCGGGGTCGGAACGCAATACCGAACGCAAAGCCGCTGCAAAGGTCATACCTGCTCTGTTATTCATCTGAACCTGATTGATACCTGCCATACGGCGCTCAACCGGGTCCTCGAGTGTAATTGTATTTTTATCATCCGAGCTGATCTCGGCAAGTGTAGCATAAAGAGTTGTAGATTTACCGCTACCTGTGGGTCCTGTAACAAGCAGGAAGCCGTAGGGCATATGAATTGCTTTTTCAAATCTGTCAAACTGCCTCTCGGAGAAGTGCAGGTCGTGAAGCTTTACAACACCCTGCGATCTTTCAAGAAGTCGCATAACAATTTTCTCGCCGTAAACGGTGGGCATTGTTGCGATACGAATATCGAGTGTTCTGTCCTCAAATCTGACGGTAGCACGACCGTCCTGAGGAATACGCTTTTCGGCAATATCCATACCGCCGAGTACCTTAACACGTGAAACAACAGATGGGAAAAGCTTGATTTGGTTCTGCATTACCTCCTGCAAAACACCGTCGATTCTGAAACGAACTCTCATATGCTTTTCAAGAGCTTCAACGTGAATATCGGATGCGCCTGCTTTAATGGCGTTGTTTATAATCTGGTTTACAAGCAAAACCGCCGGCTTATCATCAATGGAAAATTCCTCTGATACATTTTGGTCGTCGTTTGCTTCGTCCTCGTCATAATTGTCAAGCGACGAATTCATATTTGCAAAGTTTTCGATTGCAGCGGTAAGCTCCATATCGGGAGCAACCAAGGGGCAAATCTCAAGCCCTGTCATAAGGTGAAGATTGTCTATCGTAATGATATCGTTCGGATTTTTCATTGCGACATACAAGGTCTTTTCATCCTGATAAAGCGGAAGAATGTGGTTCCTCAACGCCATTTCGGGTGTGATAAGGTTAGCCGCTGAAACATTGACGCCTATCTCATTGATTGAAACATATTTATAGCCTGTCTTTTTAGCAAGGGTTTTTGCTATATCGTCCTCTGTGCAGTAGCCTAACTGCGTAAGGATTGTGCCGATAAGTTCCTTGCTCGTTTTTTGTATTTCCAATGCCTCGGCAAGCTGCTCCTCTGTGATAATTCCGGATGCAACAAGTCTTGAACCCATACTTCCGGGTATTATCAGATTGTTATTTGCCATTGTCTAATCTCTCTCCAATCGAAAATCTGCCCATTGAATATTATCTTGAAAACTCTATAAGTACAATCTGTGCGGTTCTCTGTTCGTCAGAGCCCGTCATATTGATTGTATCTATACGCTTAATCTGCTTATCGCTTACCGTGTCATGGCAGAAAGTTATAATATCCCTGTATGAGCCGGTAATTGTAAGATTAACTGCTATTTGATTGACGTTCTGCTCGTTTTTCTCAGGCTCGCCGAAGGTAAGCTCTGTAAGGCTGCAATTATGTGTCTCAACATCCTTTTCAAGATCAATCATAATCTGCATTTGATCAAGCGGGTCCTTTGAAATCATTATATCGTATTCGGCTATCTGCTCCTTATATTCGCCGCTGCGTGCCTGCAAAGCCTTGAGGTTTGCGATAGCAAGCTGATTTTGCTTGTATTGAGCCTTCGCCTTTTCAATATTCGCTTCCGTCTCGTCGATACCCTTTGCGCCGAAAACGGTAAGAACGATAAGTCCTATACAAGCGATAAACAATACGGCAATTACCATTCTGACGTCGTCGAGAGGATTTTTCTTAGCGGCTTTTTCCTTTTCCGAGCCATCGCCGGTAGCCTGCTTCTTTTTAATAACATCGCTTAAAGCCATAATTATTTAGCCTCCCCCGTAGTAGTTTCGGTCGTTGTTGCCGCTGCGGTAGTTGTAACCTGTGTTGTCTGAACCTCTCCGCTCTCATTTGTTACAGCCTCGCCCTTTTTATCGGTAACTGTCTCATATACGGGAGCTCCTGCCGTAACGTTAACGCCGTTCGACATACTCAATACAAGCGTAAAGGTAACGCTTTTTCCGTCTTCGCCTGAAGTCCTTGTGATACTTGTAGTCTCAACAGTCTTGACAACTTTTTGCATTTCCTCAGTTTTGAACAATTCAACATAGTCCCTATAATCTTGATAGTCTTGAACTGTACAGGTAAGGGTGCAAATTCCCTCTTTGAACCAATTTTCAAGGTCTATCTGTGTGATTTGAACATAGTCAGGTGTCTGATTTGAAATCAAAGTGAAAAATGCGACTGCATCAGGATCCTGCGGAGTGATGCTTTCAATCATTTTTCTTACTTCTCCCAACTCATTGTATATGTTTTGGTATTCTTGAAGTGCAGGGAATTCGCTCTCAATAGCGCTGTTTTTGCGCTGAATTGTTTTGAGCTTTGATTTAAGGATTTGACCCTTAACCGCAACGCCTCCGTAGACAATAAAGAGGCAAACAAGAATTACAAGCGCAATTTTTGAAATCAAGTCAACTTTTTTTCTGTTTTCAAGCCTGCGTCTGTAACTGTCCGGTAACAAACTAACTTTGAACACTGCTTAAACCTCCAATGCCTGAATTCCAAGGCCGATACAGCCTGCGAATTCGTTTAATACGTTTCGGTCAAGTCCGAAATTATAGGTTGAATAAAAATCGGGAACAATTACAGGCATTTCCATAACCGTATCCTTAATTATATCGCACAAGCGAGCACTTTGATCTGCTGTCGTTGTGAAGAAAATCTTTTCAATCGGGCTGTCGCCGTTCTGCATAGCATAATAGCTTACGGACGAAGCGGTTTCGGATGCCAGCATTGCACCGATCTCCTCAACGTCAAAAGCGAGAGTTTCCTCGTTCGGCTCAAGCTTGTAAATATTGTTCACGCTGTCGGCAACTCTGTCCGGAGTTGTTATAGAACGTACCATTGAAATTTCGTCGCCCTTGATAACTATAAAGTTAAGAAGGTCGTCGGTCATATTCAAAAGAGCAAACTTTTCGTCGCCGACAAGCCCTGCTTTAAGACCTCTTATCTGCGAAAGCACCGAGGAATCAACGTCCGTTACCTGAAGCTTTGAAGCCGAAAGAATGTTTATGTACTGCTCAATCATATTTCTTCTTGCCGCAACAAGCATAACATGTGTAATGGGCTGATCCTCATCATTTACGCCGTCGCCTGCAACAACATAGTCAATTTCCATTTCCTGTATCGGAATGGGAATGAACTCCTGAGCTTGCAAGAGAACCATATTACGAAGCTTATCATCGTCTATCTTCGGGAAAGTCGCATATCTCATAATAACGTTTTCATTGTTGATGCCGATAACAACGTTAGGACTTTTGAAGCCGCCGCTTTGGAGCAGCTCGGTCAACGCAACGTTAAAGCGGTCGGGATCTCTTATGAAACCTTCTTCAATAGTTCCCTCGGGCAACGGAGCTTTTCCGCACGCTAAAATTGAATATGCACCGCTTGAGCGAGTGATTTCAACTGCTCTTATTTCTCTTGAATCGACTTCAAGACCGATTATACTTTTAACTTTAGCCATAGTTTTCTCTCCCTGTTTATGAGCCGACAGAAGTTGTCGCCGTGAATATGGGCAAGTACAACGAAATAAGCATTGCACCGACAAGTCCGCCTATACCGATAAGTGCGATAGGCTCAATAATAGAACCGAGGTTTCTTGATGTCGTTTCGACATCCTCCTCATAGAATTCAGCAACCTTGTCAAGAAGTTCGGGCAATGTACCTGCCTCCTCACCGATTGCAATCATACCTGTAACCATAGGCGGAAACAAGCCACTCTTGTCAAGAGAATCCGAAATGGATTTACCCTCTTCAATGTCGGAAATAGCATTATCAACCGCATTCCTTATAAGATCGCTGCCCGATGTGGGACCTGCACTCTGTAATGCCTCGACAGCGGTAACACCGCCCGAAAGAAGCGTCGCAAGAGTTCTGCAAAAACGAGCAACAACCATTTTTGTAATAAAGTCACCGAGCAATGGCATATGCAATTTGTTCTTTTCCCAAAAATCATGTGCAAACTTGCTCTTGATTATAAACCTCAAAGCCACAATTATAATAACCGCAACCAAAATCCACAAATACCATTGTGTTCTCAAGCTGTTAGAAGCGTTAAATATAAACTGAGTAAGTCCGTTCAACTCGGTTTTGGCGGGAATCATTTTCTGGAAAATCGGAACCATAAAAGCAAGCATTGCAAGAAGAAGTACAATAGCAAAAATACCGATGTTTTTAGGATATGATACCGCCGATTTAATGTTATCCTTCAACGCCTTATTTTTCTGCAACTGGTTTGCAAGGCTGATAAGGGATTGCTCAAGAATACCGCCGACCTCACCTGTGGCAATCATAGCTACGAAAAGGTCGTCAAAAATTTTCGGATACATTGCGAATGCGTCCGAAAGAGGCATACCGCTTTCAACATTTTCCGAAATATCTACAATAGCAGCCGCAAGTGTCGGGTTGGTTGTCTGTTTTGCAAGCGTCGCTAACGCTCTTGTAACAGGAACACCTGCCGAAATCATAGCTGCCATCTGTCTTGCGAAAACAGCGACGTCCTGTATAGAAACCTTTTTACCGCCCGACTTTTTCTTCTCATTGATAACTTTTTCTTTGATGTCGGTAACGATAATTCCGGCTTCACGGAGCTTATCCATAGCTGCGGAGGAATTATCCGCAACAACCTCGCCGTGGACGTTCTGTCCCTGGCGGTTCATACCGTCGTAAGTAAAGGATGCCAAAGCATTTGCCCCCTTTTATATTAGTAACCCGATGTCATAAGAAGTCGTCTGACCTCTTTTTCATCAACGCAAAATTCAATTACGGATTCCTTTGAAATTTTCTGCTCTTTATAAAGTCTTAAAAGAGCTTGGTCCATAGTCTGCATTCCCTGCATCTGTCCTGTCTGCATAGCCGCATAGAGCTGATGCTCCTTTTCCTCACGGATAAGGTTTTTAACAGAGGGGGTGTCGATCATATACTCAACCGCAACGCATCTTCCCTTGCCGTTGATGGTAGGAATAAGCTGCTGTGAAATAACAGCCTTCAAAGAGTTCGCAAGCTGCTGTCTTATCTGTCCCTTTTGTCCCTCGGGGAAGGAGTCGATAATACGGGAAATTGTCATCGGTGCGGTCTGCGTATGGAGAGTTGAGAAAACAAGATGTCCCGTTTCAGCCGCTGTAACTGCAATCGAAATACTCTCGGGGTCACGCATCTCGCCGATCATAATTGTATCGGGGTCGTGTCTCAAAACAGTTTTAAGCGCATTGGCAAAGCTGTGAGTATCGTTTCCTATCTCTCTCTGACGTACTGTTGATTTCATATGAGTATGCAAAAACTCGATAGGGTCCTCAACCGTAACTATATTTGTTTCGTATCTTTCATTTATGTACTTAATCATAGCGGCAAGAGTTGTTGATTTACCGCTGCCTGTAGGTCCTGTAACAAGTACAAGTCCTCTCGGAAGATTGCAAAGTCTTTTAATATCCGAGGGAAGTCCGAGTTTTTCAAGTTCAGGAACTTCAAACGGAATAGCTCTGAATACCGCCGCAAGCGTACCTCTTTGGATGATGACGTTTCCTCTGAAACGAGCAACTCCGGGTACCGCTACCGCAAGGTCCAATTCCCAATCCTCTTCAAGCTTTGTTTTCTGCAACGGCGACATTATATCGAGAAGCATTTTCTCAATATCTTCCGGTTCGAGCTTCGGGAAATCGGTCTGACGCTTAAGGTCTCCGTTTATTCTGACGCACGGCTCAATTCCCGCTACCAAGTGCAAGTCGGAGCCTCCAACCTCCGCCGTATGTCTTAAAAGGTCCTCTATCACGAACGGATAAGAGCTTTCTTTGCCTGTAAAAACCACTGAATACAACTCCCTAAAATTTTAACATCTAACTAAAAATATGCGTATAGGGTGCAAGAAAAGATATTATTCCTGCACCCAATTTTAACAATTAAGCCGCCGAATCCATTTCTGCGAGCAAGCCCTTAATATAATCTACCATTTCAGGTGTAGCCTTAACATAAGTGGTGCATGCTGTTCCGGTTCCTGTCTTAGACTCAGCCGTTACAAATGTAAATTGATCCATTGTCGGAATTTCGGGATGAACGCTCATCAATCCGGCAATTCTGTTTTTGGCAACCGTTTCACTTGCGGTTACCTCAATTGCTCTGTTCATAATCTCAGCAGTGCTTGCTTCATCCATTGCATTGAGCAAGTTCTTAACCTGCTCTTGCTTTGCATAATCGCAATAAACTATAAGAGCCTTAGAAATTGTCGGATATGCATTGGTTTTGAATGTAACATTCTCAAGATTTATGTTTGCAAGTCTGTCAAGCATTTCTTGAGCTGTGCAATTCTGAAGGTCATATATAAAGAATGTGTTTTCAAGTTTCATACTGTTAGCAAAACTTTCTGTATCAAACTCTCTAACCTTACCCTCTGCATTGTTTACTTCCGATTCAGTTCCCATAAGCCAGAACTTCTTAGTCATCTTTTCGGGACCGTAAACCGTAACTTCATAGGGGAAGCTGTTTATAATTTCAACAGCCATAGTTCTATCAATAAATTCAAGTTCAATCTCACGAAGGATCTTCGTTGACTGTGTTGTTGCGGGAGGATTACTCGGTGCTGTAGTCGAGCCCGGATTTGTAGTAGGTTCTGTTGTTCCTGTGCTTGTATCGGGTGTAGTTCCCTCCACTACTTGATCTTTCTTCGATGCGTTGAGATTTGCGCCTGAAAGCGGTTTATCAATAACTTCTTTTATTGTTTTTATATCCGCAAGAGCCGAACCCGTAACAAATGTGTAAAGAGTATAAGGTCTTGATTCTACAACAATTCCGGGATCAAGTCCAAGTTTAGAAAGAAGTTCGCTGAACTCCTTGGCTGTAATGTGTTCAAGGTTGATTTCCTTGAAATTAGCCGCAACAAGAGCCGCACCTGCGTTGATGTTACTGCTTATGTCAAGGAGATTTATAAGCTCCTGAATTTTAGCAAGCTCTTTGGGATTTGCACTGATATATACCGTGCTGTCATCAGCCTCTGTAGAAACATACTGAACGTTTGACAAGCCGAGTGCGCTTGCCTGCGTCTGAAGAACACCTACTGTTATGTATTTAAGGGTGAACTTAGTCATTACAACCTTATCAACAAATTTTTCATTAAGTTCTGATGTTGTACCGACCATCAATGTGTTGCCGTCTTTAAGATATGAAAGTCCTGCAAGTCTTGTAACATAGTCAATAGCCTTGAGTGCCGACATCTGCTCAAGATTAACGGTAAGCGTTGTGGTTGCGTCACCGACAAAAATGATAGTATAGCCCGCATTTCTTGCTATTGCCGAAAGCGCATCCTTAACATTTGCATCAACAAGATTAAGAGAAAGCCTTGATGACGACCATGTGGAAGCAGAGGATTCCTCGGTAAGCGGTATTTTAATTACCTTTCCCGAAATAATCCTGTCAGCGTCAGAAAGATTGTTAGCGGTCATAATGTCGCTGACTGTAACGCCGTGAGTTTTAGCTATTCTTGTCAAGGTGTCCCCCGACTTGATTACATAATATTGGTAATCGCCTGTATTCTTCTTGCTTGAACCCATTACCGTCATAGGTAACACGGCATTGACAAGCAATACGATTGCCAAAATCGCAACCAAAACAGCTTTCAATTTTTTTGTTGAACTGTTGTACATTGTGCGTTCCCCCTAAGAAACTCTATTATTTATAAAAGATGTTATTTTGCCGAATTATTTCATTTCGACAGTTCTCTTCTTTTCGCCGAGCGAGAAAGTAACCGAACTGTCTGTTATGGATTCAACGAGCCACTCTGAACCGGGTACGTAATCTCCGACTTGAAGCACATACGAACGAAGCTTCGTTTCCACGATTACTGTTCTGTAACCGTCAGAGTTATACACCATACCTTTTATCTTTGCGTTTGCAATAACGTCCTCGGAGAACGGGTCTACACCCTCCGCAACGGTTTCTCCCTCGTTTCTTTCAATCATCGGAAGAACGTCAACCGACTGTGCCGGATTGGTAACGGTTTCGTCGAGCCCTGAGTCCGTTTTGATGCCCGATATAATTATCAACGCCGCAACCACAGCCGCAATAACGACGAATACAAGCGGCAAAATAATTTTCATTTTAGGATTTTTTTCAAAGAACGCATTAAACGCATTCTTTTTCCTCGCATTCTTTTTACCGCCCTTGCCTGATTTAAGTTTGGCTATGACATCCTTGATGTCCATATTCATATCCATAAAGCACCCTCCGATACGTTGCACTTTTAAGTCGAATTTAAGTAAAATTCACGCTTGCCCCCACTCGAATTTTAAAAATGGGCGCAATAATACACATATTTATAGTTTATTGTACAACTAAATACGCTTTTCGTCAATAAATATATAAAATTTTTTGCAAAATTTGTATATTTTTTTGTATAACTTTATACAAAATGCCATACACAGAAAAAAAGCACAAGATAAAATACTATATCTTGTGCTTTCATCTGTTTATTAAATTTTACCTTGATTGCTTATCGCTATGTTTTGAATTAACAGAACTGCCGCCGTAACCATATCCGTATCCATATCCATAACCATATCCACTCTTTTTACCATAGAAAGACGGTTTGCCAAAACCTCTCTCGGCATTGTTATAAATGCAACCGAGTATTTCTATTCCCGAGTTCTCGATATTGTCTATTGCTCTCTTAATCTTTCTTGCCGGAGCACAATCCTGCTTAACAATCATAATGCTCGTATCGGCATAACCTGCGATAATCGAAGCGTCTGCAAGAATTCCGCACGGCGCTGTATCAATAATGACAAAGTCAAATTCTTTCTTTGCGGATTCAATAATCTCTTCCATTTTAGGTGAAGAAAGAATTTCAGAAGAGTTATCGACAGCTTTGCCCGAAACAAGAACGAACAACTGATATTTCTCTGAATACTTAATTGACTCCTTGAGGGTCTTATCGCCGGAAATTATACCGCATATACCTTCATCATCAGTAGCAGAGAAGCCCAAGGTTTTTGCAACCGAAGGTTTACGCAAATCGGCATCAATAAGAAGAACCGACTTTCCGTTTTGTGCAAGTGAAAGAGCAATATTTGTTGCTGTTGTAGTCTTACCTTCACTCTCGGTTGTGCTTGAAACGACAATCGTTTTATACCCCTTCTTTGCAGAAGCGTATTCAATCTTAGTTCTGATAAGTTTATATGCCTCGATAAATGAGAAACCTGTCTTTTTATCGGTAATAAGAACACTCGGTTTGGAATCATTCTTAGCTTTGGAATTAGCTTTATTGACACTGCCGAGCAACTTAGCATCCAGCTTTTCACTGATTTCATCGCTGCTTTTGATTGTATCTTTAATAACAACGGACAATATAATAAATACGCATGCGAGTATTACACCAAGCACAAATCCAAGAATCGTATAAATAAGCGTGTCATTATTTGCATTCGGTTTTTCCAGAAGCAACGGAGGATCGATAACCGCAAGTCTTGTATTCGGAAATGCTTTTTCGATTGCAGACGGATAATTCTCAACATACGCTTTCGCAATGCCATATGAAACCTTTGGATCGGTCGTTGTAACCGTTAAATAAATAATTGATGTATCCTCAATCGAATTTACAGATATAAATTTTTTGACCTGTTCTGCTGTAATCTGATACCCACAGGAATTAGCAACATTAGTAGCAAGCTCGGTTGTTGTAAAGACATATTTAAAGCTCTCTGCAAGTGAAACGGAAGCGTTAATATCGGAAGCCGACTGACCTGCAACGGTAATTGCAGAATCCCTGTTACTTGCAATAAACATAATCTGTGAAGAATATTTGTCAACATAAGTAGCTTTCGCAACTGCGAATCCCAAAAGAGCAACAACGACAGCCGACAATACAATCAACCACCATTTATTCAAAAGCTTTTTGAGATACATAAGTACGGAATCAAAATTAAGCCCGTCCTCGTATTCTTTTCTATCGTCTGAACTGTAACTCATATATTTCTCCCTTAATTAAAATCATAATAAAACCATACTAAATTATTATAGCAGATATATTTTGATTATACAACAATAAAAAACAAATTCACCTTAATTTCTGCATACTGATTTTTTTATCCGCAATTCTAAGCTCGGTGTCGCAAATCTCAAACGCCGCTGTCTTATGTGAAATTATAACACAGGTCTTGTTTTTGAGCTCTCTTATGTTTGAAAGCACCTGTTTTTCGGTCTTTTCGTCAAGAGCGGATGTAGCTTCGTCAAGCAAAAGAATCGGTGCGTCGGTCAACACCGCACGGGCAATTGCAAGTCTTTGAATTTGCCCCTCGGAAAGACCGTGTCCGTTTTCCAAAAGCACCGTATCAAGGCCGTCGGGCAACTCGTTGACGAACTCCTCGGCACAGCTGATTTTCACCGCACGCATAATATCCTCATCACTTGCCGAGCCGTTAAAAAATTGTATATTATCTCTTATTGTACCGCTGAAAAGCATATTGCCCTGCGGAACATAAGCAAAAAGACCCCGCATATATTTGTCAATGCCGTATTTCTTCTCACCGCACTTTATGTAAATCTCACCCTTGTCGGGCAAAACAACACCGACGAGCAACTTAAACAAAGTACTCTTTCCTATGCCCGATATTCCTGAAATAACCGTAAAATCGTTTTTCTTGATTGTGAAATCGGCATTTTCGATTACCGAATCTCTGCCATAGCCGAAAGACACGTTATCAAAACGAATTTCTTGCATTTCCGAATAAACTTTTTCTGTGTTGATGTTTTTATCATTAAGGCTCTTGCTTGTGCTCAAATTTTCAATCTCAATAATTCTCTCCGCAGAAGCAATCATTGAATAATACTGCGGAACAATGCCCGAAAGCGAGGTGAACGGAGCTTGAACCTGACTTATCAGCTGCATAATCGCCGTAAGCGTACCAAAAGTCATACTGCCTGCACAAAGCTTTGCGCCACTCCACACAAGTCCGAATAAATAACCTAATGAGAAAGCTGCCGAAAATCCTAAATTGGCAAAAATCGACCACCTGTTCTTTTTTATTTTAGCGTCAAAATTATCTTTCTGTAATACCGCTGATTTTTCTAAAATTTTCTTGCCGACATTGAATATTTTAATTACGAGCACGCTCTCAATCGACTCTTGCATAAAGGAGCGAACGGAGCCGTCGGTTTCCTGCACCGCCCTGTGAAGTTTTTTCATTGAGCCTCTGAAAATTCTTGTAAAAACAAACAGCACAAGTCCTGCAATCAAAAACAAAAGTGCAAACCACTTGTCGAGCGCAAATAGCACCGCAAACGCACAAACAAGCCTTGTAAGCATCGAAGCAATCGCAGGTATAATCGTTGTCACCGCTTGGCTTACGACCGAAACATCACTTGTGAGCCTTGTCATAAGCTCGCCCGAGTGATACTGCGTGATTTTGAGGTAATCTTTTTTTAATATGCTGTCGAAGAGTTTGGTTTTGTATCTCATTTCAAGTTTTCCCGAAATACGCACCTCGAGAGCCTTTGACAGCAATTTCAGCGATATTTGAGCGACTATCACAAGCAATAAAATTATAGCATTATGAATAAGTCCGTCTTTATCGCCCTTTTGTGCCGAGTCTATAATAAGCTTTGCAAACACCGCCATTGAAACTCCGCACACGGAATAAAGAGCGTCGCAAATTATAAGCGACACCATTTTCGGCAGTTCCGAGGCGGAATTGCGTTTTATCCAATTCAATGCGGCGGTGTTTTTCATTTCTTCAATTTTCCTCTGATTTTAACAATGTATTTTCTTATCGGGAAAAGCATACTCCAAAAACGGCAGTACGCTTTGTATTTTTTACTGTTAACCGAAATTTCTTTTCCGTTTCTCTTTATTGTGCGAACAAGCCCGATAATCATACCGTCGGTTATGCCGTTTTCCTTAATCCATTGATTATCTCCGCACATTGTGTACGAATCATCCGACACGCCCACGACCCTGTGAAGCACAAATGCGCCGTCGGGACGTCTGTAAAGCGGTAAATCATATTTTTTTAGCTTCCTGTCACACTTTTCCAAAATCACCGTGTCCCTGCCCTGAACAAGCAGCGGCAACATACTTGTACCCGTTATCGGCATTTCAACCGTTCCGCCCTGCGACAGCTTATCCTCGATTATCGGCATAATCTGTGCAAGGTGTATTTTCTTCTTTTCCACGGCTTAATCCTCGATTATGTTCTTTTCACGAAGTTTTGCAATATACTTGTCAATATCGCTCGAAGCTGTATCACGGTCAATTTCATATTCTTTAAGAACAGCGTCAACGAGTTCATCTTTTGTTGCGCCGTTTTCAAGCAGTTTCCAAATGAACGCGCCAACGGGATTGAGCGTCATAATTCCGCCGAATGACATCTGTTCGTCGCCTATCGGAACAACAATATTACTTCCTGCAACTTCTCTGATTATATATCCGTCTTTGATTTTCATTGCTTTTCTCCATTTGATAAATCATTTTGTATTCCGAGATATGAGGTCATTACCGCTTCCTCGGAAATATTGCATTTTAGCTTGTAAATCGGTACATTTTTAAGCACACCGTCGAGCACCGTCAAAAGCTTGTCCATCACGCTTGCGGCTGACGGGCGAATTGTCTGCGCCAAAAACAACGGTATTGCACTTTGCGGCGATATTCTTGAAATACTGTTTTCCGTGCCTCGTTCAAGAAAGACAATTGCCTTAATCGGAACTGCAATATTTGTACTCTCGTCATTTTTTCCACTGAACGGCGTTCCGCAAGCACAATATTCGCCGTCGATTAAGCGAATAGCAGGCTTGTCGTCATTTATCATTCGTGCGTCAGGGAATTTATCCAACCATAAATGCGTGTGAGTTGATTTTCCGACACCGCTTTTCGCCGAAAACAGATATGCAACGCCGTCTTTTTCAATGCAAGAGGCGTGAAGCAAAATTCCGTTATGGTTTAAAAGGTTATAATAGAACGCTTCGCCCATATAGACGTAGTAACATTCGTCAGCTGTGAGCTGTGGCAACGCTTCGGCTTTTTGTTTTAATATTTCGTCGGGCATTGCGACGGTAAAATCCTCTTTGCCGTCTTGATTTTCGCTCAAATATGCCCTTGAGCGTTCATAAAGCATCCCGTCCTTGCAATCCATACGGATTTTAAGTCCGGCAATATCAAACAATTCCGTAACTTCACCGCCTTTTAAGCATTATTATATATTTTAACATTATTTTACGGTTTTGTATAGTCAATTTTTTGTCTGGAGAAATTGAGGGGTTGCGATGTATATTAAATTGATTTTACAGCGTAGGGCAGTGGCTTGCTACCGCCGTTGGATTGCCGCTGATATATGATAATTTACTGCTGAAAATGATATTGATTTACACGCACAATCCGTAGGGGCGAACTGTGTTCGCCCGTTTTTAATCTGCTATGAATTAACGGGCGACCGCAGGTCGCCCCTACGGTAGTGCGAAATTTTTCAATGTCATATTAACCGTAAGTCATTATATATCATACCGTAGGGACAGGGCTCGCCCCTGTCCGCAAAAAATTACATATACAATCAAATCAACGGTTACAAACAATTAATTTTTTATATTATACCGTAGGGGCGACCTGCGGTCGCCTGACAATTTCATCTGACAATTAAAATAGGCGAACACAGTTCGCCCCTACGATATGATGTTCAATTCAATTTTATTAACAACCGATAATTATCATATATCCGTTAATTACCTCGGCGGAAGCAAGCCCCCGCCCTACCGTGTCGGCTATGAATTTTACGCAAGAAAAAAGCAGGGTAATTGCTTACCCTGCTTCTTTAATTAGTTATTTGCACGATTTGACGTCAGATTATATCTCAATCCAACCGTCTCCGCCGCCTTCAACAGGACCTGTGCCTACTGAAAGGGTGATTACGTCTTCTACTTCATAAACTGAAACGTCGAAATCAGGTGCGCTATAAATTTGTTTCATCAAATTTTCTCCTCTCAAGTTATTGTAATAATTATCTTTCAAACCGTTTCAGTTAAGCTGCGAACGGATAAGCTGCAAGATATTTGCTTACAATATTGTCATAGTTAGATGAGAGAGCAGCTGTTCCAGCAGTCTCGTAGAAGATTGTCTGTGCGTTGCCCGAAGCGTCAACATACTGAACGAAGCCCATGTATGTTACATCGTTTTTAAGTGTTGAGTGGTTAGCCTTAATGATAGCACCAAACTCTGCATCAGCAGTGTCGCTTACCTTACTGATGTAATCAGTTGTAGCAGCTGTATAATCTTCAGCAGCTGAGCCTGCAACAACTTTCTTAGCTGTTTCAGCGTCGAAAGCAGCAGCGCCCTTGTAAGCTACCATACCTACAGCTGTGATGTAATCAGTTTTAGCACCTTCAACACCTGTGTTCTTGAAGTAAGTATCCCAATCAGAATCGCTGATCTTGGATATTACTCTGAAGCTGAACTCGTCAGCAACTGTTGTTTTGCCTGTAGCGGTCATCTTAACCTGGCTCTTAGCCTTTGATACTGCGGGACCTGCAGGAGCAGGTGTACCAACATGAACGGTTACTGTACCACATGCATATGTGTTTGTCTGTTTAACTCCACTTTCACCACCGGTTATACCAAAATATCCGTTGACGTATGCTTCGTATGACTCAAAAGAACCTCTGTTGATACCAATAACTGTATCTCCGTTAGGAGCGTTATCCGCAATCTTAACCTGGAAAGTTAAAACCGGGACTTTTTTTGTTACTGCGTAAGTTGATGCATCATCAGCAAGTGAAAGCATAAATCCGGCATTCCACTTGTTAGCAGCATCTATTGCACTACTATCAATAGCAAATACACCTGAAATCGTGCTATCATAACCAGGCTGTAAAGCTACAATGTTGTAAGCGTCTAAGTTGTCTACATCTCCAATTGTCTGAATTACTGAACTATCATAAGCAATAGGATAGTTACCATTAAAACCTAATTTGGTAATATCGTCTGCCGTTTCTTCATAGATAGTAACAGTTACCGTATCTCCCGGTGCGTACGCAGCTTTATCTACACCAAGTGTAAGCTCGATTGCCGTATCAGGAGCCATTGCAGAAGAGAACACAGCGAAAACGTTTACAAGTATAGCAAGTGTCATCAACACACTTAATACTTTTTTAGATGTTTTCATCTAAATATCCTCCTAAATTATATTTATATTATTGATAAAATTTATTATACTTAGCCTGAGCTTCAGCAAGTTTTACAGGATTAAGCTTTGCCAAATCCGTTGTTGCATTAGCATTCTTCGTAACATAATTCTTCAATGCAGTTGTGTCATTTGTCTGAATGTTATGAAGAACTGTAGCATTTGCAACATAAGCAGTATTAGCTGCCATTCTTAAAACTGTATTGTTAGCAGGAGCAGTAGCAGGCTTTGTTGCCCAACCTTTAACAATAGTTGTATCAGCAGCAGTAATCATTCCGTCCTGGTTTACATCGCCGAAAATTACAACAACATAAACTTTACCGGTATCAGAACCGTCTGAATTTTTAACAGTAACTGTTGTTCCTGTACCAAAACCACCGGAAGTTTTTCCGTTAGGTCTAGCAAATTCAAGAGTTCCACCGTTCGATGCCTCAAGATTATTCTGGAGGTATTTATTTGTTATAAATGTATTTGCGGCTTTCTGTACAAAACCAAATACAACACCTGCGTACTGGCCACCAAATGTTTTGTTCGTATCAATAATAATTCCGGTCTGTGCGTTTGCTTTAAGCTGAAGATCAGCCGGTTCAGCTGCACCGCCTTTGTAAGAAATTGTCGCAGAAACTCTGTTAAGAGTCTGACCCATTTCTGTAAGCTCGGCAGTCTTCGGATTAGCACCGTCGAACGAACCGCAGTAGAATTTACCGCCAATGTTAGCAGCAGTTTTCTGGTCATTAGCGATTGCTACTGTGCTTGAGCCTGTTGAGCCGATAGCCTTAAGCTTGAATGTAAACACAGTAAGGTTTGCTCCGTTAAGGTCGGGAGCTTTTACCGCACCGCTTGTCGAAGGAGTGAGTGCAACTGTAAGCTTACCTGCCTCTGTATTAACAGCAGAAGTAGTTGTGCCTGCACCGTAAATGTCTGCAACTGTAGCTGAATCTGCTACATACTCAAACAATGATGCGTCATACTCAATCGGGAGCGACATAGGTCCGGCATAGAAAGTTTCTGTAGCGTTTGCTTTAACAGTGATTGTAACTTCATCACCTTTTGCAACCTCGGAAGCCGAAGAAGAAACGGTAAATGTAGCTGTGGGAGTTGTCTTTGCGGCAAATACGCCCATAGTCAACACACTCAAAGCCATTACAAAAGCTAAAGCAAGGCTAAGGATTTTCTTTGACTTAACCATTATTAGCCTCCTTATTCTGTTTTCCCAATAAATATACACTTAATCAGCATAAATGTCAATACATTTACGTTATTCAATATTTTGAATCAGCGGAAATTTCAAAAACAGCTATCACTCTGCTTTGGAAAACCTGTCGGCTGTGGTGTTGCCGAAAGGCACCGCCGAAGCCATATGAACAAGCCGATTAAATGTAAGCGATTTTTTAATTTCCGTGAGGATGTCGAGTGGCATACCCGACACCCCCATTTTTTAATCAATAACTGACTGTGTCAATTATCTTGTCTGAGAAATTACTGCATTGCCAACAGAAGCACTCATAATCAAAGACAAATCTTCAATAGTGATTCCGCCGGTTGCAGTTGCATCTGCTGCCTTTTCGTATACACCGTCAAGTGTTGCAATGTTGTTAACGCTCTTATCAACTGCGAATGCGTCGAATGCGTCAACTACGCCGTCACCGTTTACATCACCATAAACAACAACATAGTAAGTTGCAACAACGCCGACACCGTCGATTGAAGCCTTAACCATAGCACCTGTACCATAGCCGTTTGACTTAGAAGGTGTAACAGCAAGTTTAGCTGCTGCATTGGAAGCCTTAATATTCTGAAGAATAGCATCAGCTGTTGTAACGGTGCCGGGTGTAATACCCTGAATGTATTTAACATCCTGTGCAACCTGGTTTACAACGCCTGAACCTGTCGGATCAAGAGTAACGCTTGATACGAAGTTGTTGAGAGCTGCCTGGAGTTTGTTGCAAGCTGCGTCAACCTTTGCCTTTTCCTTATTGGAGTTAAGTCTGTCATATGCTTTGAATGTAAGTGCTGAGTGGTTGTAAAGAATACCTGTGTAGTCTGTACCGTCAACTGTTACGTTGTACTCAACACCGAGAGCCTGAACAAGCTGCTTCCAAGCTTCGGTAGCATCAACATTAGCCTTAACAGTGAAGAGATCACTGTGGTTAACGATTGTGTTAGCCTGCTCGATAAGAGCTGAGAGCTCGCCGTCAAGATAGCCGTTATCCTTCATTGAAGCGTACTTCGGAAGGAGATCGTTCTGAGCCTTCATAAGCGCATACTTAGCGTCGAAGATCTGTGACTGACGTGCATTTGCATCAGCTTGAACAGCCTTTGCATCAGCGAGAGCCTTAGTATAAGCTGCCCATGAATCTGCACTGTAATCAGCTTCCTTGTAGCCCTTAGCTGCTGCGATTGAAAGTTCCTGGTTAAGGAAGTCCTTAACAACAGGTGTCTTCATGTTAGCATCCATAAAGCCGAAGTAGTATTTGATTCTTGCGATTGCGTCTTCAACATTTACTGTTGAATATACAGGAGCAACGAAGTTAGCCAATGCATCGTTGTACTTGGTCATAGCTTCCTCAGAGGGAGCAGAAACAGTAGCGTCGATACCTGTCTTAATGTTGCCGCCCTTAGCAGTTGCGATAGCCTCGATAACTGCCTGTGAAAGGTTTTCGCCCTCAATGTAATTTTCGGGCTTAGCAGGACCCTTAGTAGAATCGATCATCTTATAACCTGCCTTAACAGCCTTGTCATAAGCGAAGAACTCGTAAAGCTCGTAGTTCTCGTAATCGATTTCGTAGCCCTTTGCCGCTGCGATTGCGTCGATAGCTGCTGAAATGTCATTAACATCTGCTGTATCGCCGACAATCGGATTCTTCATAAGCTTTTCGTAAGCGCTGTCAAGTGCTGCGATTGCAGCCGGAATCTGAGACATTATGTCTCCGTCATCCGTATAAGTTGTCATCTTCGGAGCGTCTGCAAGGAACTTAACCTGCTTAAGAGCAGTTTGATATGCTGCGAAATCTGCCTGAGCGTCAGCGCCGAAATCAGAAGCCTTGAGGTTCTTGTTGATATACGACTTTGCTACATTTTCAATATCATAGTCGTTATAGTAAATGAAGTCATAAGCCCAAGCAGCATAATCCTGCTTTTTATTTGTTCCGTAATGAACAGCAATCTGTCCACCACCGTAATAACCATAAGGCATTTCGGTTGCAGCGGTAACACCAGCCTTTGCCTTATAAATCAAACCTGATGCTTTACCGTTCCCGCCTTTGCCTTTAGCGTCGATAGTTGTAGGCCATTCAGCTTCTTCACGATTGGTTTGAGGTTCAAAGTACTGCATAAAGTTTTCACTCATTGCAGGGCTCGAATCAGCATAAATTTTATCAAAATTCATAGCCTTTTTATAGCTGTTTTGAGCTTCTGCTCTCAAGGTTGTAACAGTAGTGAAAAGGTTTTTTGTGAATGTGTACTGCTTATGAGAACTTGATACTATGTTACCATTAGTTTTCTCAGGTGTAAGGACATTCTCTTCGTCCCACTCGGTTGCCAAACGAGCATAAATAACCTTCGTCTGTTCAGAACCGATAGCCTTGCCGTCTTTACCTGTAATAGAATACTTAACGGTAAATGTAGCAACAGCGTCTGTCGCCGGTACGGTAACATTCATTTCAATGGTTTCACCGGGGTTAAGTGTCTGCGGGAAATTACCTGCAACTGCAACACCCTCGTCAACCTCGATTGAATTGATTGTCACTACATAAGGATTATCGAGAACATTAGAATTTCTGTGCTTTTCAAGCATACCCGAAGCCTTGTTTGCTATCTTCAAGGTGTTTGTAGCTTCAGAGTGAAGATATGTGTCATTCTTACTTGTTGTAAAGTACATTGACGGGTCCTTAAATTCCTGAGCGCCGGTCTTCCAACCAAGGAACATACCAACTATCGGCAAAATGGGATCGAAAAGACCATTTGTAGCAATAACTTTAAGTTTTGCTATCAAGCCGTCAGATTTGTGTTGGTACCATGTTTGATACCATTCCTTACTAGCAGTACCTGCAAGAGTTTTTACAAGGTTATCCTGGTTGAACAAATCGTCAACTGTATTGATTTCTGCAGGGATGACATTGTAGTTACCTGCGAGCTTGTAGAATACTACATTGATAAGTCCCTTAACAAGTGTAACTGCCTGTGTAAGAACATTTGCGTTTTTAAGAAGTCCGTTCGGAATCTTAAATGCACTTGCAACTGTCGGGAGATCTAAGTCAGCGATACCCTTTACAAGCTTACCTCTGAGGATATTCTCAAGCCAAGTGTTGCTTGCTGTTGTAACGCCTGTGCCGTCGAGCAACTGGTCAAGAGGAAGAATCTTAAGAAGGATTGTGTTGAGCTTAGCCCACGGATCCTGATATGTTGCAAGATCAACGGTGCTGCCGCAATCAATGAACTTTTCAAAGTTCCATGTCCAGTCTTTAGCTGTGCTAAGTCCCCAGTCGAGAACCCAGTCAAGTTTGTACTGCCATGCAGGAGTTTTGTTTTCGCCGACATAAGTTCCGCCAGCCTTGTAAACAAGTGCTGTGGGAGTATTTGACGGGATAGCATTGAGTTTGCTCATTACCGAATAGTAGCCTGCTGCGTCATCATCTTCGCCGAGGTCGGCAAGGCTACGCAAGTAGTACATACCGAAGTCCATACCGATATTGAGCGCTGTATCAATCCAATAGTTAGCGTCATACTCAGCACCTGTAAGAATTGTCTTGGTGTTGTAATCAGCATAGATAAGTGCGTCGAAGTTGTACTGAGGCATAAACTGTGTGCAAAGCTCACGAAGTACAACTGAACCGAGTGCAAGAACCGATACATCACCAGTACTGTCTGTGCCTACCGTCTTGCAAAGTTTGTCCGCTGTGGGAAGCTGTGCCTGAGGCATAAGAAGTTTGATGCCTGCACAAGCAAGACCTGTAAGAGCCTGCTTAACTGTACCGTTCATCATCAAGTTGTAGTACGGTGAAAGCTTAGCATCATTGTAATACTCGTCGAAGATCTCTTCGGGAGCAATGCTGAATGCATATCTTGCTGCACGGAGAACGTTGTCAATGACCTTATCAAGGCCGCCGTCTTCCCAGCCAAGACCTGTTTTTCTAAGGTCATAGTCCTTGCCGTTTACATTAAAGCTCGGTACAAGAACTGTGTCAATTACCTTATAAACAAAAGCGTTAAGACCGCCAAGAATTGTATCATAACCCTTTGCAGAGTTACCGATTGTTGAACCGTTAACTGACGGGATGAATTCATTAACGAAATCGTCGGTGATCTTCCAATCCCAGTTGAACATATAGTAATATGTTGAAAGTTTTTCGGGAAGTGTACCCTTGAAGTATGTATCCTCGAAACGATAATAAGGAACACCGTCGATTACTTTGTAATCAGAATATTCCCAAAGATAGGACTCCTGAGGCTTTGTGAAGAAATCGCCTGCTGCTGCCAAGCCTTTAACTGCATTAACTTCAGCTGCGGTCATTTCTGCAAAGCTTACACCGAGAGCGCCTGCAAGAAGCTTCTTAACCGAACCGTTAAGAACTACGGGTGCCATCTCTGCAAATACATAAGGAATGAACTTGTAAAGAAGTCCGAGAGCGCTGTCATCACCGTTAAGTGAGAATGAAAGTGTCTTGTCATTTATTGCTTTTGCAACTGACGGAAGCAAATAGCCTTTATCGCCGTTCTTATACCATTTAAGAGTCTGATCTCCCGAGTAGCCTGCAGGAGCAGCGTAAACATAAGTGTCTCCGCCCTTTGTTTCAAGAGTCTTTGTATAAGTAACTGTCTTAGTCCATTTGCCTGCGTTACCCTTCGAGCCCATAAGAGCCGGGAAGTTGTAATCATACTGAGCAATCTGCTCTCCGCCGTTCTCAACAACGAAATATCTCAAGGTCTCACCTGCAGCAGTCGGAAGCTCTGCAGTGTACTTAAGATCGTCGCCATTAGCGTTAACTCTGTATGATGTCCAAAGCATCGGCTTTGAGAGAAGCTCGGGGATAATCTTGTCAAGTACTGAAAGAACACCGCCGTTACCAGCTGTATTAGTAAAGGTACCGATCTCAGAAGCCGCTGTATCCGGTCTTGCGAGAAGCGGGAAAATAAGCGTCTTAAGTGTTGAGGGAAGATTTTGAACAAGAGTGCTTACTCCCTGTCTGTCAAACGGCAAAAAGCTGTTTGCGGCACCAAATTCCATACCCTCAACAAGAATACGGTTAACAAGAAGCTCGTTCGCACTGATAAGTTCAAAAAGCTCTGTTACAATCGTAACCTGACTGGCATTTTCACGAGTTATTCCGGTTTGCCAAGTGCTAACATCCAAATAGTTCGCAACCTTAGCCAAACCTAATAAAGCAGAGTTCTTTTTAGCGAAAGCTTGAACAGAATCCACTGTTTTGCAAAGTGCATTTACAGATCTTAAGTCGATTTCAATCTTTCCGAGTACGCTGAGATCAACCGTGCCCATATTAATGTTCAACTCGCCCAATAAAAGATCAAGCTGGTCGAAAAGAATTGACATCCTCTCCTCAGTTGTAAGTCTTGTTACAGCACCGTAAGGGTTGTATGCTTCCAAAGCTTCAAGGTCTGTAACATTTTCATACCTTGTCTTTGCAGCGAAAGACGCAACCGAAAGAGATGAGAAAATCATAAGAATTGCTAAGATTACACTCAACAATTTTGTTGACTTTTTCATTTGTTTACCTCCTAATTGTTTTAACATTAAAAATTTAATGTCCGCACCCCGTTAATCGAATGCCGACGGGGGTGCCGCATCGGCTGTTTGCGACTGCAGTTTGTTTCTTGCCTCTGACCGCCCCATTAAGGGAGGAGTCCGCAAACGCTGTCTTGTTTAACTCGGTAGTCTCCCACCATTCCCACTTGTTAAAGTCGGTGGGAGACGATGATACACACCCGAGTAAATTATTACCAAAGGATGTGTATCAAAACAGGCTTTTGCCCGCCAAATATAGCGAGGGCATAACGACCGTATCTAAAAAATTCGATACTTCGCCCATTACACCATTCCTATGGTTATTAAAATTATAGAATTTTATTATAAAAAAGTCAATAAATTATTCACGATTTAGTGCCGTTTTTCCGATTTGAACAAATAAAATTGTTATTTTTGGGCAAATTAATCAAAGAATTTTGGCAATATTTCCACAAAATTATGAACAAAATGTGAACATTTTAGTTTTCGTCGTTTTTTGAACAAAGTTTTAGTCAATACGGGCATTTACTGAACAGTTTATCGCATTTTGTCGATTATTTTCAAAGCCACAACATATAGTATTTGCCTGAAATTACCTGTCGAAATGTAGCTTTGGTATCAAAAAAGCTAAAAAGCCGTTAATCGGCACCCGTCGCCTTGCAAAACGGTATATCGGAGCATATAAAAAGCACCTCGAACAAGCTTTCACTCATTCGAGGTGTGATTTATTTTATCGGGGATATTTTATTTGCCGATGCCGCCGATAATATCGCCGCCGATATCACCGATGTCGCCGCCGTTTTCGATTTTGTCTGCAATGCCATAGAAGAAATCCTTAGCGGTATTTCCAAGACCTTCAATGGTATCACCTGCGCCGGAGAAGTCAATATCACCGATTCCGCCGATAAGACCTGAAAGTGTATCCATAATTCCGCCCAATGCAGAATCGCTGCCTGAAGATGACGCTTGCGTTGTGGGAGCCTGTGTTGCAGGAGCCTGTGTTGTGGGAGCCTGCGTTGTGGGCTCAGTTGTGGGAGCTGCCGGAGCTGCAACAGTAACGATCTGAGTTACTACCGGAACATTTTCCTCAACCTGCTTTATTTTGTGACCGCCTTTTGAGCCTGCCGCATAAACTGCAACAGTGATTGCAAGTGCACAAACAATAGCGCCTACTCTTGCCCAGCCTTTTCTGGTATTGAGCTTCTTTTCAGCAAGCTCTTCAGGAGTTAACTGAACTTTCTCTTTCTTTGCCATATTAGTTGCCTCCTAAAAATTAGTATACAAAGTTAGAATATTTTGCGTTTGCAGCAAGATTACCTGTACCTGTGATGCTAAGTCCTGCCTTGAGTTGAAGATCAGCGTTGGCAGTAAATGAATATTCAAGGCTCTGAAGCTTGCCGTCTGTGATAACAGCCTTAACCTTGATATTCTTGTAGTTAGCGTTAAGTGAAGTTACGTTTACTACCGATACAAAGTTCTTGATTTCGGTGTTAACCTCATCGAGAACAACGATATCATTTGTAAATCTTGAAAGAGCCGTATTACCGCTTCTGTCAGGATTTGATGAATCAGCAAGTGTGAATTCATATGTATCGCCGTTTACCGAAAGGTTCTGAATGTCGTTCGGCTGAAGAGTTGTAGCTTTAAGAGTGTAGTTTGAGCCGTGATAAAGCTTCTCTGTTGTGCCATCGTCCTTCTTAACGTCGATTGTGTCAAGAGTCATACCCTTCGGGCAGGTCTCCTTCTTATCGCCTCTTCCGAGGAAGCCGCCGACAACCGAGTTCAAGTCCGAATTGGAGTCAACGCCCTGAATAATCTTGTTAAGAACGCTTGTTGCCGAGCCAACGTCAATATTGTCAACCGTGCAATGTCTCTCCCAATCGTAACCTGCTTTTGCATCAACAGCAGCCTTTGTAGCGTTGTTGATAAGTGTAGCAACTGAAGCAGCGTCACTTGAGCCTGCGTTTGCCGATCCTGCATTACCTGAGCTTGCAGGTGTTGATGCGTTGCTTGACGAACCGCCTTTTGATGAGCCGTCATCCCATGAGCTTGAGTTTGATGCGTTAGCAGCACCGCCGCTTACGGCAGTTGTGGTCTCGTCGCTTGAAGCAGGGCCGAGACCCTGTGAGCGAGCAAAAGCGAATACGCCTGCAACGATTGCGAACGAAAGGAAAATAGCCCAAAAGCGAGTCCAACCGTTCGATCTGCGAATTTTTCTGTCAGCAATCTCCTCAGGAGTTAACTGAACTTTCTCTTTCTTTGCCATTTGAGTTTCCTCCTAAGAATTAATATACAAAGTTCTTGTAGCTTGCAGTAGTATGGATAGCACCTGAACCGTTGATGCCGATACCGAGTGCTTTAAGTGCAAGCTTAGCACTTGTTGATGTCTCATACTCGAGAGAAACAAGCTTACCGTCTGTGATTGTGCCCTTAACCTTGATGTTTGTGTATTCGCCGTCAAGTGAGTTAACCGTTACAACGGAAACTTGAGCCTTAATCTCAGCCTCAACCTCATCCTTTGTGATGATGTCGTTTGTAAATCTTGAAAGTGAGTTTGAACCGTCCTTTGCGGGAGTGGTTACGTTGTCAAGTGTGAACTCGAAGCTGTTGCCGTCAACCTTGAGGCCCTTAAGGTCCTCGGGCTTGAGTGATGTAGCCTTGAGAGCATAGTTTGTGCCGTGATAGTCGATAGCAGCCGCTGCGTCTTCGCCCTTTTTGATTGTGAGGTTCTTATCGCCTACTCCGAGGAAGCCGCCGACAACAGAGTTGAGGTCTGCGTTTTCGTCAACCATGTGAATAACCTTATTAAGTGTGCCTGTTGCATTACCGACGTCGATGGGAGTTGTGTACTCGCACTTTCTTACCCAATCGTAGCCTGCCTTTGAGTCAACAGCAGCCTTTGTTGCGCTGTTGAGAGCATCAGCTACCGTCTTAGCTTCTGAAGCATCGGATGCAGGAGCGTCGCTTGATGTGTTTCCGCTTGAAGAAGCTCCGCCTGCTGTACTGCTGCCGCCTGCGTTTGAGGCGCCCTGAGCCGCACCGCCGTTACCGGCATTCGAGCTACCCTGTGTAACAACCTTCTGCTCGATTGTCGTACCCTGTCCGAATGCTATGTAAACTATTGAATAAACAAGTACAATAGACATAAGAACTGCGAGTGATTTAAAGAAGGTCTCTCCGAAGATTTTTCTCTTCTCTTCCTTCCTTGCATTTTTAGCTTCCAACTCCTCGGGAGTCAGAACAGGTTTGTTTTTTGCCATCTGAAAAATATCCCCTTTCAAATTCTTCTTGGCGTATAATTGCACATTATCAATCGATACATATAAAATTTACAATAAATTTCGCCGATTGTCAATCAAATCTTTGGTTTTTATGTAAAATTTCAGTTTTTTTCTATACTTTTTATTCATTTAGCACTAATTTGAGTGCTATTACCGTAACATCATCTTTCGGTTTTTTGCTTCTTTCATGTTTTGAAGCCTCGGCTATTTTCTCCGCAAGGCTGTCCACAGAAGTGTCTTTTTCAGTTGAAAGTAACTTTTTTGCCGTATCGAGAGAATATTCGAATGCGCCGTCGCTTGCCATTACGACTGTATCGCCCTTGCGAAGCTTGAATTGTGTTGATACGAAATCCGCTTCGTCGAGAATTCCCAACGGCATTGACGCACGGTTTACAGCCGTCACGCTTTCGTTTTTACGCACAAGCGTTGCCACGGCACCCGCCTTATACAGCGTTGCGTTGCCCGAATACAAATCTATCGAAAGCACGTCAAGCGTTGCAAGCGACTCTTCGGTGGATTTCAAGAGCAATGCGGAATTTACGAGCCTAAATGCCGCAGAATGCGAGAAGCCCGAGCGCAAAAGCTTTGCCGTCATTGAGCTTGCAAGTGAGGAATCGACGGCCGCCCTCATTCCCGTGCCCATTCCGTCACTTAAAATAACATTAAAATTGCCCTTACCGTCATAAAAGCTCTCAAAGCTGTCTCCGCAATATTTATCCTTGTTTGCCGTGCTTCTTGAAGCCGCCGCCTCCACTCTGAAAAACGTCTTTTCGCAAAAGCAAACGCACGCCTCATCGCCCGAGGCTGTAATTGACGGTCTGTCAAGCTGCACCCGACAGGTCTTTTCAAGCGTCTTTCGAAGCTCATATTCGTTTATTTTTTCATTAGTCTTTATAAACGAAAACTCTATTTTCAGCCTGCCGTTCTCTGAATTTCTGCAAACGAGCGCAGTCGGTATAATATTAAACGAAGAAATAAGAAGCTCCTCAATTTCAGCCGAAAGCTCATCCGCAAAGTCAATTTCCTTTGTGAATTCTTCGGATATTTCGGTAAGCATATCGCATATACCGCCGAATTGACGTGAGGATATGCTCCTCATTCTTTCGACCCTCTCCTTTGCCGCCCTCGACGAAACAAAGCCTATGTAGAGCTTATTAAAGCTGTCCGTCAGCTCGTCCGATTTCACGCAGCAGCCCTTGAGAAACGGCGGAAGCTTATTCGGATTTACAACCCCGTTATTTTTGAGTGCTTCACTCATAGCGTCAAACGCCTTTTTACAGTCGGCAAAATTCTTACTCCAACAAAATGAATTTAACCGACAGCCCGTGCAAACGCTTGCCCTCACTCTCGAATAAACATCGAGCTCCGTTTCAGGGATATTGCTTTTGAGAAGCGAGGAGGCGGCATTCACGGTCTCCGATACCTCCTCAACAGCCATCGACGCATTTTTAAGTCTTTCAAGCAATGCAAGACGTTGAGAATTTATATTTACAGGCTCTCTTTTCTCATAAAAGCCGCCTGTAATGACACGCAAATATTTTTCGGGAATACACAAAAACGCTACGCAGGCAACGGTAAATTCAACAATTAGATAAATTTTATCTAAATTGCCGTTTTCAAATAAAAACACCGCCAAAAAAGCAAGAAACCCTGCCGCCGTACCGGCAAATCTGTTAAAGCGTGAAAACAGACCCGAGGCAAGTCCGACAACGGCATAGGAAATGCCCATTGCACCTACACTTTGACTTAAAGAAAGGGATAGACCAAGCTCAACGCCGAGGCTTGTCCCTGCCGACTCCTTGTAAACGAAAGAGATAAGCAACAACGCAAAAATTCCGATTATCCTCGCCGGCGAAGCAGAAAAAACGGTAATTCCCGAAAGCGACAGCAGAACAACGGACAGTAATGCGCCCACATTTACAATATCTCTCGCCGTAAATCCGCCCTGTGAGGAATAGACCGTCAGGGCATCAAACGCAGACGAGAACACGAATGACAAGGCAAATCCGAGCGTCGCCTCGCTTAAAAAGATAAAAAACGACCTTACGGAAGTCCCGTCTGCGAAAAGCACCGCCATACTTGTCAGGAACAACGACATAAAGCTGATACACGACGGCAGCAGCCTGAATTTTTTAAGCCTTTCAAGCTCGTTTGTGAGTCTTATCAAAATCACCGAGCAGATTATCGCCGCTATGTACCTAAGTGCCGACAGGTTGTCCTGAGTTAAAATATAGCCTGTCGCTGCTCCCAAGCCTGCCGAAATTGTATATTTGCCCGATACAGCCGTTACAAATGCAACCGCAAACGGCGAAAATGCATTGAGCTCATTTATCGAGCCGCATAAAAGTCCGAGCAGGAAGCACAGCATTTGAGCTATGATCCGCTTTGATATTCTCTCTATTTTTTCGGCGTTTACGTCGAGATATACCCGTCTTGCCGTCTGTGAAGCCTTCAAAAAAATCACCGTACCTTATACATAATTTTACAAAAAAATTATATCCTCGGTACGGTGAAAACCGTGTCACCTTATGCTGTTGTTTTTACGAAATCGCAGACGTTTTCGGACGAAATATGAAATTACTGCTCAACATTAAACGGCTCGTCGGGAATTACAAGAGCACATATAATATAGAAAAGAATTCCGGGGAAGCCTGCCGAAAACATTGAAATAAGAACATAAACAAGTCTTACAAGAGTTGAATCTACTCCGATATACTCCGCAAATCCGCCGAGTACACCTGCGAGCATTTTGTCGCTGCTGCTTTTATAAAGTTTTTTCTTCATATTTATTACTCCTTTTAATTTTATTTTTATTATTATTTATTTTAACTAAAAATCAATATCTGTCAAGAACTCCCATTCGACAAAGCGTGCCTGCATCCAATTGTCGGGTGCTCTTTCGTCGAGATACTCTTCAAATTTGGTTTTAGCCTCAAGCCCGTAATGCCTCTCACTCCATCTGTATATGGAAGCTGCGGTCATTATAAAGTTTACTGCCATAAACACGCTCATTGCAACACAGGCAATATGCCATTTCTTGCCTTTGAGTTTCTCAAGAAGCACATCAATTTTAGGGCAAAGCTTACAAAAAGCCGTGCCTGCAAGTCCCCACATTATCGAAAAACCTAAGCATATTATGCCCTGATAATTCATAAAACTGCCGTCATAGCTCCACGCACGCATACCGAGAACATCTTTTAACAGCAGTCCGCAAAGAAGCTCCAATATTGTCGCCACAACGGAAAACACCAAAAATTTCTCAATCTTAGGCTTGCAGTCTAATTTATCCGCCGCAACATAAAACAAAACCGCCGCCGCACCGTAAAGTATGTTGAAAGAGCCGTAAACCGAAACCACGTGGCTTTCCCAATGCCCTTTTGCAATTTGGCAAAAAACGCCTTCGATAATCACGCCCAATATACTGCCTGCAATAAACAGCCAAAACAGTTTATCGTATGTGAGCCGCTTACTTTCCGTCCCCTCAGTCAAAACAACCTCTGTATCGAGTTTGTTTTTTCTCTCCATAATTATCCCATCCGTTAATACACTTTGTATTTTCTATATCTATACCGTAAACGCCTTAATCGTAATCATACATATCGTAATCATACATGTCGTAATCATCATCAAAATCAGGCTCGTCAAGGTCGTCGTCATCCGGCGCTTCAAACCTGTTCTCGAAATCATCCTCAAGCCTGTCAAATGCTTCCTCTATGCTCATATTGTTCCTCGAAGCAAACGCTATAAAGTCGTTTCCGAGCGCCGCCGTAAAGCAAAGAGTTGATATAATCGAAGCTAAAAGGATAACCGTTGTTATAATTATCAGCTTTTTCATATCCGTTCCTCCTTATATTCCGGCTTTGCGGAAGCTCAATCTTAAAAGATAGGTCATAACCGCAAAGGCAAGCAAGCCTGACGAAAAAAGCATCACGCTAAATGAAACGAGAAAGCCTATCATCGCTCCCGTAAACGGTGCCGCAACGGCAAAAATCGAGCCTACCGCAACCGCTATCGGAGAAAGCATAAGAGCCACCGAGGCAGGATAAACGCCGAACGCACACAAAACAAGGAATATGAACATTACTGTCCACAAGGTTTTGTTGCGTCTGTCGAAATTCGGTTTTTGAACTGTCTGCGAGCCGACATTAACGGTCGCCTGACTTTGCTTCGGCTGCTCCTTTGCACAATCGGACGGCGAAGCCTGCTGCGAATTTACATACTGCATAGCACAGCTGTACGGAGTACCGAGTTCCTCGCAAATCTGCTCTTCGCTTTTTCCAAGCTCAAGACCGGCGGAAAAATGCTCCTCAAAGTCCTGTATTATCTCATCACGGTCCGCAGGCGAAAAGCCTGAGAGATAATTATATAATTCCTGTAAAAATTCAACCTTGGTCATTACCGTCGCCTCCTAACAAATTTGAAACACAAAGGGTAAATTCGTTCCATTCCTTTTCAAGTGCCGCCTGTGTGTCGCAACCCTTTTTGGTAAGTCTGTAATATTTCCTCGCAGGTCCCGTAGGCGACTCCTTGAGGTACACTTCAAAATATCCCTCGTTTCTTAAACGCTTCAGCAACGGATAAATCGTTCCCTCGGAAACATCTATCTGCTTTCCCACAGCGTCCGCAAGCTCATAGCCGTATTTGTCTCCCTGCCGCAACTGTGACAAAACGCAGAGCTCAAGCACGCCCTTTTTGAACTGCGTATTCATTGTGCCTCTCCTTTCCGCACTATCCGCATTGCTATCTTTATTACGATTACAATATATCACATACTATCTTGTAATGCAATATACTATGCAATGTTTAACACTTTGTTAACAAATCGGAAAGAATTTATAAACAAAAGAGCAGACCGTATAGATCTGCTCTGAAATCAATTTATTTCTCCTCGAAGAATGTCTTGAACGCTCTGTATGCCATATAAACGTCAAGCTTTGAGACAACCTCAAACGGAGCGTGCATTGAAAGCACCGGAACACCGAGGTCAACAACGTCAATATCGAGTGCCGCAAGATACATTGCAACCGTTCCGCCGCCGCCTGCGTCAACCTTACCGAGCTCGCCCGACTGCCATACGACATCCGCACCGTCAAGCATACTTCTTATTTTGCCCATATACTCAGCCGAAGCGTCGCTTGTGCCTGCCTTACCTCTTGAGCCTGTATATTTCGTGATAACAACGCCCTTGTTGATATAGGAAGCGTTTCTTCTCTCGGAAACATCGGGGAAGGTAGGGTCAAACGCAGCGTTTACGTCAGCCGAAAGGCAATGAGTGTTTGAAAGCACGGTGTGATAATTCACGCCCTGCATATTTGCAAGGTCTGCAACAAAATATTTGAGATATGAGGAATTAAGTCCCGTGTTGCCGTCAGAGCCGATTTCCTCCTTGTCGGTAAGAACGGTAATTGCGGTATATTCGGGATTTTCAATGCTAAAAATAGCCTCTGCGGCAGGATAAGCGCAAACTCTGTCGTCGTGTCCGTAAGAGCCTATCATACTGCGGTCAAAGCCTATATCGCAGGATTTGAAAGCCGGGACAGCCTCAAGCTCCGCCGAAAGAAAATCACTCTCGATTATGCCGTATTTCTCAAAGAGAATGTTCATAATATTGAGCTTGACCTTTTCGCTTACCTCGTCATCCTTGAACGGACGTGAGCCGATTAAAATATTCAGCTCCTCGCCCCTTATTCCGTCTGCAAGGGTACGCTTCATCTGCTCTGCGGCAAGATGCGGAAGAAGGTCTGTCACAACAAATTTCGGGTCGTTATCATCCTCGCCGACATTTACATAAGCCTTTGATCCGTCTCTTTTTACAACTACACCGTGAAGTGAAAGCGGAATTGCCGTCCATTGATACTTCTTAACTCCGCCGTAATAATGTGTCTTGAAATATGCGATTTCCGTATCCTCATAAAGCGGATTTTGTTTCATATCAAGTCTCGGAGAGTCAATGTGCGCCGCCGAAAGACGGGTACCGTTTTCAAGTCCTTTTTTACCGATAACCGCAAGAATTATTGACTTGCCTCTGTTGTTATAGTAAACCTTGTCGCCTGCGTTGTATTTTTTCGCTCTGTCAAACTCAACAAAGCCGTTTTTCTTTGCCTTTTCAAGAACATAAACAACAGCTTCTCGCTCTGTCTTTGCCTTGTTCAGAAAACTCTTGTACTCCTCGCAAAATGCATCAGCCTTGTCGGTTTCTTCCTGCGAAATAACCTCCGAAGCGTGCTTCGGATTGTAAAAGAGCTTTTCTTTAAGCTCTTCTGCTCTTGATTTTTCCTTGCTCATTTTCATAGCTCCTCTTTATATAGATTACCGTAAATATTTACAGCTTTTGTTACCTTGTTTACATAGTGTGCCGTCGCCCTCGACGGAATTTTATCAAGTGTTTTCCCGTCTTTTGAGTATTCGGGGTTTTTAAGCCAGCCGTCAACCCTGTTTATACCTGCGTGATATGCCGCCACGGCAGCTTCGGTGTCCTCGAATTTTTCAAGCAATATCGAATAAAAGAACGCACAGTATTTTATTGAAATTTCGGGATTTGTCAAATCCGCTTCGGTGTATTTTTCGCCCGTTTTAGTCTGAAGCCACATAAGAGTATCGGGCATAATCTGCGTAAGACCTATTGCGCCGACGGATGATTTTGCGTTTTCGTCAAATCCGCTTTCGACCTGCGCCGTAGCATATAATAATTCTTTCGGAACGGAATACTCCTCCGAATATTTCACTATATATTCTGTGTATTTTTGCGGATATCTATGCTTGTAGCCTGCTCTTACAAAAAGCACGGTTACAGCCGATATGACTGCAACAACGGTCAAAATCAACGCAATTATTTTTGATAATGCGATTTTCTTTTTATCAGTCATCATTGATAATTTCCTTTATCTGCTCAGAAAGTCCGTAGGGCGGATAATTTTTTATAACCTTATCGGCGTTTGCAAGGAAAAAGTCCTCGCCCTTTTGTGCCGATATTCTTTGCCTTGCACCTTCAAGCGATATTTTATCTCGGTTGATTATCCTCTCAAGGCGTATTTTCTCGGGTGCGACAACGCAAACGTTTATATCGCAAAGGCTCGAAAGCCCGCTTTCAAAAAGTCCTATCGCATCAACCGTTACGCCCAAAGCGTTCTCCTGTTCCTTTTGTGAAATTATACCTTTTATTCGCCTGACAACAGCAGGATGAGTTATCTCGCTTAGCCTTTCCGTATTTTCCTTTGACGAAAAAGCCCTTTTAGCAAGCAGCTTTCTGTCAACGCTGCCGTCGGACAAAACAATATCCTCTCCGTATTCCCGTGCGAGTGCGGAGATAACAGCCTTGTCGCCGTTTATCACTTCTTTTGCTACAAGGTCTGCGTCAATATGATAATATCCGATTTTTTCAAGCGCCCTTGCGACGGTGGATTTTCCTGCTCCCGTCTGCCCTGTAAGTCCGATAATTTTCATACTAATCACCATAGCCTTTCAGCAATAAATATTTTATTAAAAATCGCCGTTTCGTCCTGCGTTGCCTGAACAGGCGAAAATTTTTACGCTATACTTCCTTTATCTTAAAGCCTGCCGAACGGATAAGCCTGTTATAAACCGCAAGTCCAACGCCGCTTATTTCGGGGCATCTTGCATAAACGGTTTTAGCTCCCCTTTCGTCAAGCTCACGAAGTGCGTCAAAAAGCCTGTTAGCCTCCGAAAGTCCGTCGTCGGCTCTTCCGTATGTAACGGCATTTTCAAAATTTTTCTCCTCGCCCTCAAAGCAAAGCACAAAACAATCTTTACCCTTTACAAATTCGGCAAATTTCTCAAAACTGCCCTTTACTATTGTTATGTCGGCGCTCGGTGCGTAATGCTTGTACTTCATTCCCGGAGAAGCCGCCGTTTCGCCGTCTTTTAACTTATTGAGAACAGCCGAAGCGATATCGATTTCGCCGATAAGAGCCTCGGTTTGCTCAACCGTAACACCGCCCGGTCTTAATAGTGTGGGCTTTTCCGTCGCAAAGGTTATAACCGTTGACTCAACGCCGATTTCACAGCCTCCGCCGTCGATTATCAGCGGTACTCTGCCGTCCATATCATCAAAAACATACCTTGCGTTTGTCGGGCTCGGGCTTCCCGAAAGATTTGCACTCGGTGCGGCAAGCGGTAAGCCGCAAGCCTTGATTATCTTCCTTGCGTATTCGGATTTCGGCATACGCACCGCTACGGTATCGAGTCCGCCCGAAGTAACGTCGGGTATTAAATCGCTTTTTTTCATTATCATTGTAAGGGGACCCGGCCAAAATTTTTCAGCCATAAGCCTTACCTTTTCGGGTATCTCCCTTACAAGCGGCGCAAGCTCCGACATATCGCTGATATGAACAATCAACGGATTGTCTGACGGCCTGCCCTTTGCGATATATATCTTTTTAACCGCTTCGCCGTCAAGTGCGTTTGCCGCAAGTCCGTAAACGGTTTCGGTGGGTATTCCCACAACCTCGCCGTCCTTTATAAGCCTTGCCGCCTCACTCAAAGCCTCTTTTTCGTTTGTTCTGATGTCAATTACCCGAGTAATCATCAATTTTCCTCTGCCTTTAATTTTTCTGCCGTATCGGCTGTGATAAGAGCGTCGATTATCTCATCAAGGTCGCCGTTCATTATCTGCTCGATTTTATAAAGAGTAAGCCCTATTCTGTGGTCGGACACCCTGCCCTGCGGGAAGTTGTAGGTTCTTATTCTCTCGCTTCTGTCGCCCGTGCCGACCTGTGCCTTTCTTGCGCCTGCGATTTCAGCGTCATGCTTTGCCTGCTCAATTTCAAGAAGCCTCGAACGAAGCACCTTCAACGCCTTATCCTTATTTTTATATTGGCTTCGCTCGTCCTGACACTCAACCACCATTCCCGTAGGAAGATGCGTTACACGAATGGCCGACGAAGTCTTGTTTACCTTCTGACCGCCTGCGCCCGACGAACGGAAAACATCAATCTGCAAATCTGCGGGGTCAAGTTCAACATCCACATCCTCAGCTTCGGGCAAAACGGCAACCGTAGCGGTTGAGGTCTGAATTCTGCCCTGACTTTCGGTTTCGGGAACACGCTGAACACGGTGAACACCGCTTTCAAACTTAAAGCGTGAATATGCACCCTCGCCCTCAACGCTGAAAACAATTTCCTTGTATCCGCCGAGCTCCGTGGGATTTTCCGACAAAATCTCCACCTTAAAGCCCTTTGACTGTGCATACATAGAGTACATTCTGAAAAGCTCGCCTGCGAAAAGCGCCGCCTCTTCTCCGCCTGCACCGCCTCTTATCTCGACAATAACATTTCGCTCGTCATTGGGGTCCTTCGGCAAAAGCAAAACCTTAAGCTCTTCCGAGCAACGCTCAATGTCAATTTTAGCCTGCTCGAATTCCTCTTGAACAAGCTCTCTGAAATCTTTGTCAAGTCCGCCTGCATCAAGCAATTCTTTTGACTCAGTGAGCGTATTTTCATATTGTTTATATTCTCTGAATTTCTCAACAACAGGCGTTAAATTCTTCTGCTCTTTCATAAGCTTTGCATATTCCTGCTGATTGCTTATTATATCGGGAGAGCATAACAGCTCGTTGATTTTTTCGTATCTTTCTTCTATTCCGTTAAGCTTATCGGTCATTTGGACTTTCCTCACGAATTATTTTCTTAATATTTTTTTCAATCTTTATACGGGGCACCATTACTTCCCGTCCGCACTTCTTACAACGCAGTCTGAAATCAATTCCCGAACGCAAAACCTCAAACCTGTTCTCACCGCAGGGATGCGCCTTTTTCATCACAAGCTCGTCACCCACACGCACGTCCATAATATACCTCCCAAACGATTTTTATATATTGTACCACAATATGTGAAAAAATTAAATACCGCAATTCTCATTTCACTTCCTCGGGCATATAAATTTATGAGTAAATTGCAAAAATATCAGAAATCTGAAAGGCACGGTAATCATTATGGAAAAATATTTACCCGAGGGAGCCGTTTTCAATTCAAGGGAAACGGAAAAAATATTTGCAAGTGAAAGCTTGCTCAAAGAGGCGTGTGAAAAGCGGCTTTATCTCGAAGCGAGGGCTCTTATGTGTGACAACGCCCACAATCTGCATTTCAAATTGGGCAATATAAAAGGCTTTATGCCGCACGACGAATGTGCCGAGGGTGTAAAGGATGCGAGTGTAAAGGATATTGCGATAATTTCAAGGGTCAATAAGCCTACGGGCTTTTATATAACCGAGGTCGATTTAACAAGTGAAAACCCCGTCGCTGTTTTGAGCAGAACAGAAGCGCAGGCGGACTGCCGAAAAAATTACATTTCTGCTCTTCGTACCGGCGATATTATTGACGCAAAAATCACGCATATTGAGCCGTTCGGTGCATTTTGCGACATAGGACGGGGCATAACCGCACTTTTGCCGATTAACTCTGTTTCTGTTTCAAGAATACCTAACCCGCACTCAAGATTTTTTATCGGTCAAAACATAAAAGCGGTTATAAGATGTATTGACGAAAACGGCAGAATAACCCTTTCGCACAGGGAATTGCTCGGCACTTGGGAGGAAAACGCAAAAGCTTTCCATTCGGGAGAAACCGTCACGGGAATTGTCCGTTCAGTAGAGCCATACGGCGTCTTTGTTGAGCTTTCGCCAAACCTTGCAGGACTTGCGGAATACGCAGAGGGCGTCGAGGTCGGACAGAGTGCAAGCGTGTTTATCAAAAGCATAAATCCCGAAAAAATGAAAATAAAGCTGATAATCGTCGGCACGGACAGCTTTGCCTGTGAAAACCGAAATTACAAATATTTTATTGATTCGGGTCGCATTGACTTTTGGCGGTATTCGCCGTGTAATTGCACAAAAATCGTCGAAACATTATTTTAATTTTATATAAATTATTGCACTTGCCGTTTTGTTGTGCTACAATAATTTTGTATTTCAATATACGAGGAGGAAGTATAATGTCAAAGAAAATCTTCAAAAAATCTTTTAGCGTTATTTTATCCTTAGTTCTGATGTTCAGCTGCGTTGCACCGTCTTTTGCGGCAAACAAGGTATGCGGCTGCGGTAAAAATCCCATGCTTGTAATCTCGGGCTTTTCACAGTATCTGCTTGTTGACACCAAAACGGGCAAGAGCGTTTGGGCACCCGAGGCGGAAACAATTACAAAGGCTGTCGAAAAGGCTCTCCCTCCCCTTACAACTCTTCTTGCTTCAAAGAGAACGAGGGCGGATTTCGACAAATTCTGCGACGAGTTTATCCCGATTGTAAACGAGGTACTCGATCCCATCTCCTGCTCTCCCGACGGAACACCTAAACACAGGAACGTCGAGATTATCGAGCAGTTTAAGGAGCCCGTTTCAAACTACGATTATGCCTATGTCAAGAAGATTTTCAACAACGATATCGTTGACGTTGCCTGTGAGGCAGTCGGCAAGGATCACGTTTGGGTGTACGGACTTGACTGGCGTGTCGATCCGCTTATTCTTGCGGATGAAATTCACGAATATGTAGAAAATATCAAAAAGACCTCCGGTCACGATAAAATTTCAATTTCAGGTATCAGTATGGGCGGCATTATTATGTCCGCTTACCTTGCAAAATACGGATATGACGATTTAAGCAATATTACGATGCTTTCATCAGCTTACACGGGACTTGAAATGGTCGGCAAGCTCTTTATGGGTGACGTGTCAATCGACGCTCAGGGGCTTTACAATATACTCAGCGACGTTTTGGGAACAGATAAGGTAAGCGCCGTTCTCTCTTCAACAGGCATTGTCGAAAAAATCATTCCTATACTCGGTGACTTGTTCAAATACAATAAGGATCGAATTTACGAGGATTGCTTAATCCCTGCCTTCGGATACACCACGGGCTTTTGGGCGTTCGTCCCCGAGTCCTGCTACAATTCCGCAAGGACATATATGTTCATGAGAATGAGCGACGGTACGGTACAGCAGAAAAAGACTCTCAAAAACAGAATTGACGATTATCACTACAACGTTCAATCAAAAATCGCTTCAATTCTCAAGTCGGCACAGGCTGACGGCATCTGCGTTTCGGTGGTTTCGCACTACAATTTGCAAAACGCTCCCGTTACCTCAGCGGCAAGCCTTATGGGAGATCAGGTAATCGAAACTATACACACAAGCGGCTTTGCAACCGTTGCCGAATATGGAAAAACGCTTGACATTGCTAAGAAAGCACCGCACGTTTCGTTTGATAGGGTCATCGACGCACGCACGGCTTATCTGCCTGATAACACGTGGTTTATCAAAAATATGAAGCACGTTGAATACAGCAACAAGGGTGCTAACGACAACGGCGAATTTTTCAAGTGGATACTTACCGCCACTCCCGACACAAACATTTATTCCAATGCAAAGTATCCGCAGTTTATGAACTATGACAGGAATGCTCACATGCTTTCACCGCTTTCGGGTGCTGACGGCGACGTCAATGCAGACGGCAGAATTTCGCTCTTTGATGCAAAGCTTGTTCTCAGATCCGTTGCGGAAATGACAACACTTGATGAACAGCAGGCGTGGGCAGCCGATATGAACTGTGACGGCACTGTTTCGATAGCGGACGCCAGGAGCATCTTAGTATACATTGCGGCAAATTAAATCAAAACAGTTCACGCATAAATTTATCCCACTATGTTTTGCATAGTGGGATTTTTATATTTGTATTAAAACTAAACATTTTCAACAGAAGCACAACCCGTTTATTCAACGGCTTAGGGCGGCTTGCTGCCGACGTTAAATCACAACAAATCAACGGTTACAAGCAATTATATTTTTATATTATATCGTAGGGGCGAACTGTGTTCGCCCGTTTTTAATTTGCTATGAATTGACGGGCGACCGCAGGTCGCCCCTACGGATTGACATTAAATTTAATTTGACAGCAACCGTTGGTCGTTATATATCCGCAAATTCGTAGGGCGGCAGCAAGCCACCGCCTTACGCTGTTGAATGTAACTTTTAATTCGTTCGAATCGCTAATTACTTTTTTAGTGGATTTTTTTCATGCTTAGCGGTATAATTAGCCCATAAAATTTGCGGAGGGGTATAATGGAAATTAGGCACGCAACAAAACACGATATTTCCGCTATTTCCGAGGTCGAGGCTAAATGTTTTCCGCCGTCGGAAGCGGCAAGCGAAAAGGCTTTTACAGGACGAATTGAAAATTACGGAAATCATTTTTGGTTAATGTATGAAAACGATAAATTGATTGCTTTTGTTGACGGCTTCACAACTGACGAAAGCGATTTGACAGACGAGATGTTTGCAGACGCTACAATGCACAACGAAAACGGTGCGTGGCAGATGATTTTCGGCGTGAACACGTTGCCCGAATATCGAAATAACGGATATGCAAGTGAGCTGCTTCGCCGTGCCGTTGACGAGGCAAGAGAGCAAGGTCGCAAAGGTGTGGTTTTGACTTGTAAGGATAAGCTATTACCGTTTTATGCAAGGCTCGGCTTTGTTGACGAGGGCGTGACCGATAAATCAACTCACGGAAACGCCGTTTGGCATCAGATGAGGATAATTTTTTAGGTGTAACATTCATATATGATTTAATACAAATACAAAAAAAAACCTCTGAAACGCTCGGTTTCAGAGGTCTTTTGGTCGGAGTGAGGTGACTCGAACACCCGGCATCTTGCTCCCAAAGCAAGCGCGCTACCAACTGCGCTACACCCCGATAGATATTATATTTAGTTTATATATGCTTGTTAGCTTGCTTATATGAGTCCGCTGCTCTTCCCTCAGAAACATAGTCGCACTGCTCGCTTGGAGCGCTTCGCATTGCTCCTTGTTTCTTCACCTCATTATGCTCGCTTCATCGTCCACCGGACGCGCTCGCAACTTCGCCCAACTGCGCTACACCCCGATAGATATTGTATTTAATTTTTATATGCTTGTTAGTTTACATATATGAGTCCGCTGCGCTTCCCTCAGAAACATAGTCGTTTGATTGTTTTTGAAAACAGCACTACGTCGTGCTTCAGCACACCGATAGATTATACAATAACGCAATCGGAATGTCAATATCTTCGCTCGAGAACTTACCTACATCATTTGTCGAAGCTTAAAATAAACTTTTTCCCGATTTTGTATTGAAAAATAATTGAAAATATTCTAAAATTATAGTGTATATTCTATTTAACCTAATCGGAGGCGGAAAAATGAGACCTTACGGATTGATACTTGCAGGCGGCGGCGCAAAGGGCGCATATCAGATTGGTGCATGGAAAGCGCTTATCGAGCTTGGTATTCAAATTGAGGCAATCGCAGGCACATCTATCGGTGCGATTAACGGTGCTTTTATCGCTCAGGGAGACTTCGACAAGGCTCTTGAGGTTTGGGAAGAGGCAGAGGTTGTCAACGGAATTAAGATTGACAGCGAGCTTAAATCAACCGAAAATCTTTTTTCATTCAGCAACTTTCCGCAGCTGTTCCACGAGATTGTGAAGAACGGCGGTGTTGACGTTTCTCCGGCAAGGCAGATGATTGCCGATTCGATTGACGAGGACACCGTAAGGCGCAGTAATATACCGCTTGGAATTGTATCGTTTCAGCTCGGCGGTATGAAGCCCGTTGAGGTGTTTACCGATGAAATGCCCGAGGGCTCGCTTGTCGATTATCTTATGGCTTCGGCGAGATTTCCCGGTCTTAACAGACAGGGCCCCGACGACTCCAACTATCTTGACGGCGGTATTTACGACAATGCGCCTGTCGGAATGCTGCGTAAAAGGGGCTTAAACCGCCTTATTATCATTGATATTTCAAATATAAAGGGCATGGGTCACAAAGAGGACTTGTCCTGTGCGGATTTGATTTACATCAGACCGTTTGAGCCGAAGGACCTCGGCGCTTCGTTTGAATTTGACAAAGAAATGAATGAAAAGCGTATGCGTATGGGCTATTACGATACGCTCAAGGCATTTGGTAAAATTACGGGCCGTGACTATTATTTCTCTCACAAGGAATATAAAACAATGCTTTCGCTTTACGGTTTTGACGCTTGCGAACAGCTTGAGGGGCTTGCCCGTGAGCTTGAAATTCCGAGGCTTCGTATGTACACTCACAAGCAGTTTATGAGAGCGTTGACTTCTGCCGAGAAAAAGAGCAAAAAGGAAAAAGAGAGAGAAAAGGCGAAGGTAAAGGAGCAGGAAACCGAAAACGCTCAAGCGGAAGAAAACGAAAAAGAAAAAGAAAAGGAAAAGGAAATCGGCGAGGTAATCGCAAATTTTGTTCCGTCTATCATTCAGGAAAAGGCACGGAAGTTTAAGGATAAAATCAAGGAGTATGAAAAGAGCCATTCCTCGTACAAATCGGCTTATGAGGCTCTCGACAAATTCAACTCTTGACTTCGCACATAAGCGAGATTATTTCGCTGTTTGTGTAAATAAAAAAGTCGGCGTTATCGCTTGAAAAAGATACGGTTGAGTCAGAAAAAACAATTTTGCTTGCGTCAAACGAATTATTAGAGAAAAGCTCCGCTATCTCGTCGCTTGCTTTGTTGCAAAGCACGGCGCACATTGCCGAAAAGACCTTAAAGGAATATTCCTCGTCGGGGTGCTCGGGCTGAGTTAATGTGATTTCACAGCGGCGCACTATTCTTGCTTCGTCGGTCGTCAGGGTAAGCATAAAGCACGACGACGGGAAATAGTAATAATCGTTTCCCGAATTGTAATAGTCCGACGGCTCAATTATATTTTCGGCAAGCTGTGAATTAAGCCTGTCGGAGAACTCGAAAATGTCGGTTTTCGGCTGTTTTGTGCAAGCACAAAGGAAAATGAACAGGACTGTTATTGCGAGGACGGAAAAACGTTTCATTGTACACTCCTATAAATATTGTTAATAAAATGTTTACATAAGAAAAGGAAAAATGTAGTAAAATATATTCAGTATTTTTTTGCGTTATGTTCAAATTTATAAAAGAAAGTGGTTTTTGCTGTGATTAAGAAATTCAAAAACATGACAAGAGCAAGGCAGATAGGCACAATAATCGTAACAATAGTTATTTTGGTGCTTATCGGATATGTCCTTTACACGAACTTTAAGCCCGAGCCTCTTCCCGAATACAATGTGACGGAAATAAAACTCGGTGATATTCAGTCAACCTATGAAACTACGGGTACGGTTGTGTCCGATAATACGGAAGCGTACACCGCAATTACGGGCGTTAAGGTTACGGCTGTAAATGTCAAGGTCGGCGACAGCGTTAAAGCAGGCGACGTTCTTGCTCAGTTTGACGTTTCGACGCTCAATTCTCAGCTTAAAGAGTATAAAACCGCTTATGACAAGGCGCTCAAGGCATATAATGATTCCGTTTCGGCAACAAATACCGCAAAGCAGAATAAGGCGAACGCCGCAGCCCAGATGAACACCGTCAATTCTGAAATTGCTCGTCTTGAGCAGGAAATCAAGGCTGCCGAGGACACAAAAAATCAAACTCCGGACACTCCCGAATATTCACAGGAACAGCTTGATGCACTTATTCAGAAGCTCAAGGACAGCGGATTTTCAAAGGAAGAAATAGATAAAATTATCGAGTCGCTCAAGAATTCCTCGGGCGGAATTACAAAAGAGGATATTGAATCGGCTATCGCAAACGCAACCGCCACAAAGAAGCTCGAGCTTGCACAGAAGCAGTCTCAAAAGCAGATGCTTGAAGCACAGCTTTCACTTTACGAAGCACAGTCGGACGAAACGGCTTCTTCGATTTACAAGAACGTAATGGAGCAGAAAAAGGCGGACTACGAAAGCTACAAGGCTTTGGTTGACTCAATGAAAAACGGCTGGGTAGCAAGCTCGGACGGACTTGTTACAGAGGTAAATCTCGTTGCAGGTCAGGCATTCACTCCCAAAGCTTCAAAGTCCACGACAACAGACCTTTCTTCGATTATGAAATATGTTTCGGGCAATAACGATATGACCTCTGTGCTCTCCGACATAATCGGCAGCGTAACCGACAGCAATGCCTCTTCGGGTACGGGTATTACCCTTGAAAACACAAATGAATTTGTCGCAGAGTTTTCAGTCGGCAAATATGATATTTTGAGCATTAAGGTTGGACAGAGGGTTAAGGTTTCTTCTCTCGGCAGTGATTATGAGGGCGAGGTTATCTACGTCAGCGCAACCGCAAGCGAGTCCTCGTCACTCGACATAAGCTCAATAGCTTCAACCTTTACGGGCGGCTCTTCTTCGTCTTCAAACGGTGCGCTTGTAAGAGTTAAAATAAATAATCCCGACGAAAAAATCATTATCGGCTTCGACGTCGATATTAAAATCGATACCGAAAAGATAGAAAACGTTATGGTGCTTCCCATTGATGCGGTTGTTACCGAGGACTCGACAAACTTTGTTTATGTTGTTGACGAAAACAACAAAGTTTCAAAGCGTGAAATTACAGTCGGCAGATTTTCGGACGACAATTATGAGCTTCTCACGGGCGTTGAGCAGGGAGAAAGAGTTGTTGACAATCCCAAGACCTCAATGGCAGAGGGCGACAAAATCGCAATAAAGAAATAAGGTAGGTGCTGTCTGTTGAACATCAAAGAAAACATCAGAATAGCAATATTCAGCATCAAGACCAATCTTATGCGCTCGTTGCTGACAATGCTCGGCATTATAATCGGCGTTGCCTCGGTTATTGCGGTAATCACGGTCGGTAACGGCGGCAGGGACTATATTGTCGGTATGATCAAGGATATGGGCTCGAACGCTATAACAATCGGTGTTGACGCTACGACCGCTTCAAATTCCGACTATATCACGGACGGCGATATTGAAGCTATCAAAGCTCTTGACGCTGTTCAGTACGTTTCACCTATGGTAATGTCAATGGGCTCGCTCAATGCAGGCGACGAAACGGGAATCGGCTTACTCATAGGCGGTAACGAGGAAATGCGTTACGTTATGAGCGGTGAATGTGTTTACGGCAGATATTACACAAAGGCCGAAGCGGATTCGGGCAAGGCTGTATGCGTTATCGACATTTCAAGTGCCTTGCAGTTCTTCGGTAAGAAGAATTGCGTCGGTGAGTACATTAACTATACCGCAAACGGAATTACCGTCAGCATAAAGGTTATCGGTGTTACGGATATGGCAAGTGCATTTGGTTCGGACTCCGAAAAAATGCTTGAATCAATGAAATCTATGGGCAATTCCTCGCTTTCGGGCGGTATGATTATGGTACCGACTAAATTTGCTACGAACGTTATCGGTATGAGCGACCGCTATGACACGATTTATATTATAGCGAGCGACGAAAACGACCTTGATGCGGCAGGAAGTGCGGCGCTTAACAGAATAAGAGCAAGGCATAACAACCACGACAAGAACGTTTATTTGCTTACAAATATGGCGACATACATCAATCTTTTGGATACGGTAATCAACGTGTTCACAATGTTTATTGCCGCAGTCAGCGCAATTTCGCTTGTTGTCGGCGGTATCGGCGTAATGAACATAATGCTTGTTTCAATAACCGAGCGAACGAGGGAGATAGGTATTCGTAAGGCACTCGGTGCAAAGACCTCAACTATATTGTTCCAGTTCCTCACAGAGTCGATAATCCTTTGCGTAATCGGCGGTGCGATAGGTTTGCTGTTGGGCGTTTCGGGTGCGGCGCTTGTTTCGTCGATTATGAAAATTCCGCTTACGGTTAAAGCCTCAACCGTTGCGCTTGCAATTGGATTTTCAACGCTTATCGGTGTAGTATTCGGCGTTTATCCTGCAAGAAGGGCAGCAAAAATGCCGCCTATTGAAGCTTTGAGAAGAGATTGACAGACGGCGAAATTCATATTTTTTATTATTTAACGGGTGCTTTTACAAAGTACCCGTTTTTAATACCCTTTAGCCTCCTCAAATTTCCTCGTTCAGCGTAAGGCGGTGGCGAGCCCTGACGGGCAGATAAGAGTGAAAAGAATCAGGTGCTTCGCACAAATTGAATTATATATCCAACCGTGTAGGGCAGGGGCTTGCTCCTGCCGTTAAATCACAGCAAATCAACGGTTACAAAAAATATATTTTTATATTATATCGTAGGGGCGACCTGCGGTCGCCCGTCAATTCATAGCAAATTAAAAACGGGCGAA
>OIYP01000011.1_pt1 | contig 170221 bp, 138 predicted proteins | sample 1588261 | NCBI WGS metagenome assembly OIYP01 (sample SAMN03283293) | human gut metagenome | biome: human-associated habitat; material: feces | host: Homo sapiens | place: Peru | collected 2012 | reverse complement strand
TTGAGGTATTTTTTTCGTCAATCCCTTGACCTATTTAAATTATACAGGAAGCTTTCAGAAAGATCTGTAATCCACAAAACTTTGTCTATCACTTCATATTCATAATCAGTTATATCATCTCCATGGTATTTAACATATCTTGCTGTCTGCTGAAAAGGTAATGATAACATTTCCTGTTGCCCGCCTTTAATAGTGCCAGTAGCTTCAATAACAATTGGCATCAATACATACATTACTATAATAATAGCAAATATAGGAATAATAAGGTAAAGTCGAAAAATTTTTTTCAACTTTATAAAGGTGGCAACACCTATTGAAATTAATACAATATATACACCAACTTTTTTAGTGAGACAATTCAATATACATATAAATATAAAAGCAAGCATAAATCTTTTAGACAAAAGACATTCTGCCTTCGTACGCACAATTTCAATAAACATAACAGAAAATATTACATATGTCCATGAAAACAATGCATCTTTTGATATAGTCTGAACACTCATAGGGAAAATTGGAAGTAACGAATATATCAATATCATAACAATTCCAATACGTGCATCCAATTTCAGTTTATTATAAGTATACTCAATTGTGTATGCAAATGCAATAGCTGAAAAAATTGCCTGTATTAAAACATAACCAAACAAGGCAAGATTCCATTGTCCTGTAAAATTCTTGATCCCTGTAATTATAATTCCCATAAAAAAAGTGTCAAAAATCGGATGATGATCATATAATATCCCTTTTGCATAATTTTCTGTACCTGTATATTCCATATATTGTCCCAACTGTCCCCACGTATCATTAATCACTGTACCTGGAAACAGTAATATAAATGTAGGCAACCATAATAAAAAAATGATTGTTGCAATAATAAGAACACTATATTTTCTTTCAAAAGCAGCTAACCTTATTTTTTCAGACACACCAGTCATTCGTTTCAGCAATATCCGCACAACATTAAATATCAAAATGAATATTAAAAAGTAAATAATTACTTTTGCGCAATATTCTAATGTCACAAATGTACATTCTCCTGTATTAATATAACTTACAGATGAGGAAAATGATAAAGCTAAAATAAAACAAACTAAATATTCCAAAATCATACTATTCAATTACCTTTACAACTGTTATTTTCATGACAAAATATTTGCAATATACCGATTTAAGCTCATTAAAATTTTAAATGCCACATATTACCTTTTTCATAGCAATCAAAGTCTATGCAACCAGAATTTCTGTGATCCTGATCTATTATTTGTGTACTGCTGTATATTACCGCCATTAGTAACATTACCATAGTGAACATCTAATACCTTTCCGCTTGCCGCACTAACAAAAGTATACGAATGGTCCACATTTTGTATAATCTGCCATTTCTGCGCAGCTGTTCCGTTCCCATAATACTGCTGAACATTCGCACTGTCATTTAGACTTGCTCCTGAAACATCAAGATATAGTCTAGAATTCACATTTTGAATAGTATAATACCCATCACCTACTGCATGGAGTCTGAATCTCTGAGCTCCCGTGTAATTTTTCCAGTAAAGCTGAACATTACCATAAGCTTCCATGCTGGCATTGGCTATATCTAACGCATAGTTTCCATTTACCGCACTTGTAATGCAATAGTCACCATCAGAAACATATGTTGCTCCGACTGATTTAAACCTAAACTTCTGTGCACCACTTCCATTTGGGCCATAAAGCTGTACATTTGTTCCATTCCCAGTCCATCCATTATACAAGTCTACATAATAGCCTGAATTTCTTGCAATAATATAATAATATCCATTTTCCGCATCACGTATAATCCATTGCTGTGCAACTGTTCCATTTGAACTATACTGCTGTATATTTGTACCGTTTGATCTACCAGCATTTGATACATCAAGAGATTTAGATGATCCAAGATTACTTATATTATAATATCCGTTACCAAGATATGATACAACCCATTTCTGAGCTTCCGTACCATTTGACCTATAAAGCTGTACATTAGCACCGCTTGCATGGCTTCCATTACTTACATCCAGCACCTGACTATAATTAAGCGATGATTCTATCTCATATACTCCACTCTGTAGAGTCTGCCCTCCGTCACAAAGAGAAAGCTTAAATTTTTGGGAATCAGCCCATGTATTCTGATAAAGTTCTATATTAGCTCCATTTACCGCACTCTTAGCCGCAACATTCAAACACTTACCACTTATTGGCGACACTATCTCAAAATATCCGTCACCTGTAGGTTTAAGTATCCATCTCTGTGCATAAGAATCATTCGAATTGTACTGCTGTATATTTGCTCCATTAGCAGTACTTCCAGCACTTACATCAATAAGTTTACGCGAATTTATATTTTCAATTATATAATTACCCTTACCTGCATATGAAATTCTAAACTTTTGGGCATTAGTTTCATTTGATTTGTACAGCTGTATATTTGCACCATTTTCCCAGCTTGCATTTGCAACATCCAGAACCATGTTCTCATTTAATTTTGAAGAGATAGTATAAACACCATTGCACACAGAATACTCACCTGTAAATAGTGTTCCATCATCATACCATACATCTACATCAACATTTCCATCTATACCATCAACATGTCCCGTATTTGTATACTGCCAAAAACGATAATCTCCTGCATAGTCAGTCTGATGGGTATAGTTTGCAAGCCAAACCAGTTCCCTTGAACTTATATTATCTTTATAAAGGGAATTATTAAGCATACTCTTATTTGCATATACCATACCTATATATCCCTTCGACTGTACCCTGCTGCAAAATGCATTTACTACATCAGTAGCTGCTGCCTGTGTCAAATGAGCATCATACAATCTGCCCGATGGTCCAGAAGCATACTCGTAATCTATAACTACTGGTAAATCTATATTATATCCTGATATTTTGCTAGTTATATAATCAGCTTCCTCATATGCTTCATTTACATTAACAGCCTGTGAACGAATATATACTCCAATTTTTATTCCAGCATTTTTTGCTCCATTTATATTATCTATAGCTTTTCTGTCCATATCAAGTGATCCTGAAGCATAACCTCTGTACCCGACACGAATAAAAGCAAACTCAACTCCTGAAGCTTTTACCTGATTCCAGTTAATGTTTCCCTGCCATGAAGATACATCTATTCCTGTCCTCTTTGCTGAACCATTAAACTTACTATTATGTGTAACATAATTAGCATATAAACTGTATGTAGCTATTTCTGATTCACTATCATCCAAAAAGCCTTCATCTACATAACCATTAGCTCTTCCTGCCATCGGATCATCTGTACCAAAATTTGAATAAATATCATATGTATCATCTACGTCATCCTGAGCATAATCATGCCCATATTCATTGTCTGCATGCTCTTCCAATCCGTTACCATCACCTATATTAACCTGCTTGATACCATCAACACTGTTTTTCGGTTCAACCATTTTGTCTGTAACATTCTCTGTTTCTTCATCTGCCAACACTCTGTTCATTCCAATATTAGGTGCCAATGAAATAACAGATATAAGTGACATTACAACTGCTAAGTACTTTTTCTTAATCAACTAGATTACTCCTTTTCATAAATATTAGCTAAATTGAATAGCAAAAATTTCCACATGCTTTCCATGTAGAAATCTCTACCGTAAAATCATTATGTTTTATTTTGACTCATCTATCATGTATACCATACCATTTCTTATATAATACACTTTTCCATCTAATCCCTCAAAAGTTCCATTATACGCAAAGTCTACAGCACCATTATCTACATACCATAATCCTTTTTGATTTTCCGCAATTGTATTAGCTGTAAAGTCTACATGACCATTTTTCACATACCACCAATTATTATTATAGTATGCTAATGTATTGGCATTAAAATCTACACAACCATTTTTTACATACCACCAGTTGTTATTATAATAGCCTAATGTATTCGCATTAAAATCTACTCGACCATTTCTTACGTACCACCAGTTATTATTATAATAGCCTAACGTATTGGCACTAAAATCTACTCGTCCATTTCTTACATACCACCAGCTGTTATTATAATAGCCTAATGTATTCGCACTAAAATCTACTCGTCCATTTCTTACATACCACCAATTATTATTATAATAACCTAATGTATTCGCATTAAAATCTACGCAGCCGTTTCTTACGTACCACCAATTATTATTATAATAACCTAATGTATTAGCATTAAAATCTACTCGACCATTTCTTACATACCACCAATTATTATTATAATAACCTAACGTATTCGCATTAAAGTCCACTCGGCCATTTCTCACATACCACCAATTATTGTTATAATATGCTAATGTATTGGCATTGAAATCAATCACACCATTTTTCACATACCACCATTGACCATTATACTGTGCCAATGAAGTAAACCAATCAGCAAAAACTCCACTCTGATAATATCTCCATTGGTTATCTGTTGCATCATATGTCAAACCATCTGCAATGATTGAGTGACAACCACGCTGTTTACATAAATAATACGATGTCGGATCTGTCGGATCCCATGTATGCCATGATGGTAATTTATATGAGGAAGGCTTCGAAAACGGCTCGTATCCTCCCTTGGAGTATATAACCACCTTAGTCCCTATCTTACAATTATCATATATCCATTTTGCATCCCCTGCTGTAAGACGAATACATCCATGTGAACAGGTTGTACCCAATTTATTGTATGCACTCACACTTAATGTCTGTGGGTTATTTTTTGAATTATAAAATACTGAATGAAATAATACACCACCATGTATTCTTGTACACCATTGGCCATATGATGGTCCCATTAAAGTCTGCCATCTATATTTTGCCGGTGTATAAAATATGCCTTCCGGTGTATTGCTCCCACCGTCTGAGCAGATAAATCTCTTTACAGGAACATATACATTGTTATCCCTACCATATACAGTAATAAGTTCTTTACTCTTATTTACATATATTTCATATTCAGCGAAATTACCTGCTATTCCCAGCGCATCCTCTATTACATGCCCCTGATCATCGTAGTATAGTTTCAGAACTTTTCCATACATAGCAGAGTTCGGGTCACTTACGTAGTAATTTGAAGTTGTCGATGCAGATACTTCATTTTTTCCAACGAAAAATAATGTAAATGCCATCAACGCAATTGCAACAAATGCTTTTTGAATATTAAATGCATTCATCTTTTTAACCATAAAAACATCCTCCATAAGCAACGCTTAAATATTAAAACTCAACATGTCCATTTTTTATAACATATGTCCAATTTTTGTATTCAAAATTACCATTATAATTAAAATCTACCATTCCATTATTTACATACCACCAGCCCATGTTATTCTGCACTAATGTATTCTCCTGGAAATCAATTACTCCATTATGTACATACCACCATCTACCATAAAGGTATTCAAGTCTATCTGCACGTGCATCAAAGCTGCCATTTTTAATACAATACCACCAGCCTTTATGAAAATATGTCTTACCATTATAATTTTGATCACTAGTACATAATGCCATTCCGGAATAATTAAAATCTACATTTCCATTCTTTATATACCATTCTCCATGATCAGTTTTGGAAATTCCATTAAATGAAAAATCTACCATTCCATTTTTTACATACCACCAGCCCCTATTGTTTTGTACAAGTGTATTCTCTTGGAAATCAATCACTCCATTATGAACATACCACCATCTGCCATACATGTATTCAAGTCTATTTACACTTGAATCTAATTTACCATTCTTAATGCAATACCACCATTTGTTCTTATTACACAATGCCATTCCCGAATAACTATAATCAACTTTTCCATTGTTTATATACCAACTGCCTGTATCGTCCTGCACTACTCCTTTGAACGTCTTGTCGCATTTTCCATTTTCAAAATAATACAATTCGTTTTTATATTTTACTAATTTATTAATATCTTTATTTAACTGACCATTTTCCCAGTAGGTTAATATGTTTTTTTCTTCAACTATGCCGGTATATGTTCTATCCTGACAGCCATTAGTAAAGTGATATGTTCCATTAACTTCCTGAGTATTTCCTGTTGTAAGATTATATTGCGGGCATGAAAGTTCCTTAACTCCTGTAATATTTGAAGCTTTTCCGTTTTCAACATATCTTGTAATATTATCTTTGTCCGTAACCAGACCCGTAAAATCAGATTTTACGTTTCCATTAATTACAAACCAATTATTTTCCCCATTCTCAGCAAAACCATTATATGTACTGCTTACATTTTCATTTGTTACCAGTTTCCACTCTTCTCCATCAAAAATAACATCCAAATTATTTTTATCTACTTTACCATTAACAAACGAATACCAACCATCAAATGTCACTGTCTGACCATCTGACATACTCTGTGTTAAATTACTAACCCTGTATAGACCATTATAATTAAAATCTACCACTCCATTATGTACATACCAATCACCGGAACCATATCTGGCAATTCCGTCGAACGAAAAATCAACAGCTCCATTTCTCACATACCACCAATTATTATTATAATATCCTAATGTGTTGGCATTAAAGTCTACCTGTCCATTTCTTACATACCACCAATTATTATTATAGTATGCTAATGTGTTGGCATTAAAATCTACCTGGCCATTTCTCACATACCACCAGTTATTATTATAATATGCTAACGTGTTGGCATTAAAATCTACCTGTCCATCTTTTACATACCACCAAATTTTATTGTAATATGCTAGTGTAGTGGCATTAAAATCCGCACGTCCATTTCTTACATACCACCAATTTCCTTTAAAATAAGCTAATGTATTTGCATTAAAATCAATTTTACCGTTTTTCACATACCACCAATTTCCTGAATATAATGCCAAACCGGTGTAACTATAATCAATAGCTCCATTTTTATAAAAATACCAATTGCCATCAGATGCCTGCTTCAAATTATTAAGACCTAAATAATCCATAATGCCGTTTGCATCTGCTACACCAAGAGTCCTTAGTTTTTCTTCCGATGACAAAAATTGCTCACAATCACTTGCATTACTTATAAAGCAATGTTCAATCAGTACTGCCGGAATATTGTTATATTTATTTCCTTTTATTACTGCCAAATAATCAGCTAATGAGCCATCTGGATATCTTGTATTATCTTTCGAATTTCTTATAAGTGTTCCTCTTCCTTGCTGAGGAATCCCCAAAGCCTCCAATCTCTTTATAATATCCTTGGCAAGAACTTCTCCATTCCTTCCAATTTCACTTTTATAATTCATATTCGGATAGTATACCGATACACCTCTTGCCAAAGGTCCTGCGGAATTCAAATGGAAACTAATATATAGATCAGCATTAACATTCTTTGAAAATTCTACTCGTTTAGAATTACACTCCGTGCTCTTTACCGAGCTTCCTCCAAAAGGACATGCGTATGAATCTCTTACCATATATACCTTAACGCCATCATGCTTTTCCAATTCCTGCTTACAATAGGAGGCAATCTTATATGTAAGGACTTCCTCTCTGTATCCATTACTTCTGTTTTGAGCTCCTGCGTGGGAAGCATCGTGACCAGCATCCAATACCACAACATATTTTGGAATTGATGATGCCTTCACCTGCTCCTGCGAATCTCCCAAATTAGGGAAAATACCGCAAATCATTGCCATTATTAATATTGCGGCAAATATTTTTTTACCTGCCTTTTTTAACATTTATTAAGCCACCTTCCTTAGTACTATAGATTTATAGTATTACTATTAACAGTCCTTTGCAAGTATTAAATGAAGCTTTTTATTATTTTGGTCGAAATTTAACGCTTTTCTTTCCATAATACTCTGCAATTGCCTCATTAACCCAATTATTTTCATCCTCATATATAGTAATTTCCGGAAAGTCACTAACCGGTTTAGGTATACTATCTATAATGACATCATCTTGTTTTGACATGCCAACCTTATCATAAACATCATTTACTTTTTTCGAATAGGTTTTATAACTTCCATTTATTATTCCATAAACGCCACGTACAAATGTATTATCATTTAACCTTCCAATTTTGCCAATATACAAAAGGCTCAACACTCCCAATACAATACTTATATATTCCAAATAATATTTTTTCTTTAATACTCTGCTAAGAATCAATCCCGTTTCCAGTCCTATAACGCCAACTGAAACTATAATCGAAAAAATTAATACAAATTCACAGCGATTAGGAAAGTACGTTCCATAGCTATATGCCAAACAAACAGGAAATGCTGTTATAAAAGGAGAAGCCATACTTAATATTATCATTGTTACAGCTTTCCATACATTATATATATTTCTTTTAAGTCCTACACTTGCTCCTAAACAAACCATCATCAGTACAATTATAATTACTGGTGTATTTAAAAATAACCATTTAACTGAATCTTTCACGATATCAACGGTATATAAAATACATCTTCCAATATGAAGACCACTATTATCAATTTCATCATGACGGACATAATTACCTGGGGCAATGACATTTATTAAGGCTCCCGCTACAGCAAATATAAAGAGACCTAATTTGCCTTTTATCTCCATTTTATTAAATAATGCCAATAGTAAAATCATTAATAGCCAGAAGCAAATCAATCCGGCAACTTCAAGACTTCCACCAACTGCACATAAAACACATATTATTTCTATTATGTATTTTATTTTAGAGTACTCACTAACGCTTCCTGCAATTGCAATCATACCTATTGACAGTGGGATAGTATAAGAAACAGCTCCAGAAAACCAGTAAAACACTTCTGTCCATGCCTGAAATACAAATATAATTGTAATTACGGCCGCATAAACCGGAATACAATATCTATTATCTTGTGATATTTTATAAACAAAACTATATACACATGCAAACAGAGCTCCACAAAATAATATAAAATTCAGAACCATAACAATTTTAAGTTCAACTATTCCAAAACCATTCAGTGGAGATAAAAATGCCTGTAAGAACATTGAGAAATATGTTCCCTGCCACGTCATATACATATGTTTAGAATACTTAACTGCAGCGATAAATAAACCTACAATATTCTCATCAAATACCCCCACCGCAACAGAATGTGAAAAGTCATCTGCCTGTAAAAATGAATTCCACGAAATAGTCGAAAACACAATAATGATTCCTATGCTTACACATCCTGATAATATAATAATTATTTTTTTTAGGTTTTTATTCATTTTCTATACTCTCTTCTATTTTATCTTATTTACTTCATTTCTATTTGTTTCAGCAACTATATAATGTGGTCTGTGTTTTGCCTCAATATATATTTTAGCAATATACTGTCCCATTATCCCAAGACAAAATAATTGTATTCCACCAATAAAAATAATGACACATATTATAGAAGCCCATCCTGCCACTGCATCTCCAAATATTAAACGTCTCATAACTATAAACAAAAGCATGAAAAAGGCGCACGCCGTCATTCCAATACCAAACCATGAAGCTATGCTTAACGGCGCTTGTGAAAAATTAATTATTCCATCAATCGCATACTTAAAAAGCTTCCAAAAGTTCCATTTTGTCTCGCCCGCAATGCGTTCAACATTTTCATATGAATACCAGTAGGTATTAAAACCTACCCATCCAAAAATACCTTTCGAAAAACGATTGCTCTCCCCCATGGATACAATGGCATCTACCATGCTTCTTTTCATTAGTCTATAATCTCTCGCACCATCAACTACATCAATATCAGATATCTTGTTAATAATCTTATAAAATTGACGAGCAAACCAACTCCTTATAGGTGGTTCTCCTGTCCTAGATACCCTCCTAGTTGCAATACTGTCGTAATCACTACATTCCAATTTATTTATCATATCAGGTAAAATAGACGGCGGATCCTGCAAGTCCGCATCCATAACAGCAACATAAGTTCCTCTTGCATTGCAAAATCCCGCATACATAGCTGCTTCTTTTCCAAAATTGCGTGAAAAAGACAAATACGTAACATGTTCATTTTCTATCGCAATTTTTTTAATCACATTTAATGTATCATCTTTTGAACCATCATTTACAAATATTAATTCATAATCATATTTTACTGACTCCAATATCTTAATAACTTCCCGATAAAATAGCAGTAAACCATCTTCCTCATTATAACATGGTACGATAATTGAAATTATATCCATTATTGCAAGCTCCCTATCATAATCTCTTATATCACTATTTATTGCATATATTGATTCAATATATTTTTACTATAAAATTTAGAGTTCAATTTTAATTGATAATCAAGCGCTGAACACCCAAGTTTTTCCGCCAATGTTTCCGTATTTGAAAACAAATCTGTTCCTAAACCTAGTCTGTCCCCCTCAATCCTGCATCCCAATGCTGATAATGTAGTCGGAAACATATCCATAGTTGTATATATCCTTGCATCTCCAATATATTTCTTGTCTGAATTGATGACATTTACATATGTACGTCTATCATATCCATCCGGTATATCCTTAAAATAACTGCTATCCATACATAAATGATCTCCCGATAATATAATTACCGTATCCTTATAGAAATCCTGTTGCTGTATCCATTCCACAAAAGCAGCTACCTGACGACTGTTACAAGCAAGCACATTAGAATATTGCTGACTATACTGGTCCTCACATAAATCACACACATAACCATCTGTAAAATGAGTATCAGTAGTCAACATTGTCAAATCAAATGGTTCTCCCTTTGCTGCCAATTCTGTAAGCTTCTCCTTCGCAAAATCAAATAGTTTCTCATCCTCATAGCCCCACCATTCAAAATAATCCGATGGTATCTTATGAGTCTTTATTGCCCAATTGTAATCACACACCTTAAAATCACCATGCTCTTCAAAATACTTACCACGATTTGCAAATGACTTGTCTGAGCCAATTAGAAAACAATTATTATACCCATTCTGTTCGAGAATCTGTCCTATAGAAAATGCTCCCGGGAGAAATTCTTCATCACCCGAACCATATGCGTTTACGTCTGCGTTGAGTGGTACCCCTGATGTCTGGGCAACAAGTCCTGCTGCAGTCCACGTAGTATTTCCAAGTGGATACGCTCCATTCAAATGTGTATCTGTACCATTGAAACATTCATTATTTAATGCTAAATCTGTAAGTTCTGGAATATAGTCAGTATTTTTCCCACCGCCGTTTTCGGTATCCGAATCGGATATTTCCATAGATTCCAAAAAAATATAAATGAGATTCTTTTTACGCTCTGGAAATTTAATTTGTGCTTTTGAAGGATCCACATAATAGACATCATATAAATTTGTTTTTATCTGTGAATCAACAGCATAATTGTATAGACCATAATTTTTATTGAACTTTGCAAATACTGTTCCTATCGTACAAAAACTTACTGCAACTATAATCAAGCTACTTGCCAAAAATCTGTATCCCCATTTTTTCTTTCTTATAAATATAGAAAGTAAAACTATAGCCAAGATTGCAAATATCATTGAACCGCCAATTTCAATAAATAATTCTCTAAAATCCGACCAGTTGGTTCCTCCTAAATCAGTAGTCATATGAAATAATAATTGCGATATAGAAACATCCTCAAACTGTTCGGAAAGATATTTATATCCCCATGCTAATCCTACTGCAAGCATGAGTAAAATCGCCATTCCTACTTGATGAATTATAAACCATGGAAAATTCATCTTTTGATCCAATCTCTTAGACTTTTCAACTATTCTTATTATATTCCAGATCAATGCCAAAATAATAGCCACAGCCCCCGGCATAGCCAGCTGCAACATATTTATAATGTTTATGTTTGCGTTTATTGTATCAAACACTGATTTTCCTGCTATTATCTCGGTAGGTTTTTGTAAATACTCCGTATTTCTAAAAATCATTGATTCAGGATAATTCTGATATATAATACTATCAACCAAAGAGTCATTTTCTAAATCATACACTACCACATTCAATCCCTGTCTTTGAGTACAATAGCTCTTACCATCAATTTTAATATCTGCCCAATTCCCCAGATATTGTCCTCCACTACACAAATCTATATTATGTCCGTCTATTTTTTCCTTAAAATAAAGCGCTGACTCATTACTTGATTTTGTTTTAATAAGCTTGCCCCCATCAATTACAGCATAAAAACTCGAAGCTGCTCCCATATCCCTAGGTGTCTTTTCAATTCCAACATCATTAAAGCTTTGCTGAATTGAATCTGTAATTCCTAAAGAATAATCAGTGCATACTGCCATCAATATCAAATACTGTTTATCACAGTATTTTTCAAGTAATTTCTCAACAGAATAATCCGGAAGTTCATCATTTATCAACTCATATTTTACATTCCCATTATTCAAAATAATACTATTTGACAGTTCTTTTACAGATATCCCATTCCATTTAATAGTCATTTTAATATTTGTAGTGTCTGTATATATATTCATCTCATCAAATGCTTCACTAACCACATATGGAACTTTCACCGTCATATTATTCTTATCTGCCTTATGTCTTTCTAAATCCGAATCTGATGAATACTCTACTTCCGTCAGAGCATGCTTATCCTTATCTTCTCCATACAAGCTATATTCCACCGAATAATTTGCCGGTAGTAACATTACTACTATACATAATATTATCAATGCAGCAAATATATTGTTTATTATCCTCATAGTTTTCTCTCTTGTCTTATCCACTTTGTATATACCTCTCATTCTTCCCCTATATTTGTATACTAATATAGAGCATTTTGCCTCCAAAATGCTCTATAATTATACTTGATTGTATGAAAAATGTAAATTATTTTCTTAATATTTTCTTAACATTTTACTATGGTATAAGTTTGTTCACATATGGTATCTTCTGTAATAATTTAACAATAATTACAGATAATCCGTATGTCAAAAATATACCACCTATTCTCCAAGCAGTAGAAAACTCATTAATACTAAAAATATAGCATAACACATATATAGGGTATTTATGTATCAAATATACTCCAAAACTCGCCCCCGATAATTGCATAATTGTAGAATTAATTTTTTCATAATTCTCCCATTTAAAATATTTGAATGCCGTAAAAATAGCCACCGCATATATCACTGCAGGAAAATTAGTATATCCTCTATACATTGCATTAATTGAATTATCTCTAAACGACAAATAAGCCGTACTTCCAAACTGAAAAAGCAACGCTATTACACCAAATAAATATATTACTCTCCGCACTTTTAATTCCATCTGTGTGTTTGCAAGATAATATCCCAGCAATACGAAAATAATATACCCCCCACCCAATGGATTATTTAAACTTTGATTCCAATCAATTCCAATTATCGAAAACAGCACTGGTAATAAAGATCTGCTCAAGAACGTATAAAGAATCAAATATGTAAAAACTCCTTTTTTACCAATTCTTTTTTGTGATGGAATTATTCCCAAAACCGGGATACACAAATATACTGCAAATAAATCTATAAAAAAGTAATATATATTAAACGCTCTTACATTAAATATAACATTTATAAGTTTAATTGGACTTGATACATCAGACCATTTCAAACATTTTAATGCCAGAACACACCATACAATAGCAACCACACTCCAAAATAGAAACGGGATCATAGTCCTACTGAAACGTTTTTTTATAAATTCATATGTATTATATCTTTTACGATAATCCATAAGTGTTGCCCCTGTTAACATAAAAAACACAGGAACCGCAAAATAACATAAACAGTCTATAAACAGACTACTCAACCAGCTAACACTATGTTGAAATGTATATAATGAAGTACCATTCACATGCATTGCAACAACAGCAATGCATGACACTACATTTAATGCATCAAAATAACCAACTCTTTTTTTTGACATTATATTTTTGTCCTCTCTCTTTTATAACCTACAATGAATCAGCCAGCAATTTTTCTCTTTATCAGCTGCTTAACCATACTAAAATTGGTTTTCATAAGATTCCAATTGCAAATCAAATTTACCACTAAAAAAATTCCTAAAATAATTATTCCATAGACAATTCCAGCACCTATTAATAGCATATAGCTTCCAGCCCAATGAATTTTATCATAAAATAAAATCATGCACAAAACAGCTGTTAATATGTTAACTATCATTATCCTATAACTGGAAATCACCGAAGTCTGTAAGATTCTATGATTTGCATATATAATCATATCATTAGTACGATAAACCATAGCAACAATAGTTCCTATCAAAACACCATAAATTCCAAATTTATATACTGCTAAAAATGATACTATAAGATTTATTGCTGATTCTGCAATTGAACGTGACTGTGTCTTTTTAAAATGTCCAGCTATATTAATCAAATTATTAGATGCAAAACGAGCAATGCTAAGTAACTGGATAGTCAAAAATAAAACAGGCAAAAGCTTATCTATATAATTATAATCTGTCATATTCTTAGTGTACAAATTCATGAATGGAAGTGTTAATACTCCAATCACTGTAAATACATAATACCCAAAGATCGTAATATCCAGTTCAAATACTCTATATATGTGAACAAAATGTTCCTTTCCCTTATGATAATTCTGTCCCAGATAAAAAACCAGACCATTGTTTACTGTATTAAACAGATTGAGTACTGTAGAATATATATAATTATAGACGGTATATACACTTACAACCTTTAATCCCGAAAAAACAGATAATACCAATACATCTGTGTTTGAAAAAACCAACGTTGAAATTTGATGAATTAATACAGAATTTTTTTGTGAAATTGCCGCTTCATTCGGTTCAACACTAAGATCTATCCAGCCATAATTTTTATGAATATATATTTCAAACAAAGCCATTTGCAATACATTAAATGCAAAAAATACAACCTGAACTGCAAGGACCTGAAATCCGGCAATAATAAGTATTATTTTTCCAACATTTATCAACACATTAACAATTGTTGTAATATTAGTAACAATGTAGGATTTTCCTTCAGCCTGAAGTAATATTTTATATTTTCCCTGATACATAAAGTTGACAACATTTCCCAGTCCTCCAAAGAAAATTAATGCCATAACCAAAAATGTATTAAGACTATTTTTTACTACAAAAGGATATATTACAGAAAAAACAACCAACGCCGCAAAATAAAGCTTACTTGTTCTTTTATAATATTTATTAGTTGCTGATAAAATACAATTTATATCTTTTTTTCCACCTTCAGCTATCGGTTGATACAATGCCTGTAACGATGCGGTACCTACACCGGCTTCAAACAATCCAAGATATACCAATATCTGAGAAATTGAAGATAAAAGCCCGTTCACCTCTGAACCATAATATTCAATAATAACCTTAGGAACTATAATTGCAAATACAACAGTTAAAGCTTGTCCTAAAATACCAAATACTATATTGTATATTCCTTTTTTTGCATTCATACCGGTTGCCTTTCTAGTTTCAAATAAATATTCTTTTTACAAATTCTTTCATAAACCGATTTCGGTATATATGTTTTACAATAAACCACTGTTTAAGCTTGAGCTTTTTACTTGTCAAAGATTCTTTTGAAATATCTGTATATAATTGACTTTTCTCAAATTCCTTGATAAACGGATGTTTTAAATCATAATCTGCTCCTGCAAGATTCATAAACATGCCATTCATAAAGTACACAACATCTTTATACTTTTCGAATTTCTTTTCCGAATAATACGTTAACAAATAATTATAAATCTGTGTATAATCATGAATGTATGACAATCTCGTCAATTTTAAAGCACTACCAACAGTTTCAACGTTATACTTATACAATGGTTGTGTTACATATTCGTAATTACTTGCATAATTGGCATATTCTAGATTAAATAACAAATCCTCACCCATTTTTATATTTTCTTTATATGAAATGTTATTTGTTTTCACTACAGATGTTTTATAAATATTATTCCAAATCATGTTGTTTTTCAACATTAAAAATGCATGAAGCAGGAAATTTTCATTTTCCTGCTCCTGCGGTAAATCACGTTTACAATAACTCAATTCACCATTATCCATATAATAATCAAATAAATATATATCTTTATCCCATTTCTTTTTCATAAAATCTGAAATAGTCTCTACGCATATCATATCATCACTATCTACAAACATCAAATATTCGCCTGATGCATGATTAATTCCATAATTACGCGCCGAACTCACTCCACCATTTTCCTTATGGTATAAATTTATCCTTTTGTCTATTTTTTCATAGCCACGACACAAATCCAGACTATTATCTATAGATCCATCGTCAACAATTATAATTTCTATTTCATCACTCTTAATCTGAAGTAAAGCTTTTAAACATGATTCTATATAATTTTCTCTGTTATACACAGGTACAATTATGGACAATTTCATTATATTCATCCCTCTTTATATCTGATTACTTTTGCAGGACAACCTCCAACAATTGCATTAGCAGGAACATCCTTGGTTACTATACTGCCAGCAGCAATAATTGCATTATTACCGATAGTTACACCTTTTAATATTACAGAATTTGCACCAATCCACACATTATCACCTATCTTGATTGGTGCAGAAACAAATCCACCATTAACAGTATCATGATCATGATCAACCATTACTACATTGTTCGCAATAATACAATTTACTCCAATCTCAATTTGTTTCAAGCACGTCACACTTACATTCTGATTCATAAAACAATGCTGTCCTATTATCATGCAACCGCTTTGTACACTTAGATAACAAAATCTTTTGCTTTCAAAATCATTTGCTATCTCAATTTTTCCACATTTAGTCACGACAATTTTTGTTTTAGAACCAATATTAATTTGTTTTCCAATGTTCAATCTATTTCCATACAGGATTTTATACGGAATCAACTTAATTGCTGAAATTGTATATTTAATTTTCTTTACTAATCCCATTTACTTCACCTGATTCTTTATTTTTATAAATAAAATACATTAAAAATCCCCATAACGTCCAAAATACAACCGTAGTTTCATTATTAACATATAATATTTCCGATACAAACATACTTGAAGCAACAATTGTGATACATCCACTAAACAGTGCAATGCACTTCAAGATATCTTCGTCTTTAATAAACTTATAATTTTTTAGAATATAAATCAATGATGATATCATAATAAGTAAAAACATTATTGTTCCTACGATTCCCTGGGAAGATAACAGGTCCATAAACATATTATGAAACGCGTCAAAAACGGCAAATCCATTGGTTAGCATGTAGCAATTTGGAAGTTTTTCTTCTGCATACGTAACATTATTTCCAAAACTTATTCCAAACATTGGACTTGTTTTAAAAAGTTCAAATGCATTATTCCAAAGATCAAATCTTCTATTGCTTACATCTCCCTCCAATTCTTCTTGTCTTCCAATTTCTATTTTATTTTTATTATCTTCCTTGTCGTTATCAGACTCATGTGCATGATTCCAGCTCTCCACAGCTGCTACATAACCATTATATCCAGCTTTAATCCCTTGTTGTGCCCCCATTGCAATAGCAACAGCAATAATTGCAACTACTATAGCTGTCGTAAGCTTTTTTCTCTTATTAAGTGTATACATGAAGAAGAACACCAGTATACTTACAATAACACAAATCATTCCAGTTCTTGAAGCAGAAAAGCTAATACTCATTAACTGAATAAGCATTGATATAACCATACTAACTTTTATACACTTTTTTTGACTACTAAAGAAAAAATACAAGCTTATAATCAATGCTATTGTTGTTAATATAGCACCATAATTAGGATCTGTATGAATCCCATACAACCTTCCCCAATAAGCTACACCGACAATAAATGTTTTTGATTCACTTATAATACGGTTAAAACCATAGTTTGCAAAAAGCATTCCTATACCTATTATATTCATAATAAATGTTATAATCAGGATTTCCAATATAACAAACCTAAATTCTTTTGTTACAAGCTTTTTATCTCTTTTCAAATCAAATAAATATAATAACACAAACTGAAATGTCATCCATATTATTATTTTCATATTGTTTGTCACACCATATTTAAAATTAATAATACATGTAATTACAAACAGTGCCAAAAAAAATATATACATTTTTATAAATGGATATTGTATATATTTTTTTATTTGTAAAACTCTCCAAAAAACCGCTACAACGCCAAAAATCAAAACTAATACTGAAGTGACTTTTAATAAAGGTGTATCAAATAATAAACTATTTCCTGCACAAATTATATGAAAAATATATAAGTATTTAAACCATGTTATTATATTTTCCATTACAGTATCACATCTCTTCATTTATCAATTTCTCCTTCGCATCTTTATGCATAAAAACATTTTAAAAATTAAAGATTTCTTTTATCGCATTGTTTTGTTGAACAACATCAAAACAATATTTACATTCTGATAAATCAAGCGAATCTCTGTCATAATAAATATTACTCAATATTGCCTCTGCCCACTTATCAGCTGATTCAGATATTGATAAAAACTTGCACCTTTCACTCAATGCAGTTTCCCTCGAAATCCTATCACTAATTATAACCTTTAGTCCGGACACCTGTGCTTCAATTGCTACAATAGGAAGTCCCTCAAACCTGGAAGGCAGAATAAAAATATCCATAGCCTGCATTAATTCATTTACATCTTTTCTTGATCCCATTAATCGTACAGCATTCTCTAGCTTTCTTTCTTTAACTCTTTTATTTATTTCATCAAAATCACTACCTGTACCTATCATAAGTACCATAGTTTTGGGATTCTTTCTATGCAGTGCCTCTGCTATATCAACTACGAATTCCGAATTTTTCTGATAGGAAAATGCTCCAACCTGTCCAATTATAATACGATTTTCAAGATCTAACTCAACACGTTTTTTGTGTCTAATTTCTTCGCTGAATTTAAATTGTTCAACCCTAACCGCATTATTCATAATATGGAACTTCTGACTCGAAAGTACATTCTTGGGAAACATCCATTCTCCTGCAACATATGAACATGTATAGAAGTCGGTTGCACATCTTCCCACTATCAAATGCTTCATTATTGTGTGACAAAATGTTTTAATATATCTTACCGTCTTTGAATGTGAATTCACCCCTGAGCTATGACTGTGTACAACAATCTTCTTAACATCACATCTATGTGCAGCAAGCAAACCAAGACTATTAAATGCTTCTGATATATTGAAATATGCTATATCATACTTCCCTTTTCGAATAATATTTTTTGTAACACAATAGTGTCTATAAGGGTGCTTCAAAGTCGGTATTTCCAAAAGTCCAACTCCTAATTTATCTAGTCTATTTTTCAACTCGTTATCTATATGATTAGTTAAACAATCTATTTTAACATTATCATTTTTTATCTGATCAATGATATTGAGTATATAATTATCTATTCCACTATTCTTCCCATCTATAAGATATCCAATTAAAATTTTTTTCATTGTTCTTTCCTATATCTATTTTCCTGCCATCTTCCAACATAACCTATACACCGGATACCCCATACTAAGAGCCATAACTGCAAGCTTGTCTCTCCTCGGAGCTTTCGGATTTCCCAATACACAACCTTTATTCTTTCTAATATATGATATCAGCTCTTTTTTTTCATTCTTATATCCACTTACATTTTGGAATTGGTTAAGTGTACTAAACCTGGCATAAAGTTGTCTTCTTTGCACTGCAATCTTAAGCTGAGGATATTCCTTTAATACATCCCTTGCCATGATATCGGTCATTTCAAGAAGCTCTAACTTCTTCATGTTAAATTTCTGATAAACAATTGACGAGCTTCTTAGCATATAAAAATACTGGCTTTTATATCCACATGCAATTTTACCACACTCCATAAAAAACTTATATGTTGTAGCTATATCCTCAAACAATTTTCCTACTGGATAAGGAAATTTTCTTACCATTTCAGTCTCATACAGTTTGGCCCATGCTGATGTATTAATCACATCATCATAAAGCATCCTTTCAAGGCATATCTCAGTGGTCAGCACCTCATCTTTGCCATTTCCATATATAATATTATTACCCTTTTCAAATACCACCGTATGTGTACAAAGTGACATTCTCGTATGGTATTTCTCTATTAAAGAATACAGATACTCTACATATGTATCTGTAACATAGTCATCTGAATCAATAAATGTAATATATTCACCATTTGCTATCTCTGCCCCCTTATTTCTGGCATCAGACAAGCCACCATTTTGTTTATGAACTACTACAATTCGATTGTCTTTTTCTGCATATTTATCACAGATATCGCCACATTCATCAGGAGAACCGTCATCTACAAGAATTATCTCCAAATTATCATAAGTCTGCCTGCAAACAGACTCTATACATCTTGGCAAAAACTGTGCAACATTATATATTGGTAAAATAACACTTATTAAAGGTTTCATCCGTGCATACCTATCTTTCTCTTAAGAAATTTAGTTCCCTTTACTAACCAGTTCTGCTTTTCCATAAATTCAACCGGTATATTAATATACGTCAGCTTATTTGTTTTAATCCATATATCGAGAAGTCTTTCACTTACAAACCCGAAAACCCTGGCATCATAAGCACTATAATCGGATATATCAAGTCTTTTTTCCAATTCAAACAAAACATCAAACATCCACTCACAATAGCTGTCAAAAAGTTCTGATTTCATGATAAACATATTAAACCTATGACCAATGGTACTTTTCATTGTCTCATCATATGCCTTTACATAATCAGGATACTTTTCACCCAAAATTTGTCTTGTAACATCCAAATCCTGTGCATGATGAGCGTGTACATACTGACTATAATTTGTCTCAATAAAATAATTTCTCGGATTTGGCAAAATAATATCTGTCTTATTAAGTAATTCTTCCAATTGTTGGCGATTAAGAACTTTCTCTTCCTTGGTTCCTTTAGAACCCTTAACCATAAAATGGCGTCTATAATGAGATAATCCTTTATAATCTGCTTTCAAATTCTTCCATGCCCAATATAATCCCGTCAATTCACAGTAATTAGTGTTTTTATCTGAGATATTATCTCCTGTATCATCACCCTGATACCCTAAATCTGTTTTTCCTTTTTTCCCAACATGGACCGGTAAGTATATATCATCTGATGGCATCCAATATTTCTTATGCGTAGCCACAATTATTTTTATATCCATTCTTACTGTGCTCCTTCTTTCTTTATTACCGAAATAACTGTCTTAAATAAAATTTTTATATCAAGCCAAAGGCTATTATGTTCTACATAATACATCTCCATTTTTTGACGTTCACCACTTTCGTATGTGGCATTATTTCTGGCATAAGCCTGCCAATATCCCGTCAATCCGGGCTTTACACTAAGAAGCTTTTCCACATCATCCCCATATATCTGCGTTTCCTTTTCCACTATAGGTCTCGGTCCAACTATGGAAATATCACCTTTTAAAATATTAAACAACTGCGGTAATTCGTCCAGGCTAAGTTTTCTGAGCACATTACCAATCTTTGTTATTCTAGGATCATTATCTATTTTAAATTCTGTTCTATATTGCTCTAGCTGCTCAGGTGTAAGAAGTTTTTCAAGATTTTTAACATTCATCTTCATACTTCTAAACTTATAAACCTTAATTTTCTTTCCATGATACCCCACACGGATATGTCCATAGAAAATATTACCACCATCTTCTCTTTTCACTAAAAATGATAAAAGCAAAAAAATTGGTGAAAGCAGAACAATTCCCACCAATGAACCCGCTATATCTATCAGTCTTTTTATAAAATGATATATATGTTTCTTTTTCTGTCTGTAATCAATATCTGAAATATGAGCATACTCCAACGGTCTTTCCTGTTCAATTATTTCAAGAATTGCTTCTCTTTCCTGAGCAAGTGCCCCTTCATTTACCATTTCAAAACTTTTTGACCAGCATTTAACAATATACCATATAAATAAGCAAATTACTATTGTTGCAATTATCCAATAATTCATAATTACCTCGCTTTATTTAGTGAAAAATAGTTTTAAAGATTTGACAATAATTCTTAAATCCATAAAAAGTGACCAATTATCCACATAATTTTCATCAGATTGTTCCTTTGTAAAATGTTTCCTCTGAACCTGCCATAATCCTATCATTCCCGGTTTCATGCTCATTACATTTCTATTTTTATGCGAACACTCCAAAAACTCCGGCAAAGTTGGGGCATTAACACCTACAACAGACATATTATCCCAAAGTATGTTCCACGCATTAGGCAAATTTTCCATACCCAATGCTTTAATAAATCTGCCCATAATCGTATATTGTGGTATACCATTCCCATCACCGGCTTCAAGGTCTTTTTTCCTCAAGGTTCTGAATCTCAGCATATAGAATCTTCGACCATTTTTGCCCACTCGAAGTGTCTGTACAATAACATTCCCCGGATCTCCTTCTATAAGTAAACCTATTGCCATAATAAAATACATTGGAATAAAAATCATCATTCCCACAATAGCACAAACTATGTCAAATATTCTCTTAACCGCAACATACCTGATTCTATAATGTCTTGATGAAAATGTTGCCACTGCAAAATTTCCAAGAAATTCCAATTCTCTATTACCATGAGCGTAACTATACTCTTTTAATCTGACACGCACATTTTTTCCCATAGAACGTATCTGGCTAATCAATCCCTTATAATCAAGAGGCACGTCATCATCGACATGAAAAAACACCGTATCAATTTCAGATGTAGAAACAACCTGTATCAGATTATCACAGTTTGCTACTACCTCAAGACCTTCTAATTCATCACCAACAACGTCTTTGTCTACAATAGCTAAATTTGAAATTCTAAAATACCAGTTACGAGTTTGTTTAATCTTATTCATAACATCGGAAACTTGATCATAAGTTGTAACAAGCATAATTTTTTCGTTAGATCCCGAACGATGATACGATTTCAAAATGAATCGTTTCAAAATCTGTCTTGTTATAATAACACATACTATACTTCCGCCAAAATATATAGCCATCTGAACTCGTGAATAATACCAGCTTGTCTGTGTAATGAAAAAATATCCAACAGTAAGAGCAATTATATATATCTCCATTTTCACCACATCAAACACTTCCTGAATCCAGTTACGATATATCATTGATTCACGCGAAGGAATGAAAAAATAGACTATTATATAAAATATCAAAGATGTTGTAAACACTCCTAAATAATAATCTTGTGGATTATTTAGTCCTGTTCTAAAATTACCGAACTTTATATAATTTGCTACCAGATAAACTGCAAACATTGTTAATAGATCTGTAATAATTGCAATATATCTCACTAACGTTTGTTTAGAATCATGCATCCTTTTTCTCCTTCTTTATACTCAAATCGGCAAACACACATAAAATAAACGGATTATACGCTACATCCAACAAATGGTGTTCCATAAATGAATGTAATGAAATAAATGCAATGGCAAAAACCATAGTCATACGTCCAGCGTAAGCAGCTCTTCGTGACACAATAATTAATATTGCCATTACAACCACAAATATTATAATACCATATTCTAATAGTATTCGTATATAGGAATCATCAAGAAAAAAATAATCCGGTCTTTCAACTACACTTTTCCCCCATCCTTTTTCCTCAATATATTTTCCAAACAGATTAAACCCATTTATTTCGAATCCCTTTTTTGAATTTTCAAGTCTGTCACTCAGTTTTTCATTAATCCATAACCATTTTGCATTATTATTATCATATGCAACTGTCATAAATATATATATTGACGCAAACACAATTGGTAGAGCACTAAGCAATTTTATAAATATATTATCTTTTATTTTTTCTTTTTTTATTTTCCATATTATATATCCTAATATAAACACAGAAAAAACAACCATGCAGATAAGGCTAGTTGATGCAATTGTCCATTTATATACAAAAAAAGCAATTATCATTATCAGAAAAGGTTCTACAATATAAACTTTCCTATTATATAAACATATTGCGACCAATACTATATAAAATATATGTGCAGCAAAATCTGTTGGATACACAGAGCCTAACGCAAACCTCATCTGTTCGTTTTTCCAGTATTGCAAATTCTCAATAATACCTGATTGACTACATACAAATGCAATTAACATAATAAGACCGTCTATAAGCAAATATACTTTAAAAATCTTATCAATAGATACATCCTTCGCTCCAACTATTAAGAATGCTAACATAAACAAAAATGAATACATATCATTTTTAAAAGCACATATTAAAAATGACACTCCAATAATGAAAGCAAAAATCGTCTCTATTTTTGTGTAAGTGAACTTCTTTATTCCCTTTACTATGACATATATCATAATAAGAAAATACGTAAACAATCCAAACCGTGATGGCCAAAAATCGGGTAACATTGTTGTTCCCCACATTGTAAATATTAATATTATTGCAAATATAACTAAATACGATACTTCCCACCAATCAGGTTGTATTTTTCTTGAATCCTTAAAGATAAAATTAAACATTATATAAATATACTCCAGCGTTCACAAAATATTCTGTAAAATTATAAACGCATTATCTGCTTTTTTCAAGATATTACAATTTTATTAAGATAAAATTAATAGTTAATTTGTTTTACATTTTATTACTATTTTTTACTATTTTACCATATCATTATTTTATTTGCTATTGATTATTGCATATTGACATCAGCCACTATTGTCAGATTCCATACATTTAACAGTATTTCTTTTGCTAAAATAAATATATTGGTAAAAGACATGTAAATTTCATATTATGTTACACTTCCCATAAGTATTAAAATAAAACAAGCTATGAATAGTATAAACCATCCATAGCTTATTGCAAGTTTTATTTATTCTAGAACTTAAATGTATTCTCCAGTGTCTCCCACTTCTGATCCTTATCACTCAAGTTGATTGGTGTGCCATCCTCAAGTGTGTATCCGCTTCCGTCAGCGCTTCCAGGATACTCTCCGACAAGCTGTGGCCACTCGATGCCGATTGCAGGATCATTCCATGCAAGGCCGCTCTCATCTCCAAGGTGCCAAAAATCTGTTACCTTGTAGCAGAACTCTGCTACATCTGAGAGTACTAAAAATCCGTGTGCAAAGCCCTCAGGGATAAGGAACTGCTTCTTGTTCTCCTCTGTGAGCTCTACTCCGAACCACTTGCCGTATGTCTTTGAATCGCTTCTTAAGTCTACAGCCACATCAAATACTGAGCCCTTTACTGCACGCACAAGCTTTGCCTGTGGGTATTCCTTCTGGAAATGGAGTCCGCGGAGCACTCCCTTTGTGGAGCATGACTGATTATCCTGTACGAATACTCTGTCAATGCCTGCTTCCTGCATATCCTTTGAATTGTATGTCTCCATAAAGTATCCACGGTTGTCTCCGTGCACTGTAGGCTCGATGATGCAAAGTCCTTCGATTCCGCCTACGTTTTTCTGTACTTTAATCTGTCCCATGATTCTATGTCCTTTCTAAAAGTCTATCTCCTGCAGATATCTGTGCAGCGCATCCTGCCATGTAGGGAGAGGCTTAAATCCATTCTCCACGAGCTTGCTCTTGTCCAGTCTGCTGTTAAACGGACGTGCTGCCTTTGACACACCATACTCAGCTGTTGTAACAGGTGTTACTGTAAGTCTGTCCTCAGAATACTCTGTATGTCCAAGCTCCACTGCCTGCTTAAAGATTTCCTTTGTAAAATCATACCAGCTTATATATCCGCCCTCGTTTGTAGCGTGATAGTGACCGTATTTATCAGTCTCTATCATATCTACGAGAAGTCTTGAAAGGTCGAGTGTATATGTCGGTGTACCAATCTGGTCACTTACTACTGTGAGCTTGTCATGTGTCTTGCCAACATTTAGCATTGTCTTAATGAAGTTCTTGCCGTTTACACCAAATACCCATGCTATACGCACTATAAAGTACTTCTCAAGTGTATTTGCCACTGCAAGCTCTCCGTCAAGCTTTGTCTGTCCATATACATTGAGTGGTGCATAGTCCTTGCAGTCAGGCTGCCATGGTGTGGTGCCCTGTCCGTCAAATACATAGTCTGTGCTGATATATACCATCTTGGCATCTATCTTCTTGCAGGCATCAGCGATATTCTGTGTGCCGTCTGCGTTGATTGCATGCACCTTTGCTTTTTTATCATCATCCTCGGCCAAATCTACTGCTGTCCATGCTGCACAGTGTACTACCACATCAGGGTTAAGCTCTGTGATTGTTTTTTCCACCGCATCACGGTCTGTGATGTCTAGCGAAACATACGGCATAGTTGTAACTGCTGTGCCATCGTCTGCTCCGCTATACTGTGGTGCTATATCTGTTCCGATTCCTTCGTAACCGCGCGCTGCAAGGTCGTTCATTACGTCGTGTCCGAGCTGACCTGCAACTCCTGTAACAAATACTTTCATTTTGGGTCTCCTTTATGCTTAATTATTATCGTGACTAACATCACCGTATATGCGCAATCCCGCATGCTTTAGGCATGCTTTCCCGCTGCTTGCGCAGCTAAGATTGCTTATATACGTTGATGTTATGCTATCGCATACGAAATATTAACAGAATGGTCACTGCCTGCAAGCAGTCGTGTCCATTCTGTCAATATTTCTATTCACGATAATAACTATCTATTCGCATACATCTTCTCGTAATAGTTCTGATACTCTCCACTGATGATTGTCTCCCACCACTCACGGTTATCAAGGTACCATTTGATTGTCTTCTTGATTCCGTCCTCGAACTTGGTCTCCGGGAGCCATCCGAGCTCATTGTGGATCTTTGTTGGGTCGATTGCGTAACGCATATCATGACCCTTACGGTCTCCTACGAATGTGATAAGGCTCTCCGGCTTGTTGAGCTCCTTACAGATAATCTTTACGATTTCAAGGTTTGTCTTCTCATTGTGGCCACCTACATTGTAAACCTCTCCTACACGTCCGTTGTGGATGATAAGGTCGATTGCCTTGCAGTGATCCTCTACATAGAGCCAGTCACGCACGTTCTCGCCTGTTCCGTATACCGGGAGTGGCTTATCATTAAGCGCATTTGCAATCATAAGCGGGATAAGCTTCTCCGGGAAATGGTATGGTCCGTAGTTGTTTGAGCAACGGCTGATTGTTACAGGAAGTCCATATGTGCGGTGGTAAGCAAGTACAAGTAAGTCTGCTGCTGCCTTTGATGATGAATATGGGCTTGATGTATGGATTGGTGTATCCTCATGGAAGAAAAGGTCAGGGCGGTCAAGTGGCAGATCTCCGTATACCTCATCTGTTGATACCTGATGATATCTTTTAATACCGTACTTGCGGCATGCGTCCATAAGCACTGATGTTCCGATGATATTTGTATCAAGAAATACCTGTGGATTCTCGATTGAACGGTCAACGTGTGACTCTGCTGCGAAGTTTACAACCATATCAGGATGCTCTTCCTCAAATAATTTGTATACAGCGTCACGGTCTGTGATGCTCTCCTTTACGAAACGGAAGTTTGGATTGTCCATTACAGGCTCAAGTGTTGAGAGATTTCCTGCATATGTGAGACAGTCTAAGCATACGATACGATAATCCGGATATTTGTTAAGCATGTGAAATACGAAGTTACTTCCGATAAATCCTGCTCCACCTGTTACGATAATTGTCATTTTGATTTCCTCCTTAATATAACTGCTCGCGGTATTTTCCATCAAGTACGTCCTTTAAGTACTGTCCGTACTGGTTCTTCTTAACGAGCTCATATGTCTTTAATACTTCATCCTTTGTAATCCAGCCGTTTAGGTAAGCGATTTCCTCAAGACATGCTATCTTACGGTGCTGATGTGTCTCGACTGTCTTGACAAAGTTTGTGGCATCTACAAGGCTCTCATGTGTTCCTGTATCAAGCCATGTGAAGCCCTGTCCTAAAAGCTCTACATTGAGGGCTTTTTTCTCGAGATAGATTCTGTTAAGGTCTGTTATCTCAAGCTCGCCTCTAGCTGATGGCTTAAGGTTCTTTGCATACTCTACTACGTTGTTGTCGTAGAAGTAAAGACCTGTGACGCAGTAATTGCTCTTTGGATGCTCCGGCTTTTCCTCGATTGAAATAGCCTTTCCCTCTTTATCGAACTCTACGATACCGAATCTCTCAGGGTCATCTACATAGTAGCCGAATACTGTTGCGCCATTACCACTCTCTGCGTTTTCAACTGCGGCCCTGAGTCTCTTGTTGAGTCCGTGTCCTGCGAATATGTTGTCTCCGAGAACCATGGCTACTGTATCATCACCGATGAATTTCTCACCGATAACAAATGCCTGTGCAAGTCCGTCCGGGCTTGGCTGTACCTCGTATGTGAGGTTGACACCAAACTGATGTCCGTCTCCTAAGAGCTCCTTGAATCTTGGTGTATCCTGTGGTGTTGAAATGATCAGGATATCTCTGATGCCGGCATTCATAAGCACTGACATAGGATAGTAGATCATTGGCTTGTCATAAATTGGAAGTAACTGCTTTGATGTTACCATTGTGAGTGGGTAAAGACGTGTGCCTGAACCTCCCGCTAATATAATACCTTTCATGTTGTTCTCCTTCAAACTGAAACTACGTGCTGCATTTGATGCTTTCGGTCTGTAGAATACACTGACCTGATTCATCATTTACCTGCATTATAAAAGGTGCCCCAAGGGCACCTTCAAGTATTATTTTAAATTTTATGTATTTTGCCAAAACAATTATTTCCTTGCAATAAAAACACCGGCATCTTTAGTTATTTTTAAGCCTTTATCAGTCTTTTCCTTTACAAATGCAGCAAACTCCTTATATCTGTCCACAATGAGACGATTCTGATTTCCATGGCAGGAAAGCACATACTCCACAACCGGTTCATAATCTGTCACATAAAGCGAATCATCATACTGTACCCAGCTAACATCAGAAAAATACTCTTGCAGCTGCTTTTTCCCATTTTCTTTTCCAAAATGATCATATAGCTTGTCAGCAGAAAGCTCAATCCTGTCATCAAACTCTTTCACCAACGAGCTTATCTCCTTCATGTGATCAGAACCATATGTACTGCATATAAAGATGCCTCCCGGCCTGAGCACGCGATATACCTCACTGCACACCATATCCAGATTATCGCAGTAAAACAGCACATGATTGGCTATAATACGGTCAAAGCTGTCATCCAGCTTATATATGTGATGAGCATCCATTACCTCATATCTGAACTGACTGCCATTATCCGATATATTTCTGGCGGCATCTCTTATCATGCCATATGATATATCCGTCAGCAATATATCCATATTTTCCGGTATACGCTCAGCATTCCGTGACCATAGAGATGCATCTCCGCATCCCAGTTCCAGCACACTATAGCCCGATTCAAATACGCATTGATTGAAAATCCACTCAAACCAGCTTACAGGGTTTAGAGAATAATCCCTGTGAAGATTAATACGCGCAGAAATATTTGACGCATCCTTGTACTGTTTCTTAAGCTTCTGCTCCATCTCATTCATATTGACCAGGTCAAGCATATGGCTCCAATCAGCGTCCGCTCCACGCTCTATGATATCAGAAGCATCCTTAAGAGCTGACTTCATCAGCTCCAGCTGCTCCATCCGCTCCTCAATAAGCCCCAGCTGCATATGAAAAGAGTCAAGTATTGTCTTGCTGTCTACCTCACGCAGAGTCATTTCCTTTATATCATCAAGTGAAAATCCAAGATACTTAAAAAACTGAATCTGTTGCAGCTTTGCAAAATCATTATCATTATAGAACCTGGCTCCCTTATCAGTGACATAGGACGGTTTGAAAATATTATGCTCATCATAATATCGCAGTGTCTTCTTTGTAATATGAGCCTTGTGGGCAAATTCTCCTGAGGAGTAGTAGCCGAGTAATTTCATCATTGCCTTTCCTCTCGTTCTCTTACTTTTAAACTACCTATATCTAAGTATATCATAATTTTCTGGTACAGGATTTATTAATATTTACTTATTTTCATTGTTTCTGCTTGTTTTTCTTGAAAATGTACTTATAATTATATTATCAATATGCAATAAGGAGAATACAATGAAATACGATTATTTAATAGTAGGTTCCGGTCTCTACGGAGCCATCTTCGCCCATGAGGCAAAGGCCAAGGGCAAATCAGTGCTTGTTGTTGACAAGCGTCCTAACATAGCAGGAAATGTTTACACAGAAAAGCAGGAGGGCATCAATGTACACATGTACGGAGCCCACATCTTCCACACCAATGACAAGAGAGTTTGGAACTACATCACGCAGTTTGCTGAGTTCAACCGCTTCACAAACAGCCCTGTAGCCAACTACAAGGGTGAGCTGTACTCAATGCCTTTCAATATGTACACCTTCAACAAGATGTGGGGCGTTGTGACACCGGAGGAGGCTGCTGCAAAGATTGAGGAGCAGAAAAAAGAAATCACCGGTGAACCAAAAAATCTCGAGGAGCAGGCTATCTCACTCGTCGGTCGTGATATCTATGAGAAGCTCGTTAAGGGCTACACTGAAAAGCAGTGGGGACGTGACTGCAAGGAGCTTCCGGCTTTCATCATAAAACGTCTTCCTGTTAGACTCACCTTTGACAACAATTACTTCAACGCTCTTTATCAGGGTATTCCAATCGGCGGATACACAAAGATGGTTGAAAATCTGCTCGACGGCATCGAGGTCAGACTGAATACCGACTATCTTGAGCACAAGGCTGAGCTTGATGCTTTAGCTGACAAGGTGGTATACACAGGTCCAATCGACGCATACTTTGGTTTTAAGCTCGGCACCTTAGAGTACCGCTCAGTGCGCTTTGAGAATGAGACCCTCGATATTCCTAACTTCCAGGGCAATGCCGCTGTCAACTATACTGACCGCGAGACTCCATGGACACGTATCATCGAGCACAAGTGGTTCGAGTTCGGCAAGGACGAGGATGGCAATGATCTGCCAAAGACTATCATCAGCCGTGAGTACTCTTCTGAGTGGAAGGCAGGCGATGAGCCTTACTACCCTGTAAACGACGAGAAAAACGGACAGCTCTATGCCAAGTACAAGGAGCTTGCCGACAAGGAGGCTAATGTCATATTCGGCGGACGTCTCGGCGAGTACAAGTACTATGATATGGATACTACCATTGCCTCTGTACTTGATATGTGCGAGAAGGAGCTTAGCTAATAGTCAAGCTTCACCCAAAAATGCTTTGTTTATGTCATATCAAAACCGCCCATAGCATATTTTGCCATGGGCGGTTTTATTTACAATTTTTTTCCGGCCAGATTTATCTCCGCCGCAGGAATATGCTCCCTAAGGCACTCATATCCATACTCCTTCGAATATGCATATATAGCTGGAAGCTGTCTAGAAAGAAATAGCGCCGGTGCTTCTGTCACCGAGTATGCGCCACAGTGCCCGAACTCAAGAACATCGCCAAGCTCAAGCTTCTTAAGCTTTACTTCTCTGACCAGCACATCTGCCACTGTACAGAGACTTCCGCAAAGTGTATAGTCTGTGTCCGGCAATTGTGTTAATTCAACACCGGTTTTTTCATCATTTTCTGATACTTCACCACCATATACCCTAATCGGTGGCACCTGCATAGCCATCCTCTGCCCGAAGTAATTCAGATGGTGGATTCCTCCATCCAGAATCGCATAATTGGCATCGCCTGTCGATTTAAGGTCCTTTACCTGTGTGTAGTATTTACCGCATGAGGCTGCGAGGAAACGTCCCATCTCAATTCCAAGCGGATATTCCTCGGCAAATTCTCTAAGCACCTCTGCTGCCTCATCAAGTGCTTGTTTTTCCCTTTCCTGCCAGTCTTCCTCAAAATACTCCACACAAAGTCCTGGGCCATACTCTACAAGCTGTGGCTCAAAGCCGTATTTTTCTTTTAATCCGGTCAGTGCAGACTTTATTTTTTCCAAGTCCTTATTTATTTTGCGAAGACTCTTCTGTGTGCCGGAATAGTAGTGGATGCCCATTACCGCAATACCCTTAAACTCATCCGGATGCGAAATGATATATTCAATATCCTCAAGCGACATGCCAAACTGGTTGCCACTTGTCAGGCGAAGTATGACCTGTGCTTTCTTTTCGGTAAACTCAGCTTCATGCGCACCTTCAGGCATACCTTCAAACATCACTTGCGATATCAGCGTCGCATGTCTTATGCTCTCACAGGTCAGTATGCCGGCGCCATATGAGACTGCTCGCTCTATATCACATTTTTCCTTCATCACACCTGAATATATGATGCTCTCCGGCTTCACGCCAAGTGCTATACATATCTCAAGCTCACCCGGGCTACACACCTCCACATGGTCTAAGCCCTCCGGCAGCCTGTGAAGCAGAAATGGGTTTGCCTTTATCGAAAAACAAAGTGGTATCCTACGTCCTCCTTTACAATCAAGAGCAGCCCTTATCATGGCTGCTCTCTTTGCAAACTCGTCCGTATCAAATACATAGTACGGTGTCTGTCTCATATGCTTTATTCCTCCACAAGCTCTTTCACAAGCTTCTCGATTGCATCAACTGAGTTGAAATTCTCAGGAACCAGATCCTTTGGTCTGATTGTGATGTCAAACTCATCAGTCAGCTCCGATACGAGTGAAACTATATCAAATGACTCAAGAATTTTGTCATCGATGAGCTTTGTCTCCTTCTCAAAATCCACATCCGGTCTTAATTCCTCTAAAATCTCTAAAATTGTGTCTCTCATTTTACATTTCCTCCAGTTTTTTCATATCATATTTTCCGTTTGGAAGCTTAGGAAGCTGCTCCAGCTTCTTGATTTTCCTTGGCACCATAAAGCCCGGGAGCTCGTCCCTCAGTGCCAGCGCAAGGCTTCTCCTGTCACAGTCACCTGTGTAGAAAAGTACCAGCACCTCTTTTGCTTTATTATATATAACGCAGCTTTCTGCGACTCCCTCGACCACATTGGCGGCATGCTCCACCTCATCAAGCTCCACACGGTGTCCCATGTGCTTTATCTGGCGGTCCATACGTCCACAGAAATGAAGTATGCCGTCCTCATCAAGCCTTCCGTAATCCCCTGTGCGGTACATCCGCTCAGGATAAGCCTTGTTGAGTGGATTTAGTGTAAATGCCGCATCGGTTCTCTCCTTGTCATTATAATAACCCAGCGCCAGGATTGGTCCACATACGCATATCTCGCCCTGTTCTCCGACAGCCGGCTCATTTCCATGCTCATCTATCAGGAAAACCCTGTAATTGTCATAGGCTTTTCCTATAGGAAGCACCTCGTCATCTTCCACTGTATGATCCACGCTATAATACGTGCACGAAGCAGTTGCCTCTGTCGGCCCATACTGGTTCACAAAATGTGCTTCCGTCAGATTTTCCTGCCATTTCCTGAGCACCCTGCACGGCATCACTGAGCCTGAGAAGCAGATTTTTCTGAGACTCTTAAGCCCTACTTCCTCAAATGCTCCAAGCGATGTGAGGATGGTAAATGCCGAAACACTCCAGCCTACACTGCTGATATTCTTCTCATTCATGTAATCAAACAGGACATTCGGCTCCATAAAATACTCTTTCGGAATAATAGCTGTGCTGCAGCCGGTCTTTAGCGGCAGATAAATGTCCCTGATTGCCGCAATATAGTCAAGCGGCGACTGATTGCCCAGCACATCACTTTCCTCTATATGCATCACATCACAGTATGCGTTGATGTATGTCATCAGTGACAGATGTGATGTCATGACTCCCTTTGGATTGCCGGTGGAGCCTGACGTGTATATAATGTACAGCGGGTCTGTCATGGACATCTGTCGGCGGACTGCTGCGAGCGTATCGTTCTCACTATCTGTCACAGCGTCTCCTGTTGATTCACTGATTTTACAATTACCATCAGCTCCCACTATCCACTCAAAGCGCGATATATCCTCCGCAACAAATATCTGCGGTCTATCGAAGCCTTCTGACTTTGCCAGCTCATCCACTATGCTCTCCACATGCCCAAGGCTTTCTCTGTCTGCTACAATAGCCCTTGGACACAGATTTTCAAGTATTTTTTCAATTCGCTTGTCAGGAAGCGATGCGTCAATCGGTGCATATGGTCTGCCTGCATATACCACTCCCAGAAAGTATGCCGGTGTCACCATCTTCCTTCCGGCAAATACTGCAACCGGAGTTCTGTCTACTCCAAGCTTCTCTATCAGATATGCTCCTGTATTTCTTGCTATATCATACACCTGCGCAAATGTAATGCTGCTTTCAGTATCCGAAAATGCAGGCTTGTCAGGGTATTTTGCCACCGTGGCCTCAAGCCACTCCAGTACGTTTTTCATCTTATTCCTCTTTCATGCAATAATAAACGTTGCCGGGAAAAATTATAGCACATAACATCCGAAAAAAATGTCATGTGCTATCGAATTAAGAAAATTTAAGAAATTCTTAATGTATATTTGTTTCTCCAATCAGGTAAATCGGTCTGTCCTTTGCCTCAAGATAAAGCTTTGACAGATACAGTCCTAAAATACCTATACTAAGCAACTGTATACCGCCTATGAAAAGTATGATAACAACGGTCGAAGCCCAGCCTGCTACCGGATCACCAAATACAAGTCTCCTTATTATGATAAAAAGCATAGCTGCTATCGCCACAACAAAGCTGAACACTCCGGCTATTGAAGCCATGTATAGCGGTGCGTTGGAAAACGCCACTATTCCGTCAAGGCTATACAAAAAGAGCTGCCAGAATGACCATTTTGTCTCACCTGCCACTCTGTTTACATTCTCAAACTCAAGCCACTTCACCTTAAAGCCAACCCATCCAAACAGTCCCTTTGAAAACCTGTTGTATTCCTTGAGAGACAGCAGTGCATCCACGTATTTCCGGTTCATAAGCCTGTAGTCGCGTGCACCATCAACCATATTGGCCTTTGAAATCCTACTCATAAGCCTGTAAAACTTTCTCGCAAAAAAAGACCTGATCGGTGGCTCCCCCTTCCTTGTCACCCACCTCGTGCCGACTGCATCATAGCCCTCTTTCGTAAGGACCTGATACATCTTTGGAAGCATTTCCGGGGGATCCTGAAGGTCTGCATCCATTATTGCCACATATTCACCCACCGCATGCTGCAGGCCGGCATACATGGCTGCCTCCTTGCCAAAATTGCGTGAAAAGGATATGTATTTCACCCCGGAATCATTTGTTGCAAGCTCCTTTGCAACATCGAGCGTTCCATCCATGGAGCCGTCATCCACTATAATCAGTTCATAGGACAATTCCGCTGTCTTACTCGCTTGACTCATCTGATTAAACACCTGAGTTATTTTATTATAAAAAAGAGGCAGAGCCTCTTTCTCGTTAAAGCACGGTACCACAATGCTTATCTTATTTTTTTCCATATCAGCCACCCTGCATATAATATCAAATAAATAAAAAATCCAACTGCTGTTCCAGCCGTATTGGTCACAAAATCATCCAGCTGACAATATCCTCTGCCGGTGATTAGCTGCGTGTACTCAATTGCTGCGCTTATAAGAGCACCAACAGGTATTGTAAACCATTTCATCCAATTTTTAAAAACCAGTGGAAATAAAAGCCCAAATGGTATAAACAATACTATGTTTTCTATAAAATAAGCGTGCATCTGCAGTGTCATGCCCCAAGTGCTCCACAGCACCATATCGGCTATGCCGGTTCTGCTTCCCGGCTCCCTTGAATAATACACTATCATTATAAGCGTATACATATAAGCTGTAAATGTACCACAGAACAGCATGTGCCAGATTTTGCCAACTATCTTTTTTCTTCTCTCATCTGCCTGTGATACTTCTCTCATTGTAAAAAGATATCGCAACAGACACACAAAAATATACATCGCAATGCAGATTAGAGCCAGATACACCGCTGACGGAAGATATTTAAACTTTTCCTGTATGTCTCTTATTATATAATCCTTTAAACTCAATGTCCTTTTTTATGCTCCTTGTAGGCACGAATGAACTCAAGCTGTCGTTCATCGTCCTTTTTCTGTTCGTCATCAGACATATGACTCACTTTAATAATTATACACAATATTATGCCAATTACAATAATACCGGCACATAATAAAAAAATAATTAAGATTTCAGGCATAAACTATTTCCTCCGACAGAATTAAATTACTATTCTCTCTACAGATTAAATTATATCCACTTTATGTATCTTAATTCACTCATTTATGAACCCCGATAACAGCAAAAGCTGCATGATATTCTCACACAGCTTTTGTATATTACTTATATTATCTTTGGCATTAGACCTTTATTTTAGCTTTGCAACTACCATATCCACATATTTCTGACAGATTTCCTCGCTCTCTGCCTCAACCATGACACGGATAACAGGCTCTGTACCCGACTCGCGCACAAGTATACGTCCTGTATCTCCAAGCTCTGCAGTAACCTGATTGACAGCCGCCTGAACCTCCGGATTGGCAAGTGCCTCGGCCTTGTCAGCCACGCGCACATTCTGAAGCACCTGTGGGTAGATGCTAAGTCCCTCACAGAGCTGGCTCATCTTCTGTTTTCTCGCCATCATGACCTCCATCATCTTAAGGCTGGTCAAGATACCGTCACCTGTTGATGCATACTTAGAGAAGATGATATGTCCTGACTGCTCTCCGCCGATGCGGCAGCCGTTCTGCTGCATGTACTCATATACATATTTGTCACCTACTGCAGTCTTTGCATAGCCGATTCCAAGCTCATCAAATGCCTTGTAGAGTCCGAAGTTTGACATAACAGTTGTGACAACAGTATTGTTATCAAGCTTTCCTCTCTCTTTCATGTACTTTCCATAGATATAGAGGATGTGGTCTCCTGTGATTACATTTCCAAGCTCGTCTACACAGAGACATCTGTCTGCGTCTCCATCGTATGCAAAGCCCACATCAAGCCCATTGTCCACTACATATTTCTGTAAGCCCTCGATATGTGTTGAGCCTGCATTGTTGTTGATGTTGAGACCGTTTGGCTCATTGTTGATGACATAGCACTTTGCTCCAAGCGCCTCAAATATAGACTTTGCCATGTTCCATGAGCTTCCGTTGGCGCAGTCAAGACCTACCTTCATGCCCTTGAATGAGTAGACACCAAGCGAAATGAGGTAACCCATATAACGGTTACGGCCTGCGACATAGTCAACTGTGCATCCGATTGCGTCCTTATGTGCATAAGGCAGTTCCTTCCACTCCTGACCAAACAGGCGAAGCTTTCCGTCTATGTAGTCCTCAACAAGGAGAATGGTCTCCTCATCCATCTTCTCTCCATTGCCGTTGATAAGCTTGATTCCATTATCATAGTATGGATTGTGGCTTGCTGAAATCATGATACCACAGTCAAAATCATCGGTTCTGGCTACATATGCCACTGATGGAGTTGTGGTAACGTGTAATAAATATGCATCTGCTCCCGATGCTGTAAGTCCTGATACAAGTGAATACTCAAACATGTAGCTTGAACGTCTTGTATCCTTTCCTATTACTATCTTTGCCGGCTCGTCGAGCTGCTTCTGCTTCTTGAGCTCTCCATAATACCAGCCTAAAAATCTACCGATCTGATATGCATGCTCTGCTGTTAAATTGACATTAGCCTCTCCACGGAAGCCGTCTGTTCCAAAGTATTTTCCCATTGTCGTCCCCTTGTGAAATTTATTTTTGTTTTATTATACACTTAATAAATATCTTTGTGTAGCAAAATAACATTATTTGTTAAATAATTATAATACTAAAAGAAGATTTTCCCTAAATATGATAAAAATAACATATGTATATAAATCAAAGCTACATAGATATCTTATGGCACTCCATATAGTATCTCTTCTCATTCGCTTCACCGATTGAGAATGTCTTTCTGGGAAGCACTCCTCCCGCATTAATTGCAGGGAACAATGTGCTCTTGTCTATCGACTGAAGGAAAATGCCGCAGCCCTTAGTCTCCTGTACCAGTCTGTGAAGCGCCTCATCACCATGGATATAGTCAATCGACACATTGTCATGTGTCTCAAGATACTTATCTAAAATGCCCTGAAGTATCTCAACCGGAAGACGGGCACCGCGGTTTGTAATATTTATTCCATGAGTCTTAATTGCAGCTGTGCAGGTTCCATCATTATTTTCTGAAACCACTTTATTACCATTTGCCGGTTTTGCACTGTAACCGATTCCTGATTCAACATACTCAAATACTATCTCATCGCCATCCGCACTCTCAAGTCCCTGTTTTGTGATTTCAGCTTCAAAAAATGACAGTATATCCTTTACATCAACATTTGTAAGCAGTCTGTGAATAGGCTTAAACTCAAGTGCCTCACTATGCAAATTGCAGATTTCCACAAGGGCATACCTTGCAGGATGAGTTTTCAACTGCTCCTCTGTGAATTTTCCTGATTTTTTAATGTTTTCCCAGCAGGTCTTTGCTGTCGCAAGGGAATGGTTTCCATCACCTACTGCAAACAAAAAGCCTCCACAGCTATTCTGTTTTGCTGCAAATGCCTCTGTTAGCTGCTTTGCTGCCTCACCCTCAATAGCGTAGCCACGGATATGTCCGCCTTCCTGCATGAGTTCTGTATCATAAAGCTTACGAAGAGTATCCCTGATGGCATACACATACTCTATTATGCCATGCTTTATAGCTGCTATATTTACAGCATTTTCCTGTGACTCATTCCGGCAGAGCTCACCATTTTGTCCGTCCACCGGATCGTCTACAAGCAACATAACATGTGGCAGCTCGATTGCTGCATGCTCCCTGATTTTCACTCTCGGAGGTATACGTGAGATTACTGTTCCCTCTGTTGCTCTGATGAGAGTCTTATTTTTCGGATCAAAATCATAATTCTCCAAATCAATAAGTCCAACTATGCCCAGACGCACCCCTGACTCTGTAGTACGCTCAACAAGCACGTAGCCGTCTGCCACTGCCTGCTTTAAGGTTCCATCTGTGAGATATGTATCCATTGTATTATTGATATATTTGATTCTCTCCTGTTTCGTAGTTGTTCCCAGATATATCTCAGGAAACACTACGTTAAGCGTTGACGGTGCATCAGCCACATACTTTTCCACAGCATCCCAATAATCAGCCTGACTTGTAAACTGGTCACAGGCGATAACTGACCATTTTTCCATATCTATACCATCGTTTGGCAAAAGAATATTTGCCGGATTGAAACAATTTGACATATCAACAATTCTCCTTTAAAACTTTTCTAATAAATATACAAAAATAAATAACAAAAATCCGCTATACTCTATAGTATAACGGATTTACGTTTATTTGCATATATTAAATTCCTTTTGTTGTAAGAATTCTTCCAACTGCGTCATCTAATTTTTCTGCCGGTATCTCACCACTGTTAACTGCAGATAATACTGCATTGTAGCTGCTTTCAAAGCCTGTTGAAACATAGATCATGCTCATTCCTGCTTTAACAGCTGCTACAGCTGCCTCATCCTGTGTACATACCTTATTAAGAGATGCATCTGATAAATCATCTGTAATCAAAAGACCATTAAAGCCCATGGTACTTCTCATATAATTTACGGCACCTGCTGATGTAGAGCATGGTGTGGTTTCCTCTCCTGTCACACTCTGGCAAAGTACATTGCCCATCATGACTGCCGGAACACCTGCTTCAATTGCCTTCTGGTACGGCACAAAATCAGATGCCTCTAAATCCTCCAGCTTGTCTGTCATCCAAAGCATTCCTGTCGCTGAATCTGTAGTAGCTTTTCCTTTTCCCGGAAAGCACTTTGCAACAGAATTGATTCCTGCACCATTATAGCTGCTTACCTGTGCTGCAACACAGTCACCTACAGTCGCTGACTCGCTGCCAAATGCATATGTATCGTTATCTGCATTATCACCATATGCGATATCCGCTGTCGGTCCAAAATTCATATTAAGACCATTGGTAGCCATATATGAACCTATCTTTCCTGCACTGCTGCCTGCTGCATCAGCATCTCCAAGCTCTGATGGTGCCTGCTGTGCCTCATATCCATTAGCTGAAGCAAGAGGAAGTCTTTCTCCACCTTCTTCATCGATTGCAAGAAACAGATTCACTCCCAGTCTCTCCTGTGAAAATGACTGCAGACTACTCATCATCTTTGTAACCGCGGCTTCTCCTGAGAAATTCTCCTGCCTGAACAAAAATCCACCAAGAGGATATGTGCCTATAGCTGCCTTTGTCTTGTTACCGGCCTGAGTGAACTGTGATACACCTGTAATCTCCTCAGGTCTCGTAATGAATAGCTGGGCTACCTTTTCCTCTGTTGTCATAGAAGACAGCTTTGTCTTGACAGAATCTGACGGTGTAAATGCCGGTGCTGCCTGCTGCCCATCAGCTTGTCCCTGCTGAGCTCCGTCAGTCTCCTGAGTGGGATTCTGTGTCTCCTGCTGACTCTCTGTTATTTTCTTATCCGCCTTGTTCCCCGGCATCACAAAATGCACTGCTCCAAATACCAGCACAACTATCAGTGCAATTACTTCTATTGTGATGAGGTACTTATCTCCATTTTGTCTGAAGTTCATATTTAATCCCCAAAATCTGTATTTGTTAAATCGTTATTAGGTCCGCTTACTTTTCCTGATAATACATTGCTGTATTCGTTTACAGTTGCACTCGGAGTATAGCCTGTATCACCTTCAAGGAACTGATGCACTCCTGTAGCCATGTCTGCAAGTGTAGTAGGCACCTCAACCCATGCGCCATCAACCTTTCCACCATAGAACACCTGTGGATATGCTGTCGAATCCTCTACTGTATAGTCTGCAAGATTTTTAAATACTGAAAGAATCTCATCGGTATTATAGTTGGTATTAACATGTCCAATCAGGTCTGATACCATCTTGATCTTTGCTGCTGTATTCATCTGCTTAGCTGATTCAAACACCTTGAACAGAACCGTTCTCTGTCTTTCAGCACGCTTATAGTCCCCTCCGGCAGTATAACGTATTCTGGAATATGCAACTGCCTGTGTTCCATCAAGCGTATATGTGCCGGCTGATTCAATATGTGATGAGCTTGTTCCACGAACCTTATTGACCTCATCAATATATCCGTTTATCACCTTTGCCTCAGAAGCATCAATATCCTGTACAATGCCACCAACCTCATCTATAATCTCACCGACTGTATTGAAATTGACTGTGACATAATTCTTTATGTCTAAGTCCAGATTCTTGTTAAGTGTATCTACTGCAAGCTCCGGTCCGCCAAACGCATGTGCATGTGTCACCTTCTGGTATCCATGACCATCAATATTCATCATACAGTCTCTGAAAATAGATACCATGCGGATTTTCTTAGCATCATGATCAACCCTGACTACCATAATGGAATCAGAACGTGTTCCTTTATCAAGCTGATCTGAGCGGCTGTCAACACCAAATAGTGCAAATTCCTCTATGCCTGATTTGTCTGTAGTGTTGTCATCCTCAGCCTGAGTATCAGCTTTTGCCTTAACTGCCTCTGTACCTGGTTTTATGCCTTTATTTTCTTTATTACTGACATTACTGCTGTTAATCTTTACAAGTACTATTGCTATAATAGCAACAAGTACAATAATTACTGCTGTAATAATTATATTTTTCTTTTTTTTCATCTGCACTATTCTCCGTCATTCATATGTGTCTGTGCCTGTTACTTTTCGTCCTCATCTCTGCCATAATAATTGCCATAGTAATTACCATAATAGTTTCCATAGTAATGACCATACTTAGACTCCTCAAACCTGCACTTATTGAGTACAGCTCCTAATATCTTGACTCCCGAGTCCTCAAGTGTACGCTTTGTATTAATGATTGCACGGCTGCTTGTAACATTCTGGGCAGCAACTATTACTGCTCCGTCTACATTCTTTCCAACTACGGCCGCATCAATCGCAGCTCCTGTAGGAGGAGTATCGACAAGCACATAGTCAAAGTTCTTCTCTCCAAACTCGATAAGCTCTCTAAACTCTTCTGTCTCAAGAAGCTCTGTAGGATTTGGTACCTCATGTCCTGCAAAAAGAATGAACACACCCTTGATGTTAGTCGCATATATTACCTTGTCCAAAGATACCTGACCTGAGAGATAATGTGAGAGTCCGTATATCTTTCCACCGCTCTCCACCTTCGCTCTGAGTCGTCCTACAAGGACTGACTTACGCATATCGGTATCTACTACAAGGACTGACTTCTTAGAGTCCGCCATCGAACGAGCCAGATCCATAACTACGGTTGTCTTTCCCTCATTTGGCACGCTGCTGGTAAAAAGGATGGACTTCACGCCCTTTCCACTGAAGCTGATGCTTGTTTTAAGAGCTCGAAGGGACTCCTTCATTGTATAGCTCTGGTCTTTTATCTGATTAATAACTACTGTTTCCATTAAACTGCCCTCTTCTTACTCTTGCTTTCGTCTGATTTAGATGACTGGTTTTTTTTCTTTTTTCTTCTCTTTGTCTTTGCCCCATCATACTCTGTCTCATCAACAGGAAGTGATGCAAGCACCTTGAGACCTGTTCTGGTCTCCATATCATCTGCGTTAGAGATAGTGTCATCAAGCATGTATCCAAGTACAACTATACCGGCTGCAAGAAACAGTCCGAGTACAGCACCGATAACTGTATTCTTAAGGATATTATTATTTACCGGTGTCTTTGAAGCATATGCTGTCTGGATAATCTTTGGCTGTGACTGATCCATATTGTCAGCTATATACTGTGATGATACCTTTGCAATCTCATCTGCCACTGTCTTTGAAGCTTCTAAATCAGTGTCTGTAACTACAATCTTGAGCACACGTGTATCTGTCGGATTCTCTATCGAAACCCTCTTACTGAGCTGCTCATATGTCTCATCCATATCCAGATTGTCAATTACCTGTGATAAAACTGTCCTGCCTGTGATAACGTACTCATAGTCATTTGTCAGACTCGAGCCTACCTGAATATCAGCAAGACTGGTGATAGATGTTGACTTGGTCAGTACATACATCTCTGCAGATGCCTCATACTCCGGTACAAAAGTAATCTTGGAGTATAATCCAAATACTGCTGCAAGAAGCACCATTGATGCCACAAGTGCCTTCCAGTGCTTCACTAATTCGTGAAACAGCGCTACTAAATCGATTTCAATTTCCTGATCTCTTATTGGTTCGTTGTTTTCCATTTTCCTACCCTTTACATATCGTAACATTATTTTTCGGTTTAATCCTATGTTATATTACTACACTTCATTTCTTTTGTCTATTTTTAGAAGTCACAAAAAAAGTATTAAGAACATGTCATATTTTGTAAATAATTATGCAATATAATAGAAAAGTGCCGTTTCCGGCACTTTTCTTTGTTGTATTTTCATTTATTATATTTTATCTGTTCCGATTCTATTGCGGCTGCTCTAGTTTTGCGTTGGCTGCTCTGATGGTTCAGCCGGTGCCACAGGCTGTGGCTGTGGTTTTGCATTTACTGTTACGGTTATTGAGCTGCTTGCGCTATTCCAGCCAGCCATTTCTCCTGCTGTTGCTGTAATCTGTACGGTACCGGCCCTGTAAATGGTCACATTTCCGGCAGCATCTACAGATGCAACCGAAGGATTGCTTGACTGATAAGAAAGCCCTGCTCCATTTGAAGCACTTGCTCCGAGAGAAAATGGTGCATCTCCCTCTGTTACGGTTTTATTTCCGCATCCTATTGTCACAGATGGAGTCTGGTTTGGCTGTGGCTTTGCATTTACAGTGATTGTAATCGTCTTGCTGCCCGCCTTATAGCTTGTTGTAGCCTCGGACTTGACAGTGATTGTAGCAGCTCCGACACCTGTTATCGTCACATTACCGTTCTCATCCACTCTCACTACACCCTCATTATCACTTGAGTATGTGAGCTTTGCATTATCCTCTGCTGTCACACCGAGGTTGAATGCTGCATCTCCCTCTGTCACATTATAAGAGTCAGCTCCGCCGAGACTCTGAGCCTTGCCGGCCACCTTGTCAACACCACCATATACAATTACTTTTTCGTCCAATGTAACATTCTCATATAGCTTCTTTGCAGCTGAATAAGGCATATTTATGCAGCCATGGCTGCCACTATACAGGTAGATATTTCCACCGAAGGTACTTCTCCATGAAGCATCATGGAATCCGATTCCGCCATTAAACGGAATAAAGAAATTAACCCATGACTTGTATCCGTCACCCCTTAAATATCTGTCCTTATCTCTTGAGAAGATAGAATATACGCCTGTCGGGGTTCCGTGTCCCTTTGAAATACAGCCTGTAACACATTGACTTGATACTACCAATTCTCCATTCTTGTATACATATACCATCTGGTTGGTGAGATCCACTTCGCAGTAGTTGCCACCATATGTGACATACTCGCCTGTTTCTTCTTCCTTTGCCTCGCTGTAAACTGCTTCCACTGTTGCAGACTTTTTATTGTTTATTGCCTCCGCAATCGACTCATACAGCTTGTTTCCATCTACAGTCTGTCCTGATGATGTAACAGGCACATTTATGACACTTCCACCTGTTGTCTTAAACTGACCCGTTTTTTTCTTAGACACATCATGCTTTTTGGCAAGATCTGTACAGTATGTAGCCATATTCTCACCATCGAGAGAAACTGACAATCCGTCGTTGCCCACTATAAGCCACTGAGCTATCTGGTCCTTTCCTACAGTCTCTGTAGCTGCTTCACCTGTTGCCGGTGTGAAATTACATGTCACTGTCACATCAAGGTATGCATTGGCTTCTTTTAACGCGTTCTTTACCAAATCGCTGTCTACAGCCTTTTCTCCATCAACATATCCTGTTGTGGATGTAAGCTCCACCTTATCCTTCAGTTCCTTTACAGCACTTGTAAGATTTGTAGCTGCATTGTCATACACAGGCGCATCTCCTGATACACCATCAACACCTTCAAACTGTCCTGCCTCTGCGTTGTATGCTATTGTAGCACGATATGGCACAATTGATCTCATATCGAAGGTCTGTGTATCTGTCTCAGCCGTCTTTTGTTCGTCATCCTTTGCCTCTGCATCCGTATCACTCTGTGCCGTTGCATCAGACTGTGACTGTGTTTTTGCAGTGATATAAGAGTCTACAAGAGCAGTCTCCAACTCATCAGACTTATCCATTTTAAAAAGCTTCACCTGCTTTTCCGGCTCCTTATCCTTATTGGCCGCATTTATCAGTTCCTGAAGATCTGCTTTGTCATTATACTTAAGCCCTAAATCCTCTGCTGTCATATCAAATGATGCATCGTCAAGCTTCACTGATATCTTATACTTGCTTACCGCAGTCTTTATGGCTTTCTTTGCCTCGTCAGCAGTCATTCCACCCACATCCACAGATACAAGCTTGTACTTTTCAGGGAATGTCTTGTATGCTTTTTTTCCACAGCCTGCTATTCCCAACGCCATAAGCGCACAGACTAAAGCTACCAGCAGTTTTACACTTTTCTTCTTCATCTTTGTCCTCTTTATCTTAATTCTATATTATTCTCACAGCAACATATTTTATCACTTTCTTATATATGCCTCAAGTGAGATTTGTCACATATTTTCCGATTATTTAGACACATTATTCATCATTATGATAACAAAAAAAGCTTTCTAATGACGTACGATATGTAACAGGCGTATAAAATAGTCCTGATAAACCTTATCGCTCATATGCATTTTATTCAACACACAAAATACTTTATAATTCTTTTTTACACATCTATACATAGCTGTATTCTTTTTTTCGATTTGACTGACAAACAGCTTCATCCTTTTTCTAAGCTGTTTTTTATCATTATTTCTAATTAGGCAAAGCTGCAGATAGTCGTTGATAAATTTGCTTGTTTTATCAAACCACAGCTTTTTTCCGCCTATACTAAAGTGCTCCGAGTCCCGGCCTGCCTCAATCAGCTTCATGATAACCTTCTCATAATGGTCAAGCCTCTTCAGTGAGCTTTCTATCGAAACGCTCTGATTTACGTCACCGACTCTATACTCATAAAGTGCCTTATCATATGCATAGATACTCTTGGCATATGCCATTGGGATTATCGAAAACTCCTGATCCTCGTAGAACACCCCCTCAGAGAGTGTCAGACCTGTATTTCTATAAAAATGCGTATTGTATATCACCCCATGCAGGCTCAGCCCCCACCAGAAATCATACAGATGCTCATCCACATATCCGGCATTATATGGTCCACCATTTTTTGTTATATATTTATCGTCGTATGGATACTCATCAGTATTTTCTCTCTGCAGCACATATGACCTATAGCTCATCAATACTGCATCCGCGAAATTCTCATGTTTATTTTCATTATCTCTAAGATAACAGATAGTTTCTTTCAATACATCAGTGTTTACCCAGTCATCAGCGTCTACTACCTTAAAATAGCTTCCTTTTATTATTTTTACACCTTCATTAATTGCCGAGCCATGACCACCGTTTTCTTTATTCAGTATCCGATACACATCAGGATATTTATTTACATATTTTTGGGCGATTTCTACACTATTATCGGTAGAGCCGTCATTTACAACAACAATGTCCAGCATATTTAAAAGAGAGTTATCATCAACAATAAATGATGATAACCCTTTATCCAAAAACTTTGCTGCATTATATGTCGGTATTATTATTGATAGTATCTTTTTATTTTCTGTTTCCATATCCTATCTGATTCCTGTTTCTATATGTTAGTTTTATTTTCTGTACAGTCTGTCTGCTTTGCCAAATCTTTTGGCAAGCTCAAGCAGCTTAGAAAATTGATTCTCGTAGAAGCTGTTGCTCACATGCAGCTTATTAAACAGCCGAAATACTTTATATTTGCGCTGTACCGCATCATACATGAGCGCACTTTTTTGAGCGAGTTTTATGTTAAACTGCTCTACTATCTCTCTGCCGGATTGTCTGTCGGTATTTTTTATCAAGGCGATCTGATAATAGCTTGTGATGATGCCCGATGTCTTTCTGATAAAATGCTCTTTTCCACCCTGTGGCATTTTTGCAAAGCTCTTCTGGACCTCAAGTACATTAAATATAACCTGCTCCAGATCCGGAAGGCGCTTCACCTGACTCGCAGCTGAAACACTTTGATTTACATCGCCCACTCTGTATACATACAGCTCTTCCTGAATAAACCGGATAGCTTTTGCATACGAAAACGGAACTGTTGCGTACTCCTGATCCTCGTAAAACACATGCTCTGTAAGCTTATAACCAAGTGCCTTGTAGAATCCGGTGTTATATATCACTCCGTGAAATGATAAGCCATCATATACATCATCCCACATATCGACTATATCCTTTAAATTGTACTCCCGTGTAAAATCAGGCACCCTCACATCCGCCGGTCTGTACTCATCCTTTGATATGTCATAATACCTGAAGCTTTGTATCACGGCATCTGCATCCGTATGCTCGAGGTATTCAACCAAGTGCTTTAGCGCAAGCGTATCTACCCAGTCATCTGCATCGACCACCTTGAAATATTTTCCGCTCACATGCTCCACGCCTGTGTTGATTGCAGAACCATGCCCACCATTTGTTTTATTTACTATGACAAAGGTTTCCGGATACCAGTCCACAAATTTCTGTGCCACTTCAACACTGCTGTCAGGTGTGCCGTCATTTACGACTATCACCTCAAGCTTATCGAGTATAGCCTTGTCAATGTCTATCTCCTCAAAGCGGCCCTCAGTTGCCATTTTACAGTTGTGCTGTGCCGTCTGTGCATCCGTATCCCTGCATACAAGAAATGATGACAGTCCCTTATTCAGAAACTTTTCTGCATTATATGTTGGTATTATAATTGATAATATTTTACTCATTAACTGTTCTATCCGTCCTGATTACTATTATTATAAAAAGTATTGCATGCTCATTCACGCCTATTCATGAAATCCATTGCCACGCAGCCTGCTATATACCCATGCTGCCATTGGAAATATCTTGAAGTCTGTTTTTCTAAGCATCCAGACACTCTTCCTGCTGCATGCCTGATACACTCCCGGGTGCTCCTCGCGCAGCATCTCGTCAAACTTCTTCATCTGCTCAACGTTCCTTGAATCATTGCCCTTTGCCAGAAATATCTGGTACTCATCATCGACCGCCTCTGCTATGCCGCGCTCAAGGTACTGCTTCTTGTAGGTCTGCAGATTGCCGTGCACGTTGTTGTATTCAAACAGCGCATCGAGTACCTTAAGGTGCTGGTCATGACGCTTGATCATCATCTTTATGTCCACGCTCTGACCGCTTCTGCCTAGCCTGTACTGGTACAGCGGCAGTGGTGAGAATGTGATGCTGGTGCAATATGGGATAGGGTAGAGTATATACTCCTGATCCTCATAGAAGCAGTGCTCATCCACACGAATATCATTCTTCTGCAATACATCTGTACGGATGGTCGTGGAGTGTATCGTAATCAGCGGATCCATGACTGCCTCAGCAAAGCCCCACTCCCTGTTGTAATGATAAGAGTTGGATACTGCCTTTCTGCGCTTTGTGACCTTTTTGCTCCTGTCATCCACCAGATTAAAGTCATTGGATATGACATCCGAGTGTGTGTGCTTTAAAAGCTGCACAAACTGCGACAGAAGGCTCTTGTCCAGCCAGTCATCTCCATCCACCACCTTGAAATACTTGCCTGTTGCGCGCGGTATGGCATAGTTGATGGTGGAGCCGTGACCTCCGTTCTCCTTCGAGAGCACCTTGAAGCTGTATGGGTACTTCTGCTCGTAGGTATGCGCCAGACTTGCTGTGGAATCAGTGGAACCATCATCCACTATGAGTATTTCCAGACTTCTGAGAACAGACAAATCTATAAACGAGTCCAGACAGTTCTTTATATACTTTTCAACATTGTAAGCCGGAACGACTATGGTTAAAAGCTTCTCCATATATGTTTCTCCATGTATACCTGTTTCCTTGTGAACTACTCTCCGAGGCCATCCTTGATGTACTGTATAAGGTATTCAAGTGCCTCGTTCTCATCCTCACCATTGCAGATGAGCTCTATCTCATCACCTGACTTAATGCACGCTCCAAGCACTGAAAGTACGCTCTTTGCATTAGCTACATTTTTCTCGTCATATATAAAGGTTACCTTTGATTTAAATTTCATTGCCTCTTTGCAGAGATTGCCTGCCGGACGCAAATGTAATCCGGTAGGATTCTTGATTGTTATTTTTTGTGCTACCACTTTTATTACCTCTTTTCGGTTATATATCTATCAATGCGATGAACTGTCAGAGCCGCTATTTCCGGTGTTTCCTGACGAGCTGCTGCCCGATGACGTGCCTCCCGTTGTCGAGCCACTGCTGCCGGTGCCCTGGGATGACGAAGCACCTGTGGTCGAGCCTGAGGTTGTTCCTGTACCATCTGTGCCCGTTGTGCCGTCTCCGTCACCTTCCCTGCCGATAACTATCTGAACCTTTATCTCGCCCCATGTGTACTTTGTCTCATCCAGATTCGGCTTTACCGTCACTGTATGCGTACCTGCATCAAGGCCTGTCACGTCAATTTTACCCTTCAGTGTAGTTTCTGAAAGTGAATCTATATCAGACTGGATGCCGCTTACTATGACACTGCTCTTATCTGTAACAAATGTAAGCTTATATCCCTCCTGCAGTCCGTCATATGTGATATTGGAGCTGTTCAGCGTCATGGTTGAAGTTGCATTTGTTTCAATCTTTATATCTATACTGAGCTTTGCCTTGGATGAGTTCACTATAAAAACTCCATCCGGCAGATATCCTGTCAGGTCAACAGATGTACTTATATCGTCTGTTGCGCCCGATATATCGATTGGTCCCACATCTATAGATGTGATATTGTTCAATGCTTCTGCATTACCCTTGAGCATTACAGACTCCTCTGATAGTTCTACTCCGAGCACGCTCTTTCCTCCTGCCGGTGAGCCTGTCGTAGTACACTTGATAGGCACCTCCTTGGTACTTAAGACATTAACTGTCACTGCTATAGACTGATACTGGCTGTCCACATCAAGCTTTGATATATCTATCTCATCGCCATTATCATCAATCAGAGTGAGATCACCGCGATCAGTTATCTGATTATCTGATATTATGGTATTGTCATCGACCTTTATATTTACATTGGCCGATGCTATAGTTGAAACAATGGACTCAGGACCTCCGATCTTTACTACCTTTGGATTTGCCTGCGGCTTGTTTCCCAGTGCTTTCGCACCTGAGAGACTTCCATCCACTGATACCTTTACCTCAAACTGCTTCTGCATATATTTTTCAATTGAAAGCGGGAGCATATGGTCTCCACCGTTGAAGGTAATCGAATGTCTGTACTTGGTGCATCCAATATCTACCTTTACGCTTGCCTTATTCGTATCATCCTTATCTACTATGATATTTGCAAGGTCGACATTTGCGTAAAAATCGGAATCATCAAGCTCGTTCAGATAGCTTCTCTTGCCTGATACCGAAAAGCTGATGGTCTTTTCCGAATCCTTGATGGTAGGCCATAGCCCCTTGTCAACAACCGAATCGCGGCCTGTAACGGTGACTGTTGTGGTAAATGTCTTTGTCTTGACCGGGTCATTGAGATTGTAGACCACAAGCCAGAGTATAAATGCAAATGCTATCGCAAGTATTTTAAAGCCTATATTATTTGTGAAGGTTTTTAGAAGCTTCTTTCCCATTCTTAAACCTCCTTTTAATTAATTCAAACTTACCCGGCTCCCTATGTCTGTTCTGCAGAAGCTTAAGCTGTGTGCGTAGATGATCGGCATCTATATCGTGCTCAATCTGCCCCTTGTATGCTGTAGAAACTGCTCCTGTCTCCTCTGAAACTATGATAGTAAGTGAATCACTTACCTCGCTGACTCCGACCGCTGCACGGTGTCTGGTTCCCAAATCCTTCGAGAGTGACAGGCTGTCTGATAGTGGAAGGTAACATGTAGCTGACACCACACGGTTGCCACGCACGATAACCGCTCCGTCATGAAGCGGTGTGTTTTTCTCAAAAATATTGATGAGGAGCTGACTTGTAAGTATGGCATCCACATCTATTCCTGTTCTGATATACTCTCCCAGATTTATCTCATCCTCCATGACTATTAGTGCTCCTGTCTTTACTCTGCCCATCGCAAAGCATGCACGCACCAGCTCATCGATTGTCTTGTCGGAGAATTTCTCAATCTCGCCTCTGCCGGTATTGAAGAAATCACCCAAAAAGGTCTTTCCACCAATATTCTCCAAGGCATTTCGAAGCTCAGGCTGAAAAATAACAACAAGTGCCACGAGACCTATATTAAAGAGTTTCTCAGCAAGCCACAGTATCGTATCCATCTGGAACAATGCTGCAACAAGCACAAACAACAGTATGATAATAAGGCCCTTGAACAGATTCCATGCCCTCGTGGTCTTTATCCACAAAAGTATATGATAGAAGAGCACTGAAATAATAAGTATCTCTATAATGTCTATCACACCGATTTTGATGCCCGGCACATTTGTGAATGTAAGGAACTGATCCTTGAAGCGTATCAATACACCACTCACATTATCCATAGCGCCCTCCTTTCTCTTATACTATGTAACTATTTGTCATCCTCAAATATATTTTCGTCTATTTCGAGATCTTTTGCAATAGCCTCTTTGCTGATATTTTCCTGATTATGTCTCGGTATCTTCTTTCCAAGGCTTCCTGTATTGCCAAAGTGCTTTACAACCTTTTCCTCCTTGGCAATCATCTTCTTTGGAACTGCCTTGACGTAATAGTAATATTCATCATCCTCAAATTGTACGTTTTCTGTACGTGCATAGTCAAGATTCATAAATATAAACTGTATGACAACACCTGCAAAAATAGCTACTACAGTGCTGAGCACAAGCCAGATTATCTTCTCCGGCAGTCCGAGCACCAGATAAGCAACAACAAGTGCAACCAACTGTATGAGCCCTCCTGCTATGGTAGCAACAGTCCATGAATTGTTGATTTTCAATCGTCTGACCTGATACACCACCAGTGTGGTGATAACAAAGATTGCCATAACTATAAACATCTCTTTGTTGTCAAGAAGCTGTCCCATTGTCACATTGAGCTTTGTAGTGCTCTGCCCCTTTTTATCTACCACCTCTGCAAGCGCTGATGCATTCTGTCTGATTCCATCAAAGAAATAGTACAGCAGTGTGCCACATATTATTGCAACAAAAGAATAAGCTCTTCTTAAAAGACCTGCTGCAACCGGCATAACAGATGGTATGTGAAGCTGAAAGCATATAGGTGTGAGTATCACAAGCATGCCATCCTTCGGTGCAAAACGAAAATAGACAAAATACAGTACTAAAAAAAGTACAAATGTGATAGCAAAAACCTCTATGGACAGCGCATACATATCTAAAAGTATCATAATCGAAGCAATCCAGAGTATTGCATTCACCGGAAGCAGTGCACACACAAGCGCTAAAAGCAGTGCCACAAGCATCGAGCTTATTTTCGCCATATAGCCGATATTCAAATCTATTGTTATAAATGCGATAAATGCAACGGCAAATCTCACAACCGGAAGTATAAAGTGCTCATACTCACCGCAAAATTTGACTGCCTTATCCTTAATTTCCAGTAACTTGTTCATAAAGCCTCCCTAACGCTTAATCTTTTCCTCACGGGAATATATTCTGCCCACTGCCTTCAGGTGATTTGCGTATCTGCGCACTTCTCTTCTGCCGGCCTTATATCTTGCAGTATACACCACAATTGTGACAAAAATGTAAACCGCCATAAATGCAATATACAGTATGCCTATTGTGACACCCATTGCCTTAAAATCAAGCTTATTGATTCTGTCCAAAAGCTCTGCTGCATTGACAGCAACCCACATCACAACAAGCCCTGCAAATGCGAATGTACCTGTAAAGAAGCTTTTTAAGCCCTCTTTCCATATATAGTCCCATCCGTAGTAACTTGCGGACTGCTTCTGCACACGGCTGTCATCGCTTTTGCTGTCACAAAGAGCAATATTAAACAGTTCCCTTACTTTTTCTTCGTTTATCATAGATCATCCTCTTACCTGTTACCTGATATATCTCATACGGTTTTTGTCATCCTGCTGCCACAACTGCTTATCCTGGCCCTTTGGTGTGTCAAGGGCACTGCGTAGTGTGTTTGTGAGCTTAGTCTTGCACTCATCACAAAATCTGCCTGTACGTATCATCCTGCCACAGTTCTCGCATGGTATACCATATGATGAATCCGGTGAAAACGAAAGCCTTTCCTCACGTATCCACCTATTTATCTGCTTCATGGATGTATCGGTCTCCTTGGCCACTGTCTCAACCGGCACATTTGGATTATCCTCAACAAATCTCTTTACTATATCAAATTTCTCATCCATTTTTTTCTGGCAGTTCGGGCAGTACTGCTCATCTGACAGTACATTAAATATTCTGCCACAGCCCTTACAATTAGATATTCTCATCTGATAAAACCCTCCTAACTTCCCTGTCCTATGCAAATACACAGCACATATACACGGCCGGGACATTTCTTTGCTATCTCGTGCCCAATCGACTCCGCCGTACTGCCTGTAGTATATATATCATCTACTATTAGTATTTGGTCATATTGTACAATACTATCCGCCACTTGAAAAGCCCCCTCGAGACAATTTCTGCGTTCAACATACCCCATTGTCTTGAGTGGACTGGTATTTTTCACTCTGCGCACAAGCCCTTTCGCCATCCTTATGCCTGTTTTTTCAGACAATGCCCTTGCAAAACATTCTGCCTGATTGTAGCCTCTCTGGCGCATTTTTTTACGGTGCATCGGCACCGGAATAATAACATCTATCCCACAGCTCTGTATCCAGTCCGAATATCTTTCCACTGCTGTCTGTGCAAAATAAGCCGCATACTCACGTCTGTTTGAATACTTGAACCTGTACATGGTCTGCTTTATGCTGCCCTTGTATGCAAAAAGTGCCTTTCCCTGCCTGTAGCTGTCACCCTCCCGCATCTGCCTGTGATGCTCGAGTGCCCGTGCGCAGTCGTCACAATACTCTCTTCGCTCAGACAAAACCGGCTTCCCGCAGCGCATACACTGTGGCTGCTCAACAGGAAAGAGCTTTTCACAGCATCTGCTGTGTATATATCTCTCAACCGGACCAATTATACCATCACATACCGGACAGCGCGGTGGAAATACCAGATTGATTACACCTCTCCCAATATCCTTTATTTTGTTCACTAATCCCCCTGACTGTAATATCCCCATTTGTAACAATATTAACAAAAAAGCGACAATACATTCCTGCAATGCAGGGACATATCATCGCCCTCACGGCTGCCTGTTATAAAACGTATATTCTAGAATTCTTCATCTCTCTTGCCTGCAAGGAACTCTACATACTTTCCTGTACCGATAGCAACACATGTCATAGGCTGCTCTGCAGTCATTGTATTGATGCCGGTCTTTTCCTCGATAAGCTCCTCAAGACCTCTGAGCAGTGAACCGCCTCCTGTAAGCACGATTCCTCTGTCTGCGACATCGGCTGCAAGCTCCGGTGGAGTCTTTTCAAGCACTGAGTGCACTGCCTCAACTATCTGAAGAGTTGCCTCACGAAGTGCTTCCTCTGTCTCCTCTGAGCTGACTGTAATAGTCCTTGGAAGTCCAGTTACAAGGTTTCTTCCTCTTACCTCAATTGTCTCCGGCTGTGCGAGAGGGTAGCATGTACCAATCTTGATTTTGATATCCTCAGCTGTTCTCTCTCCGATGAGAAGGTTATGCTTCTTTCTCATGTATCTGACAATTGCCTCATCAAAATCATCTCCGGCTATCTTGATAGATGTGCTGACTACCGAACCACCGAGTGAGATAACTGCTATATCTGATGTACCGCCTCCGATATCTACTATCATATTTCCGCATGGCTTTGAAATATCAATACCTGCACCGATTGCAGCTGCGATTGGCTCCTCGATAATCTTAACATCTCTGGCTCCTGCTGCAAATGTAGCATCTTCAACGGCCTTCTTCTCAACCTCAGTAACACCACTTGGCACACATACGCTCACGAGCGGCTTTCTGAAGCTCTTCTTACCAAGCGCCTTCTGGATGAAGTGCTTGATCATCTTCTCTGTAACTGTATAATCTGAGATAACACCCTGACGCAGCGGTCTGACTGCAACGATATTACCCGGTGTCCTTCCGAGCATGAGGCGTGCTTCCTCTCCGATTGCTTTAATCTTGTTGGTGTCCCTGTCAAATGCTACTACTGAAGGCTCCTTTAACACAACACCCTTTCCTTTTATATAAACAAGTATACTTGCTGTTCCTAAATCGATTCCGATATCTGATCCGACCATTTTAATAGCCCCTTTCCTGCCATATCTTTAAATTTACACATACACTCTCTTATTATATACAATAAATCCCATTTTTCAAACTTTTTTTTTGAAAAAGGTCATATTTAATAAAATTTTAAAGTTTATCCCGGTCTTTTTCCAGATATGGCTTCAAAAAACGGCCTGTATACGACTGTTTTACCTCGCATATCTCCTCAGGCGTACCCTGAGCTATGACGGTTCCGCCGCCGTCTCCTCCCTCAGGTCCCATGTCTATGATATAGTCGGCTGTCTTTATCACATCGAGATTGTGTTCAATAACAACTACTGTATTGCCTCCGTCCGACAGCCTGCGCAGTATCTCAACAAGCTTGTGTACATCTGCAAAGTGTAGTCCCGTGGTCGGCTCATCGAGTATATAGATGGTCTTTCCGGTACTCTTTCTGCTAAGCTCCGTGGCAAGCTTGATACGCTGGGCCTCACCACCCGAAAGCTCTGTGGACGGCTGTCCGAGCTTCACATAGGATAGTCCGACATCATAGAGTGACTGGATTTTGTTTTGGATTTTTGGCACATTTTTGAAAAATTCAAGTGCCTCCTCCACTGTCATATCAAGCACATCGTATATGCTCTTGCCCTTGTATTTTACATCGAGCGTCTCCCTGTTATATCGCTTGCCTCCGCAGACCTCACACGGCACATACACATCAGGCAGGAAATGCATCTCTATCTTAAGGATTCCGTCTCCGCCACAGGCTTCACAACGGCCACCCTTTACATTGAAGCTGAATCGGCCCTTTTTATAACCCTTTGCCTTGGCATCGGGTGTGGATGCGAAGAGGTCTCTTATCATGTCAAACACGCCTGTATATGTGGCAGGATTAGAGCGTGGTGTACGGCCTATAGGCGACTGGTCAATGTCTATTACCTTGTCGAGCTGATCAAGGCCGTCTATTCCGTCGTGGTCTCCTGCGATACATCTGGCTCTGTTTAAGGATTTCGCCAGATGCTTGTAAAGTATCTCATTGGTCAGCGAGCTCTTTCCCGAGCCTGACACACCTGTGACACAGGTCATGATGCCAAGAGGTATCTGCACATCAATATTTTTCAGGTTATTCTCCCTGGCGCCTCTTATCGTGATATATCCGCTCGGCTTACGTCTCTCCTGCGGCACCGGTATCTTTATTTTGCCGCTCAGATAGGCTCCTGTGAGTGATTTTTTGCACTTTATGATGTCCTTTAACGAGCCTGCTGCCACTATCTCTCCGCCGTGCGAGCCGGCTCCCGGTCCTACATCCACGATATAATCCGCTGCACGCATGGTATCCTCATCATGCTCCACAACTATGAGCGTATTTCCCAGATTCTTAAGATTCATAAGTGCACCGAGCAGCTTGTCGTTATCCCTCTGATGCAGTCCGATACTTGGCTCATCAAGTATATATGCCACACCTACAAGCCCTGAGCCTATCTGCGTGGCAAGCCTGATTCGCTGGGCTTCCCCGCCTGAAAGGCTTGCCGTGCCACGGGTAAGGGTGAGGTAATCAAGGCCGACCTGCTGCAAAAAGCCAACTCTCGCACGGATTTCCTTTAGTATCTGGTCTCCTATATAGTGCTGCTGCTCTGTAAGCTCTATATCAGCAAGGAACTTCACAAGCTCCTTCACAGACATTGAGGTCATCTCATATATATTCTTGTCCGCAACCGTAACGGCAAGTGACGACGGCTTAAGCCTCTGCCCCTTACAGCTCGTACACGGAGTAATGCGCATAAACTGCTCATACTCTGCCTTTGCCGTATCAGAAAAGGTCTCCTTGTATCGGCGCTCAACATTGTCCACAAGGCCGTTCCATACAAGGTCATAGACGCCTTCGCCTCTCTGACCCTTGTATCTGACCTTGAGCACCCTGCCATCTCCACCGTAAAAAAGCAGTTTTTTCATATCTGCAGATAAATCATCAATCGGTGTGTCGAGAGGAAGCCCATAACCCTCATGCAGCGCACGAAGTGTCGCATAGGTATAGCTCTTTGGGTCTGTACATGACTGCCAGCCCATCACCTGTATGGCACCCTCAGATATGGAAAGCGATGCATCCGGCACCATAAGCTGCGGGTCAAACTCCATCTTGTAGCCGAGTCCGTAGCAGGTCGGACATGCTCCGAACGGATTGTTGAAGGAGAAGCTTCTCGGCTCAACCTCATCTATGCTTATGCCACAGTCAGGGCACGCAAAATTCTGGGAAAAGGTCATCTGTTCGCCATCCACAATATCAACTATGGCATTGCCCTCTGTCAGTTCAAATACATTTTCAAGTGAATCAGTAAGCCTCTTCTCTATGCCCGGCTTTACAACCAAACGGTCTACAACAATATCAATATTGTGTTTTATATTTTTCTCCATTGGGATATCCTCGGAGAGCTCATACATGCTGCCATCTACAATCACACGCACATATCCGCTCTTTTTGGCTCTCTCGAACAGCTTCTGGTGCTCACCCTTGCGGCCTCTGACCACCGGTGCAAGAAGCTGGATACGGGTGCGCTCAGGCAGCGCCATAACAGTATCCACCATCTGGTCTATCGTCTGCTTTGTAATGGCACGCCCGCACTTCGGACAGTGTGGTATTCCAATTCTTGCATAAAGCAGTCTGAAGTAATCATATATCTCTGTAACCGTTCCGACAGTTGAACGTGGGTTCTTGTTGGTGGATTTCTGGTCAATGGAAATGGCAGGCGGAAGTCCCTCTATAGACTCCACATTCGGCTTCTCCATCTGTCCTAAAAACTGACGTGCATACGATGAAAGTGACTCCATGTACCTGCGCTGCCCCTCAGCATATATGGTATCAAATGCCAGTGATGACTTGCCGGAGCCTGAAAGCCCTGTAAAAACAACAAACTCATCTCTCGGGATGTCGAGACTGACGCACTTTAGATTGTGTTCGCTGGCACCTCGTATTTTGATGTATTTTCTTTCTTTTTTTGCCATAATTTGTGTTCCTCCAAATTGCTTCCGGATGTTATAAGCTTTTATTTTACGTCTCTCAATGTGTTTTTAAGCATAATAAGCTTATCCCTGTACTCAGCAGCCGCCTCGAAATTGAGCTCTGCCGCTGCTTTTTTCATCTTTTTCTCTATATCTGCAATATGCTTCTCAAGTTCTTTTTTGCTCATTGACTCCGGGTCTTTGTCAAGAGCATTCTCGTCGGCCGCTACCTTCTTTGAGATAGCTATGAGATCACGCACGGATTTCTGTATAGTCTGTGGCGTGATGCCGTGAGCCTCATTGTACTCTTCCTGTACCTTTCTACGACGCTTTGTCTCGTCAATTGCGACACGCATGGAGTCTGTAATCTTGTCAGCGTACATGATAACATGGCCCTCACTGTTACGTGCGGCACGTCCTATCGTCTGGATAAGTGAGGTTTCTGAGCGAAGGAAGCCTTCCTTATCCGCATCGAGTATGGCAACAAGTGTAATCTCCGGGATATCAAGGCCCTCCCTGAGCAGATTGATGCCGACGAGCACGTCAAATACGTCAAGACGCAGGTCACGTATTATCTCCGCTCTCTCAAGTGTATCTATATCTGAATGCAGGTACTTTACCCTGATGCCAAGCTCTGCCATATAGTTTGTGAGATCCTCAGCCATACGCTTTGTGAGTGTGGTGATAAGCACCTTGTGATGGTTTGCAGTCTCCTTATTGACCTCTGACACAAGGTCATCAATCTGTCCCTCAACAGGGCGCACTGATATCTCAGGATCCAAAAGTCCTGTCGGTCTGATAATCTGTTCCGCACGTAGCAGCTCATGCTCGTTCTCATACTTATTCGGAGTGGCTGAGACAAAGAGCATCTGGTCTATTTTACCCTCGAACTCCTCGAAATTGAGAGGTCTGTTGTCAAGGGCCGAGGGCAATCTGAAACCATAGTCCACAAGAGTGGTCTTTCTGGAACGGTCACCCGCATACATACCTCCTATCTGTGGAATCGTGATATGTGACTCATCCACGATTATGAGAAAATCATCCGGGAAGAAATCTATGAGTGTCATAGGAGGCTCCCCCGGCTTTGCAAAGTTCAGATGCCTCGTATAGTTCTCAATTCCCGAGCAGAAGCCTGTCTCCCTCATCATCTCTATGTCAAAATTGGTCCTCTCTGCTATTCTCTGAGCCTCTATGAGCTTGTCCTCGCCCTTAAAATACTTCACACGCTCCTCAAGCTCTTTTTCTATATTGAGGCAGGCCTCATTTATCTTCTCCTGCGAAACTACATAGTGGGATGCAGGGAAAATCATCGTATGCTCAAGCGAGCACTTTACCTCGCCGGTCAGCACATCAACCTCCACTATCCGATCTATCTCATCACCGAAAAACTCAACCCTGATTGCTGTATCATCGGCATTTGCCGGAAATATATCAAGCACATCACCGTGCACTCTGAAGGTGCCTCGGTGAAAATCCATATCATTCCTGGTGTACTGTAAATCTATGAGAGCCCTCGCGAGATCATCCCTGTCCCTCTCCTGCCCCGGGCGCAGCGAAATACTCATGCCTGTCCACTCATCAGGACTTCCAAGTCCGTATATGCAGGAAACCGATGCCACGACAATGACATCCTTTCGCTCTGTGAGCGCTGCCGTGGCTGAAAGCCTGAGCTTATCTATCTCATCATTTACAGAGGAATCCTTGGCTATGTACGTATCAGACTGCGGCACATATGCCTCCGGCTGGTAATAGTCGTAGTAGGAGACGAAATACTCTACTGCATTCTCAGGGAAGAACTCCTTCATCTCACCATAGAGCTGTGCCGCCAAGGTTTTATTATGACTTATAATAAGGGTCGGCTTATTTAGTTGTGCGATTACATTCGCCATCGTAAAAGTCTTGCCAGAACCCGTAACCCCTAGTAAAGTCTGGAATTGATTGCCTTCTTGAAAGCCTTCTACGAGTTCTTTTATCGCCTCTGGCTGGTCACCAGTAGGCTCATATGGGGCGTGTAATTTGAACTCCATAATACCGTTTTCCTCCAAATTTTATATCAAAAAATGTTCACTATAAGGCAACTATTCGCACTCTTACATACTCAAAAAAGTCCGAAAATCGACCAGAGTAACAATTGGGTCACCAACAGTTCATTAACAAATCATATGTTTTTTCTGAACTATTAAGACCGGACATTCAGAATCGCGATTTTGTGAAATCTGCGAAATATACAAAATATCAATCTAATTATATTTCACAAATAAAAAAGACAAAATTGATGCTTTGTAATAGTATGCCATGTGCATATTATTCTACTACAAAACTTCAATTTTGTCTATCTAAATCAGAACGTCTGTTCCCTGATATTTTCTAACCAGTAGTGTTATTTGGGAACAAATTCTAATATAAAAGGATCTAATGCATCGAGCTTAACTGCCGACACCATAGCTTGGTCGATATAATGGTCTATCGTAACAATTTCCTCAGAATGCCCCATGTTTTTGGATCTAACTCACTATCATTTTTGTTTATATCACGCTTATCTTTTTTATAATCCTTACATGATAGCCCGATTCTTTCTCACTCTTCGGTATTCTCACATTCTTTGCCACATTGACTTCTATAGCTTTATTCTTTTGTGCATACGCAAGGAATGTATCTTTCTTAAAAAGTTGTATGAACTGTTCAGTTATTCGCCTGTCTGCGAAAAATGTGCAAAAAATTAGAGCCAGCCTTTCGACTGACTCTGTTCTACCCCAAAACATATTATAATTTGCTCTGATAATTCTCTAACTGGTGGAATATACCAACTACATTCACAACATCCACTCTCACATCAAATATGACAATATAATTCATCTGTGGAACTACTGCCTCACGATATCCTTTCTTGGCAAGATATGTGTCCCTGCACTCCGGATACTGATATGGGTTATTTTCCAACCTATCATATACAATATCTATGCTATCCAGCAGATGTCTGGCTGCCTGTTTATTCTTTAAGCGATTAACCAGATGATATACAAGATTATCAAGCAGTTCATCGGCATGCTCAGTAACGTTCAATTTATAAGCCATACTTTGCCCTCGTTTCTTTCAGTGCTGTTCTGGCATCCTTTACCTGTCCTGCCTCTATCTGCTTTTCAGATATCTCAATATCTCTGTACATAGCGATTTGTTTCATTGTTGACTCATAAATCTCCATACTCATGATAACCATATCGCCATAGCCATTTTTTGTTACATAAATCGGCTCCTCTGTCTTGTGGCACATATCAGAAATCTCTGATGTATTTTTCAAATCTTTAATTGGAATTATTTGTGGCATAATAAACACCTCCTCGTCCATATGGTCTAATTATACCATAATTATGTCCTTTTACAACTTCTTTTATACAGTAAAAACAACTTTAAAAAAACAAGCTTTCCATCTCCGTCTGCTCTTTTTCCATTAGATCCACATGCTGTAAGCACCACTGCAAGAACTCCTGCCATCACAACTGCTGCATTACTTATCACATCTATCATGCCTCGGATCGTGCACTTTCTGCTATATTAAAAGATAAAATACTAGAGATGACATTTTCTAAAGAGCCTGCATCCTCTTTTGGAATGATTGCAAAATTATACGAATGTATGGATTAATCGAATGTCTAAAGCTGCACAGTTATTGCAACTAACTGACTTATCCATTCGTGATATTGGAAAAGGAGTAGGTTATCCAAATCAACTCCACTTTTCAAGAGCATTTAAGAACACCTATAAAATATCACCTTCGCAATGGAGAAAAGAAAATAAACCGAAGAGTGCTAATATCTTCCATACTATCGACAAGTGACCCGAATCATTTGTAAAGCCCGGAAACAATCTATATTGTCAAAAACTTGTACCATAAAAGTAATTAATATCCTTTTACATAAAAATATCCCTCAGAGCTTCATACCCTGAGGGACATCCTCATTCATTTTAATTTTCCTTTTGTTTTTTAAGCTGTTCCATACAAAACTCCCCTTGCATAAGAACCATAAAGATTTATCTGGCGTATATGATCACCGCATTTTCTACTGATCATTCCGATTGCATAATCCCAAGCTTCTGCATTAGTCAGTGTATCAATCCCTCTTTTCGCTTTTTATTATGTCAAAATCTCTCAAATTCTTCACTATCAATTCAAGATTTACTTCACGCGTCCACAGCACTGCTTATATTTCTTGCCACTGCCACATGGACATGGGTCATTCGGATATACCTTGGCTGCTGCACGGCGCTTTGGTGCATTCTGTGCTGACTCATCCTTGTTTGTGCCCGAAATCTTTGCAACCTGCTCTCGCTCAACCTTCTGCTCAACCTGTACATGATACAGTAGTCTGACAGTATCCTCCTGGATAGCTGAAATCATGTCGTCAAACATATCAAAGCCTGCCATCTTGTACTCTACGATTGGATCTTTCTGTCCATAAGCCTGTAAGCCAATTCCCTGACGAAGCTGTGCCATATCATCGATGTGATCCATCCACTTTCTGTCGATTACACGAAGAAGCACGACACGCTCAATCTCTCTGAACTGCTCAGGCTCAGGGAATTCTGTCTCCTTCTGCTCATAAAGCATAACAGCCTTTTCCTTTAAGTACTGCTTAAGCTGCTTTGCATTCTTAATTGACTCAATATCCTCTTTTGTAATCGGATCAAGCGGAATGACCGGAAGCACAAGCTCGTTGAGCTCTACAAGATCCCAGTCAGCTCTGTCAATTTCCTCGGAAATACATCTGTCGACAGACTTCTCAACCTGTTCCTGAACCATCTTAAGGATAGCATCACGCATGTTGTCACCGTTAAGCACCTTCATACGCTCGCTGTAGATAATCTCTCTCTGGTCATTGTCCACCTGGTCATACTCGAGAAGATTTTTACGAATACCAAAGTTGTTGGCCTCGATTTTCTCCTGAGCCTTCTCTATAGCAGATGTGAGCATCTTATGCTGGATCTGCTCGCCCTCCGGTACTCCGAGAGCATTGAAAATGCCCATCAGACGCTCTGAACCGAAAAGTCTCATGAGGTCGTCCTCAAGTGAGATGAAGAACTGTGACTCACCCGGATCTCCCTGACGTCCTGCACGTCCACGGAGCTGATTGTCTATACGTCTTGACTCATGGCGTTCTGTACCGATAATCTTAAGACCTCCGGCAGCCTTTGCCTCATCGTCAAGCTTGATATCGGTACCACGGCCTGCCATGTTGGTTGCTATTGTAACTGCACCGTGCTGTCCTGCAAGTGCAACAATCTCTGCCTCTTTCTCATGGAACTTGGCATTTAATACTGTGTGAGGGATTCCCTCTCTCTTGAGCATGCCGCTCAAAAGCTCTGATGTCTCGATGGTGATTGTACCTACAAGAACAGGCTGTCCCTTTTCATGTGCCTCTTTAACCGCATCCACAACTGCCTTGAACTTTTCCTTTTTGGTAGCGTATACAGCATCCTGCAAATCAATACGCGCTACCGGCTTATTTGTAGGTATCTCGACAACATCCATGCCATAGATATCACGGAACTCTTTTTCCTCTGTGAGAGCTGTACCTGTCATACCGGCCTTCTTGTCAAACTTATTGAAGAAGTTCTGGAATGTGATTGTGGCAAGGGTCTTGCTCTCTCTCTTAACCTTTACATGCTCCTTTGCCTCGATGGCCTGATGAAGTCCGTCCGAATAACGGCGTCCAGGCATGATACGTCCGGTAAACTCATCTACAATAAGTACCTCATCATCCTTTACCACATAGTCCTGATCTTTGAACATGAGGTTGTGCGCACGAAGCGCAAGTATGATATTGTGCTGGATTTCAAGATTCTCGGGATCTGCAAGGTTCTCGATATGGAAGAACTGCTCTACCTTTTTCACACCATCCTGTGTAAGGTTTACGACCTTGTCCTTCTCATTTACGATGAAATCACCGGTCTCATCCTGGACAATGCCCATGATGGCATCCATCTTTGAATACTCAGGAACATCCTCACCTCGCTTCATCTGTGTAGCCAGGATATCACATGCCTCGTAAAGTCTTGTCGACTTGCCACTCTGTCCAGAAATGATAAGCGGTGTACGTGCCTCATCGATAAGCACTGAATCGACCTCATCGATGATAGCATAGTGGAGGCCTCTCTGAACAAGCTGTTCCTTGTAGATAACCATATTGTCACGCAGGTAATCAAATCCAAGCTCATTGTTTGTGATGTATGTAATATCACAGCCATAAGCCTCCCTGCGCTCGTCATTGTCCATGCCGCCAAGTACCACGCCGACCTTAAGTCCTAAGAACTCATGAACCTGTCCCATCCACTCAGCATCACGCTTTGCAAGGTAATCATTGACTGTGACAATACACACACCCTTGCCCTCAAGTGCATTAAGGTATGCAGGAAGTGTAGAAACAAGTGTCTTACCTTCACCGGTTCGCATCTCTGCAATACGTCCCTGATGCAAAATAATACCACCGATTATCTGTACTCTATAATGTTCCATGCCAAGCACACGCTTAGCAGCCTCTCTTACTGTAGCAAATGCCTCCGGAAGAATATCATCAAGTGTTGCTCCGTCCTCCAGACGCTTTTTAAACTCCCTTGTCTTATCCTTTAATTCTTCATCGGAAAGCTTTCCCATTGCCTCCTTATACGACTCAACCTTGTCAGCAATCGGGTAAATTCTCTTAAGCTCTCTCTCGCTGTGAGAACCAAAGATCTTTGATAATGCGCTCATATTTTTCTCCTATAACTTCAAATTGCCCTTGTACAGGCTCACAATAGTGTTATTGTAACACTTTGAGGATGATTGCACAACCTAAAGGGATGAATGTTTTGTAAACATTTTATAAAAATATTTGTGGGAATGTCGAGCTTTAATGGGGGGCTTCGCGCGTGGGAGGCTGTGAGGTCCGGGGGAGCACACAGTATATTCCTCATAAAAAATATGAACTTTTTTATTCTGAACACACTGTGTACTTCCCGGATCCACTTTGTTGTGCGCGAAGCATGGTGGAACTATGTTCAATTCAAAAAGCTCTCCACAAGGGAGAGCTTTTTGGAGTTGCCTATTTTTTAGTTATTTCTGGGCTTCATATGCTTCGCGGCATGCTTTTGCTAGCTGGTCGCCGCAGGATGTATTCTTAAATCCACATTTAATTCCACCGATTTTTTCTTCTACCTGGGCAACTGTGAGTCCTTCAACGAGCTTTGGGATAGCCTGGAGATTTCCGTTACAGCCTCCTGTAAATTTTACGTTATGTACTACATCGCCATCGAGGTCAAGCTCAATCTGTGTTGAACAGGTTCCTTTTGTTTTGTAAATATATGACATATTTTATCCTCCTGTGTTTTCAATTTTATTTTGTGTATACGTGATTATAACATATAATTTTGCATCTTTCCTCTATTTTTTTACATTTTCCAACTCCATTTTCCAACTCATTTTTTCAATTCAGAAGTTACTGTTCACACATAACAGTGTGACAGGCAACGATTCAGATTCATAAATCTTTTCTTAATATTTATTTACTATTTACGCCATAACGTATTACACCATAACGTAAGGGACGCTGCTTGCGGGCACCGCGGTGTGGGCTGTATACACTCCGGTGTCCGCGAATAGCGAAGTGGCTTAGATACTGTCGAATTATGCGCATGATACACAGAAATGCCGAGGCATGGACGCCGAGGCAAGGAGAAATCGAGCCATGGATGGCGAGTTTCGACGGTTTCGTCCTCCTATGAAAGCCTATAAGGCATAATTCATACAGTATCTTGGCTGCGCAGTGTAGCGGACACCGGAGTGTATGCAGCCCACCGCAGTGCCCGCAAGCAGCGTCCCGTACTACTATCATTACAATACTACAGTCTCAATGAAGCAATATCCCCATTCTAGAGGATTACCGGCTGGATCTGTCGTCCTGCCATCACTTCGTTTATTGTGCCGACAACCTGTTTTCCATCACACACGAGTGAATTCGGTTTCTTCACACAGTCATCCTGCCCAAACGGCACAAAATAAATATTTTTCATATTCATCAGCTTTCCGATATTCTTAAAGTTGATGCCGAGCGCATCATTTGTGGAAATCCCGATAACAAGCGGTCTGCCGTTTCTCAGATGAGCCTTTGCCGCGAGAAGGACCGGTGTATCCACTATGCCGTTTGCAAGCTTTGCCGCTGTGTTGCCGGTGCATGGGTAAATCACCATCACGTCAAACAGCTTTCCCGGGCCGACACGCTCTGCCTCCTGCAGTGTCCTGATGCCCTCATCCCCTGTGATTTCGGAGATAGTATGCATAAAGTCTCCCGCCTTTCCAAAGCGTGTGTTCATCATCTGTGCATTATAGGAATATACAGGTGTCACATGTGTGAAGCTATCCACAAGCCGCTTTGCAACATCCTTAGTCTTTTCAAAACTACAGAAGGAGCCTGTAATTCCCATTCCTACGGTGCAATCCGAAATAACCATAAGCCCTCCGTCATACCTTTTCTTTTCATACAGTCATAAAGTATTTTTGCACCGGTTTTCGGACAGTATATGCCCGGAAGGCCGAGCGCATGCGTACAGTTTATCTGATACCTCTTACAAGCCTCAAAATCACAGCCGCCGGGCTTAGATGCAATGTCTATAATTATCGCATCTTTTTGCAAAATCATGATTAAACTTTCATCTATAACCCTATCTGGTACTGTGTTTATGAGAAAAAGTGTTTCAAAACAGGCCTTGGCAGGATCATTAAAATCCACCGTTTCATATCCCAGTTCAGCGGCCTCATGCCTTGCCTGTTTTCTCCTTGCCATCACCATGACATGGGCTCCCATAGCAGAAAAAACGCGGGCAATTGCCTTTCCGCATTTTCCAAACCCGCTCACAAGTACCTTTGAGCCGTATATACCATGTATGCTTTTTTGTATTGCTATGGACGCAGTGGCCTCGGCCGTAACAATGGCATTCTGCTCTATGACAGTTTCATCTCTCATAAAGTCACATCCCCTGTCAATACCGGGAAAGCACTCCGGCATCATGCCGCCCCACACTGCAATATTGTTAATTATTATATTATGTTTTAATTTTTCTATATCATTATTTATAAGCTTAAGCTTTGAAAACGGTGTAGGAAACACAATATTCCCAACACGCTCATAATCAATCCCGCCGCTATTTCTGCAATCTGTCTGTTCTCCTCCCAGCATATCAGCGAGGTACTTTTGCCTCTGATCCGTAACATATATTATAGTGTCTTTTTGCATAATAACTTCTTCCTTTCGCTATAATATATGCGCATTTCCAGCTTATGTGAGGGTATTTTGTTTTCTCGCTTAAAGCTTTACCTATTCAAAAAAATACAGAGCCTAGCATATATTTTGCCAAGCCCTGTATGTTTTATAAATTCTACATTTAATTTTTAAATTATCCTATTCAATTCCGGTTCCAACGGATAATCTCTCCGTAGCTTATTACAGCTGTGTGACAACAAAAATATCGTAGATGGCTTTTATTGCCTTGTCAAAGTCATCATTGCTTACACCGATGATGATATTGAGTTCTGATGAACCCTGATCAATCATGCGCACATTGATATTGGCATGTGCAAGTGCAGAGAAAATCCTGCCGGCTGTACCACGGTTTGACTTCATGCCACGGCCAACAACAGCGATAAGCGCGAGGTCTGACTCGAGGTCAATGATATCAGGATGAGCAAGTCTTCTGATTGAGCTTATAACCTGCTGCTCCTTACCCTCAAACTCTGCCTGATGTACGAATACTGTCATAGTATCGATACCTGATGGCATATGCTCTATAGAGATACCGTTCTCCTCAAACGCCTGGAGAGCCTTTCTACAGAAGCCCACCTCTGAGTTCATCTTGTCCTTGTCGATATTTACCGCAACAAAGCCCTTCTTTCCGGCGATACCTGTGATGGTATAATCAGGCTTTTGGCATGTGCTCTCAACGATGAGAGTACCAGGTGCTTCCGGGTCGTTTGTATTTCTGATATTGATTGGGATGCCTGCCTTTCTTACAGGGAAAACAGCATCCTCGTGGAGCACTGATGCTCCCATGTATGAAAGCTCTCTGAGCTCTCTATAAGTAACAACCTTGATTGGCTGTGGATTGTCGATAATTCTAGGATCAGCTACGAGACAGCCTGAAACATCTGTCCAGTTCTCATACATGCTGGCATGACATGCCTTTGACACAATGGAACCAGTGATATCCGAACCACCTCTTGAGAAGGTAACTACCTTTCCGTCAGGTCCTGCTCCGTAAAAGCCTGGAATAACAGCCTTTTCTGTCTGCTCAAGCTTCTTTGAGAGCACCTTGTCGGTCTTTTCCGCGTCAAAATTGCCATTCTCATCAAAAAAGATGACTGTTGCCGAATCTATAAACTCATATCCGAGATAGTTTGCCATGATGATTCCGTTTAAGTACTCACCACGAGAGGCTGCATAATCTGCACCTGCCTTTGCCTTGAAATTCTCAGAGATAATCTTGAATTCCTCATCAAGTGCCAGCTTTAAATGAAGACCATTTATGATTGAATCATATCTGTCCTTGATTTTTCTGAGCATAACCTTGAAATCCTGATCATTCTCAGCCAGATCATAGCATGCATAAAGCATATCTGTTACCTTTGTGTCTTTGGAATTTCTCTTTCCCGGTGCACTCGGCACAACATATTTTCTTGACTCATCGCTTCTTATGATGTCGCCAACCTTTGTGAACTGCTCTGCACTGGCGAGCGAGCTGCCGCCAAACTTTACTACCTTTACCATTTGTCTATTTTTCCTCTGCTTCCTATATAAATAACTGTATTAGCCAATATTATACCGCTTTGATAAATCATTCGTCAATACTCAATGTAGTCAACATCAAGCTTCATAACATCATGTTCTTTGTCAAATGTGATGATACCATATGACGGCATGCAGCCCCAAAGCGGTGCACCGATGCTTCCCGGATTCATCATCGCAAGACCATTGTGCTTATCATAAAACAGCTTGTGTGTATGTCCAAAGAGCGCCAGGTCTGCCCCGACTTCCTTCGCATGAAGCTCCAGATGCATATATGACATCTTTACTCCATATGTATGTCCATGGCACATGAGTACCTTATAGCCGTCGATATCAATTAGTCGCTCTGTATCTCCCCGTGAAAAATCACAGTTTCCCGGCACATTGACCATGGTTATATGAGGAAACTCTCTCCTAAGGGCATCCGCATCCACAACGCAGTCTCCCAGATGAAGTATCATATCAGGCTCCTCTCTTTTGACTGCCCGAATCATATTTCCCACATTACCATGTGAATCACTCAGTACCAAAACTCTCTTCATGCGCGTCTCTCCTATATCTTGTTACTATATTATATATATTATCATAAGTTTTCCGCGTGTAAAATATTTTTTTCTTTATATACGCAAAAAGCTCCATGCCGACTTCATTGTCAGCCCGGAGCTTTAATCTTTAATTTTAACTATGCAAGCCTCTTCCACTGCTTGCTGCACTTATAATAAGAATAGAACATACATCTTTCTGCCTGCTCGCATCTGACCGGTGCACTCTCGATATTGCACTGGCAATTTACAATAGCATCTGCTTTTCCCTTACATGAACCCTTAATCATTACATCGTCTAAAACTTCGTCTGACATTCTCTTTCTCCTCACATTTGTTTGATAGTATATTTACCTGTTACAATATTGATATATTTTATTATTTTTCTCTGTACGGGCTATGCTTTACGTACTCTTACCATCGGCTTAAATACTAACATCTTGTCCGCAACAGTTGTGATTATACTATATATTGTATTTTAAATCCATATGTCATTTCTAACAAAACAAATGATTTTTTATGTCACATTTTTCACTTGACGAATTTCATTTTGATGTTCAAGCCCAAAAATCAAGGATATCTGAGTAAAACTTTTCCAAGGTATCATCATCCGCATTAAATATCTCGTGCTTTGAATCAGGATAGACCTTCTTAATGCCCTGAGGCAGCTTCGCAATAAATTCATCCTCAGCGGTATTTGAAACCAGATAATCCTTTCCCGCCTGGCATAACAGCACCGGTATTTTAATTTCCTGTGCATGCTTCTTTATATATTTGGATGCCTTGCGCCCGGCCCTGCACCATCTGTAGGTGGCGCCATTTGTACGATAGCGTTCCTCCTCCACCTTGCACTTGTATATGTAGTCATAGCGCGCCTTTGACAGACAACAGCTCGATTCAAAATCATACTCATCCGTATACTGTGTCTGGCTCGGCAGATATTTATCGTTCCAGTTAAGCACACTTGCGACAAACAGTATCGCCTCCACGGCAAAATGTGAAAAATTGCCATAAAGCATCTCTATCATAGGGCTTGAAAGTACTGCCTTTGTAAATACCTCAGGATGCTTCTCAAGATACAGGGCAGCTATCGCGCCTCCCATAGAGTGACCGTACAGGTAAAGCGGTCTGCGCCCCTCACGCTTCATCACAATCTCGCGGATAAACATATCAAGGTCACTCACATAATCGTCAAAACTGTTTACAGTGACCATGCTCATATCTGATACACTTCTTTCCGAAAAGCCGTGTCCTCGATGCTCCACCATATATACTGAGTATCCGGCCTTTGCGAAATAGTAAATCATCTCATAATATTTAGGCATACACTCTGTAAATCCATGTGATATGACTATGGCAGCCTTTGGTACAGGTGTCGTCACATAGCCGTAATGTATGCGTGTGCCATCTGCACTCTTCATATAGCCATCTTCAAAATTAAGCCTGATAAAAGGCAAAACATATCTTGTTAATTCCTCATTATATTTTTCTTCTGTAATAACCATAGCATTCCTCACTTTTGGTATTTGATATTTTGTAAGTAACTATATCTCAATCCGGTCAATAAGATTCAGGTCATATTTTCTGACTATATCAAGTGCCTTTTCATAGCTTTCCACATCACATATATTGTCCACTGTATGTGCATCAAGCCCAAGTATCACTTTGTTGCCGATGTCATGCGGTATACACCAGAAGCGCTCTGTCGGATAGTGCTTTCCTGCACTGATACCAAGCATGTTTATCTCAAGCGGTATGTCAAGCTCCTTAAGTGCCTTGCACATCCTCGTCATCTCCCAGTCATAGACGGAATCAAGTCCCTGATAATTTATTAAATCAGGATGTGCTAAATAGCTGTACATGCCTGTTTTCATGCCCTCTATAACAGTATCCACATACTCGCGTATACGGCTCTCATCATCTGTCGGTGTGCCTGTATACGGGCCTGTCTGCTCTGATTTCATAAAATGCTGGCCCATTATCATGTAATCACAGCCAAGCCTGTCAAACATAGCCTTCTGCTCCTTGAAAAACTCCGGTATGTACTCCGCCTCAAAGCCAACGTAAAGCTTTATGTCGGATGCATACTCCTTCCCAAGCTCCCTGATGGCATACACATACTCCGGTGCCTGCTCCATCGTCATCCGGATGCCCGACACATAGCCATCCTTAAAGGGGCACGGCACATGGTCTGAAAAGCCAAGCTCTGCGATACCCATTCTGATAGCCGCCTCTATATATTCTCGCTCGCTGCCATATGCATGCTGGCACCTATAGGTGTGCGTATGGTAGTTTGCCTTTAAAAATCCCGTCATTACTTAAAGCTCCAAAAATCTATCTCTTATTGCTGTTCAAACAGCTATTCAAATACTACAATTTAGACCAATTTTATCACTTTTTGTACTTTATTACAATCTCATATTTTTGGGACTTTTTTCTCTATGAAATATATATGCGTTATGTTATAATCCATTGATATATGATAGTCATAATAATTCTGTCCACCACACAATCATAAATGAGGGGCAAAATACCTTTTGACCCTCATATCATTATATTTTTATATACGGAGGAAATAATGTTCAAAAAAGGAGTGGTTCCCTCCCAGGGACTGAGAATTATCATCGTCGGATGCGGCAAGGTAGGCCGTACTCTCATTGAGCAGCTTGGCAAGGAGGGGCACGACATAACAATTGTCGACAAAAACAGGGAGAGGATTTCCCAGGTATCCAATATCTATGATGTAATGGGTATTGCAGGAAACGGTGCCAGCTACAAGATACTGCAGGAAGCGGGTATTGATGATGCCGATTTAATCATCGCAGTCACAGGCTCTGATGAGCTGAATCTGCTATGCTGTACCATTGCCACACAGGTCGGCAACTGTGCTGCTATAGCCAGAGTCAGAACGCCTGAATACAGCCAGGAGGCCAAATATCTGCGCGACAAGCTTGGTCTTGCACTCATTATCAACCCTGAGCTTGAGGCAGCTATTGAGATGGCTCATATTCTTCATCTGCCGTCCAGCCTTGAGGTGACAAACTTTGCTCACGGTCAGGCACAGCTCATCAAGTATGAGATTCCCGAGGGCAGCATCCTCGACGGAACAAAGCTCATGGATCTGGGCACCAGACACCATGCCAACATACTTATCGGTGCAGTCGAGAGAGATGATGAGGTCACTATCCCATCAGGTGATTTTGTGCTCCGCAAGGGCGATAAGCTGTCATTTGTCGGCGAACGCAGACATACAAAGGAGTTTTTCAGCCACATCGGAGTCAATACACACAGCGTAAAAAACACACTGATTATCGGAGGCGGCAAAGCAGCATATTACCTGGCAAAGCAGCTCATATCACGAGGCATAAAGGTCAAAATAATCGAAAATAGCTTTGAGCGCTGTGAGGAGCTTTCCATACTGCTTCCGGATGCTGTCATCATAAACGGTGACGGAACAGAACAGGCACTCTTAAAGGAAGAGGGCATAGAGACCTGCCAGTCATTTGTACCTCTTACCGGTATAGACGAGGAAAACATCATGCTTACGCTCTATGCGAAACAGGTTTCCAATGCAAAGGTCATAACAAAGCTTAATCGTATAACTTTTACCAATGTCATAAACAGCCTGGACCTTGGCAGTGTAATCTCGCCAAAATACATCACCTCAGAAGCCATAATTGCCTATGTCCGTGCAAAGAAAAACTCTATGAACTGCAATATAGAGACTCTCTACCACATGTACGACTCAAGAGTTGAAGCAATTGAGTTCTTTGTATCAGAAAACTCAAATGTGACAGACATACCGCTTCGAGACCTAAAGCTCAAAAAGCATCTGCTCATCTGCTTCATCAACCGAAACGGCAAAATTATTATACCTACAGGTAATGACTGCATACAAAAAAATGATACTGTCATGATTATAACAACCAATACCGGCTTTACGAATCTTCAGGATATTATGGAATAGTGGGGGAATGATATGAACACTTCAGTAATTCGATATCTTTTGGGATATATTTTAAAGCTTGAAGGCTTTTTGCTGCTTCTGCCATGTATTGTTGCCGGTATTTATTATGAAAAAAGCGGCATCTACTTTTTGATTGTTGCACTCATAAGCATAGCTATCGGTTTTATTTTTTCGGCTAAAAAACCGAGGGATTTTACCTTTTACCTGAAGGAGGGCTGTGCAACAACCGCACTGGGCTGGATCGTACTGAGTATATTCGGCTGTCTGCCGTTTTACATATCAGGAGAGATTCCAAGCTTCACAGATGCTCTTTTTGAGACCATCTCCGGCTTCACCACGACAGGAGCGAGCATCCTGCCTGAGGTAGAATCACTCTCCTATTGCATGAATTTCTGGCGCTGCTTTACGCACTGGATTGGCGGTATGGGTGTGCTTGTATTTCTTCTGGCAATCATCCCGCTTTCAGGCGGCAGCAATATAAACCTGATGCGCGCAGAAAGCCCCGGGCCTTCGGTTGGAAAGCTCGTTCCAAAGATGAGGCATACTGCCAGGCTTTTATACATAATATACTTTGGTCTTACGACTATGGAGATTATTTTCCTGCTTTTCGGAAAAATGCCTCTGTACGATGCCATCTGTACCTCTCTCGGCACAGCCGGAACAGGAGGCTTTGGTATCAAAAACGACAGCTTTTGCAGCTATAATGTTTATCTGCAGTGGGTTGTTACCATATTTATGATACTTTTCGGTGTCAATTTCAACGCTTACTACCTGCTTTTCTTCGGTCACATCCGTGACGCACTTAAGGTGGAGGAGGTCAGATACTATTTCGGTATCATAATAGCCTCCGTTGTAGTCATAAGTGTGAACATCGCACATATGTGTACCGGTGTGTTCGACGCAGTTACAAAGGCTGCGTTTCAGGTTGGCTCAATCATCACGACAACAGGATTCTCGAGCACCGATTTCGACAGATGGCCTGAGCTTTCAAAGACACTGCTTGTGCTTTTGATGTTCATCGGCGCATGTGCAGGAAGCACAGGCGGCGGTATCAAGGTATCTCGTATTGTCATCGCTGTGAAGACAATATGCAAGGAGTTAAATGGCTATATTCACCCAAAGAGTGTGAAAAAGCTCACCTTTGAGCACAAGCCTGTAGACCATGATGTTATCAGGTCAATAAATGTTTATTTCATGACGTATGCCGTCATTTTTGTTGTTTCACTGCTGCTTGTTTCCGTGGAAAACTATGATTTTACTACCAATTTCACGGCTGTCGCAGCTACATTTAACAATATCGGACCGGGTCTTTCTCTGGTCGGTCCGACATCCAATTTTGGCTTTTTTAATAATTTCTCCAAATATGTACTGATGTTTGACATGCTTGCCGGAAGACTCGAGCTGTTTCCACTGCTCATCCTCTTCCATCCGTCAATCTGGAAGGAATTATTTATTCAAGCAGATAAAAAAGTAAAAGGGAATAGAAAGGAGAAACAAAATGTTCGCATGTAAAAATTGCGGTGGAAATGTGAAGTTCGACATCAAATCAGGCCAGTTAGCCTGTGAATACTGTCATTCACTTTTCGACCCTTACGCGTACGAGGACAAAACCTCTGATGCCGAGGTCCAGAAGGACTTCGACGCAACCATTTTCACATGCCCTCAGTGCGGAGGAGAAATCCTGAGCACAGACGATACCGCAGCAGGCTTCTGCAGCTTCTGCGGTGCATCAACTGTGCTCTACAGCCGCATGCAGAAGGAGCACAAGCCGGCTTATATCATACCATTTGCAAAGACCAAGGATGACTGTAAGCAGGCCTACATGAGCCTCATGAAAAAGGCTATTTTCGCACCAAAGGAGCTTAAGGATCCTAAGTTTATCGACGGATTCAGAGGTATCTACATGCCTTACTGGACATATTATGTAACCCAGAAGGCTCCTATTTCACTTCCGGCGAAAAGATCCCACCGTTCAGGAGATTACATTATCACAGACCATTACAGGCTTGAGGGAAATCTCGATGCCTACTACAAAGGCCTGTCCTACGATGCATCATCATCCTTTGATGACAGCATCAGCGAAAAGCTCGCGCCATATGACGTGAAGAATATGAAGCGCTTTACTCCGGCATTCTTAAGCGGTTTTTACGCTGATACAGCTGATTTACCATCAACGATTTACGCAAGTGACGCAATGGATGCAGCCTGCACAAACACAGTAAGCGAAATAAGTAAAGAGCCTGCCTTTACCGGCTTGTCAGTCGACAGTGACTCCGCTGCTCTTTCGCCTTTAAGTCTTGGCACTACTGTAAAAGAGACAGATTACTCGATGTTTCCGGTATGGTTTTTGTCATACCGCAATAAGGATCGTGTGGCATATGCCACAGTAAACGGTCAGACAGGCAAGGTTGTTGCAGATCTGCCTATATCTGTCGGCAAATTCCTGCTTGGCTCACTGATCGCGGCAATTCCGGTATACATTTTATTATGCCTGCTGACAGTCCTCACACCCGGCATGACACTCACCATAGTAGGTGTGCTCGCGATTATCGCAAATATCTGTTACTCACAGGAGCTCACCATGATTGCCGTAAAGGAAGCCGGTACCGAGGATAAGGGCCGTATCGCAAAGGAACAGCCGGAGGCTCTTGGTGCAATCAACAACCACAGACGCCTTAAAGCTGCAAAAAAAGCCACGAAAACCATAAAGAAAAAGACAAACACATCGTTTGTAGCTTACTTTATACTTTTTATATTTGTCATTCAATTTGTTCCTGCTCTGTTTGCAATCATTGCAGGTATCGGTGGCACCTTTGGCAATGCAGACGGCAGCCTGATTTTATTTGTTATTTTGACTATTATATCATTTATTTTTTCAATCAGAGCCTTCTCAAGCTTTGACCGGATGCCCGGACACAAGGGAGTTGCGGGACTCATCTTTGGCATGGTATCCATGCTTATTGGCGATGCAGTGCTCCTTTTCCAGCCGGTGCTCGATGCATGGTACTATGGTGCAGCATTTATAATTATCGCCTCAGTACTTATCACACTGATCAATGTCATCCGCGCATTCAATGTGCTCACAACTCGCAAGCTGCCTCAGTTTGCCACACATAAGGGAGGTGATGACCGTGCATAGAAATAATTTTAAAAATCCTTTTTTGCATTGTATAAAATGCAGATGCTCAGCATTGTTTACATTATTTTTGCTTGTTACAGTCCTCGTTTTGAGCAGCTCATCAAACGTATATGCCACTGAGACCGATACCGGTGCTTATGATGACTCACTTTATGATGCAGTTTTATACAGTGACGATACAGACGGTACAGAGAGCCAGGCAGCCGTAGATTACAGTCTAAGCGGTACAAACAAGTCTACCGGCTACGAGTACATCCTTGAGGACTCTGCCAGCTTCATTGATGATGCCGTAAAGGGCAAGCTCATCTCACAGATGAAAAAGACAACCGACTACTGCAATATAGCCGTTGTCACCACCACCTCACATCCTTACGGAAGCACAGAAAGCTATGCAGTCAATACCTTTGAAGGCTATTTCGGAACCGGCGCAAACGGTGTGATTTTCGTGATAGACAGAGATTTGAACGAGATTTATCTGGCTTGTGAAGGAAGCACGCAGAGAACCATCCCGAACTCAAAATGTAACTCTATCTGTGACAACACTTATATATATGCCACCTCAAGTCATGATTACGACTATTTTACCTGCTGCATGGAAACAATAGACCAGGTCAACACAGTCCTTGCAGGCGGACATATATCACAGCCTCTCAGATACATTTCGAGCATCTTTATCGCTCTCGCTGCCGGCATGATTTTATGCTTTGTGTATGCACTATCCCTGTCAAAGGGCCGCAAGGCTAAGAGCAACGAGCTCATGGGGGCAGCCTTTACAAAGGTAGATATCCAGAATGCACACGCTCGCTTTATGAGCCAGACAAGACACTACAGTCCACAAAGCTCAGGCTCAAGCGGTGGTCACAGCGGTGGTGGTGGTCATAGTGGCGGCGGTCACAGTGGCGGCGGTCACCACATCTAACCTCTGATTTTGATAAATACAGTGCCATCAACAGCCCCGGCAAATGCCGGGGTTTTTTATTCTATTACAAAAAATTGCTAAAAAAATCTCAATTTGTGATTGTTTTTAGTACAAAAACACTATATAATATTCGTAGCATTTTGAATGGTTTTTAGATTAGACTTATTTTGTTGTGGAGCGGACATGATTAAACGCAGATATATGAGAACGCGACAACTGAAACCCGGCATGATTATTGATCAGGTCATCAAGGATCCTACCGGCCGTAACCTGGTGGTACAGGGCTCAGCTATCGATGATTATATCATCGCTTCGCTGCTTAAGCTCGGTATTATGTCAGTATATATCCGTGAGGGAAGTGCAGACCCTGACGATCCTGATGCCATACTGTCTCCCAAGGCTGCTGCCATGGTCAAACAGCTGCGTACAGACGACCGTTCCAAGGTCACCTTAAGCGACAGTGTCAGACAGCGTGTATCAACCGGTGTCCAGTACATCTTCAACAACACAAGCTCAGAGGAGCTTACACAGGCAACAAACCAGATTGCCGACTCGCTCATGGAGGCCATCAACGAAAATGATGCCATAGCTGTCGATATCAATTCTCTCAAAACAAGCGATGAATACACCTTCAAGCACAGTGTGGATGTGGCTACTATTTCGATGATTCTTGCCAAGCAGATGAAGCTGCCTAACAACGAAATCCACGATATAGGAGTTTCCGGCCTGTTGCACGACATTGGCAAGACAATGATACCCAATGAGATTCTAAATAAGCCGGGCAGGCTCACGGACGATGAGTTTAGTATCATGAAAAAGCATTCACTGTACGGCTACAATATGCTAAAGGACAGAAAGGATCTAAACAACTCTATACTGATGGGAGTGCTGCAGCACCACGAACGTATTGACGGAACCGGCTACCCACTCGGCTTTGATGCGCCAAAAATCTGTCAGTTTGCAAAAATCCTGTCTGTCGCAGATGTCTATGATGCGCTTGTCACAAAGCGTCCGTACAAGGATGCCTTCTCGCAGCGCGACGCGGTTGAGATGCTTATGTCCATGACAAACCAGCTCGATATAAATGTCATGCGTGCTTTCATGAGCAGTATGATTCTATATCCTGTTGATTCAATTGTACAGCTGAGCAATGGTGAAAAAGCAAGAGTGGTCAAAAACAGTGAGTACTACATCCTCCGCCCGACTGTTGTCGGTGTTGATTCCGGCAGAGTATACAATCTGGGCGATGATTTGAAGTGTGCAAGTATTATTATACTTTAGGAGTAATGATTTGAGCCACCTTGAGAAAAAAAAGCTGATGCGTCATGCTTACATGCAGGCATCAGTTTTTTGTTCTCAATTGTTTTATAGTTATTAATAACTTGCAAAAATAAAAAGCCCTCAGCACTGTATGCTGAAAGCTTTATTATTTAGCAGTCCGTACGGGAATCGAACCCGTGTTTCCGCCGTGAGAGGGCGGCGTCTTAACCGCTTGACCAACGAACCGTATATTATAATACCACGGTCAATCGGATAATGCAAGCTTTTTTTAAAATTTTTTTAAAAATTTTTATTTGTTACTTATCAGCCTTTTTTCGCCTTCTTTACTTTCTTTATTCGCTCTCCTTTAAAGCGCTCCTTGAGACTCTCTGTAAAGGTCTCGAGATACCTGTTCTCCACCTTTGGATTTCTAAAGCCCTGTGCCCTGTTAAGCGCAGATTTCTTTAAAGCACCCATTGAATCGATAACACGGTCTGCACTGGCTCTGATACTTTTTCTCTTTCTGCGCTCCTCGACAGCCTCCGCAATCTCCTGTGACCTCTCCTCTGCCCTTTCATCTGCTGCCTTCTTACGCTCCTTAACCTCTTCTACAACCTCATCCATATAGGTGTTGAAATTGTTCTGCAGATTGACGATGGTCCTGCTGAAATCTGTAAGCGCTGATACTGTGATTGCAGTGTCTACAGCTAAAAAGCCCATGAGAAGCAGTGAGAAAAACTCATACCATATAGGTGACATCCAGCCTGTGATGAGCTTCGTAAACGGTGCAATGAAATATACCACTATAAGTCCGGCCACTCCAAAGCCTACAGAATAAGGAAAACACACTCTGCCGTTTATATTGAGAGGCATGCTGCTGTAATCCCACCAGTATGCGTGAAACAGCTTCTCAAGCGCCCACGATGTGCCATATTCCAGCACTATGCTTCCAACAAATGCCACCAGAAATATCTGCCACCATGTAAATGTCGCATCCGTGTGAGCAGAAATAAAATCTGCTATCGCAGTGATTGCGACACCTCCGGCTCCGTAAATAGGGCAGAGCGGGCCATAGAGAAAGCCTCTGTTCTCCCATTTTTTTGCCCTGATGGTACAATAGATGCTCTCATATATCCAGCCCATACAGCTAAATATAATAAAATACACAAAATATCTTGATAACCACATAAAAACACCTTTCTAAAATTCATTATCCGGATACATCTCATTCAAGTATATATCATACCATTTTGTACACTCATTTGTCCATGAGTCAGTGGCATTTTCGTATTGCTGTCGCAGCTTATCGACATTTTCTTCAGCCGTATCCGCATTTATTATGTTTTGATTTAATTTTTCACTATATATGTCACAAGATTTATCTTCTCCTGCCAAATTATTTCCGCATGGAATTTTCCCGCGGAAATCAGATAAATCACAGCTTCTAAGTTCCTCTGCTTTTAGCTCGCTTTCTGCTGCACATAGCTCTTCATAAGCTTTCTTAGCTTCATCAGCAGCCTTCATCATCGGCTCTGCCGCAAGCGTAAGCTTCCACTCAAGGTACGCCTCATCTGTTGAAAGCTGTCTGGTCTCATGTCTCTCCCTCTTTGGGACAGCCGCAAGTGCCTCGACCATCGCAGCATCCTTTGCCTGCATGAGTGCCGGCAGGTCACCGTCCTGTGATGCCTTAAGCCTTGAAATATAATGGTCATAGCCAAACGGATAGTACATCACTTTGTCCTTTTCAAAGACCAGTATGGCATCAGCCACCTGCTTTATGAAATACCTGTCATGCGATACAAAAAGCATGGTGCCGGTATATGCCTTAAATGCCGATTCGAGTGTCTCCTTCGCCGGAATATCCATGTGATTGGTCGGCTCATCGAGTATCATTAAGTTCGGACGGCCTGTCAGAAGCTCTGCGAGCACAAGCCTGGACTTCTCACCGCCTGAGAGCGAGCTGATACGCTTTGAGGCATTTGCCCCTCCAAACAGATACATGCCAAGCGTCTTTCTTAAGTCCTTCTCCACAAGTGCCGGAAAAAGCTCGTGAAAATGGTCTCTCACGGTCTTATCGCTGTCTATAAGTGCCGACTGCTGGTCAAAATATCCCACCAGCAGATTGCTGCCGAGCTGGCTTGTGCCCTTTATTGGTGGAATAAGTCCTGCCACAGTCTTTAGAAATGTTGATTTTCCTATGCCATTGTCACCAATTACGGCAATCTTCTGACCACGCCTTATACGAAGCGACAGCTCAAGAAGTACACTGCCGTCGTAACCTATCTTAAGCTCCTTCGCCTCATAGACCCATTTACCGCCCGGAAACTGTGGCTCGATATTGCCTGTAAAAATATGAGCTTCGTCTTCAACCGGCTTTTCTATCAGCTTCATGCGTGCCAGCATGGTCTTGCGTGAGCGTGCAAACGCAGCTTTCTTAGGCTTATGCTTGAATTTGTCGATAAGCTCATTATTGTGCGCAATCTCCGCCTGCTGGCGCTCGTAGGCTTTGCGCTGTATCTGCAGATTTTTAAGTTTCTGCTGCCTGTACTGCGTGTAGTTGCCGGCATATCTGTGCAATGCTCCGTTTTCAAGCTCATATACACCAGTCGCAACTGCATCAAGAAATGCCCTGTCATGCGACACAATGACAACAGCCTTTGGATAGTTAATCAGATAATCCTCCAGCCACTCGACAGTTTTCATATCAAGATGATTCGTCGGCTCATCAAGAAGCAGCAAATCCGGCTTTTCAAGTAAGAGCTTTATAAGTGAAATCTTGGTCTGTTCACCTCCGGAAAAACTGCCGAGTGTACGGCTTTTTTCTTCTTTTTCAAAGCCAAAGCCTGTAAAAAGCCGGTCGTACTCCATCTCGTAGTCAAACCTCTCTTTTGAAAAGGTATCTTTATCCGGGCAGCTCTCAAGCAGTATCTGCTCTACTGTCAAATCCTGATTTGATTTATCCGCCTGTCTGAGCATGTCAATTGTGATGTATCGCGAGGTCACGATTCCAAGACTATTTTTACAGGCAGTCTCTTTGCCATGCGCTCCTGACGACATACCGCGACGGTCATCGCGGTCAAGCTGCAGCTCCCCCGCAAGAAGCCGAAGCAATGTGGTCTTTCCTGCTCCGTTTTTGCCGACAACAGCTATTTTTTCTTTTTCCTTTATATAAAAATCAACATGGGACAGAATCGTCTGACCACCTACCGAAACTGTCCCATCCTTAATCTGGTATAACATATCTAATTAATATCCTTCAAGCTGTCCAAAAGTTCGAGATCCGACTGTAAAACCCTGATATTGGACGTAACCGGCTCCTGACCCGGCTTTGTAACTGTGATTTCAATAACAGAGTCTGCCGGAATGCCGCTGCCGAATGCATACTGTAAAAAGGATACAAACTTTGGGTGGTTTGCTGTAAATGTATTTTTTGCTTTCATCATTTTCATTATGCTTGCTGGGTTCATGTATTTTCTCCAATCTTATCTATATGATATCTCTTTTGACGCACATATCTTTACGTTCGTTATATTATACCATGAGCCAATTCTATAATCTATCATTTTAGAATTATTTAATTTCTTACGATTCCTCACAATAATTAAAGCGTACACTATATCATATAGCATACGCTCTATTATTTAATCACTTACGTTATGTATTATAATCTCACAACCACTATTCTTTATCTTTAATGTATTTAATTATTATAGATGCTATAGTTGATATTATCATAAATCCAGTAGCCATCTCTATACTATACTTATATGATATTACTAATGTTATTGAATCAAGAATTAAAATAATAATGGATCTAACAGCCCTTCCTCTATGATATTCTTTAATCGCATTTTTATCATCTACGTTATACTCATAAAAATATCTATTTATGGATATTCCTATAATATTGATTCTAAAACCATGTAATATCACTTTAGTTATGCAAAAAATCCATAATAATACAAAAAACTGCTGAAGTGTTATAACTATCATTACTATCTACTTCCCATCTCTGCTACCTGTGCATTCAATACAATCATGCTCGGACTATCTTTATACTACATGCTAAGTATAATATAATTGTGTAAAACCTAAATTAATTTCCCTACAAGAATATGTAAATTATAGATATTTTCTGTGTATCTTTCACTATTAATGTCTAAGTCTGCGCAATTCCCTCGGTGTCATCTGGCGGTATGTCTCATACAGGAGACAGTATATCGGCAGATGTGGTATTGATTTTATATATTCGTGCGTGTATTGCTGCATGTGAACCTCCATATGCGTAAGCTTATATACTAAAATTTACAGGTTTGAAGTTTTAATTATATAATATAATGGCAAAGTAAAAAGTCAATATCGACATAAAATAAAGTCATTATCATGATTGTAAATCATTCTATTTTGGCTTACAATTCTTTTATACAATAATATACATGAAAAATCATGGTATTTTTATAAATAAAATGCCATACAGACACAAAATCAACTTTATAAAACACAATATAAGGAAGGTATCTGCTATGAACAAATGGTCAAGAATCAAATTCACACCGAATCTCCCACTTGGGGCAAATGGGGAGAGAGTCACCGGAAGCAAGGCACACATTGAGCTTTCAAAGAACGCAGCCAAGGAGGGCATGGTGCTCTTAAAAAATGACAACAATGTACTGCCTCTTGCAGCGGGTTCTAAGGTAGCCCTTTTCGGAAAGGGCACCTTCGACTATGTAAAGGGTGGCGGCGGAAGCGGTGATGTAACCGTTGCATATATCCGCAATCTCTACGAAGGACTTAAGCTTCAAAAAGATAAAATAAGCATATTTGAGGAGCTGTGCGACTACTACCGCAATGACATTAAAAAGCAGTATGCAGCCGGTGCGGTACCCGGCATGACTATAGAGCCTGATGTGCCGGTTGAGCTTTTAAATAAGGCAAAGGCCTACACTGACACTGCTATCATCTCAATCTGCCGCTATTCCGGAGAGGGATGGGACAGAAAGAGTGTTGTTGACCCAAATAACAAGGCTCTCTGGGACTACGAGCGCGAGATGACCGAGAAGTCGGCAGAACTTTTTAAGGATGGCGATTTCTGCCTCTCCGTAAAAGAAAAAGAGATGGTTGACACAGTAAAAGCCAGTTTCAAAAATGTAATCGTGATTTTAAATGTCGATGGAATGGTTGATACATCATGGTTTGCTTATGATGATCAGATTCAGTCAGCACTGCTCGCCTTACAGGGCGGCATGGAAGGCGGGCTCGCTGCCGCTGAGCTTTTAGTAGGGAATGGCAATCCTTCCGGAAAGACTGTCGATACATTTGCCAAATCACTCGACGACTATCCATCTACCTACAATTTCCATGAGTCAAGAGACTATGTGGACTACACCGATGACATATATGTCGGATACCGCTATTTCGAGACAATTCCGGGAGCTGCCGAGAAGGTTGTATACCCATTTGGCTATGGACTCTCATACACCACATTTGATGTGGAGACTGTATCTGCCGGTGTTGTGAATTCCAACTGTACGTCAAGTGCTACTGCAGCCGGATCAGCCGATGCAGATATTGACATCAAAGCCGGTAAGCTCTACGCAAAAGTCAGTGTGACAAACACAGGTAAAGCTGCCGGAAAAGAGGTTGTTCAGGTATATGTTGCTAAACCACAGGGAAAGCTTGGAAAGCCTGCAAAGGAGCTAGCCGCCTTTGAAAAGACAAGAGAACTGCAGCCGGGTGAGTCTCAGCTTATGACCCTCACATGGGAAATAAATGATATGGCATCATATGATGACCTGGGAAAGGTTCAAAAGTCTGCATATGTGCTTGAAGCCGGTTCATATGATATATATGTCGGAACAAGCGTCCGTAACGTGACAAAAGCTGATTACTCATATATATTAAATCACGATGTAATTACCGAGCAGTTTTCTGCAAAGCTTGTGCCTACAAGTCTGCCAAAGAGAATGCTCGCTGACGGAAGCTATGAAGATCTGCCTCAAGGTGAGCCTGTGGACACCGACTACTCAGCTATTGGCACCATTGACCCTGCCCTGACAGAGGGTGTTGGTCCCGGTCAGAGAGCCATCCCATACTTCCGTTTTGCCGATGGCATGGCTAAAAACGGCAGTCACGACATCATGGATGTTGTGGAAGGACGTATCACGCTTGATGAATTTGTATCAGAGCTGTCAATCGATGATCTCATTCATCTGCTCGGCGGACAGCCAAATACAGGTGTCGCAAATACCTTCGGTATCGGAAATATGCCTGAATACGGTATTCCTTCTATCATGACAGCAGATGGTCCTGCCGGAGTGCGCATAGCACCGGAGGTCGGTATATGCACCACTGCGTTTCCATGCTCCACACTGCTCGCATGCACATGGAACCCGGATGTTTTAGAGGTCGTAGGACGTGCAGGCGGTGAAGAATTAAAGGAAAATAACCTTGCCCTGTGGCTCACACCTGCCATCTGTATTCACAGAAGTCCTCTCTGCGGACGTAACTTCGAGTACTACTCAGAGGACCCATTCGTCACAGGAAAGCTCGCAGGTGCCATGGTACGCGGAATCCAGTCAAACAATGTCGGTGCCACACTCAAGCACTTTGCACTGAACAATAAGGAAACAAACCGCAAAAACAGCGATTCACGCGTTTCAGAGAGAGCTGCCAGAGAAATCTATCTGAAGGCCTTTGAGATGATTGTAAAGAATGAAAACCCATGGGCTATTATGTCCTCTTACAATATGATAAACGGCTACAGAGCCTCTGAAAGCGAGGACCTTTTGACAGGAATACTGCGTGATGAGTGGGGCTATGAAGGAATGGTCACAACCGACTGGTGGACCTGTGGCGAGCATTACAAGGAGACAAAAGCCGGAAATGATCTTAAGATGGGAAATGGATATCCTGATCGTGTAAAGAAGGCTTATGATAAGGGTGCCATCTCTCGTAGTGAGATGGAGACCTCTGTAAAGCGTATATTAGGATTAATATTAAAGCTTGATTAAATTTTACTCTGCTTTTTGTAAAACTGCCCGGTTCATAATACCCGATACTTATTATACAAAAACAAAAAACGGACATGCAAAACTGCCATGTCCGTTTTTGGATTTGTTTTTGTATTTGTATATCTCAATCATTAATTCTGTATTTTAGCATATTCCTCAATTTTACATACATGCTCTTTTGTTTTTTCATCATAGTTGATTGCCACAAGCAGGATGTTTCCCGTATATTGCAATAATGAATTCGGATACTGTCTCTCACGAATCTGCTGCATGGCTGTATCCGCATTCTTATTCCATTTCAGCTCCACAACAAGCGCCGGATAATCATTTATATACTCAGGCTTCGGAATATAAACAAAATCAGCAAAGCCACGCCCTGTCGGTAATTCCCTGACCGGCTTAAAATAATAGTTCATTGTTCCAAGATAAGCAATGGCCAACACACTGCTAAGGGAGTTCTCGTCATTATATTGAATCACCGAGGTATACTCCATATGAATCTGCTCTATTTTTGCTGCCACAGTATTTACATCTTTGTTTATTGTTGCATTAAACAAATCTATTGACTGTCTCTCAAACTGTATGATTTCATCCCATTTGTTTTCCTCAACCGCATCCATAAGCTCATTGCGGAGCTCTTCATTCGGAATATATGCCATCTGATTTTTCTGATTAAAAGCCAGATATCCAAGATGTATAAGCAATGTCAGCACATCATCTTTGTTTTTAAATGATACCATATCATTCTGAAACGTGGTTGTTCTAACTTTTATCTCATTTCCGGAAATCATTGAAATAATAGCGGCTCTTAATCCATCAAAATCCATGTCAATAAGCGGAATCAGAGATTCATATGTGCCGGTCTGTGACCAATAGCTCTGGAAGCTGCCTCTCATCATCACGCTCACTACTGCTTTTGGATTATACACATGTTTACCCGAAAGCATATAGCCATCATACCAGTTTTTTACTGCTTCATAATCCCTGTCATACTTTTTGCATAACTGCTTAACCTCATCATCTGTAAAGCCAATATATGATGCAAGCGCTCCTGCATCAAGCATTGTGAACTCTTCAAAATTGTTAAGTGCTGACTGAGTTTTTAGCTTTTTAATAGGAAGTATGCCGGTAAGATAAGCTAACGCAATATACTTTGTCGGCTCTGTCCCTTTAAACATTCCTCTGAGGAAATTAATATATTCCTCCTGCAGTTCCTTATTATTAGCCTCATCTCTTATCAACACATCCCACTCATCTATTATGATAACAAAGGTATTTCCTGTGGCTGCGTTTATATAAGACATGGCTCCATAGGCTGTTTTAACAGTGTCCGGTATCACATCACCATATGCTATTATAAGCTCATCAAGAATACCGTTATTGATGTATTTCACGGTGTTTTGCACTTCGCCCGCATCCATCATGCACCACTGGACATCAATATGAATAACATCATATTTATTAAGGTTTGTCTCAAAGGAATCAAGCCTGCCTACCTTTAGAGTGGAAAACATATCAAAGGAATCACATCCTCTGCTATAATAAGCAGCAAGCATATTCGCCGTGATGGACTTTCCAAAGCGCCTCGGTCTGCTATTGCATATGCATGCCATATCAGAACCTATAACCTTATTGGTGTATGCCAAAAGCATAGTTTTATCCACATATATTTCCGATTTCAATGTCTTTTGAAAAGCTTTATTTCCCGGATTTAAAAATCTTCCCATGAATTTTCCTACCTTAATGAAATAATTTAACAACCTATACTACATGTTAAGTATAGCAGTTTTTAATCAACTTCACCATATCAACTTTGAATTATAAACAATTTAAACTATTACTTTCCATAAATATTGTACTCAGGCACATCCACGCCATCTGTTCCGGCATAGTATGACATCTCCACCTCGTTGAGTCCTTTTTTCTTGTCAAGGATCACATTGTACTGGGATGAATATATAACATCTCCATTTTTATTAAATCTGTATTCAATATTCACTCCCTCCTTGCCTTTTAAAGCCTTTCTTGGAATCTTTGCAAGGAAGATACGCTCACTGTCGGAAATCTTCTTCACCTCGACTGCATCCACCCATTTGAAAAATACGGGTGCCGCCACTCTTGTATCATCCATGCTATAACTGTTGTAATCATAGTAGGCTGTGTCATCATCTTCTGTATCCTTTAACACATGATAGCCCATCTGTATGCTGTCCACGCCCTCAAGACCGGTATCATTATTGTTATAGCTGCCCGAATCGTAAGGCGAATATACATATAAAAGGATAAGCTGCGAGCTCTTTACCTCATCTATGCTATCTCTGAATAAATGTGCAGCCTTTATATGAGACACATTGAGCTGTCTTATGCTGTCATTTGTCTCACCTGCAAGCTGTCTTGCATACATGGTGACCATACCCTTATTTTCCATGAAGTCTGCATCATCCGCAAGCGCCGGGGCTGCATCAGTGGAAAGTGACATCAGATATTTGTAGTCTGTATCCTCCATACATACTGTATTGTACCTTGCAACCAGATAATCAGGCCTTGCAAATGCAAGCACAAGATAACATATCCCGATTACTATTATTCCGTACCTGAATAGTGAAAAAGCAGGCTTACATATAGATAAAATCACTCCGAGCATAAACAGCGCTATCACCCCAAGTGCCCAGAACACACAGAGTCTGGTGGCTGTCAGCCCATACTCCGATACATACAGTCCCATACGGTATGCACTTGATGCAATCATGATATATGTGCACAAAGTTATTAAAATTAAAAATGCATTTAATATTTTATTCTTCCTGAACAGTCCACTTCCGAGCAATACGATAATCACATTCAGTATACACACGAAAAGCAGCTGGAAAAAGCCTTCTCTCGCATACCTGGCGTAGGTATAGCCGCTTGGAAGCTGCATAAGCCCTCCGAACAGATACACAATCTGTATAAAACAGAAAAATACATATACCGCTGATATAGTTGCGGCTACAGTGATGCCGATTGCAGCCGGGAATGCCGGAGTCTCAACCGGTGCATCTGATATACGCTTCTTGCTCAGATACTTTATACCGCAGTATGATGAAAATAGTGCAAATACAAAAAGTAATACAACCTTGCTCACTGTAAAGAAATTGATATCAGCAAATAATTTCTTTATAACTGATGCAAAAACCGCATCCGCAGAGCACAGCAGCACCACTATCAGTACAACAAGCGGAAAGGCAATAGCAATTCCGATAAACACATAAAGCATTCTGTGTTTTTTCACATGTACATCTCCGGCTGCTCTGTTTACACTGTCAGAGTCCATACAATCACTGCCCATACTGCCACTATCCATACGTTCATTTCTCATATAGTCGGCAATATCCATAAACGGCTCAGCTATACATCCGATCGCTCCAAACACAGCCTGAAATGCCGCAGTGATATACTTTATAAGCCCCCACTGTCTGTCATTACAGAAATTGTGAAGCAGCATAAAAACCAAGAACACAAGAATCCAGCAAAAATTAAATCCTTGTATAATTTTATTGCCGGTCAAGCCTGACGAGAGGCCTGTAAGTATCATCATCACACTGTACCATATAGTGAGCGGCTTTGCCTCTATATGAAGTATCTTCATACAATACAGGCTGTATACTCCTGTGACGATTGAAAACAATGTGACAAGTATTCCACCTATATTCTCATACAGGAAAATGGTGTACAGCAGCGCATATATTATCGTAGGTATGCATAGCCTGCCAAAGAAATCCGCGTTTCTCCTGCTTTGCTCACGCCGTCTTTGCTCCGCCTCCTGCTGCATCTTCTGCAGTTCGATACCTGACATGCCCATATTCATCTGCGTATTCTGTGGCGTGTTCTGTGAAAACTGTTGGGGATTCATGCTCCCGATATTATTATTATTATTGTCCATAGCTTCCTCCTTACTCCTTACTATCTATGTAGTTATTTTCTCATATTTTTTACTTACCGGCAAGCTAATTGTACTACATCGGTTTTAGTTTTGCAATATTTTTTTATCGTTTTACGATAAATCAGTTTTAATTGCTACAATTTGAGGTGCTACAATTGAGGTAATTGAGGCTACAATTAAGGACTACAATTGATGTGCTAAAATGATTTGTTTCGATGATATTTAGAATTACTGATAAAAAATAAAAATCGCAGATACCATATTCTGATATCTGCGACTATACTTATATTATTTTCTCCTAAAGACAATCCAATGGATATTCATTTAATGCAGCCATACAGTTTTATTTAAACTACTGCTGCACATTAAACGCTTTAATTTCCGGATAAACCGCGCTCTTTCCCAGCTCCTCTTCAATTCTTAAAAGCTGGTTATACTTTGCGACACGCTCTGAACGCGAAGGTGCACCTGTCTTTATCTGACATGTGTTGAGTGCCACTGCAAGGTCTGCGATAGTTGTGTCGGCAGTCTCGCCTGAGCGGTGTGAGCTGATAGCTGTATAGCCTGCCTTGTGTGCCATCTTGATAGCCTCAAGGGTCTCTGACACCGAGCCAATCTGATTTAATTTAATCAGGATTGCATTTCCTGCTCCAAGGCTTATTCCCTTCGCAAGTCTCTCAGTGTTTGTTACGAACAGGTCATCTCCCACAAGCTGTACTCTATCACCCAGACGCTCTGTAAGCTTCTGCCAGCCTTCCCAGTCCTCCTCATCGAGTCCATCCTCGATTGAGATGATAGGATATTTGTCACAGAGCTTTGCCCAGTGCTCTATAAGCTCCTCTGAGGTGTACTCTGTACCGGCCTTTGGCAGCTTGTAAAAGCCCTTGCCCTTTTCACTCTTCCACTCTGATGATGCGGCATCCATGGCAATCTTGAAATCCGTGCCCGGCTCATAGCCGGCTTTCTTTACAGCCTCAAGAATTGTCTCGATAGCCTCCTCGTCAGATTTGAGTGCCGGTGCAAAGCCACCCTCGTCGCCAACCGATGTGGCAAGACCGCGCTCCTTTAATATGGCTGCAAGTGCATGAAATACCTCCGCACACCATCTGAGACACTCCTTGAAAGAAGGCGCGCCTACCGGCATAATCATAAACTCCTGCACATCGAGTCCTGATGAAAGTGCATGACAGCCTCCGTTTACAATGTTCATCATAGGTACAGGCAGTCTGTTTCCGGAGATACCACCCAAAAATCTATATAGCGGAATATCGAGTGAGACTGATGCTGCCCTTGCACACGCAATTGATACAGCAAGAATGGCATTGGCTCCAAGCTTAGACTTGTCCTTGGTGCCATCTGCCTCTATCATGGCCGCATCTATTGCATAGATATCGCTTGCATCCATACCTGTCAGTGTATCGTTGATTACAGTATTTATATTTTCTACTGCACCGGTAACGCCCTTTCCCAGATATCTGTTCTTGTCTCCGTCACGAAGCTCAAGTGCCTCAAACTCTCCTGTTGAAGCTCCTGATGGCGCCGTGCCTCTGGCAACAGTTCCGTCAACCAGATAAACCTCAGCCTCAACTGTAGGGTTTCCTCTGGAATCAAGTATTTCTCTGCCCACTACCTTTTCAATTTCCAAATAATTCATTATGAACCTCCTTATGTTTTTTCTGATTCAATTTTATCCTACAATACAGTTTCTCTGCGTCATGATTGTAGGATTGTGTGGTCCTTACCTTATTATAAAAATGATATGTGAAAGCCTGCCACATACGCATATATTTATAAATAAAGAAAAATGCTACACAGTTAGTTTAATCTAACTAATGTAGCATTTCAATAGTTCATAATGATAATATTTCCCAATTACAGAAATATTATGTTCTCATATAACAATTTAAATCTATACATTCTCAATCATTGCTTATATTCTTTAGTTACTGTTCACACGCAAGCTTGACACCACGCTGTCAAGCTATGCGCCATAGTGTTAATTATTGAGTGATTACAGCCCCTGCCTCATAGAGGCATTTTAAATGGGCTGTAATCGTTGCTGGTCACACTGTTAGGTGTGAACAGCAACTATCTCTCCGCTTCGATCTCACGCGCAACATACACACCACTTGCCGATGCATGTGAGAGTGAATGTGTCACACCGCTGCCGTCTCCGATGATGTAAAGCCCCTTATATTTGCTCTCAAGCTTATCGTTAAGCTCTACCTCCATATTGTAGAACTTGACCTCTACGCCGTAAAGCAGAGTATCGTCATTTGCTGTTCCCGGTGCTATCTTGTCAAGTGCGTAAATCATCTCAATGATTCCGTCTAAGATTCTCTTTGGAAGCACAAGGCTTAAGTCTCCCGGTGTAGCTGAAAGTGTAGGAGTAACAAGCCCCTCCTCTATACGCTTCTCATTGCTTCGACGCCCTCTCACGAGATCACCAAAGCGCTGTACAATTACACCGCCACCAAGCATATTTGAAAGCCGCGCGATGCTCTCACCATATCCGTTGCTATCCTTGAATGGCTCTGAGAAATGCTTTGCAACAAGAAGAGCAAAGTTTGTATTTTCAGTCTGCTTGTCTGCTCCCTCGTAGCTGTGTCCGTTTACTGTTACGATGCCATTTGTATTTTCATTTACCACGATGCCATGCGGATTCATGCAGAAGGTACGCACATTATCCTCAAAAATCTGTGTCCTGTATACAATCTTACTCTCATACAGCTCATCTGTCAGATGCGAGAAAATCAGTGCTGGAAGCTCAACACGCACACCGATATCCACACGGTTTGACTTGGTCGGGATATCAAGGTCATTGCATACCTTCTCCATCCACTTGCTTCCGCTTCTTCCCACTGAGATGATACAATATCTGCTCTCATATGTGCTATCTGCTGTTTTAACTGCATATCCTGATACATTGTCTGTGTGAGCCACTTCTGCACCACAAGCATCATCTCCTGCCGTATTCTCATCATACAGCACCTCTACCGACTCAACAGGTGTATCGAAATAAAAATCTACCTTGTCCTTCAGATGTGCATACATATTTTCCAGAACGACATAGTTTATGTCAGTTCCGAGATGTCTTACCGATGCATCCAAAAGCTTGAGCTTGTTCTGCATGCAGACCTTTTTGAGCTTTGTACCGGCTGTAGAGTAAAGCTTTGTGCCCTCACCGCCGTACTTCATATTAATCTCGTCAACATATTCCATCAGATCAATGGCCGGCTGCTTGCCGATATGCTCGTACAAGGTGCCGCCAAAATCATTTGTGATATTGTATTTTCCGTCTGAAAAAGCACCTGCCCCGCCAAAACCGCTCATAATAGAACAGCTCTTGCAGGAAATACAGCTCTTTATTTTCTTTCCGTCGATAGGACATTTTCTCTTAGCAAGCTCATGTCCTGCTTCAAAAACCGCTATTTTGCAGTCAGGATTCTTCTCAATAAGCTCATATGCTCCGAAAATACCTCCCGGTCCTGCTCCAATGATTATCACATCATAATTATTCATCTATCAATTGCCTCCCATAATACGTTGCTGTTTGTCCGCCCAATGTGGCGCACACCAATCATTTATGATACTATATTTTCTCCCTTATCGCAAGAACAATCTCTATATTCCAGCAAATCTCCCGGCTGACAGTCAAGTGCTTCGCAAAGCTTTGCAAGCGTGGATACCTTGATTGCCTTTGCCTTGCCATTTTTTAAAATTGATATATTTGCCATAGTGATTCCCACACGCTGCGACAGCTCCGTAACGCTCATCTTTCTCTTTGCAAGCATTACGTCTATGTTAAAAATAATCTCGCCTTCCATGTATCTCTCCCGCTCAAATAAAACTGTAGCGCACACGCTATATTGTCAAATCACTCTGCTCCTGCAGATCTGCGGCCTTTACCACAAGATGTGACAAAACTGCCGCCACGACCGATGCCACAACACAGGCAAACACTATGAACACAAGCGCCAGTATCACCCCCGGATGATTCACATATATCCTCCACATGCAGATATTCACAACGAAAAAGTACAACGCATCAAACAGAATTATTTTCGATGCCAGCTTTATATGCCTTGCATTCTCTAAGGAAAACGACCTGTCTTTTCCGATATTTACAGCTACCCTCCAGCCCAGATACAATATAACATAGCACGGAATTGCACTGATGATAAACAGAACAAGCCATGGTATATACATATCAGAAATCTGCGGATCAGACGCAATAAGCACATGCCCTATCCATGGTATGGCAACCGCACAGACCACTAATCCGCAAAGTGCTACCGCTATTATTACTATCTTTAACCATTTTTCAAGTTCTTTTTGTCTCATTTATTCACCTTGCTTCTCATTGAGAAGTCCATACTCTGCAAGAAGCTTTTTTTGATACTCCTTATCCTTTGAAGCTTTCTGCAATTCATCATATTTGCCCTCAGACAATAAAATCTGATTTAGCTGGTTAATCAATTCTATTCCTTGTTCTAAGCCTTCCTCGATAGCATCAGCTCTTTCAAGCTCAAGCTGCCTGTCAAATTCATAATTTAACTGCATACTCTTCGTCACCTCACTTCTGTAAGTCTTTAAAAACTCCTTCAGAATATCATTGTCAATACAATAGTCTATAGCCTTCTCAATATCTATAGCAAGATCATCAAATGCCCCGTCTGCATGATACTCTCTGACCTTATTTACAAATGTCATATAATCATTCAGCCAGCCACAGGACTCCATAATAGCCTTGTTCTTTCCGTCGTTTATATTGTACACCTTACATTTAAGCTCAAGATTCGGCTCGTCGGTCGGCTTCTCAAACGCATCGGACAGCTTAAGCTCCTGAACCTCCGGCTGTTCCTCCTCACCATTGTAAAACACAACGAAATGTGGTGTCGGTATCTTTACCAGTCTTCTGCCATAGATGTTCTTGCCCTTTTTTGTTCCTTTTTTCTTGTCGCTGAGCATATCTGACAATATCACACTGAAATAAATAAGACTTCTCACCGGCATATTCGGACAAACTGTGGACTGATGCTCATATATGCTCAATCTCGCATCCACGATAAACGATGCATCATTTCTGACCGAAAGTGAAATGCCGCCATCGTGAATCACCATCTCAACATCCTCCGGATTGTCATAGCTAGACCCATTCATTGCGTTATACAGCTGTAAGGCTCTTTCCTTATCCTGCATCAGCATACTGAAAACATCACTTTTGTACTCTCTGTTACCACTCATATAAAATCCTCCTTCATTTGAAAACACTAAAGCAGGAATATCTGTGTGGTAAAAGCCCTCTTATCCTGCTTTAAATAAAATAATGAAACATTTAAAAGCAAGAATTTCAGGGAATATGAAAAATAATTAAGGTATTGAAGACCCTGCACGCCCTTATCGCCGGACGACATCTTATTATGCCTCACATATTTACAGAACATATAATCATATCTGTAATAAATGTGCCAACGACCGCACAGGTTGCTATAGAAAAACTGCTTTGTCTATATTTTATCATATGTGAAAGAAATAGCAAGCGGTTTATATTTTATTATATTGTTTTTGTTGTATATGCAACATATTTTTGGACAAAATTATAGTAATATTGTATTATAAATAATGAAATCAACTTTCAAGAAAGAAGGACAAGAAATCCTATGGACAAGGTTTTCAAAATAGAAGATTTGCGCCCTATCCGCGATGAAATGACAATCTCACGAAATTCAAGGCTTAGTGACAAAACACCCATAACCTATTTTTCTCTCGGAAAGGGCACGTCAATCTCTCAGGAATCCTACGATAATACCACGGTATACATCGGTGCAAAAGGATGCGCTGATTTTCTTATCGGAGCTGATGCTGCAAAACATACCGTATCAGAAGGTGATATGCTAGTAGTTCCTTCGCTAACACTCTGTGGAGTAACAACGGAAACCGGCTGCATTTACACCGAAATCATCATTAAAAAGGAGAACAACAGTATGAACAAAATTATCAAATCAGGCGAGGTCATGAAGCTTAAGGATCTTATCTCATATGAGGATAGCAGTATCACTAACATTGATGTGGTAAGCAACGACACAATGAAATTCGTGCTTATGGCATTCGATGAGGGCACCGGTCTCACCCCGCATCGCGCTCCTGGAAATGCAATAATTTTCGCACTTGAGGGCAAGGCTGTAATAGGCTACGAGGGCAAAGATTACACAATCTCAGCAGGCGAGAATTTCCGCTTTGACAAAAACGGACTGCACAGCGTAACCGCTGACGGAAGGTTCAAGATGGGACTGCTTCTGGTGTTGGAGTAAAGCACATTAAAATGCAAAAAAATCCGCTATACCATACAATGGTTAGCGGATTTTTACTATTTACATTTTGATAAATTATTCATACCTGATGCTACACAGTCTCAGGCACCTTATAGCCTGCTTCACTCATCAATTTCTCAAACTCACTGACACTGACACCGGCTTCCTCTGCTGCAGTATCAATATCGAGCTTGCCCTTTGTTACCAGAGTAAACAACATCTTATTCTCTCCCTGTTGTATTCCAAGCTTTTTATGATCTTCCCATGCCTTACACACATTAATCACCTCTTCCTTTTCTTCATACTCAATATCTGTTCCTGCAAACAAATTCATTGCTGCTATTATCTCAACATCGACTTTTTTAAAAATATCATCTGTCGTGATTAATTCATTTAGTGTTCTTTCATCTGATGCATTTTTCAACACCTGACATATTATTTTCCTGCTATTTATCGGTATCTTAAAGCATCGAAAATTTCCATGCCCTTTGTAGAATGATGCGAAGTGGTCTGCCCTCTTCAAAGTGATACGCACCAATTATTGACGTGTTATGTGGTGACGCTCTACAGAAATATAATGCTTTGACTAAATTGTAACATAGGGATATTCTTTTGTCATTAGGAAAATCAATTCATTTTTGGATTTATATGTATTATATTTACACGCATTGAATTTATACGTATCATATGTTATATTATATATATACTATAGAAAGGTGGATAAAAATATGCCGATCAAACCAACTGAAATGGAACGTATAATACTTGCTGATGGGTGGATTTTCAAAAACCAAACCGGCTCACATCGGCATTATATTCATCCTTCAAAGCCTGGAAAAGTAACTATTCCTTTTCATAAAGGCAAAGAACTGAACAAAATCACTGAAAATTCTATCCGTAAGCAAGCGGGAATCAAATAATCATAAGGAGGTATACTCATCATGTTATCAATATATCCGGCATGTTTTTTTAAGGAAGATAATGGATACTCTGTAATCTTTCCTGATTTAAATTATCTTGCAACACAAGGAGATACCCTTGAAGATGCTGTGGCTATGGCAGTTGATTGTCTTGCAGGATATCTGTATACGGCTAAGATGGATAATGAAAAAATCCCTAAAGCATCCAAATTATCTGATATCAATATTGACAGACTATCTGACGAATTAGGCATAACAGGAGCATATACCGATGCATTTACCAATATGGTTTCAGTAGATGTTAAGGCATATGCCAAAGAGCATTTCGATAAATCGGTACGCAAAACCCTTACCATTCCGGCTTGGCTAAATACTGCTGCGCAGGAAGAGGGAATTAATTTTTCAAAAACACTGCAGGAAGCACTTATGTCAAAGCTTAAGGCTCATTAGATATCTGCATTATAATTCGGAGACATTATGAACAACGATATAAAATACAAGCTGGCCAATGCCATGAATGAATGCATGGTTTCCTCTCCTGTCGAGAAAATTACGGTTAAGGAAATCTGCGACACATGTGGCGTGACCAGACAAACCTTTTACAGAAATTTTCAGGACAAATATGATCTGATAAACTGGTATTTTGATAAGATACTGATTGAATCCTTTCACCAGATGGGTGAGGGCAGTACCGTGTACGAAAGCCTTGTTAAAAAATTTGAATATATCCGGATGGAGCACCTTTTCTTTAAGGCTGCTTTTAAAAATGATGAGCAGAACAATCTAAAGGAGCATGATTTTGAGCTGATTCGTCAGTTTTATATTGACCAGATTGAGGGAAAAAGCCATCGGAAAATATCCGAAAAGCTATTGTTCCAGCTTGAGATGTACTGTCAGGGCTCTGTCTTTATGACAACCCAGTGGGTGCTTGACAATAAAAGTTTCACACCTCAGGAGCTTGCCGGACTTCTCGCTGATGCTATGCCAAAGGAGCTTGCCGATGTGTTTCGCGAGGTAAACCTGATATAATTTAAGGTAATATTCAGAACCACTCAGAACAAGTATCGTGCGTTTTTACAAATGTACACAGTGGTCTGAATAGTTATATCAGCGTTAAAAATCCGGGAATGCTGTCAAATGACAGTTCCCGGATTTTCTATTTTATTTGATTCTTAAATCAAATCTTATATTGCAGAATTACATAATCTTACGGAAAAGTGCCTTCAAATCCTCAACACTTGCATCCTTTGGATTTCCAGGTGCACATGCATCTGCGTGAGCTGACTCTGCGAGGAAATCTAAGTCATCCTCCTTTATAGCCTCGAGCTTTGTTGGGATTCCTACATCTACAGAGAGCTTCTGTACTGCGTCTACTGCAGCTTTTCTGTACTCTTCTACAGACATATCATCTACACCCTTTACACCCATTGCGCGGGCAATTTCACGATATTTCTCACCTGTGCAGTCTGCATTGTACTCCATTACGATTGGAAGCATCATAGCACATGCTACTCCGTGTGGTGTATCATAAACTGCTCCAAGTGTATGAGCCATTGAATGAGCGATTCCAAGTCCTACATTTGAGAATCCCATTCCGGCAATGTACTCACCGAGAGCCATGCCCTCACGTCCCTCTTTTTCATTGGCAACTGCACTTCTTAATGATCTTGCAATAATCTCGATTGCTTTGAGATGGAACATATCTGTCATCTCCCAGGCTGCCTTTGTTGTGTATCCCTCGATAGCATGTGTGAGTGCATCCATACCTGTTGATGCTGTAAGTCCCTTTGGCATTGATGACATCATGTCAGGGTCTACGATTGCAATGATTGGCATGTCATGTGGGTCCACACATACAAACTTTCTCTTTCTCTCTACATCTGTGATGACATAGTTGATTGTAACCTCTGCTGCTGTTCCTGCTGTTGTAGGTACTGCAATGATAGGAACACAAGGCTTCTTTGTAGGTGCAACACCCTCTAAGCTTCTTACATCCTCAAACTCAGGGTTTGCGATGATGATACCGATTGCCTTTGATGTATCCATAGAAGAGCCGCCTCCGATTGCAATGAGGTAATCAGCTCCTGATTTCTTAAATGTCTCCACGCCATGCTTTACGTTGTCGATTGTTGGATTTGGCTTAATCTCTGAGTAAAGCTCATATTCCAAACCATTCTTATCAAGGATATCTGTTACCTTTGCTGTAACTCCAAATTTGATTAAGTCAGGATCAGAGCATACCAGTGCTTTTTTAAAGCCATGCGCCTTTGCCTCTGCAGCAATCTCCTCGATTGCACCAGATCCGTGATAAGATGTCTCGTTTAACATGATTCTGTTTGCCATAGTGTAAAATCTCCTTCCAATAAAAAAATCCTAAAAGACTCTGCCGATAAATTCTTATAACTTATCTGCCTGACTATATTTTAACAAAGTATTAAACGAGATGTAAGTTACAAACCAGCCAATGTGTAACATACCTATTGCAATTTGTAACCTGCCGGCTGCCAATCACCCCTTAAGGCTGTCTGTTATGACCTTCTTCAGCTCTCTTGCCGCTGCACTGATCGGGTGATGAATATCGTATACCATACATATATTTCTCTGCGGTATCTCCTCCTCCAAAGCTATCTGAACGATCTCTTTATTTGCTATCGCAGTCTCTGCCATCGGCTTTGGCATAAAGGCAAGACCAAGCTCACTCTTTACTAGCGGCAGTATCTGGTCTGTCGTTGCAGTCTCTGTATCAGGTGCAAATTCAAGTCCGTGTGACATAAAAAATCTGTTAAAAAACTGAAATGTCATGGTCTCCCGCCCCAGTCCGATAAGCGGATAATTATGCAGCTCCTTTAATGACAGAGTCTGGCTTCCGAGCGCGGTAAAGGTGGTGCCTCCCACGAGAATCTCCTGAAACGAACCAAGCTTTATCATCTTAAGAGGTGCCTCCACCTCAGCCGGTGTCGATACCACTGCAAAATCAATCATTCCGTTTTTTACGGCATTTATAGCCTGTGGGGTGGAGTGATTGTATATCTTAAGCCTGATACCCGGATATGCCATGTGAAATGTCTTAAGCCTGTCAAGCAGATATATGTTGAGCGCTGTCTCACTGGCTCCTATGGATACGCTTCCGTGTGACAGGCCTGTGCTGTCTGCCAGCTCCTCCTCCGCCGCAAGTATCTGTGACATCGCAGCAGACACATGCGCATACAGACGCTCGCCCTCCGGTGTAAGCTGCACACCTCTGTTATTTCTGATAAAAAGTATGCTGTTTATCTGCTGCTCTAAATTGTTCATGGCGCGGGTTACATTCGGCTGGCTGTTTCCGAGCGCCCTCGCAGCCTTTGTGAAATTACAGTATTTTGCCACATAATAAAATATCTTATAGTACTCAAAATTAATATCCATGTTCACAGTCTCCTTTTTATTAGCGTTTTACTTGTCATTTTCCTTTTGATACGCAAAAATTCATGATATGATTTTGATATATCTGATATATCAATTATGTTTTTTACTTATTTATGATTATACATTATAATATCAAATGTTCTTGAATACAAGAACAGATTAAACCTACTCCAAAAGCATTTCTCTCAACTAAAAATGCAAAAAACCCAGAAAAATCCGAAGACCCCCCTATTGTCTTCGGATTTTTATTTTAAAATTTTTGAATTTTAAACTGTCTCTCTAAGTATCCTTGCTGCCTCTACCATGTTCTTAAGGCTCGCCTGCGTCTCCGGCACTCCTCGTGTCTTAAGTCCACAGTCAGGATTTACCCAGAGCTTTCTTCTGTCTATCTTTGCAAGCATCTTTTTAAGCACTGTGACTATCTCATCAACAGATGGCACTCTCGGAGAATGTATATCGTAAACTCCAGGTCCCACCTCTGTCTCGAAATGGTTCTCCCTTAAGGAATCAAGTATCACAAGATCTGAGCGTGATGCCTCAAATGTGATAACATCCGCATCCATATCATCGATTGCAGGAATAATATCTGTAAACTCACTATAGCACATATGTGTATGAATCTGGGTTTCAGGCTTTACTCCGCTGTGTGTCAGCCGGAATGCCGGAATTGCAAAATCAAGATACTCGCTGTACCAGTCTGATTTTCTAAGCGGAAGCTTCTCCCTAAGCGCAGCCTCGTCAATCTGTATCATTTTGATGCCGTTTGCCTCAAGGTCAAGCACCTCATCACGGATTGCGAGTGCAATCTGTGCTATGGAATCCTTTATCGAGATATCCTCTCTCGGAAATGACCAGTTAAGTATCGTAACAGGACCTGTGAGCATTCCCTTCATGATGTGTGAGGTCTGTGACTGTGCAAAAACCGACCAGTCCACAGTAATAGGCTTTTTGCGATATACATCTCCCCAGATGACAGGCGGCTTTACACATCTTGTACCATATGACTGTACCCATGCCTTCTCTGTAAAGAGGAAGCCTCCAAGTGCCTCTCCAAAATACTCTACCATGTCATTTCTCTCGTACTCTCCATGTACGAGCACATCAAGTCCAATCTCCTCCTGCCATTTCACGCACTCTTCAATCTTCTTCTTATTAAAATTGACATACTGCTCCTTCGTGATCTCACCCTTTTTAAAAGCAGAGCGGTTTGCCTTTACATCCTTTGTCTGTGGGAAAGAACCTATAGTGGTGGTTGGAAACTCCGGCAATTGGAAAAGCTCCTTCTGCAGCTTCTGTCTCTTAGCTCTCTCCGGAAGCCTTACATAATCAGCATCCGTCACCCTTGCAAGCCTCTTTGCTACAGCATCATTATGACAATCTCTGCTACCTGAGAATAGCTCCACATTAGCCTTATAGCTATCCAATATTTCACTATCCGATACATTTTTTTCATTATTATCGCCACCCAAATTATTAGCTTTGATATCAATTTCTGCAAGCTGTTTAATCTCAGAAAGCTCCGTGAGCTTCTCATTTGCAAATGCAAAGTATCTCAGATATTCTTCGCCAAGCTTTTTTTCATGCGCAAGCGTATATGGCACATGAAGCAGAGAGCAGGATGTGGAAAGCACTGTATTTATGCCCTTTTTCTTAAGCTCAGAAAGCACTTCAAGAGTCCTTGCATAATGATTTTTCCAGATATTTTTTCCGTTTACAAGTCCTGCAAAAAGCAGCTTATCCTTTGGAAAACCATATTTTTCTATAAGCTGTGAGGTCTGTTTGCCCTCGATAAAATCCAATCCGATTCCGTCAAACGGTAATGCGACAAGCTCCTCATACACATCCCTTACGTCCCCGAAATATGTCTGGAGCAATACTTTGCAATCTGACTTTACGGAAAGTATTTCCTTATATAAACGCTTGAATACCTCGATGTCCTCCACCGTCATATCCCACACAAGTGCAGGCTCATCAAACTGTATCCACTTTACATTTTCGCCCTCACATTTTGTAAGAAGCTCTTTATAAGCTGTTGCAAATACATCCACAAAATCGTCTGCAGTCTTTTGACCTGTATAACGGCAAAGCTTAAGCAGTGTATATGCCCCTGTGATAATAGGCTTTGTCTCTATTCCTCTTTTCTTTGCTTCTTTGTATTCCCGTATAAGCTTGTCACCTGTCAGCTTAATCTCTGTATCGTCCTCTATCTCCGGCACGATATAATGATAATTGGTATTAAACCATTTTTTCATTGCAAGAGCCTTCACGTCACCGCCGGCACCCTGATAGCCTCGCGCCATCGCAATATATGTATCCAACTCTGACAGGTTAAGCTTTTTGTATCTCTTAGGTACTATATTAAAGAGAAAAGCGCTGTCCAGCACTATATCATAAAATGAAAAATCGTTTGATGGGATGAAATCTACCCCAGCCTCCTTCTGCGACTGCCAGTGTATCGCACGAAGCTCTTTTGCTGTTGTCTGAAGCTCTGTAGCTGTGATTTCATTTCTGAAATATTTTTCCAGGGCAAATTTCAATTCCCTGAGTGTTCCTATTCTCGGATAACCGATTACCGATGTCTGCATTATTAAACCTCCTGCTTTATTTTTGTGTTTTATTGCTTTCAAAAGTTGAGGCTATTATATATTTCCTTTTGTCCATTGTAAAATACATAAAATCATGCGTTTGATATAGATTTTTCCTATGGATAAAAATTTTTCGGTCGTGTCTTCTCGTAGATATAATAATGTGATATTTCAATTATATCAATTATACTTTTTACTTATTGCAATCATAATTGTATAATCATAAATGCCCAAAAGAGAAATATTGATTATATAAGAAAAGGACGTGTTTCAAATGAGTGAAAAGACAATGTTTCCAAGAGAAGATCATACAGAAATGCTGTTTCAGAAGATACTAAACGATCCATGGGCGTGTGACAGGCTTATGGAAACCTTCAATGAAAATCTGGTTTACAACGATGAATTTGATGTATCACTTCCGGCAGAAAAATTTGCCAAAGCTCTCTTCAATGCATATACCAACCGCGATCTTTCCGCACTGCTTATGTGTCTGTGCAACAACACAGTATTTGATCTGCTGCGAAATTCATATATCATACCGTACCGCTTCAATGCCGACGGACATCAAAATCCAATAATCATGACCGATGAGCACGGAAATCCGCTGCCCGAGTATAAACACATATCTCACGACAAGAACTATATACATTTTCATGAGATATATAACGATATGTCAAATAAAAAGGATATCTACTACGCACAGGCTTACCGCTACAGCCACACCTATGATTCCGAGCATATGACTCCCACACAGCAGGTCATCGTAAAGCATGACGGAATACTCCTGATACGTGAGCTTCCCGATACGGTAAAGCTCAAGGAGACTGAGGCTGAGGCGTACTCTGCCGTATGGGATCTGATGATACAGATTGAAAAGGAGCTTCCTATGGCATATGTTTTTTACGGTCAGGACTCGCTTGTGGAAAATGACAAGCGGTATGATGAAATTGGTATTTTCCTTCGAAGCTCTCATTTCCTAAAAAATCTTGAGAAACATGTACAAAAGGCCGAGGCGATAATTTATGGCAGATAACAGCTACACAGATATCATGGAAAAAAATCATATGGAAATCCCCTGGCATGATTATGCCAGACAGGATGGAAATATACTCATAGATAAAGCCGGACTTATTGAAAAAGCCTCTGTAATCGGACGTGTCGGTCTCATCATGCTCTCCTGCGGCACAGGAGCCTGGCGTGTGAGAACCTCCATGAACCGGCTCTCAAAGGAGCTCGGCGTCACATGTACAGTGGATGTCGGACTGATGTCCATCGAGTTCAACTGCTTTGACGGAAATGACTGTATATCGCAGTCACTCAGCATAGCAAACACAGGTGTAAATACATCAAAGCTCTATCGCATGGAGCAGTTTGTCGACAATTTTCCTAAGGAGGAAGCTCACCTGACCGGTGAAGAAATCCACCGCCGTCTCGATGAGATAGAGCAGATTCATGCCATTTACTCCCCTGCAAGGCTTGGACTTGCAGCAGCTATAGCATGCTGTGCCTTCACGTTTCTGCTCGGAGGAGGTCCTATCGAGATGATGCTGGCATTTATAGCAGCCGGCATTGGAAATCTCATCAGAACAAAGCTTATAAAGCATCATTTTACTTTATTCCTTAATATAGCGGTATCAATTTCTGCCTCATGCTTCATATATGCGGCACTTTTAAAAATAGCAGAGATGGCTTTCAATGTATCAACCATTCATGAAGCCGGATACATCTGTTCCATGCTCTTTATCATACCGGGATTTCCGTTTATCACAAGCGGAATCGACCTGGCAAAGCTGGACCTGCGCTCCGGTCTTGAACGCCTTGCCTATGCAATAATAATAGTCATGGTAGCCACGATGTTTGCATGGATTATGGCGCTGCTTCTGCAGCTGCAGCCTATGGACTTTGAAGACATGAATCTGAGCCCCGTACTACATCTAATCCTGAGGCTTATAATGAGCTTCTTCGGTGTGTTTGGATTCTCAATTATGTTCAACAGCCCTGCTCCCATGGCTGCAACAGCTGCTCTTATCGGTGCCATAGCAAATTCACTGCGGCTTGAGCTGGTAGACCTGACAGGTATGCCTGCTCCTGCTGCCGCATTTGCCGGAGCTCTCACAGCAGGGCTTCTCGCATCATTTATCAAGGAAAATAACGGATATCCGAGAATATCTCTTACTGTTCCATCCATAGTCATAATGGTACCCGGACTCTATCTGTACCGGGCTATATACAATTTCGGCATTATGGCACTTTCGGATGCAGTCTCATGGTTTGCATCGGCAATCATGATAATCATTGCACTGCCGCTCGGACTCATCTTTGCAAGAATACTCACGGATAAGACGTTTCGGTATTGCACGTAGTAAAATAGTTACCTTATATTCATATAAAAAAACAAGGAGGCATTCATCATGCTTACAGCAGTTACAGGAATAAACTGGGGAGACGAGGGAAAGGGCCGTGTCATCGACCTGCTCGCAGAACATGCGGATATCGTAGTCCGCTATCAGGGCGGTAACAACGCCGGACATACAGAGGTCAATAAACAAGGAAAATTTGTCTTAAATCTGCTTCCATCCGGAATACTCCATCCTGATGTGGTGTGTGTGCTCGGTGACGGAATGGTCATCGACCTCAACCATCTGTCAAATGAAATTGCACAAATCAGAACACAAAATGTATCTGTTTCACCAAAAAATCTGAAATTATCAACAAGAGCCACAATTTCCATGCCGTGGCATAAAATACAGGATGAGCTTGAGGAAGCCCGCCTTTCAAAGTCCGGAGCAGCCTTTGGCTCTACCAAGCGCGGTATTGCCTATGCATACAGTGATAAATACCGTAAAAAAACAATCCGTCTCGGTGATTTGCTCCACTTAGATGATGAGAATGTTCAGGCCAGACTTAAGACCATGCTTGAGGCTAAAAACCTTGAGCTTGCAGGCTGCTATCATCAGGAGCCTATGTCACTGTCTGCTCTTTTGTCATGGTGCAAGCAGAAGGCTGCAAAATATGCACCTTATATCACAGATACCGGTGCATTCCTTGAGAATGCACTCTCAAAGGGAAAGCGTGTTGTCCTTGAAGCACAGCTCGGTGCAATGAGGGATATCGACTATGGTATTTTCCCATATACCTCAAGCTCCTCTACCATCTCCGCATACGGTCCTATAGGTGCCGGTATCCCCGGTGCTTCATTAGACCATGTGGTAGGTGTGCTAAAAGCATACTCTACCTGTGTCGGAGCCGGACCGTTTGTCGCAGAAAAAGCAATGAACGGTGAATGGACTGAGATGGTCCGCAAATATGGCAGCGAATATGGTGCTGCAACCGGAAGACCACGTCGTGTAGGTCCGTTTGATGCCGTTGCAAGCCGCTATGGTCTAAAATGCCAGCATGCTGACAAAATTGCACTGACCAAGCTCGATGTTCTTAGCATCATGGACGAAATTCCAGTAATCACCGGATATCAGTATAAAAATGCTGTAACCAATGTCTTTGACCCTACCGAAAATCTTGAAAAATATACCCCGGTAGTCAAAATGCTGCCGGGGTGGAAAACCAATATATCAAACTGCAGGTCGTATGATGAGCTGCCTGTAAATGCCAAGCGCTACATAAGTTCGCTTGAGGACATGCTAAGACATGAAATACAGTTTGTCTCAGTCGGAGCTGAGAGAAATCAGTATCTTCTCAATGGTAAATGGCTGTAATTGCCTTTAACATGCTTTAACCGACCTCTATGCCATTGCCATATTATTTTTCTGATTTACTAAGATATTGTATACAAGAGTGTGCTGCCACATTTCCCTCTCCGACAGCCTTCGTATACTGGTAAGGCCTGCCTGTGCAGTCACCCGCTGCAAAACAGCCTGCTACATTTGTCTGCTGGGCTCTGTCCACCAATATATGTGCGTTTTCGACTTCAAGCTGTGGCATAAGCTTTGACGGTGCGATGGCATTTCTGAGGCAGAACACTCCGTCAACGCTCTCAGTCCTTCCGCTTCGAAGCGTAATTCCCTCTACAAATGAATCACCTGTCAATGCAACAGGCATATCCCTTGATATCTTTACATTGGAAAGCTCTATTTCGCTGTCATTAAAGGTCGGGAAATACAATACCTCTGCCGCAATATCTGCAAGATATTTTACCTCATGCTCATACTTTTTGTCATTGCATATGACAGCTATCCTCTTATCCTTGTAAAACATGCCGTCACAGGTGGCACAGTAGCTGAGCCTCTTTCCAAGGAGCTCATCCTCCCTGTCAAGCTGCTTTGCAGACATCACACCCATGCACAGTATGAGAGACCTCGCCTCATACACCTCATTGTCTGCAAGCACCATAAATCCATCTCCTGCAGGCATGATATTGGTCACGGTCTTTTCTGTTATATCAATTCCTGCTGCCCGTCTGTGCGCGTCAAAGCGTTCAAACAGCTCCTGACCGCTTATCATCGGAAATCCAGGATAGTTTGCGATTTTCTCTGCTTTTTGCACCTTATCGCTCAGGTTCTTTGACCCAAACCAGATAAAATCCTTTTTATATGTTTTTAAATTCAGGGCTGCCGACAGTCCGGCAGGACCTGTTCCTATTATTATGCTGTCGTACATGCTTATGCTCCTTGTACCAAATGTTTGTATATGTTCAGACCTTATATATGATATATCATATATATCATATCTTATATATCATATTTTATATATCATATCTTATACATTATGTCTTATATATTGATTGTAGTGTCACATACAGTGCGCCTTCAATGCTTCAATATACTCCCTTGCATATCGCGAGAGTACCACACCCTTTCTGCTGATAATGCCTATCCTCATATACTCCTCCACATCAAGTGGCTTTGATATAATATTCCTTCCATTCAGCTCTGCGGAAATCACTCCTGAGCACACTGTATAGCCATTTAAGCCAATTATCAGATTAAAAAGTGTAGCTCTGTCTCTGACCCTGATATTCTTTCTGCTGTCAAGAGTGCTGACAAACTCCTCCGAAAAGTACTGTGAATTGTACTCTCCCTGCTCATACGTCAGGTACGGATAGTCCTGCAGATCATCCATCGTGATGCTCTTTTTTGAAGCAAGCGGGTGACTGTCACATATGAATACATGCGGTGTGGCTGTAAAAAGCTCTGTGAACTCGAGTTCATTACGCTTTAGCATCTTTGAGAGCACCTCCGTATTCTTGGAGCTTAGATATATGACTCCCAGCTCACTCTTTAAATTCGTGACATCCTCAATAATTTCGTGAGTCTGCTCCTCCCTGATGGTAAAATCATACTGATATGCATCAAACTTTCTGATTACATCCACAAATGCATTCACCGCAAAGGAATAATGCTGACACGATACCGCAAAGTGCGGCTTACTCACCACATCATCCTTGTAGATCCCCTCTATGAGATCTACCTGCTCGAGCACCTGTCTGGCATGACCGAGAAATCTCTCACCATCTTCTGATAATATCACTCCCTTGTTTGTCCTGATGAAAATAACTATCTGCATCTCTTTTTCCAGGTCATGTATAGCGCTGGTCACAGTGGGCTGCGAGACAAAAAGCTGCTTTGCAGCCTCTGTTATATTGCCACATTCTGCCACTGTCACCACGTATTTTAATTGTTGCAGAGTCATGTTCATTCTCCTCCGGTTACATATCAAAATATTATTTTACTGTATGCCGATAATCTTTCTCAGAATCTCACCCAACAGCTTTCCGAGCATAAGTGGAATGACAACAAGCACCACATACCACAGCAGCTTATCATACCACACCCTGCCATCATTTATCACACAGATAAAGTGCATGGCAACAACTGCCACCGCAAATACAGATGCAAGAAGCTGCAAAAAGCTCGCCACATGAAGCTTATTTGTCACCTTTCCAAGCGTAAATAAAAGCATCGCACCAAAGAACATCGCTATATCTGTCTCCCATGGTATCATTTTACTATACGAAAACAGCTTAAACATATCGCAATACTCCATATGCAGCTCAAGAAACAAATCCACTGATGCAATCATGAGAAATACTGCTCCTATCGCCGAAAATACCGCTGCCAGATATACATAATTGTTTCCAATCCTGTGCTGTCTGAGCTTATATTTAAGCATACCCTTTTTCTGCACATACTGTGTGCGAAGATATGAATCTGTCGCAGCGTCAATAGCCCTGTCGCAGTAATCTGCTGCTGTCCTGTATACTTTGACTCCGGCATCGTTATTTTTAAGAGCAAACTCCACAAGACTCTCTCCTGCCCTGTTGTTGCCACGCTCCGTTGCAGTAACCAGATACCCTGCGCCAAGCTTCTGCTCCTTGCCATCAAAAAAGGTAGTGACCAGATACTGTCCGTAATCCGCAAGCGCATCCACATTTCCAAGCTCCACCGCTTTCTTCCACCAGAACACTGCGCGCCCCGGATCTTTGTATGTGCCCTGACCTCTTTCAAACATATTTGCTGCCATATTCATGGCATCCGCATCGCCTGTCTCTGCCAGAGACAGAAACTGACGGAATGCTCCCTCCATATCATTTTGTCTGTATGCCACCATAGCCATATCAAACGCTGTACTTTTCATATTGTTCTCCTTGACAGCCTTTGCTGTTTTCTTCTTATTATAATGTATTTAAAGCGATGATAGCAATATGACTTCTTTCCCAATTTATAGTAAATGCCGCACCCGAAGGTGCGGCATCTCAGACTGTAGACAAAGGACTCCGAGAAATTATGTTTCTCGGAGCCTTTTTCTCGCCATTGCGAAGGTGTTTTGTTTAAACAAGCATATTTCCACCGGATTTATGACATTTGTAATCCCCATTCCTTCTTACATTTTGCAAGCTTCTTTAAATTCATGCACGCAAAAGTGAGCGCGACTTTCATTTTCATCCGCGCTTTTCCGTACATTTGTGTATATCGGAATCCATGGTTTTCTTTTGCTGTTCCAAAGATTCTTTCGATAGTTTCCTTTCGGTGTGAATACAAATCCTTCATCCCCGCTGTGTGACGAATATCTTCGCATGTTTCCATGTAATCTTCCCAAACATGTCTTGTAACAAGTTTTACATGATTTTTGCTTGCTGTACACTGAGACAGATATTGACATCCCTCACAGATTTTTCCGCAGCTTTTGTATTCCCGATACCCATCTCGATTGGTGGTGCTATAGTGCAGGAAATGATTACCCGGACAAATGTATGCATCATTGTATTCATCATACACATACTCATGTTTTCTGAAAAATCCTTCTTTAGTCATTGGGCGTTTGTATGGGAATACTGGTGTCACACCATCGTCTATAAGCATTTTTGCTATCGCAGGAGTTTTATAACCAGCGTCAACAATACAGTATTTCATTCTAACATTTGTAAGCTTATCATAAAGACCTTTAAAAGTTCTGCTGTCATGTTCGTTTCCTGGATTTACTGTGAAATCGATAATCCATCCGTTTTTATCACAGGCAGTTTCAATCCCATAGGCAAACACATGCTTATGTTCGCCCTTTCGGAACCATCCGCTTTCAGGATCTGTTGTACTGCACTTAATAGTTTTTCCGTCTAGCGGAATGTCATCCGTATAGTCTTCAAATTTATCATTGCCATTGGCTCCGGGCTTATTATGATCATCTTTATCTTTAAGCGGTTTCTTTCCATGTTTCTCTCTGTCAGCATTGATATCTTTGCGTAGCATATCGGCATAGAATAAGGCTTCTTGCTGTGCAATTCGTCTTTGCATCTTTTTGTTATTAGCCCTTGCTTTGACATGCGTTGCATCGACAAAGATTTCTGTTGGATCAACCAACTTGAAGCGGTAGCATTCTTCTAGGATATGCTGAAAAATCTGCTCAAATAGATCGGTATCCTTAAACCGGCGGGTATAATTCTTTCCGAAGGTAGAGAAATGTGGAACAGGATCATAAAGTTCAAGTCCAAGAAACCAACGATACGCCATGTTTACCTCAATCTCTTTAATAGTTTGGCGCATACTTTTTATTCCGTACAAATATTGAATAAGGGGAATCTTGATAAGCGTTACCGGATCAATGCTTGGACGTCCCATGCTATCCGAATAAGTATCACGAACAAGGTCATAAATAAATGACCAGTCGATGGCTTTATCGATAATTCGCAGAAGATGATCCTGTGGAACAAGATCATCGATACATACGATCTGCATTTGTTTTCTTACTTTTTCAGTTTCTTGAGTCATCATATGAAAATACCACCTTTTTTGATATCTTCATTATACCAAAAAGAGGCTTAAAAGTCTTGAAAATACTGACTCTTAGCCTCTTTTCATAGAAAAATCCTCGGCAAAATGCCGAGGACTTTGTCTACAGTCTGAAATGCCGCACCCGAAGGTGCGGCATCTAAGAGGTTTATAAAATGTTTAGTTTAAAAGCTGTTTTATTTGCAAGCTTTTTTCTTGCGATATGTAGCTGCTGTGATTGCTACCATTGCGAGTCCAAGTAAGCATACATATGTAGCTGCTTCATTGTCATCGCCACTCTTTGGAGCTGCTTTTTTGGTTTCAATAGCTGCCTTATCTGTTACGGAAATAACTCCATCTTTCTTTGCTGGTGTTGGTGTTGGATCTTTCTTGCCCGGGTCTGCCGGTGTTGGATCTACTGCTTTCTTCACCTCGGTAAGAATGACTGTTCCACCATCCTTTGCTGCCGGAATGCTTACTGTTACTGTCTTATCAGAAGAAACAGTATATGTTTTACCATCATAAAGATTTTTAACTGTATCTCCTGCATTTGCATTAACCGGAACTTTTACTTCTTTTGCGGTATCATTGATATTCATACCAACATATAATGTAGTATCACCATAGCTTCTTGCAATTATATCATAGCCTTCCTCATCAGAACTTGCCACAACATTTCTGCTTCCTCTTGCGAATACATCTGTGTATGCATTACGGATTGAAAGCATGGTCTTGTAATGTTTGTAAATACTATTGTTGTCTGCCTTCTGTGCTTCTAACTCTTTCCAATCAAAGTCACGACGATTTGTCTGGTTTGGCCAGTCATTAGCTCCTGCCTGACCAAGCTCATCTCCATAGTAAATAACCGGCTGGCCCTTGGCTGTAATCTGAAGAGTAGCTGCTACCTTCATCAGGTTATAAGCCTCTTCCTCCGAGAATTTACTCTCATTTACAAGCTTGTACTGAAGAGTATCCTCATCATGGCTGTTTAAGAAATTACCCATTGTTGCTGTATTGTTTAGTACTCCATTACGCTTTAACAATGAGTTTTCAACTGTAGAAATCTTTCCGCCTACAAAATCCTTTGCAAAATCATTGAAATCGAAGTCAAGGAGTGCATCCATGCTTCCTGTTCCAAGTTCTCCGGCGGTATTAGCATATCCGGCTCCAGAGTACTCTCCAATCATCTTAAAGTCTGGGTTTACTTTCGTAAGAGAGTTCTTTAAAGCTGACCATGTAGTAGAATCAACATGCTTTACCGTGTCTACACGATAATAGTCAATGTCAAATTCATCCATCCATTCTGTCTGCCATTCAATCAACTGATTTCTTACTTCCGAATCTTCTGTTACGAAGTCAGGGAGGTCTGAAAGTGGTGCTAACTTGTCATCTCCGGAAACAGTATTGCTGCTGTCACGAAGCATCTTGATTGCATTTCCATCCTTATCTTTGAGAATATTATTGAAATAATTCTCTGTACCATAGCCTGCATGATTTAATACCACATCAACCATAAGCTTCATTCCACGGCTGTGTGCTGCATCAAGAAGTGCGGCAAACTCTTCCTTTGTTCCAAGGTGCTTATTAAGCTCTGTGAAGTCACTAGCCCAGTAACCATGATAACCATAGGTAGCTGTATCTGTCTTTGCGTCATGCTGATCATCTGTGATATTCTCTACTATTGGTGTAATCCAGATAGTATTTACACCTAAATCCTCGAGATAGTCAAGCTTCTCAGTTAATCCTGCAAAATCTCCACCATGATAGCTTGAACCACCCTTTTTAGCACTTGTATCGTAGTCTCCTACTCCATAAGCATCATTGTTGCTTGCATCTCCATCAAAGAAACGATCAGTTACAGCAAAGTAAATCACTGCCTCATCCCAATCAAAATCTCCATCTGTTTTAACACGATCTGTTACAGTAACATTTACTTCTGTTGTGTATACATTTCCATATACATCCTTTACAGTTACAGGAATTGTCTTAACTCCTGTGGTTATTGTATTCAGACAGGAAATGGTTGCTTCCATTAATTCTGGGTCAATTGCATATTCTCTGCTTAATCCTAATGCACTTAAATCTGCTGTTGCGGCTGCTACTTCAAATTCAGTCATATCTTCGCCATCAGCTGGATTATACTTAACAGTTAATACATTGTTATCATTGTAATCCATAGTAGGCTGGGATAATTCCGCACTGATGCTCATATTGAATTTCTTGTAGTGGCAGACACTGCATGTCTTTCCAGCATAATCTTTTGTATTCTCGTTAAATGCATCAAGTTTCTCTTCACCATCTACTGTATAGTAGTAACAGTAATCTCCTGTTGTGATGTCAGTTAAGTCATAGCTGAATCTCTCATTTGCAGCATCATAAGTCATCGCATGCTTTTCACCATTTATTGTAATACTTACTTTATCTGCAATAGATTTCTGTGTATTATCAGCAACAATCATCTCATCATCTCTATAATAGAAATGAATCTTTCCATTCTCACCATCCAATACACATCCAACATTTGATGGAATAACCTCTGTGATTCCCTCACCCTGTACAAATTTTGCTTTTACAAGATTCTGATTTGCCGGTACACTTACATAATGGTCTCCGCCATCTTTATCAGCCCACTCATCATCTGCTGTACTTCTTCTCATACAGAAAGATAACATCATATCTGCTGTAGTATCTTTTACCGGAATCTTGGCTACCATCTTGCCATTCATTTTCTGGAAGTTAACAGTAACCTTATCTCCAAATCCACTGTTCCATGTAAAGATATTCCAACCATCATAGTCACCAGCTGGTCTGTCATATTCGACCATTACATAACGCTCTCTTGGTTTTACAAGCTCTGGAATGGTTGTGTATGCTTCTTTGCTGTTTGATGTAATGTAAAGAGTTACATTTTCATCTTTTGCTGTGTTGTCATATGAAATTTCATCATTCTGCCAAGACCATGTATCACCATAGTTCTTTGGAATAATACGAATATTTTTATAATATGGAAGCTTTACAGTAGCTTTAAGCCATGTATTTCCATCGTCTAACTGCTCTGTTCCAGAAAAATTATAAAGAACTCCATCAGCTCCGCCATCCTGCCAAATCCACAGGGAACTTGCATCTGCTGCCATATGACTTGCACTAAAATCATGATAGTAAATAGTATATGTATAAACTTTATCTACTACCGGAATTGTAATATCTTTTGTTACTCCGTTATAAGCTACACGGATAGTTACATCTGTTCCTTTATATGAGGTTGGAACCTTAAGAGTTGTGCCACTTACTGTAATACCTTCTGAAACAGCAGTATAAGTTACACCTACACCTTCAGTCTTGCTTCCCTTGGTATCACCCGCATAATAGGTTCCTTTTGCTGGAAGTGAAATGTCTACTCCTTTTTCTACCTGTGCCGGTGTTTTCACATCCAATGTTTTAATATAACTAATTGTTATATCTGTCTTTTTATCGTTATCTGTCTTGTCCAACTTCATGGTAATATCTGCCGGTGCTTTCACTTCCAGCTGGACATTACTTTCGCCTGTCCATGCTTTACCCCAGCCATTTAATGCCGGATCTTCCAGAATCTTATATTCATAAGTTTGTGCCGGAACATTTTTAATAGAAATGCTGTATTCATTTTCATTTGTTTCAGACTTTGCAAAGTTTGGAGTTGCATTTTGATCCCAGCCTGTTCCAGGAAGTGTTCCTACCAAGAGGAAGGTTGTCTCTGTCTCTGGTAAATCAGGAACCGGTGTATTTCCTTCCGGATCAAGATAATATGCAAAATTGCTTCCGTCTTTTGCTACATAATATACATCAGTTGGTGTATCTTCTGTATACTGTGTTAACTTTGCATCATTAGCAGGATTTTTAGTATTACCTGTGTTTTGATAATCTAACAGCTGAAATCCTGTAGTATCTGATTTCACTGTAAGATAATAATCCTTATCTCCATTTGTATTTGTTGCAGTTCCTTCACTGAAAACATAAGCACACGCTCCGCCCCAGCCTGGAACCTCTTTTGATACTCCGCCATTCGCATCATTACTTACTTCAATAGAATTGTATCCCCAAAACTGTACCGCCGGTTCTGTCCAATTCCAATTACTTGGCTTCATAAAATGAATAGTTACATTCATCGGAGTTGAAGCTGCTTTTACCAAGTTTCCTCCGATCGACGGAATCATAGTCATAATCATCGCTAATACCAGTATCAAACTGAATACCGGACGGAATATGCCATGTTTCCTGTGAAAGCGTTCTTTTAACTTTCTCATATTTCCTCTCCTTTTCCTTTTTTGTTTGTACGAAAATTCCCTTTCGCACGTTTTCGTACTTATATTATAATATTTTCGTTGGTTTTCGACTATTGGGATAAACAGAGAATTACTTTACAAAATTTTGGTAAATTTTACTATTTATTCATTTTTATGTAACATATGCGAAATTTTTTTAGTACTAAAGGTCCTAGATATAATAGATAATTTTTCATTTGAAATTTTGTGAATTATTTTTTTAGTCTATATGACATGATTTAAGGGTCAAAACCACCTTATAAAAAATGGTTGGTACCTTGAAAATGTGAAGTTTTCAAGGTACCAATTTATGGTTTACAAGGGATTGATAGCATAGTAGGCAGACCTTGGGGAGCTGTAATCACTAAATCTTTTAAAACAGCTCCCAAAATTCAGCCCAAAAACTGGATAAAATCCGAGAAAAGTAGCTGTAACTGCTGAAATTCCCAAAACAGCTCCCAGAAACCAGCACATAAGCCGGATAAATTACGAGAAAAAGTAGCTGTAACTGCTGAAATCCACAAAACAGCTCCCAAAACTCAGCCCATAAGCCAGATAAAAGCCGAGAAAAAGTAGCTGAAATCACTATAATTCCCAAAACAGCTCCCCAAAACCAGCCCATAAGCCGGAAAATATGAGGCTTATGGCATAATGGTGGAAGCCTTTAGTTATTTCACAAAAAAGAGCCTGCACATTTCTGTGCAAGCTTCTTTTGAAAACTAAAATCTAAAAACCAAAAACTAAAAATCTAAAATCAAAAACTAAAAAATTATATTGTTATTTTATTATATATTTAATCTTTAAATCAACTATCCCCAGATAATTTCCTCCTTGGCGGCCTCCACATTTTCCTCGGAATGCTCCACTTCCTTGGAGAAGATTCTTGCCACCTCCATCTGATCCTCTATGGTGAAGCTGCCACCGTTTTTAAAGAAGCGTGTGGCATTCATATCCCTGACTATCATGGTAAACATGACGCTCAGATATGCATAAACCATGATATTTGAGTCATAGATGGCATTCATGATATATCTGAAGGTAAAGTATACAAGAAGCTGCTCAATATCGTTTTCACGGTAATCGCTGCTGTCCATGTACTCCTTCATGCGTTTTTCATAGTCCTCCTCTGTGAGGACAGACTGCATATCATCCTTGAAATCCTGCCATACCTGACGCAAAAGCTCCATCTCATTGATGATACCGAAGCGGATATCAAAATGCTCATATGAGAAATCATTAAACGAAAGCCAGTCTATATGCTTTTCAACATCATTTTGGCTCAGCTTCTTCTGGTACTCATTTGCCCTGTCAAGGTACTCCTCCACGCGCACTCCGATTGGCTTTGTTCTGTCCTGAAGTATGGCAATCAGCTCGCGCTGCACCTCCTCGAAAAAGGCAGCCTCCTCCTCTGTAACGCCCTGATCATCATCACTGTCTCCAAAAAGCTCCTGTTCTACAAACTTAACAGGCTTTGTTTTGCTGAAAAATATTCGGCAGACCTCCTCGCACGCAAGGCTCAGACACTTCTGCTCCACATTTCTGTACTCTATGCCAAACCTAGGAAAATCAGTACACACCTCACTAAGCGATGCCTCGCCCGCTGCTATGTACAAATCACACAGATTCTTGTCGTTTAGCATAATACAGCGGCCGCAATTGTTTGTGCGGATACCGTGCCCGCCATCCTCTGTCTCATACATGCCATTTCTCAGGCGCTCTCCGACCTCTCCCGGCAGTGTCTGATAATACTCATATGAATCCTCATCAATATCAATCTCCCAGCCCAGACAGCAGCTATCCTTGCAGTCTCCGGCTATGCAGCTAAACTCTGAAAAATAATCAGGTACACGGACTATCATACTTCTCTCTCCTTCAGTAAATCTTCGTTTGTTGTATCACTGTGCTTATTTCTGAAGCGCGCCTCTATAGCCGCCCAGTCAGGGTCCTCATTTCCCTTGAAAAAATTGTAGCCTATGTATCCGATGCACCACACAAGCCCTGCAAAGGTCGTAGAAAATGCTATCTTTATGATACTCTTAAGCAAAAGCGGAAGTGTCAGCATATCATTGCCAAATGCAATGATAATCACATGAATAGGCTTAATCAGCATAAGCCAGCCGCCCACATAAAGCGCTGCTAAAATCCCGAGCGCATAGCACAGTATTCCTAATAATCTGTCGCATTTTTTCTTCATTTCAAATCCTCTTATCAATTTTTTATCAAATTTTTTATCATTACGATTTATATTTTCGTAAATTCCAGTCTGGACACCTCTCCTGTTGCTCTCGTCTTTGCCATGTCTATCACACGCTGGTTTGCAGAGCCCTTGAATTTGAGCGTGATATCCTTCTGCTCCTCTATAAACGGACCATCTACCAGAATATCTATCATGGATAAAAGCTCATCCGTATACTCTGTGTGCTTATGTCCGTTTGCAAGCAGCTCCTCGTACAGATAGCCAGTGTAAGCCCACACATCCTTATTGGGATAGCGCTCCTTGACTCTTCTCATAAACGGCACAAGTGCCTCCTGATTCTCCTCCTCAAACGGATCACCGCCTAAAAGGGTAATTCCCTGCACATAGGCAGGCGCGAGCGAGTCGAGTATCTCGTTTTGTATCTGTTCATCAAACGGCTCTCCATAGTCAAATTCCCATGTTTGCGGCTGAAAACAGCCCTTACAATGATTTCTGCAGCCTGACACAAAAAGCACAGTACGGCAGCCCAGTCCGTTTGCGATGTCACAATATTTTATTCCTGCATAGTTCATATATTTTCCTCGTGTCTGAGATTATAGTTCCATTTAAAAATCGCACTGCCTATTATTATAACATATCCTATCACACTTAGATAGTCCGGTATCTGTTGTAAAAAGACAAATCCAAGCATGGCGGCAAAGATAACCTGCGAATAGTCGAACACCGATATTTCCTTCGCCGGTGCCTTGGTATATGCCTTTGTTATTGAAAGCTGCCCACCTGTAGCTGCAGCACCTGCCAAAAGCAGCATGACAATCTGATATGCACTCATAGGCTTTGCCCCTACAAACAGAAACGGAGCTGTCACTATACATGAAAATACCGAAAAGCACATGACTATCACAGGACCTCTCTCTCCCTGCTTACCGAGCTTTCGCACAAATGTATACGCAACACCTGCGCCAAAGCCTCCTATTACACCAATCATTGCATTTAAAAACTGCACATTCATGGATGGCTTTACCACAAAAACAGCACCTATAAATGCCACCACCACGCACAGCCACTCTGTCTTGTTTGCTTTCTCCTTAAGCACAAAATATGACATGATTATGGCAAAAAACGGTGACAATTTGTTCAGGATATTGGCATCTGCGATGGCCAGATGGTCGACTGCATAGAAATTGCATATGAGCCCTGTTGTTCCAAAGAAGCTTCGCAGAAAAAGTCCCTTCCAGCTATCCTTTTTTATTTTGAAGCCTTCATCACTTTTTGCGAGTAAGATAACAGCCGCTATCGCTGCTACCGCATTCCTGAAAAAAGCCTTCTGCATGGTCGGCAGATCGCCCGACAGTCTCACAAAAAATGTCATCAGGGCAAAAAAGAACCCTGCCATTATGATATATAGTATTCCTTGTTTCTTATCGTTCATACTTATAGTATAACGTATTCTGTCAAGAGGGCATAAGAAAAAGCCTGCCATTTTGCTCGTAAAAAAGAACCGCCCGGGTGAGCGGTCCTTTTTAGATGAAGGGAAAAATATAAAAAGAAAATAGTTATAATCAATGGTCTGTATCAGCCCTTCACACTTCCCATGGCAACACCACCTACGATGTGCTTTGAAAGAATAAGGTAAACCACTATTACAGGAAGGATAGAGAAGGTAATCATCATGTATACCTTTCCCATATCAAACTTCAGGAAATCTGCACTTCTAAGCTGCGCTAACAGGATTGGAAGTGTCTTCTTGTTGTTTTCGTGTAATATAAGTGCCGGAGTGAAGTAATTGTTCCAGCTGCTTACAAATGAGAAAATTGCCTGTACTGCTATTGCCGGCTTCATCAACGGAAGCACGATATGATTAAACGTCCTAAACTCTCCGGAGCCGTCAATTCTGGCTGCCTCAATGAGAGACAACGGAAGTGAGCTCTCCATATACTGCTTCATGTAAAAATATGTGACAGGTGAAGCAATTGTCGGAACTATAAGTGGAATAAACGAATCCATCAGTCCCATGCCTGTTACCAATTTAACAAATCCAAGTGCTGTAACCTGTGTAGGAATCATCATAACCATCAGTATGAAAGTGGAGATGAATTTCTTGGCCTTGAACTCATATGCATGTATGGCATATGCTGTCATTGTCGAAAAATATACACACAGTACTGCACTGCAGGCTGCTACGAAAAGGCTGTTAAACATACCTCTTATGACCGGAAGTGTGTCATGTAAGAGTGAGTTCCAGTTGTCAAGCAGATGCGTACTCGGAATTGCCGTAAATCCTGACTGCAGCTCTCCGTTTGATCTGGTTGCATTGATTATCATTACATAGAACCAGAACAGACAGAAGAAAGAGATTATCACAAGCACGATATATGCTAACACACGTCTGGCATGGATTCCCATACCTTTATTTTTTTTGTTTACATTTGCTGCCATATCGACCTACTCCTTTCTCTTATCATCATTGCCGCTGAGCTTGAATACCGCTATACTAAGTATTGCTGTGATGATAAACAGTATGACTGAAAGTGCACCTGACATTCCATAATCCTTACTGTACAGACGTTTGTTTAAGTACATGATAAGTGTCATGCTTGATCTGACCGGATTACCTGTTCCGTTTGTCAAAATCTGTGGTACATCAAAGAGCTGTAAGCCACCGATAAGTGATGTAATGATTACATATATCAGTATCGGTCTAAGGAGCGGAAGTGTTATCTTAAAAAACACCTGTGTGCTTGTTGCTCCGTCCACCTCTGCTGCCTCGAATAGCGATGTATCGATTCCAAGCATACCTGCCATAAGCAGGATGGTTGTATTACCAAACCACATCAGACAGTTCATCAATGCGATGAGTCCTCTTGTACTGCCAACATGCGACAGGAACTTGTACGGCTCTGAGATGAAGCCTATCTGCATAAGCAGATTGTTTATAGGTCCACCATCAGCAAACAATGTAAAGAATAACAGTGAAAACGCTGAAGCCATAATCAGATTTGGCAGATATATAACTGTTTTAAAAAATCTTGTTCCCTTGAGCTTTAAGCTGACATCCGAAAACCATGCTCCAAGGAGCAGTGATAAGAATATCTGCGGTATGAAGCACATGATCCAAAGAACCATTGTGTTCTTGAAATACTGCCAGATATCACCGGATGTGAACAATTTTTCATAGTTTTCAAATCCAACGAAATTTGGTCCTACCTGTGTAAGACCGGACATATAATTTTCAAAAAAGCTGTTGTAAATGGTAGTGATTAACGGTACCAGCTGAAATACTACGTATACAACGATAAACGGAATCAGAAAGATATAGCCCCATTTGTTATATCTGACCGCTTTACCTCCACTCTTTTTCATAATACCTACCTCCCAACTGGTATTGTAGTCAATGGTGATGTAATGCTGTAAACTGATTTTAAAAAGAATACCCCACCTGCCTGCTTACGCAAGGCAGACAGGGTATTTATTATTTTATATTGTTAGCCCTATAGTCAATTCAAAAACTATCTTATTCTGAAAGGTCAGGATATTTCTCAACAACTGCCTTCTTGAAGGTCTCAATAGCTGTATCCTTATCGCAGTTTCCTTCGAAGTAATCCTTCATAGCCTTCTGGAATTCCTCGTTGCAGCCCTGGTCATATGCTGAAAGGTTGCTTAAGTCGAGAGTCTTAACACCTGCTATATACATTGGTAATGGATTCTGTCCACCAAGTATTGTACTTGTGTAAGGCTTGTCGTCCTTGCCCATGATTGTTCCGTCTGCAAGACCATCCATAACTGTGCTGTTGTTTACGAAATCATCATCCTTAACAACGATATCCTTCATGATGTCATCGTCTGTTGTCATCTTGAGCATGATATCCTTTACAAGGTCAGCATTGTCTGTTCCCTCTGCTGCACAGATCCATGTACCGCCCCAGAAGAAGCCCTGTGGTCCCTGGGCTGCACCCCAGCCGCCCTGATTTCCGATAGAACCTGACTCATCTGCTGCCATTGAGAAGTTTACTAACCATGCAGGTCCAAAGTATGAGAATACTTTTCCTTCAGGATAGAAGCCCTTCTTCCAGTCATCTGACCAAAGATCTGCTGTTCCTGTCTCACTTGCGTCTACAAGCTTCTTAGAATCATCAACCCACTTCATGATGTTGTCATCAATCTGGATCTTTTTGTCATCGCTTACCCATTTCTTTGAAACGTTGTTAGAGTATACACGGTATGTATCGTTTGCTGTAGATGTCATCTTGTAGCCTGCTGCTTTCATCTTCTCAGCTGTAGCATTGAAGGTATCCCAGTCAGATACTGACTTCTGAACCTCATCCGGATCATCTGTTCCAAGTACTTCTTTTGCTGCTGCTCTGTTGTAGAAGAGAACACCCGGGCAGCCCTGCCATGAAAGACCCTTCAGGTTGCCATCAGAATCAGTAACAACATCCTGTGTGTACTTGTACTGCTTAGAGATATCACTGTCTGTGATTCCTAAATCCTTGATTGACATTGTGTAATCAGAGTCTACATACTTTGGTGCGTAATCAGCCTCTACCAGGAAGAGATCAATCTTGTCATCTGCCGATGCATCAGCCTGCTTCAAAAGTGTCTCATCCAGGTTGTTCTGGTATGCATTGTTCTCATTAGGTGTAATGTTCCAGACTACATCAATATCTCCGATTTTGCCATGTGTTGCATCCACCTTCTTGTAATCAGAATAGTGGTCAGTGATACGGCTCTGGAATTCATCATTCCAGCAATAGATGTTGAGTGTCTTGCCATCGTTTGTCGCTTCTGTTTTTGTGCCGCCATTCTTATCAGACTTTCCTGTGTCGGATGCATTTCCGCTGCCACAGCCTGCCAGTAATGATGCCGCCATTGTTGCGCAAAGTAATGCGCTTACAAGTTTCTTTTTCATAGAAAATCCTCCTTCTCGCTTCAGGTTTAAACCTGTTAGTAAATGTTAGTAAAAAAGTAGTAAAATATATTAAATTCTGCCTACGGACTCCCCCTCCAGCAAAATTCCTTCAACAACAGCTCTCTCCACAAGTGCTGTTTTAGGCTTTTTAATGATGCTTATCAATCTGTCCGCTGCTTCCCTGCCTATCTTGTCAGTGTCCTGTCTGATAGTGGTGAGCTTCGGGCTTAGCATCTGTGAAACTCTTGTGCCATCGTATCCTGCTATGGATATATCCTCCGGAATCCTAAGGCCTCTGCTTCTTATAACATTGATGCCTCCGATTGCCGCCGTGTCATCCGGATAGATGATACATGTAGGTTTGTCAGGTAAATCGAGTAAATATTCTGTCTGCTTTGCAACATCCTCTGTTTCCAGATACCTTGCTTCCCTGACATACTCCTCAGGAATATCTATTCCATGATTCTCAAGTGCCCTGTAATAAGCTGCCAGCCTGTCTCGTGTAACGCTCGAAAAATCCTGTCCATGTATGTAAGCGATTTTCTTATGTCCCATACTAATGATATAATCAAGCAGGTCGCCCATGCACTTCACATTGTTGGAACAGACCGCCGAACAGCTGTAATGTACGTGGTCGATCGTGACCACCGGTATGTCGCTGCTCATCAGCTCCTGTACCTCTTGGTCCTGAAACCTGGCACAAACGATTACGACTCCATCGAAATTTCTGTACTTACAGTGCTCAAGGTATGATAATTTCTTGCCGACCGGGCTGGTATTGATAAAGGTGATATCATATCCAAGCATCTCAGCCTGTGCCTTGATTCCGTTTAGCACTCCGGCAAAATACTCATGCGTAAGTCCCATTCCTGCCTCATCGAAATACAGTACTCCGATGTTGTTCGACTCGTTTGTCTTAAGAACTCTGGCCGCAGCATTGGGAAGATATCCCATTTCCTTAGCTATCTTCTTTATTCTGTTTTTGGTCTCAGCGCCAATATCCTTCTGGTCATGTAATGCCTTGCTGACTGTCGCTGTCGAAACACCACATCTTTGTGCTATGTCTTTCAGTGATACCATATCGTTTCCTCATTTCGAATTGATTGCTTAATCGTTTTCGTATCTTTACTATAGCACAAGTTGCCAATTTTGCAACCCCTAATTTACATTTTCAATACTTTTCACACTTTTTACCATCTTATATTGTGCAGTTTTTATAGTATTACGTTGCATTTTTTAAACGTTTACGTTTTTCTTCTTATATCATGCATTCGCAATCACTTAAGCTATATCATCTCATCAGCATTTTTTACTACAATATGCGTCTTCCTTTGTATATATGTCATAAAGCTATTGTTTTTTGTTGTTTTGTGCTTGATTTTTTGACATTTTGAATATATACTTCAATATATAAACAACTTAAACGTTTACGTGTATTTTATAAAAAGGAGATTACATATATGAAATTTGGACACTTCGATGATCAAAACAAAGAGTACGTCATCACCTCTCCAAGGACTCCATTGCCATGGATCAACTACCTTGGATGTGAAGATTTCTTTTCTTTGGTATCAAACACCTGCGGTGGCTACAGCTTCTATAAGGATGCAAAGCTTCTTCGTCTCACCAGATACCGCTACAACAATGTGCCGTACGACAGCAACGGACACTACTACTATATAAAAGATGGCGACACTATCTGGAATCCGGGCTGGATGCCTTCTAAGACCGAGCTTGACTCATACGAATGCCGTCATGGCATGGGCTATTCTGTTTTCACAGGAGCAAAAAACGGCATAACAGCGCAGCTTACTGATTTCGTTCCTATGGGCTCTACCTGCGAGATTAATAAGCTCACACTGAAAAACACATCCGATAAGAAGAAAGACTTCTCGGTTTTCTCATATGTAGAGTTTTGTCTGTGGAATGCCATGGATGATATGACCAACTTCCAGCGTAACTTCTCTACCGGAGAGGTTGAGATTCACGCCGGTGGCTCCCAGCTCTTCCACAAGACAGAATACAGGGAGCGCCGCAATCACTATGCTGTATATGCTGTAAATGCCCCTGTGGACGGCTTTGACACAGACAGGGATTCATTTTTAGGTGCCTACGGCGAAAACAGCGCACCATCAGTTGTAGTAAATGATCAGTCTAAGAACTCTGTTGCAAGCGGCTGGGCTCCTGTCGGCTCTCATCACCTGAAGGTAGCTCTTGAGCCGGGTGAAGAAAAAACATATATTTTTGTACTTGGATATGTGGAAAATCCTGTAAACGAAAAATGGGTCGGACGCGCTGAGGACGGAATCATAAACCGTGCTCCCGCAGATACACTCCTTGCCAAATTTGACACCACCGAAAAAGCCGACGCTGCTTTAGCAGAGCTTAAGGCTTACTGGGATAAGCTGCTTGGCCACTTTACCATAGCTTCATCAGAGGAAAAGCTCGACCGCATGGTAAATGTATGGCATCAGTATCAGTGCATGGTTACATTTAACATGAGCCGCTCTGCTTCTTATTTTGAGTCGGGCATCGGCCGTGGCATGGGCTTTAGGGATTCCTGCCAGGATCTGCTCGGCTTCGTGCATCTGATTCCGGACAGGGCAAGGGAGAGAATACTTGACATCGCAGCCACACAGTTTGAGGACGGCTCTGCTTACCACCAGTATCAGCCTCTCACTAAAAAGGGTAACGCCGACATCGGCTCAGGCTTCAACGATGATCCGCTGTGGCTTATCGCTGCTGCCGCTGCTTACATCAAGGAGACAGGCGACTACTCTATACTTGACGAGTCAACACCGTATGACAGCGATCCTTCAAAGGCAACTGACTTTATGGAGCATCTGCGCCGCTCGTTCAACTATACTATCAATCATCTCGGGCCTCACGGACTGCCGCAGATTGGACGTGCTGACTGGAATGACTGCCTGAACCTAAACTGCTTCTCTGAGGAGCCGGGCGAGTCCTTCCAGACCTTCGGACCATCTGAGGGTCCAAATGCCGAGTCCGTTTTTATCGCAGGCATGTTTGTAAAATACGGAAAAGACTATGTAGAAATCTGCAGACACAGGGGACTTTGCGACGAGGCCGATGCAGCCCAGAAGGCTATCGAACAGATGGAAAAGACCGTCATGGATGCAGGCTGGGATGGCGAATGGTATCTTCGTGCATACGACCACTACAAGCACAAGATTGGTTCTAAGGAATGTGAGGACGGAAAAATCTTTATTGAGCCACAGGGCTTTTGTGTTATCGCTGAAATCGGAAAGGATGAAGGGCTCTGCCTTAAGGCAATGCAGTCTGTTGAGAAATATCTTGATACCAAATATGGCATCGTGCTCTTACAGCCACCTTACCACAGATATCATGTGGAGCTTGGTGAAATCTCTTCTTATCCACCTGGATACAAGGAGAATGCCGGCATCTTCTGCCACAATAATCCTTGGATTTCTATAGCAGAGACTGTTATCGGCCGTGGAAACAGAGCATGGCAGGTATACACCAGAACATGCCCTGCATACATTGAGGATATCAGCGAGATTCACCGCACCGAGCCTTATGTATACAGCCAGATGATTGCCGGAAAAGACGCTCCTAACTTTGGTGAGGCAAAGAACAGCTGGCTGACCGGTACTGCTGCATGGACCTTCCTGGATGTCTCACAGTACATCCTCGGTATCCGTCCTGACTACGATGGTCTTATCATAGATCCTTGTATTCCTGACACTATGGACGGCTTTACAGCTAAGCGTGAGTTCCGTGGCAATACCTACCACATTACTGTCAGAAATCCTGCTCACGTACAAAAAGGTGTGACAAAGCTCATCGTAGATGGTGCTACTATGGACGGAAACATGATTCCTGCTATTAACGGAACCGGACACGATGTTACAGTCGAGGTTACTATGGGCTAGAGCTACCGGACAGGTATCTGTACTGCTTCAATAAATATGACTTTGAATACGAAAATGCCGCCGCAGAGCAAGCTCTACGGCGGCATTTAGACTGCTGGTGATGCTATCCTATCAACACATTTTTTCCCTCAAATGCAAATCCATAGTGTCTGATTCTTTCTTTTGGGATACCCTGTGCCAAAAGCTCTGCATCATAGTTTTTCTCTTCTATCTGCTGTCTGGCTATATGTAACGTTTCCTCCAAATCTTTTTCTTTTTCACGGTGAACTTTAAATTCCATGATTACAGCCGGCAGGTTTTCCTTCTTTGGAATCATCATGACATCATATCTGCCGAATCCGCTCTCACGATTGGATTTTAACACATAGTTTTCTGCCTGCTCTGCCATCAGTCCCAGTACAAATCCATGATAGAAACGTTCAGTTTCCTCCAAACCTGTTTTTCCGCTTCCAACATCAAAATAGCTAAAAGTCTCCTGTGTCACACGATTCATGTAATAATTCATTACTTCCAGATCATTTTCCATCATTGCTTTGATAAATTTATTATAACTGGCTGTTGCATTTCTAAACCATGCTGCAAACAAAGTTTCAAACATACACTTTGTCTCGAAATTTGTGATTTTTAAATGATACCAGGGTTTCATCAGCTCTCCACGATATTCCACTTCAACCGCTTTCAGATATCCGCTTGCCATCAGTAGACTCCAGATTGCACTTTCGTTCACATCCAATTGATTAAACACTATCTGCTCATCAAAGCTTTCCACAATCTCTCTCTCCTGCAACAGTTCTTCCATCTTTGTTTTTACCTCTGATGATGCCTTCTGAATCAGATTGCTGACCATTCCATTAGAGCTGGTTGCCACCCAATATGTCTGGTATCTTTTTTCCTTTAAGAAACCGGTGATTGACCACGGATTATAAATATCCTTCACAGAGCCAAATACAAATCCATCATACCATTTTTTTACCTTTTCTTTTTCACCAGACATACCATAGCTGTCCAGTGCCGCAAAAACCTCTTTCTCAGTAAATCCAAAACAGGTGCTATATGCTTCTGATGTCAGAGTCACAACTCTAAGATTATTCAAGTCTGAAAACAGTGATTCTTTTGATACCCTTGTAATTCCGGTCATAACCGCGCGTTCCATGTATGGATTTGTCTTGAATGTGGCATTAAACATACTCCGCATAAACCCGGTAAATTCTTCCCAATATCCATTGATATATGCTTCCTGCATCGGGGTGTCATATTCATCCAGAAGGATGATTGCTTTCTTTCCGTAATACCTGAACAGACAGGCTGCCAGACTGTTCAAAGCACGAAATACTGTCTCATTTGTCATTTTTTTATCAGGTGTAATTGTATTGACATAAATATCCAGTTCTTTAAAGAAATTTTTTTCCGACTCCTCAATTTCACTTTTCTGAAAAAGGCTGTAATGCTCCTGATATGCACGATACACAGCGGATATAATTCCATCTCTTGCGTCTACATAATTATCTGCCTTAATTGCTGCAAAGCTGACAAATATTACCGGATACTGACCTTGTAAATTTCTGTATTTTTCTTCATTCCAGATAGATAATCCCTCAAACAGCTCAGACCTTCCTGCGTACTGATTGGAGAAAAAACACTTCAGCATATCCATGTTTAAAGTCTTTCCAAAACGGCGCGGTCTGGTAATCAATGTAACCGTATCCCTTGATTCCCACCATTCCTTTATGAAATCCGTTTTGTCTACATAAAAATTATCATTTTTTCTGATATCTTCAAATCCCTGATTTCCAATACTTATTACTTTTTCCATGTTCTGTCTCCATTCATGCTCTTCCCATGTTTTTATCTCTAAGAGATGCTGTTATGTAATTGAGACCTGCCACATATGCTCCTCGGTCTCACCCATGTGAAACATCTCTTTGGTCTGTTCATCGTGAGTATCATCAGGCTCATAGTTGCCAAGAAGATGTACGAGATACTTCTCCTGCTCATCCGATGGCGAAACCTTATCAATGTGTTTTTGTAATTCCTCAAGAAGCTGCTTTGGCTCCATGTCGGCATCGACTGCGATTCCAAAGCACTTCTTCGCAAGACCTGCTGTATAGTACAGCTCGTAATTACTTACAATCACTGATTTTTGGCGTAAGCATTTGAGTATGATGCTTTGTCTGGCTATTGATGTAATCATAATATTTCCTTTCCGTCTTCCGTATTTCCATTATACCCTATTTGTCTTTTGTTTCAAGAGTATAACCTGATATAGCTAAAGATAACTTAAGAGAGTCCTATGAAGTGGCAACAAATCCCGTCATGAAATAATAAAGTGCTCCAAGTGCCTTTCCCATTGCCATTGAAATCACTATGATTGAAAGACCGGCGCGAAGCTTCATGCGCTTATATATGATAGGGAATGTGTGCAGTATTTCTGCGAGCGCCACTGCAATACAGCCGACAAATATGCCGACACTCAGTCCATATATTGCAATAATTATATTCCCGCAGATATTGCTGACAATTTCCTTTGACATATCTGCAAAGCCCAGATTATATGCCGTATCAAGCACCGATGATATATTACCTGCCACCACACCACATATCATGACATTTTCTATAAGTATTATATTTTCTATCCTGCTGCACCGAAGTATACGCGGCACCACTCCTATCACAAGCACAAATGCAAACACACCTGCTGATACCCCGGCTCCTGCCAAAAACGCTATGATTGACAAAAATATTTCACGCAATATATATTCAAACATCCTGCTTTTCCTTTACCTTGTCTATTATTGTGTCCCATGTATCCTTGTTATGCTTATCCATCTCCACCTGAATCGGCGTGACATCGTCGGACAGCTTACGTTTTCCTATATGATTGAAAAACAGTATGATTCCGACCGCCAGACCAATGCAGTAAAACACCTCAAGCACCGACACCTGTGGCTTGTCCACACCCATTATCTGCTTATAGAAATGCTCAAACACACCTGATATCGAAATATCATTATTGAAAGCCATGATGGTAAATGCCGAGCCGAAAAATATGAGTATACACACCGCTGCTACCTTTAATGCCTCAAGAATCTTATTTTTGCTGTTATCGTCATACTCTACAAGCACCTCCGGCTCACCTATACTTATAACCTGTGCTTCATCATAGAGCTCCGTGATTTGCTCTATTATTTTCATTACAGGTATCACGCTCTTTTTCCCGCGTATCTTATCTACGATCATTCCCTTTATCTGTCCCTCATAGCGTGAATATTTGCAATACACACTTGCTATGTCATTGATGCAGACCTGCCTGCGGTGAAGTGTTTTCTGCTGCTCTGCGCGTATATACACGAGGATTTTTTCTTTTGGGGTATCAGTATGCTCCGGCATTTTCATGCTCCCTTCTAACAATATTCATATGTATATAATTTCCATTTATATTGATTTTATACACAAAATACACACATGTAATTAAATCAATATTTTTCGTGCTATATATTGTTTTTTTCGTGCAAACATCATATAATAAATATAAATAATCTAAGGGAGGAACTTTATCATGGCTAAAACAACAACAAGTAATATCAGCATTCGCATGGATAGCAATTTAAAAGCTGCTGCTGAAGCTTTATATGAAGAATTAGGTATGAATATCAGCACTGCATTCAACATTTTTGTTCGTCAATCTTTACGAGAAAGAGGTATTCCATTTAAAATAACAGAAGGTTCTCCAAACAAAGAGACAGTTTCAGCTATGCTTGAGGCAGAAAGGATTGCAAAAGACTCTACTATTGATGGTTATAAAGATGTAGATAAACTTTTTGCAGACCTTGATGCATGAGTAAATATGAAATCAAATACACAACACAATTTAAAAAAGACTATAAACTAGCAAAACGTCGTGGTCTTGATATCACTCTTTTAAAAGATATTGTTTCAAAAATTGCAAATGGAGAAATCCTTGATACTAAATATAAAGACCACCCTCTCTCCGGCAACTGGAGTGGTCACAGAGAATGCCATATACAACCTGATTGGCTGCTTGTGTACTATTTTGACAACGAAGTTTTAGTACTAACACTTGCACGCACAGGTACACATAGTGACTTATTTGGTCTGTAAAATATCGTAATAATTCATATTTATTGTATACTATTATCAATTTATAAAGTGAGGTAACAAATGGCATACACTAAGGAAATACTGACTCTCGCCGTGGAAATTGGCGATTGTATGCTCAGAAACGGTGCAGAAATCTACAGAGTGGAGGACACTGTGGTTCATATACTAAGTTCATATGAGGTGGAGGAATTTGACGTATATGTGCTGTCAAACGGAATATTTGCAAGTGCAAATGAGAACAAGGAGGATGCCTGCAGTATCGTGCGCCACGTACCGCTTGGTGCTGTCAATCTGGCAAAGATCAGCGCGTTAAACCAGCTCGCAAGGGACATATGTGACCAGAAAATCTCCCTGATTGACTCATGGGACAGGCTTGAGCAGTGCAAAAATATCCCTAATTACAAAAAAAGCGCACAGATTTTCTTCTGTGGGCTCGGAAGTGCCTGCTTTTGCTATCTTTTTGGCGGAAGCTGGCTTGACTTTGCTTTTGCATTTGTTATAGGTTCGCTGGAGCAGGTGCTTTTGTTTGGCCTTAAAAAATATAAGTTTTCAAGGATCATCACCAATATCCTTGCCAGTCTTTTTGCGACACTGCTTGCCACTGCAAGTACACTTACAGGGCTTTCTCTTTTACCCGATAAAATCATTATAGGTGCTATCATGCCGCTTGTTCCGGGAATAGCATTTACTACATCTATCAGAGATATCTATAACGGGGATTACCTGTCGGGCACAATACATCTGCTCGACGCACTGATCACAGCCGTGTGTGTTGCTGTGGGAGCATGTCTGCCTTTTATTGTGATGAAATATATGGGAGGGCTTTAAGCTATGGAGTTTATAGTACAATTTATTGTGGCTCTCTTTGCCACATTATCGTTTGCAGTTATTTTTTCCGCTCCAAAAAAGGAGCTGTTTTACTGCGGTTTTACAGGAGCGTTTGGCTGGATCATCTACTATATAATGGTTCAGTTTGATATGGGTGTTGTGTTTCCATCGCTTGTCGCGACACTGTGCCTTACAATAATGGCGCGCATTTTTGCTGCGGCACGCTCTATGCCTGTGACAGTTTATCTGCTTTCCGGTATCTTTCCTCTTGTGCCGGGAGCAGGAATTTTTTACACGGCATATTATCTTTTTACGAATGACAGAGCACTTTCCTCCTCAAAGGGTATTGAAACCTTTGAGGTGGCGGGTGCCATCGTGCTTGGTATCATATTCGGGTTTGGAATACCGCAGAGTTTGTTTAATCTGTTAAAGCCTAAGCACCAATAAGTGTTGTCCATGAATACAATGGATAGACAGAAAACCATCCTGCAAATCCAATGCCTGATATTTTAAGGATAAGTGGTACAACAAAAACAAGTATCGAAAAGAAAACCGACTGGATATGATTTTTTCGCCAGTATGATATAACAAGCGTTCCTGCCGCTACAGCTATAAGCGCGCCCATCTGTGCCAAAATCAATAAAATAATAAAAGCCCGGATGGAAAGTGCCTGCGGTAATTGTTCAAAATAAGGTATATCTGTTATGGAAGAGCCTGCCCCATGCATCGGATATGCCTTTGAGATATTAATAAATCTGCATATTACAGGGATGATCGAGAGTCCCATTACTGCCATGATACATACAGCGGTCTTTCTATATATTATCTTCTTTTTTCCCGCCTTTGTCGCACCAAGTAAATACCACACTCCACACTGATATTCCATAGGGATAACATTGCCAAATGCCGTGACCACGCACAATGAAAGTAAATATAGATTTATAAGCTGATCGTTATTCTTTAGTCCAAACAGGTACAGATAACCTGTATCATAAATAAAACTGCCTCCATTTTCACATATTCTCTGATATTGATGCTGCACACGCTCAAAAGCAGGATAGAAAAATGTTACCGCGTACAATTCTGCCTTTAAGCCATCTGCTGCATTTTCACTGATTTTCCCATTTGCAGTCATATTATCAATGCGTTCGATTTCAGAAAATGCCTTATCGTATTTTTCCTGTTCTGATATAATGAGTGCTTCCTTTTCATCTGTCAGTTCTCCTTCGAGCTGCAGCATAATGTCCCTGTAATACCGCTCCTGCGCGGACGGATTATATTCTTTTCCGATAATTTGCCAGCCAATCAATATTGCAAACAGCAGGATCACCACTGCGGCTCTATTGGTAATCATTATTTTATATCCCTCATGGTAAAGCAATGAAATATGCGGATGAAAATGTTTTTTATGCTTTGATCGGCTTTTTACCAGTTCAAAATTTTTTCCATAGACAAAAAGTATAATTGATAGCGTAATTCCGGACATCGCCAGATCAATGATTATTGACCGGGTTAAAACCAGTCTTGAAACCGGATACCCTCCTATATTAAAATTCAGATAGCTTCCATAAAGCTTTTGAGTTTCCAGTATTCCTATCAGATTAATGTATTTGAATACAGACCATTTTTCCACTGCCGGAATTGTCAAATATGCTATATAGCTGATCCCATAGAGTAAAAAAGCAGTGACATACGGCAGGATGATTCTATCTGCGAAAATGCAAAATGCCATAATGACAGTGCCCGTGGCAAAAAATACAAAGCTTTTTGTCAGAACAGAATAAATTATATATTCTAAGATGCTGATCTGCAGATTGCTTTCCATATAAATTGCAACTGACTGGATATCTGCCGTCAGATCCCCAAAGCCTATAGTAATTTTGGCATAAATCAGATTCATTCCGTAAAACAGGATAGTTATAATTGTGCAGTGGACGAATAAAGCCACAATCTTTGCAATCCCACTCTGCAAGCGACCGTTTTTCGTACTTCTTGTTATATAAAAAAGCTTTTTATCTTTTTCCGCAAATATTAGGTTTCCGGTAAAAAGAAAAACCGACAATATCAAAAGCAGATCCGTCCATACACTCTCCATTGAAATTTTAAGAGCCTTTGACGGCATCCACCGTATATTTTTTCCCGACAGGCCGGAATAATCTTTTGCACTTTTTTCAATATTCCTTGCTGCGTAATCGTTTTGTCCCTGTTTTTTGAATATGGATATACTACTTAAATTATCTTTACTTTCCTGCACTGATCTCAGATATTCCTTATAACCGGCTACCTTCTGCTGTTCTTCATAAAGCTCATCCCTATAGTTTTCTTCTGTAGTTTCTTTAAGTTCAGGTGTATTGATATACCACAGAAGGAACAGGTTTATGATCATAAGCACACAAATAGACAGAATAAAACTGCGTTTTCTCCATATTTTATCCAGCTCATAAAATATCAATCTATGCATCTGGCTTTGCCTCCTCAAATATCGTCATATAAAGTTCTTCAAGACCATTTACATTTCCATATTTACTGCAAAGATTTCCGACTGTATCCTTGTCAATGATACTTCCTGACTTTATCAATATGACCTCACCAGCAATCGGCTCAATATCCGAAACAACGTGAGTCGAAACCAGTATCACCTTATCCCCTGCCAGCTCAGATATCCTCTCTCTTATCCTTACCCGTTCTTTTGGATCAAGCCCCACTGTCGGCTCATCCAGTACGATGAGCTTTGGATTTCCTAATACAGCCTGTGCTATAAGGATACGCTGCTTCATTCCACCCGAATATGTACCTATCGCACGGTCAGCAGCTTCTGTCATATTCACATACTCCAATACCCTGTCTATTTCCCGTGACATATCCTTTTTAGGTATTCCTTTTAATGCCGCCATATAAGATAAAAATCTTTTCCCTGTAAACGTGTCATACAAGCCCTGCTGCTGAGGTGCATAGCCAATAATACTTCGATATTTTGAGCCAAGTATTTTTATGTCATGTCCATCCCAAAGTACTTGTCCGTCACTTGGCTTGATATTTCCTGTGATTATGTTCATGAGTGTGGACTTTCCCGCTCCATTTGGACCAAGCAGACCATATATGCCGTTGTCAAGTTCCAGTGATACATGCTCCAATGCAATTTTATCTTTATACTTTTTAGCTATATTGTTAAGACAAAGCATCTTTTAACACCCCTTTCCAATCATTTTAATCGGCTCATAATTTCCGTTTCCTGCATATAGATCTGACTTTTCTATAAGTGCATACCTGTATTGGGTAATATCATAAGAGTCATCTCCCAAAGGTGTATATTCATAATCATATATGACAAGAATTTTTGATCCGGTCTCTGCCTTAAAATCCAAATTCCATCCGAGAGCCTTATTCACGAGCGGTGAATTTTGTATCTCACCGGTTTTTGTATTAACAAAATAAAAAGTATGATCATCTGATGCCTCCCATGTCTGACAGCACAAAATATCATCCAATTTATTCATGATATAATTCTGTGTAAAGGAACACAGCAGTTTTTCTTCGCCATTTACCAGATTTACAGCTTTTATCTCTCCTGTATCTTTATATGACACGTATAGTGTATTGTCCACAACTGCCATGCTGTGCAATGTCTGATTGTCTATGCAGTATTTTTCACTTAGCTTTCGGGTGCTTAGATCCAGTGTGGATATTACCTCCGTGGAATTTTTATACATATCATTCCAGTCATCATCACTCATTGTATAGTCATCTGTTGTAAGCTCTTTTCCATAGTCAACACCACTTAATACCAGTGCATTATCAAAGCAGCCCATAATCTTTCTGGTAATACCATCATCAAAATCCAGCTTACATATCTCCTTAGCACTTTTGGTATCCGCATCCCAGAATAAAAGAGTTTTACCAGATGAAGTTGTGACACTTCTGCTATCCTCCGCTGTAGACTCAGACAGCTTTTTGGTGACAAAATAAAGCCCTTCACTGTTTCCGAGTACTGTATCCTCAACCGTTAGTCCCACATCAAAGCTATAAACCTTATGTCGGTTTGTTCCGTCAGTATCCATCTCATAAAGTGCTGCCTGTGATGCTTCTGTTTCAGCCATCTGTCCATCCGGATCGTAAAAATCCTGCGTAACCGCGCCCTCATTATCCATTTCCTTACTCAGCACATAAATTTTATCCCCATAAGCAAAAATACCACTCGTACATATCGGAAATTCATCCATTACAAATACTGCCGGGCAGTCCGGTGTATTGTGTTTACAGCCTGTATTGCTACACAAATAGATTTCCTGTTTTGTGGCAAAATCCATATACATAAGGTGTGCACCGTACTCACCGTTTTCAAGTTCTTCAACATCCTCTGTCAGATAATAATATCCGGCATCTGTATAACAGCTTGCAAGGGTTTCTGTATCATTTAATATTTTAAGTCCTGCTGTCTGCTGATTTACGCTTTTAACCGAATTGTCAGACTCTTCATTTTTTACCTTGTGCAGTACATTATCTTTCTCAGTTGCGCTATTATAATTTGTACCCGTGCTGCAGGCACAAAATGAACAACACAGGGTAAATATCAAAACCATATCTGCTATTTTTCTCATTAAAAAAAGACCTCCTTGTTTTATCAAGGAGACCTTATCATATAAAAGTCAAAAATCAGTCAAACCGAAAATATTATTTTCACAACGGCATTATGCATTTCATTATTGCCTATTACAAGACTGCCGCCATGCTTTTTGCAAAGTATCCTGCTTATCGCAAGTCCCATACCCAGATGACCATCCTCCGAAGCTTTTGCAAGAAGCAGCTTCTTTTGTTCTGAAAGAGTTTCATCCGAAAATCCATCCCCATCATCGACAATAGCAAATAATAACTTCTGACCATTCAATGAAACATCCAGATTTATACGCTGCTTTGCATATCTCATTGCATTATTAAAAACATTCTCAAGCACACGATACAATACAGAGGTATCAATGCATATTTCTTCATTGGAAAGTAACGTACTTATCCTGAAATCAATATTTTTCTTTTGCGCTATGATTTTAAAGTCATCCTCTATATCGCTAAGCAGATCAGAAACACTTATTTTTTGCCTTTTTAACTCTATATCCTCCATTTGGTTTAGGGTGCGCACCGACTCCGTATAATTATCCAGCCGTTTAGCTGACATATTTATGTTTTCTGCAATTTTTAATATTCTCTGCTCACTAAGCCTTCCTTTTTTCAGGTTGAGCTGCAGATATTCAGTATATCCCTCTATAACAGCTATAGGATTTCGCAGATCATGAGCTATTGACGCCTGCAATAGTCTTCTTTCCTCAAGCATATTCCACATTTCGCGGTAATTCTCACTGAGCTTAAGTCTCATCTGCTCGAATGAGTTGCACAACACTCCCATTTCATCCTCACTGTCATAGCGCAAGTTAAAATCCAGATTTTGATCTAATATCTGCTGTGTTGCTTCTGACAGCTTCCCAAGCGGCAGTTGAAGCTTACGCCTGTAAAAGAAAAATCCGCATAACAATATACCAGCTATTGAGAATATAATGGGAATCACTACCATAGCAGCACCACAAAAATGATATGCCATTTTTCTTTTGGGAGATAATGAGTCTACACTGTTTTCAATGCGCTGTATTGCATATCTTGTTTCTACAGGTTTCTTTGCAGCCTTATCATCTGCCGTAATAACAGGCAACTCTGCCCCCTCTTCTCCAACCTTAACCCTGATGGAATAAGATACTTCACTTCCATCCTCATATGTCCGGTAAACCTTAAGAAAAACATTGTTTGAATCCGGCAGCAGATATTTTCGAAATGACATGCAGCCCCAGATTGTAAATGATGAGAGCAGGACTATTATTACAAGAGTTGCAAGAACACTTACCACAAAATATTTGCGCAGAGATAAATTGTTTAATTTTTTTATAAGCGTTTCCATTTGTAACCCACACCCCAGATTGTTTCTATATAATCCTGCCCTGTTATCTCATTTAATTTTCCACGTATCTTGCGTATGTGCTCCTTTATGACATTGCTGTCTCCCTCGGCATCATATCCCCACACAGCTTCATAGATACGCTCTTTGTCAAACACCTGATTCGCATTTGTCATAAGAAATTCTATAATATCAAATTCTCTCTTTGAAAATGGAACGACAGTATCACCATAAAATACCGCTCTCTCCGAAAGATTGACTATCAGATTATTAGATGTAAGAACCGCAGTACGTCCTTTGTTTCGCTCATCACGTCGCAAATGTGCTGCGACTCTTGCAGTCAGCTCATTCAGACTGAAGGGTTTTGTGATGTAATCATCACCACCGTATTGCAGTCCGTTTATTTTATCCTGCTCACTGATCCGCGCAGTAACAAATATTATCGGACAATTAATGTGGCTTCGTATATTTTTACACAGTTCTAAACCGTTCATATCCGGCATGTTAATATCCAAAATGATAAGATTGGGCTGCTTAGGTAACATTTCCACAGCCTGTCTGCTGCAATTTGCTGTTATCGTATCATAACCACAATCCCTCAGGTGATCCGAAAGCAGCTCCGTCATCATTTTTTCATCATCTACTATTAATATTTTGTATGCCATTGTAATTCCTCCTTACAGGGTATAGTGTAAGGAATAAAAGTCAAGAAGTTGTCAAATTTGCAATTTTCTGCGCCAGATCCTCGAGATACTCCCAGCGCTCCATTTTCTCCATCAGCTGTTCCTCGAGGTCTTCCTTTTCCTTTGTGAGTTCGTTTAACTTACCAAAGTTAGTGGCATTTTTTACCATCTCATCATCTATCTCAGAAAGACGTGTTTCGAGCTTTTCTATGTCAGCCTCTATTGTCTCGTACTCTTTTTGCTCCTTGTAGGTAAATTTGAGCTTTTTCTCATGGCCCCAGGTTTCCATGGATTTCTTCTTCCGGGCTTCTTTTGCGTCTGTATCATCTGATGCTGTATTTCCCTGAGAGCCTGCTGCGGCTGCTCCTGTGGATGCTGCATTTTCTGATACGGCTTTTCCTGACACAGGCTGTGGGCGTTTATTCATATAGTCGGTGTATCCGCCCTCATACTGTACGATTTTTCCGGCTCCCTCAAATGCAAAAATACGCTTTGCAATCCTGTCAAGGAAATACCTGTCATGGGATACAGTGATGACTATTCCGTCATAGCCATCCAGATAATCCTCTAAAATAGCCAGCGTCTCGACATCAAGGTCATTGGTCGGCTCGTCAAGTATCAGTACATTCGGTGCGCTCATCAGCACACGAAGCAGATAAAGTCTTCTCTTTTCTCCACCTGAGAGCTTTCCCACAGGGCTGTACTGCTGCTCCGGTGGGAATAAAAACCTCTCGAGCATGGCAGATGCTGACACGAGTCCGTCTGCTGTGCGCACAAATTCGGCAGCTTCCTTCACATAATCTATCACTCGAAGCTCAGGCTCTATATCCACTTCCTGTCCGAAATATCCTATCTTTATCGTCTGTCCTATCTCTACCTCCCCTGAATCGGGCTCGATAAAACCGGCGATTATCTTCATGAGCGTGGACTTTCCGCAGCCGTTTTTGCCTACAAAACCGATACGGTCATTTTTCAGGAAAATATACGTAAAATCCTTTACACAGACGATATCTCCGTATGCCTTTGAAATGTCATGAAGCTCTATGGTTGTCCTTCCCATACGTGATGAAACCGATGAAAGCTCAACTTTTCCGTCTGTCTGTGGTCCTTTTTGGTCTCGCAGAGCCTCATACCTTTGGATGTGCGCCTTCTGCTTTGTGGAACGAGCTCTTGCACCGCGCTGCATCCACTCTATTTCCTTTCTGAGGATGGACTGGCGCTTACGCTCACTTGCCCTCTCACTCTCCTCTCTGGCTGCCTTAAGCTCAAGAAAGCCTGAGTAATTTGTGTCATAGCTGTAGGTCTGTCCTTTGTCCACCTCCACGATTCTGTTGCAGACACTATCGAGGAAATAGCGGTCATGTGTGATCATAATGATTGCGCCCCTGAAACGACGCAGATAATCCTCCAGCCACTCAACCATCTCATAGTCTAAGTGGTTAGTCGGCTCATCAAGTATCAGTACATCACATGGCTTAAGTACGACTGTTGCAAGCGCAAGCCTCTTTCTCTGACCTCCTGAGAGCTCACCGGTCTTTTGCGTCATATCTGTGATATCAAGCTTCATAAGAAGCGACTTTGCATCACTTTCTATACTCCAGCGCATGTCCTCATCGAGCTGCGAGGTAACCACACGGCTCATCACATGCTCAAGCGCTGTCTCATCCGGGTCAAACTCCGGATTCTGCGACAGATAGTTTATCACTATATGATTTGCTGTGGTGACAGTACCCTCATCCGGCTCTTCATCACCTGCCACAATCTTTAAAAGTGTAGACTTTCCTGTACCATTTATACCTATGATACCGATTTTTTCATTTTCCTGCACATAAAAGGAAGCTTTAGAAAAAAGCTTCCTTCTCGTATATGACTTTGTTATATTTTCAACATTAATGATGTTCATCTTCTCGTATTTTCTCCTCCCTCTCATGCTCCTGCTTCTCCTTTTCCTCAAGGATTGCCTCATTGAGCGAAAGCATCTTTGCATCAAGCTGCCCTACGATACCTGCACACTCACGCAGATCGCGGCTGATATAATCCGGAGCATTGCCCTCGAACTTGTAATATATCTTGTGCTCAAGGCTTGCCCAGAAATCCATAGCTATTGTACGGATCTGTATCTCAACCTTTGTGTCAACCACCTTGTTTGAAAGGAAAATAGGCACCGAAACTATCATGTGGTAGCTCTTATAGCCACTTGCCTTCGGATGCTTCATATAGTCCTTTACCGATATGACAGTCAGATCATTCTGCCTACCGATCATCTCAGCAAGCCGGTATATATCGGATGTGAACGAGCACACGATTCTGATGCCCGCTATGTCCTTTACATATGTGACCATATTCTCTATGGTGCTCTCGTAGCCGCCCTTTTTGAGCTTCTTAACTATGCTCTCCGGAGTCTTGATACGCGACTTTATGTACTCTATCGGATTATAATTATGTATGTGAACGAACTCGTCATTTAGTATCTCGAGCTTCGTATTGACCTCTTTCAGTGCAGAATTGTATAGAAACATCATAGTCTCCCAGCTATCGATGCCCTCCGCAAACTCTTGTTCCATTAAAAACCTCCATGTGATATATTCACCTGATTTACAATTACCATAAATCAATTATAGCATATTTATTCGCATAATTGGCAAATTATACCCATTATTTATATATTTTTAATTCTTGTATATTTTTATGTGCACAGGTCCGCACACTGCAGGCACGGCGGCGCAAACGTACTCTCTCGTAAGCGCATAGCGAAGCCGTTTAGAAGCTGTTGAATTATGCTTCACAACCAGAAATGCACCGGCATGGACGCCGGGGCAAGGCGTTATGCGCCATGGACGGCGCATAAAAGCCGGTTTCGTCAAGCATAGAAAACCAAAAGACATAATTCCTACAGATTCTTAATGGCGTAGCGTAGCGAACGAGAGAGTACGTGTGTGTCGCCGTGCCTGCAGCGTGCGGACCGTCATCATATCCATAATGAGGCATCAATCCTCCTCGATGATATGCATCTCGAGAAAATCAAAGTCAATATCCTCCACAAAATTATCCTTCGTAAAACGGGTCTTTCCATGCCTCTTGAAATCACTTACGTTGCTGTCAAGCCAGATGGGCTTTCCCAGATCAAATGCAAGGCAGGCATCCTCAAGAGCCTTAAAAATCTTGTGTGTACGTGTATCGTCACTGTCATTTTCTATTGTAATATCACGCATCAGGTGCGTGTCAGTATAAATCTTAAACCAAATACGCATATTATTCTCCCAAAAGCCTTCTCTGACGGTTGCACTCATACATGAGCAAAGTAGCTGATATTGCGGCATTAAGTGACTCCACCGCGCCCTCCATAGGGATGCGGATGTATGTGTCTGCCATGTCTGCTATCTCGTCCGACAGACCATTGCCCTCATTTCCTATCATAAAACCGCATGCTCCGGTGTAGTCCGGTCTGTCGTAGGAACACTTTCCCTTTAAATGGGCTGCGTAGAGAGAAACTCCTTTTGACTTTGCATACTCTATAGTCTTTGGAAGGTCATCTGTGATATAAAACGGCACACGGTAGAGTGAACCCATTGTGGAGCGCACAGTCTTAGGATTAAAAATGTCCACTGTCGTACGGTTCATTATGATACCGCTTACTCCTGCGCCCTCACCGGTACGGATCATGGTCCCTAAGTTTCCCGGATCCTGTATGCTCTCAAGCACAAGAAGCTCTGTTTTATCTCCCTTAAACAGGTCATCTATCTCATAGTGCGGCATCCTTACTATCGCAAGCACACCCTGTGGAGTCTGCGTATCAGACATACTCTTAAACACTGAGTCGCTCACTATTTCTGTTTTGTCAAGGAAGCGCTTTTTCTCTTCCTTAAATCTGTCATCATTAAAAAATGATTCAGACATATATATGGCACTTACCCAGTCATATGGCGCCTCAAAGCTCATCTTTGGGCCCTCGACCACGAATACGCCCTGCTTTTTCCGCTCCTTTGCCTTGCTTAAAAGAGCCTGCACATTTTTTATATTTTTGTTTGATGCACTTGTAATCATTTTCTTCTCTTCCTATATCGATGTATATTATCCTACTGCCAGTGATTTTCACTACATCATATGCTTACACATATGATAGACCTGCGGCTGATACCTATGCGCATTCATCGTTCACCGAATGCATAAATGCCCCTGCACCGGCACATGCACGCAATTACCTGCATTTGATGTGCCGGATACAAGGGCATTCATGTTTATTATAATTATACTAGATACTAAACCAGAGATTTAGAGATATCGTACATGTACTCGTCTACGCTCTTCTTCATAGCAAGTGCCTCGTCGATATCGAAATCCACGAAATTGCCATCCTTGTGTGCAACAACTCTGTTTGACTTGCCCTCGCAGAGTAAATCAACTGCCATAGCGCCCATGATTGTAGCGTATACACGATCCTTGCATGATGGGCTTCCACCTCTTTGCATATGTCCAAGGATAGTTGCACGTGTCTCGATGCCTGTTGCAGCCTCGATTTCCTTAGCCATCTCCTGTGAATGTCCTACACCCTCAGCATTGATGATGATGTAATGCTGCTTGCCGAGCTCTCTTGCATTAGCTACTCTCTTGATGAGTGCCTCAAGGTTGTTGTCATACTTCTCAGGAAGTAATACTTCCTCAGCGCCGTTTGCAAGACCACACCATAATGCGATGTATCCTGCTCCACGTCCCATAACCTCGATGATTGAGCATCTCTCGTGTGATGTAGATGTATCACGTACCTTGTCAATAGCCTCCATAGCTGTGTTGCAGGCTGTATCGAAACCGATTGTGTAATCTGTACATGCGATATCAAGGTCGATTGTGCCAGGAAGACCGATTGTGTTGATGCCAAGTGCAGCAAGCTTCTGTGCACCCTGGAAGGATCCGTCACCACCGATAACTACGATAGCATCGATGCCATGCTTCTTGCAGATCTCAGCACCCTTCTGCTGTCCCTCTGCTGTAACGAACTCCTTACATCTGGCTGTCTGTAAGATTGTACCACCGCGTGAGATTGTGTCTGAAACGCTCTTTGAATCCATATCCACGATCTCTTCATTTAACAGACCTGCGTATCCTCTCTTGATTCCTTTAACCTTCTTGCCCTTTGAGAGAGCCTGACGAACAACGGCACGAATCGCTGCGTTCATTCCCGGTGCGTCACCACCACTTGTAAGTACACCTATTGTGTTAATCTCTTTTGCCATTGGTATAACCTCCATATGTTAAAAAATTATCATTTATTCTAATCCCAATCTATTGTACTTGTTTTAGCATAATTTTTCAATATTCTTTTCAACAATTTTCGCATTTTCTTTGTCCAAAAACTCTAAAAGCTGCTCCATGAGCTCATTATTTGCATTTACGGAATAATTTCTGCCAAGTTTTTTCATCTGCTTTGTGTCTGCGATATAAATTATGACCTCATCTCCTCCGTCTGATTCACGGATTGCTTCAAGAAGCCTGCTCTCATTCTTCTTATAGTCATCCATCGTATCAAACCTGAGCCAGAGCTGCTTCGGAAGCTCATCAAACGATATGATTCTCTCGCAGATTATCTTGCCGTTCTGCTCATCCTCGACTGTCGCATGTCCGATTACAAATATTTTAGCATCGTCCTGTAAATATCTCTGGTAGCGCTCGTAATCTCTCGGAAAAATAATCACCTCGACTGTTCCTGTCAGATCCTCTATCGTGATAAAAGCCATAGCCTGATTGTACTTTGTAAACTTAATCGTCTTTGCAGCTATCATGCCCCCGATTACCACATGCGCATTGTCCTCTATCTTTACGGCACCGCTCTCCTCTTCAAGCGCAAAATCTATTGCATTTGCTGTGATGTTTTTCTTTAGAGTAGCCGCATATTTTTCCAATGGATGTCCGCTTAAATAGATGCCAAGCACCTCTTTTTCATATGCCAGGGCCTCTTCTGCATCATATTCACCAACATTTGGATACTTAAGTTCAAACGACTGCCTGTCCTCATCTGAGACCAGGTCAAACAGGCTCATCTGCCCTGCCATCGTTGACTTTTTGTCATGCTGCACCCTGTCCACAATCGATGCATACACCATTGCCATCTGCTTTCTAGTGCCATCGAGTGAATCACAGGCTCCTGCCTTTATCAGATTCTCAATCGCACGCTTGTTGATAAGCTCCTTCTGGCAGGTTCTCTCGATAAAATCCGAGAGTGTGCGGAAGCTGCCACCGCTTTCTCTCTCCTCGATTATCTGGTCTATGACCGGCCTGCCGAGTGATTTGATGGCATACATGCCATATCTGACATGGTCTCCCTCAGCGGTAAACTCGCCCTGTCCACAGTTGATATCCGGCGGAAGCACCTTAATCCCCATATCACGACAGCTGTAAAGATACTGCGCCGCCTTGGCTGAATTGTCGATAACAGAGGTCATGAGCGCTGCCATAAACTCGACCGGATAGTAATTTTTGAGCCATGCAGTCTGAACACTGATTTTCGCATACGCGGCAGCATGTGATTTGTTGAACGCATACTTCGCGAAATCGACCATCGAATCGTATATGCTGTTGGCGGCTTTTTCATCTATGCCGTTTGCCACACAGCCCTTTATACCACGCTCCTTGTCTCCGTACACAAAGCTCTGGCGCTCTGCGTCGATGACATACTGCTTCTTCTTGCTCATGGCACGGCGGATGTTGTCCGCCTGTCCCATTGTATAGCCCGCGAGCTTCTGCACTATCTGCATAACCTGCTCCTGGTATACTATACAGCCGTAGGTTGGCTCTAGAATACTCTCAAGCTCCGGCGTCACATAGCTTATCTCCTTTGGATTGTTCTTGCCCTTTATATAGTTTGGGATGAAATCCATAGGACCCGGACGGTAGAGCGAGATACCGGCCACGATGTCCTCAAAGCTCTGCGGACTGAGCTCCTTCATGAAGCTTTGCATACCGGCAGACTCGAGCTGGAACACACCCTCCGTCTTTCCTGTTCCGATAAAGTCAAGAGTGCCCTTATCATTGAAATCAATATGGTCGATATCCACATCAATGCCCCTTGATGCCTTGATATTCTTCACGGAATCCTTTAGCACCGTAAGTGTACGAAGCCCCAGAAAATCCATCTTTAAAAGGCCAAGCTCCTCGAGCTGTACCATATTGTACTCCGCGGTAGGGCTTCCGTCATTTGCCCTTCCAAGAGGCACATAGTCGCTCGCCACCCCCGGATAGATTACCACTCCTGCCGCATGCACAGACGTATGGTTTGGCAGCCCCTCAAGCCTTTTTGCCATATCTATCATTTCATGCACTCTGGCATCACTCTCGTAAATGCCCTTGAACTCAGGATTCATCTGAAGTGCCTTGTCAATCGTGATATTCAGCTCCTGAGGCACCATCTTTGCAAGCCTGTCAGTCTCTGCATATGGGAAATCCAATGCCTTTCCTACTGATTTTATGACACCTCTTGCCGCCATCGTACCAAAGGTGACTATCTGCGTTACAGAGTCGTGTCCATACTTCTGCTGAACATACTCTATGGCTCGATATCTCTCCGCATACTCAAAGTCCACGTCGATATCAGGCATGGAAACTCGCTCCGGATTTAGAAACCTCTCAAAGAGCAGATTATATTTAACCGGGTCAATATCCGTGATTCCGGTACAGTAGCACACCCTGCTTCCCGCCGCCGAGCCTCGTCCCGGACCTACCCAGCAGTCGTGCGTGCGGCACCAGTTGATATAATCCCACACGATAAGGATATACTCTATAAAGCCCATGGTCTTTATGATACCAAGCTCATAGTCCATATCGGCATGTATCTTTTTAAGCTCCTCATCACTGTACTCGCCACAGCCTATGTACTTTTCCCTAAAGCCCTTCTCACATAGCTCTGTCAGGAAGGCTTCGGCGCTGTCATAGCCATCAGGCACCTCATACTTTGGAATCTTGTAATTGCCAAACTCAAGCGTCACATTGCATCTGTCGGCAATTTTTTGTGTATTCTCAATAGCCTCTGTGGCATATGGGAAAAGCGCTCTCATCTGCTCCTCGCTCTTTACGAAAAACTGTCCGCCATCATAGCGCATCCTGTCCTCGTCAGACACCTTTTTACCGGTCTGGATACACAAAAGCACATCATGTGCCTCCGCATCGGATTCGTAGGTATAATGCACGTCATTAGTGCACACTAACCCTATTCCAAGCTCCTTACTCATCCTAAGCAGCTGCTGGTTCACGAGCTTCTGGTCATCAATGCCATGGTCCTGCAGCTCAAGGAAGAAATTGTCTTTTCCAAAGCAGTCCTGATACTTCCTTGCAATCTCCTTCGCCTCGTCATAAAAGCCTCTGACGATGTATCTCGGGATTTCTCCTGCCAGACAGGCAGACAGGCATATAAGCCCCTCATGATATCTCTCAAGCGTCTCAAAATCCACTCGCGGCCTGTAATAATAGCCCTCTGTGAAGCCTATTGACACTATCTTCATGAGGTTGGCATAGCCTGTATTATTCTCAGCAAGCAGAATCAGATGATAATACCTGTCATCACCGTGGCTTGTCTCCCTGTCAAAGCGCGAATTTGGTGCCACATACACCTCGCAGCCTATGACAGGATTGATATCGTTTGCCTTTGCCGTCTTGTAAAACTCCACCACACCGTACATATTGCCATGGTCTGTGATTGCGGCTGAGTTCATGCCAAGCTCCTTGACGCGCTTTACATATTCTTTTATCTTGTTTGACCCATCGAGCAGACTGTACTCGGTATGGGTGTGAAGATGACAAAATGACATTTGGATTCCTCTTTCTTTTATTTGTGCATCGCCGCCCGCCCTTCATGGGTTGTGCCACCCGGCGGGTACTGCGGCAGAACTCGTTTCAAATTGCTAATTTGTCGGTGTCGTTTTCGGCTCCTGCGATTGTTTATGTTCATTCGACAGCTGGACACTTGCGTCGTGGTGTTCGCCTGTGTCATACGCTTGATTTATGACGTGCCGTGTGGGAGTTACATGCCGCCTCAAACAAAAGTGGGCGCAAAAAATACTCGTTCAAGCAACACAGCCTGCCTCATATGATAAAAGTAAAAAGCGCGTTTGATTTTTTGCGCCTGATAAACTCTGTTTGAGGCGGCATTTACTCCCACTAGGCTAAGGAATTATGAAAGCGTATGCCACAGACGTACGCCGCGCCGAAAGTGTGCATCTGGCGAATGTACACAAACCCTGAGCCGAAATTCGACACCTGACAAATTAACGCAATTCTTACGAATTGTTCTGCCGCAGTACCCGCCGGGTGGCACAACCCATGAAGGGTGGGCGGCTATCTCCTCAAAATAAAAGGAGATAAGTTTATCAGCTTCCCAGCTCTATGTGTATAAACACTGCAAGCGAATTAGGCTCCTGCATATACGTGATAGTGCCGCCTCTTGCCGTCGGTATGAGATACTTGTAGTCACCCTTCTCAAAAAGACTGTGACATGCAGTATCATAGGTTTCTCTGTCCGCAAACTTGAACGTGATATAGTTTGATGACGTTGTCATGCCCTGTAAGACTTTAAGGTCATAGGATGTAAAATACAGACCATTCCTGTAATAATAGTCATCCTCCACAGTCGCTTCCTGCGGCAGCATGTCCTCATTGTCCAATGTACGTGTGAGCTTTACCACATCAAGCGGCACTCCAAACCAGCTGTAGGATATCCCCTTTCCCAGATAATCACCATCACCGTAGGTACAGTCGACCGCACACCACGCACCGTCTAAATATACCATATTCCAGGCGTGGTTTGCATCAGATGTGGTACCTGTCACAATAAGCGAGCTGATACCGGCCCGGTCACACAGATACTTAAACATCATCGCATAGCCCTGACAGACGGTCCTTCCAAGCACTGCTGAGTACATGTCCTGATTGTGGGGAGAATTCTCCTCATACTCGGCATGCTCTATCACATATTCATAGAAATGCACTGCCTTGTCATAATCTGATGCGCCTTCCTCAATACCTGCCATACAGGCTGACACATAGCCGGAAATCGCACTTGCTGCACTATCGATATCAGACTCCGCCATATTGTATACAGGCGAAAAAATGATGCTGTTTCTCACAATATACTGACTCTTTTCTATGTAGAAAAACTGTGGATTGTCCAGCAGCACAAACTGCTGTATACGGCTAACGTTGTCAGTGTCTGTAGTATTTAACGAAATTCCATCCATGCGCTTTTGCATCATCGCATAAATCTGCCTGTAAATAAGCTTGTCATCATCTGACAGCTTCTCGTAGTAGTAGTGATATTCCCCTGTAAATACTGACTCATCGTACTCTGTCTGTTCGCCGTTTAAATAGTCCGTTGTGGTCTGCATCTGCCCTTTTACTGCCCTGTGTATAGCAGTAGGGAAATCAGCTATAGCACCTGTAAACCCTCCTGCCTTTAAGCATTTTGCAGCGAACAAAAAGCAACAGGCAGCAAACACAAGTGCCGGTATGGTTTTTAAAAGCTTTTTCATCTATTCCCCCATTTCCACTATTATAATCAAATATAATCATAATTGACAGACTTTAACAGCATCTGCTTACAAAAGCTTGTGCGCCATAGCAAGCCTGCATATCAGGTACAGTACAAAAAGATGCACCGGGTAAAAGGCGTAAAAGACATATTTTAGTGAAATGCCTCTTTTTCCATTGTAATAGCGAAGCGGTATAAGCATAAACAGTGCAAAAAACTCTATGGTACCTGAGAAAAGTCCAAGCAGTATGACTGCCACGGCAAATGCAACATCCCGGTTTGAAGAAAGCAGGTACATCATGACAATGCACCCTACACCCGCCGCACCATAATCACAGCAAAGCACAAACTCTGCAATAATCATCATAACAAGCACCACTGATACCATTACTATACACCTGATCAGTGTGACAAAAAACCACTTAACAGCAGAGGATGACTTTTCTATTTTATCGACCGACTTAAGCCAGTCCAGCACCGTGATGGCAAGCAAGCCTAAAAGCAGTGTAAAAAACACATTGTTGCTCTTAAATTCAAGCACTGTATTGTTTATTGCAAGGTCAAACGGTATCTCAGAGATAAGCGCGAATATAAACAGTCTCGCGGCATATTTTTCCCTGCTGTGCGTATATTTAAAGCCCTCCACAAGCAGAAAGCAAAAAACAGGAAAGGCCATGCGCCCTATAGAACGCATGACCCAGTAGATATCAATAAGCGTTTGTCCACCTATCCCGTTATTTATCATCCGAAGAATAACCGTTGCCGCAGTATGGTCTATAAGCATGGTAAAAATGGCTATAAGCTTAAGCGTGCTGCCACTGATACCGGGCTTTGCGATAACTTTTTCCAAAATCCTATACTCCTGCCATATTTACGGTAATCCTGTCAAGATGCCAGATATCGTCCACATACTCCTGGATTGTTCTGTCTGATGAGAACTTTCCTACATTTGCGATATTGAGCAGTGCACTCTTTCTCCATGCGCTCTTGTTCTTGTAATAATCATTAATCTTCTGCTGTGCATTTGCATATGAGCGGAAGTCTGCGAGGATAAAGTAGCGGTCAGCCACCTGTCCCTGCTGTGGATTGAGCAGTGAGTTGTAAAGCTCCCTGAAAAGCTCATGGTCATTTGGTGAATATGTGCCGTCTACGAGCTGGTTTAATACCTTTCTAAGCTCGGCATCGTTGTTGTATACATCAACAGGATTGTAGTCATGTCTGTTCTCGTGTGAGATGACCTCATCAGAGCTCATTCCAAAGATAAACATGTTGTCAGCTCCAACCTCATCGAACATCTCGACATTGGCACCATCCATGGTTCCGATGGTGAGTGCTCCATTGAGCATGAACTTCATGTTTCCTGTTCCTGATGCCTCCTTGCTCGCTGTGGAAATCTGCTCGCTGACATCTGCTGCCGCAAAGATAATCTCGGCATTGGATACCTTGTAGTCCTCGATAAATACTACCTTGAGCTTGCCACCAATAGAAGCATCGTTATTTATCACATCAGCCACACTGTTGATGAGCTTGATTGTCTTCTTTGCATTTCTGTAGCCTGCTGCTGCCTTTGCTCCAAAAATGAATGTTCTCGGATAGAAATCCATAGACGGATTTTCCTTGATCTTGTTGTACAGATACATCACATGAAGGATATTCATGAGCTGTCTCTTGTACTCGTGAAGTCTCTTAACCTGCACATCAAAGATAGAATCCGGATTTACATCAATACCATTGTGCTCCTTGATATACTTTGCTAAACGCACCTTGTTTGCTCTCTTAATCTCAGCAAACTCCTGCTGTGCAACAGGGCTGTCCACATAAGCCTTGAGCTTTGAAAGCATTGAAAGGTCTGTAATCCAGCCGGCTCCTACCTTTTTTGTTGCCCAGTCTGCAAGGAGTGGATTTGCATGTGCTAAGAATCTACGCTGTGTGATTCCGTTTGTCTTGTTATTAAACTTCTCAGGGAACATCTCATAGAAATCATGAAGCTCCTGATTCTTAAGTATCTCTGTGTGAAGCTTTGCAACACCGTTTACAGAGTAGCCTGCAACGATAGCCATATTTGCCATCTTGACCTGTCCGTCATAGAGGATTGCCATCTTTCTTACCTTGTCCTCATTGCCCGGATATCTCTCGTTAATCTGGATCACAAATCTTCTGTTTATCTCGTCAACAATCTGGTATACACGTGGAAGCAGTCTCTGGAATATCTCGATTGGCCACTTCTCAAGTGCCTCAGCCATGATTGTATGGTTAGTGTAGGCTACACATCTTGTAGTGATATCCCATGCATCATCCCATGGCAGATGCTCCTCGTCAACAAGGATTCTCATAAGCTCTGCAACTGCAACTGTAGGGTGTGTATCGTTCATCTGGAAAACGACCTTATTCGGGAGATCCTTTAAATCGCTGTGATGCTTTTTAAACCTGGCAAGTGCACGCTGGATGCTCGCTGATACAAAGAAATACTGCTGCTTTAAGCGAAGCTCCTTGCCCTTTACATGGTTATCGTTTGGATAGAGCACCTCAACAAGGTTTCTCGCAAGATTTTCCTGCTCGACTGCCTTGTCGTAGTCACCCTGGTCAAAGGACTCTAGAGAGAAGCCGTTCTTTGGCTCGGCATCCCATATCATAAGTGAATTAACCACGTTGTTGTCATAGCCGACTATAGGCATATCATAAGGCACTGCAAGCACTGACTGATAGTCCTTCTGCTCAAAATGAAGCTCTCCGTTTTCATCTGTGCTCTCCTGCACATATCCGCCAAACCTGACCTCATAGCAGTACTCAGGACGACGAAGCTCGAATGGATATCCGTCCTTGAGCCAGTTGTCAGGCACCTCTATCTGGAAGCCGTCTGAAATCTGCTGCTTGAACATACCATATCTGTATCTGATTCCACAGCCGTATGCAGGGTATCCGAGTGTGGCAAGTGAATCCATGAAGCATGCTGCCAGTCTTCCGAGTCCACCATTTCCAAGTGCCGGATCCGGCTCCTGGTCCTCGATAGCATTGATATCCACGCCGATCTCATCGAGAGCCTCCTTGACCTCCTTGTATGCTGAGAGGTTTATAAGGTTGTTGCCCAGAGCTCTTCCCATCAGAAACTCCATGGACATATAGTAAACAACCTTTGGATCATCCTTATCCATCACTCTCTGTGTGGCAATCCACTCATCCATGATGACATCCTTTACAGCCTCTGATACAGCCTGATAAAGCTCCTGCTGTGTGGCATCATCTATAGTCTTACGATATTTATTTTTTAAATTGTCTGATACAGTCTTAATAAACACCTTTTTGCTAAACGTATTATCTCTCATATTTTTCCTCCTTATGGCACTAAAAGGGAGCAAATTAATGCTCCCTCTCGCGCAGAGATTATTGTTTTTCAACTGCAAGCTTAACAGCCTCGCCATTAATCTTCCAATCCTTTTCATAGCCCTTAAGATCGCCTGATTTAATTGATACGGCAAGAACCTCGGTTTTGATTTCATCACCAAACTTTTCAAATACATTTGAAAGCTTCTCATCTGCCTCGTATGTCACAGCGATGTGATCCATGACCTCAAAGCCTGCGTCCTTACGCATTGTCTGGATCTTACTGATGATTTCTCTTACGAAACCTTCCTCGATAAGCTCAGGAGTGAGGTTGGTGTCAAGGACAACTGTGATATTGTTGTCAGACTGTGTCACATAGCCCTCCATCTGAGTCATCTCGATAAGTAAATCCTCTTTAGATAATACAACTTCATCGCTAATGCTGTCAAGCTTGAGAGAGCCGGTGCTGTTAAGCTCCTCCATAGCCTTATGACCATCAAGCTCAGCTAAAACTGACTTAATCTGGCCAAGATATTTACCATACTTAGGTCCCACTGTTCTAAGCTGTGGCTTGAATTTGTAGGTAGTATAGTGTGACACATCATCAGTGAACTCAACCTCTTTTACATTGAGCTCGTCTGCGATGATATCCACATAAAATTCATCCAGCTTTTCCGGTGCCTTTACGAACATTTTACCGATTGGCTGACGATTTTTGATATTTGCCTCGTTACGGCATGCACGTCCGAGTACTACAACCTTCAGTACCTCGTCCATATCAGCCTCGAGCTTTTTGTCAATCAGCTTCTCATCAACTACAGGGTAGTCACACAGATGGATTGACTCCGGTGCGCTCTTATCAATAGAGCAGACGAGGTTTCTGTAGATATCCTCAGTCATGAAAGGAATCATAGGTGCTGCTGCCTTTGATATGGTGACAAGTGCTGTGTAAAGTGTCATGTATGCGTTTATCTTGTCCTGCTCCATGCCCTTTGCCCAGAAACGCTCACGGCTGCGGCGTACATACCAGTTACTCAAGTCGTCTACGAACTCCTGAAGGTACTTTGCAGCCTCCGGAATCTTGTAATTTGACAGGCACTCATCCACTCCTGCCACTGCTGAGTTGAGCTTTGAAAGAATCCACTTGTCCATTACGGCAAGCTTATCATACTCAAGGCTGTATTTTGTAGCATCAAAATTGTCGATATTTGCATAAAGCACAAAGAATGCGTATGTGTTCCAGAGTGTTCCCATGAACTTACGCTGTCCCTCAAGCACGAGCTTTCCTGAGAACTTCTTTGGAATCCATGGAGCCGATGCTGTATAGAAATACCATCTGATGGCATCTGCACCGTAAGTCTCAAGTGCGTCAAACGGATCTACCGCATTGCCCTTTGATTTTGACATCTTCTGTCCGTTCTCATCCTGTACGTGTCCAAGCACGATAACATTCTCATAAGGAGCCTTGTTGAAAAGGAGTGTAGACTCAGCCATGAGTGAATGGAACCATCCACGTGTCTGGTCAACTGCCTCTGAGATAAACTTGGCAGGGAACTGCTTCTCAAATACTTCCTTGTTCTCGAATGGATAGTGGTGCTGTGCAAATGGCATGGCTCCTGAATCAAACCAGCAGTCAAGCACCTCAGGTACACGGTGCATGTCCTTGCCACACTCAGGACACTTGATTGTCACAGCGTCGATATATGGTCTGTGAAGCTCTACCTCTGCAGCCTTTGGATCTCCTGCTTTTTCAGCGAGCTCTGCACGGCTTCCGATACACTCTCTGTGTCCGCACTCACACTCCCAGATATTGAGTGGTGTGCCCCAGTAACGGTTACGTGAAATAGCCCAGTCCTGTATATTCTCAAGCCAGTTTCCGAAACGTCCCGAACCGATAGACTCAGGAATCCAGTTTACTGTATTGTTGTTTCTGATAAGGTCATCCTTTACCGCTGTCTCCTTGATGTACCATGACTCTCTTGCATAGTAGATAAGAGGCTTGTCACATCTCCAGCAGTGTGGATACTCATGCTCAAACTTAGGAGCATCGAAAAGCTGCTTTCTGCCGCTTAAGTCCTTTAATACCTCAGGATCTGCATCCTTTACCCACATACCGGCAAATGGAGTCTCGGCTGTGAGCTCTCCCTTGTCGTTTACAAACTGTACGAATGGAAGGTCATAGTTTCTTCCGACGTTGGCATCATCCTCACCAAATGCAGGCGCGATATGAACGATTCCTGTACCGTCTGACATAGTAACATATGTGTCACATGTCACGAAGAAGCCCTTCTTTCCCTGCTTGTCAGCAACCTGCTTAGCGCAGTCATAAAGCGGCTCATACTCCTTGTACTCAAGATCCTTTCCTTTGTATGTCTCAAGCACCTCATATGCCTTTTTGCCTGCCTCAGCATCCTCTTTTGAAAGAAGCTGTGAGAGCACCTTGTCTGCAAGTGCCTCTGCCATATAATATGTGTAGCCGTCAACAGCCTTTACCTTTACATATGTGTCATCAGGGTTCACACAGAGTGCCACGTTGCTTGGAAGTGTCCATGGAGTTGTGGTCCATGCGAGGAAATATGCATCCTCTCCTACTACCTTAAAACGTACTACTGCTGATTTTTCTTTAACTGTCTTGTAGCCCTGTGCCACCTCCTGTGCTGAAAGAGGTGTTCCACAACGAGGACAGTAAGGAACAATCTTGAAGCCCTTGTAAAGAAGACCCTTGTTCCAGATTTCCTTGAGAGCCCACCACTCTGACTCAATGAAATTGTCATCGTATGTGACGTATGGATTGTCCATATCAGCCCAGAAGCCTACGGTGTTGGAGAAATCCTCCCACATGCCCTTGTATTTCCATACAGACTCTTTACACTTCTTGATGAATGGCTCAAGTCCGTAATTCTCAATCTGATCCTTGCCGTCAAGGCCGAGAAGCTTCTCCACTTCAATCTCAACAGGAAGTCCGTGTGTATCCCAGCCTGCCTTACGTGGCACGTATTTGCCCTTCATGGTCTGGAATCTTGGAATCATATCCTTTATGGTACGTGTCTCAACATGTCCGATGTGAGGCTTTCCGTTTGCTGTAGGAGGTCCATCATAGAATGTGTATGTCTCTCCTTCTTTTCTGTTTTCCATGGATTTTCTGAAGATATCGCTCTCTCTCCAGAACTGCTCTGTCTTCTTCTCGCGTTCAACGAAGTTCATATTGGTGTCAACTTTGTTGTACATGACTATCTCTCCTTATTCTGTATTGTTCGTGAACATCCCGGTTTATGGAATATTCATTAATAAAAAAGGCACCCATTCCTGTAATTAGGAACGCGTGCCTGATACGTCTATACCACCTATTACAATGTACTTAAGGAAAATACCCTTGCATACCCGCCCCCTGTAACGTAGGGAATACGTCAGAACCTACTCTCGCAGCACTGTATAGCGATTTTAGCCTGCGGCTCAGAAGTGATTTTCAAAATGACAATACTCATACCGGCTCTCACCAATTCCGGCTCTCTTTGACTTTCCTGCCATATCTACTGTCTTCGTCACTGCCTTTTACTAACTGTGTCTAAGTATATAACTGAAAAGCCACTGTTGTCAAGGTGTAATTGCTTCTGTAATAATTGATAACTAATTAATATATGCCATCATACTCAAAATTCTGATAATCAAAATCGTCATCATCAAAAGAATCATAATCATAATCGTAATCCTCATATGAATCGTCATCATTGTAGTACTCATAGCCCTCGTCAAAGCCCTTCATGAACTCCTTTTCGAAATCTGTGCTTACGCTCGAGCCTGCTACAACCCAGAATATGATACTGACTATAACTGAGATAGCGGCTGTTGCTATACCAACTATACCAAACGCCTTGTTGTTGCCCTTTATGATATGTATAATACCAAAAATGATAGCAAGCAGAGCTGTCACATAATTGATGCATGTACAAAACAGTACAATAGATGCGATTCCAAGTACCATGGAAGCTATACCAAAGCCATTGCTGTTCTTTGGTGGCTGATTGTATGGATTTGCTCCATACTGTGGCTGATTGTAGGCTGTCTGTCCGTATGCTGTCTGATTATAGCCACCCTGTCCGTTTGGCTGCTGACCATACTGTGCCTGTCCGTAAGCTGACTGATTAAATGAACCCTGGGCATATGTATTCTGGTTGTATGCGCCCTGGGCATTTTGATTCTGATTGTATGCACCCTGGGCGTTTGGATTCTGGTTGTATGCGCCCTGATTTGCATAGCCATATGCACCGCCCGGATTATTGACATATCCATCTGTGCTGCCTGTCTGGTCTGCTGCCTGTCCATATGCGTATGCATTCCCACTTCCCTGCTGGGATACAGACTGATTATATGTGTCTGTCGGCTGGCTGTATGTGTCCTGCGGCTCGCTGTATGTGTCTGAGCCATTTGCTGCACCTGCAGACTGCCCGAATACACCTGTATTGTCCGGTGTGCCTGACGACTGGTTGTCATTGTTCATAAAATTGTTATCGTCCATAACTTCCTCCATATATCCTATGTGTTTATGTTTCTATTGTGTTAGAGATATTTTATCATATATTACGATAATGTAAATATTTTTATCATAAAAATATATGTAAAAACGGCAGGAGCAACTGCACTCCTGCCATGAATATGAAAATCGTATTTACTGCTCCTGGAAAACGAATTTCTCCTCAAGATCTTCCTCGCTCTCCTCAACAGAGTTTTTGAGGTCATCTGCAAGCAGATAGATATTTTCCAATACCTTCTTGCACTTTGCCATGCTCTCGACTGTGGTATCCGCCATGCGAAGTCCCTCTGTTGAAGAAGCTGCTACCTCTTCTCCGGTAGCTGAAAGGTGTGTGATATTGTCTGATATGACTGTTGTAGAATCAAGAATCTTTTTGATACTCTCCTCAGCCACATTGATATCCTTCATCAACAGCTCAACGGCCTCTCCCATTGCATTGAACTTATCTCTTGTATCGTCGATAAGCTCATTCTGCTTCTCAACCGATGATACAGAGTTCTCGATGCTCTCATTTGCACGCCTTGTGTCCTCATTGAGCTTGTTGATAATCTCTGTAATATTGGCTGATGCATCCTTTGTCTGCTCTGAGAGCTGTCTGATTTCATCGGCAACTACCGCAAAGCCTTTTCCTGCTTCACCGGCTCTGGCAGCCTCAATTGAAGCATTGAGTGCAAGCAGGTTGGTCTGGTTTGAAATATTGATAATCGACTCCACGAAGCTCTTTACTTCCTCTACCTTGGCTGTGAGGCTCTGGATAACCGACACTGTCACATTGCTTGCCTCTGCCACGTTGTTGGCCTGCTCCTTGAGCTCTTCCACAACATCAGCTCCCTGCTTTACAGTCTCATCAGTCTGGCGTGAGGCATCAATCATAGCCTTGATTCCACTCTCAGCATTATCTGTATTTCCCTGAATATCAACACACATAGCCGCCTGCTTCTGAATAGCCTCCGCTGTGCTCTCTGTGCTGTCTGCTATTTCCTGGATGGAGCTGTGGCTTACTGCAACTGCCTCATCAAGATCATTTAACATGGTCATGGCCTCATCAAAGTGCTTTGAAATATTCTCCGCAACCAAAACCATCTTCTTATTGCTGTCCAGCTGTGCCATGGCAGACTCTTTGATTTCTTCCATGTTCTCATTGAAGAATTTGTTAAGAAGCATGGTAATACTGTCTGACGCATATCCCACAAGTACAAGAACAAATACTGCTATCACATCATTCTGAAGAGCTGCGCCCCCTGTTCCAAGCTGCATGACAAGTCTGATAACACTGGATATGATTATAACTCCATTCATCACCATCATCATCTTTATATCCAGATATATCATTGCTGCAATAACAAGCGGCAGGGCATATGTCCATGTACCGACTGTTAAGTTGAGCAGTGCGATAATAAAATATCCTGCTGTCATAGCGCCCACGAGCATAAGTGCACCGGTTCTGCTGTCTCTTTTTGTGATAAATGCAATGACAGCTATTACTATTACTGCTATTGCCGCAACAAGCTGTATAATTATCCTTGTGGCATCTGCCTCTTTTGTCCCAAAGGCCGCAAATAACGTAAATGCTATATATGCAAATACTATGATTGCCGCGAGGAATACACGTTTGTTGGCTCTGTTATACTGTTGACTGTTCATAAAATCCCCCTTCTTTTGTTTGAGTTTTTAAAGTAGTTTTATTATACAACATTTTTTTATAATAATCCACTATTTTTTAGTGCCAACGTACTATTTTTTATAACACTATCCTTGAAGGGCTAAGCCTTCTCCTTCTCCTCGTCCTCTCCCCAGAAATCCACCGGCTCATAGTCCTGCAGCTTTGCTAAAAAGCCCTTCTGCTTAAGCTCCTCCTGTATGGCATCAAGCACCTCTTCACTCTCCGCACATATTGTGTGATAGTGATAACCGGAGGTTACATTTTTAAGAAGGCTGGACTTTCCTGTACGGATTTCCTCGAGGTAATTTCTGATGTCGCGTCTGGACTTAATGTCCATATGGGCGCGGAGCACTCCGTAGACCTTGTGATACACAAACACGTCCTTCACATGACCTCCGGCATCAACTATTGTTGAAAGCTCCTCCTCTACTTCATCATCCTCGTGAACCACCTTTAATACTCTCGAATACTGCTTGTCAGCCTGTATCAGATATCCTCTGTTTGTCGAAAAAATCGCGGCTCCGTTTGCTCGAAGCAGTGCTATGTCCTGCACTATCACCTGACGACTCACATCAAGCTCCTTTGCAAGCGCAACTCCCGCCACAGGCGACTTTGACGAGGACAGAATATTTATTATTTTTTTTCTTCTCTCATCACCGTTCATTTTCGTTCCTTTCTGTAAAAACATTACTGTCACAGCCTCGTGTGACCGGCAGTTTAAAATCTATACTGCATGCAGATTTTTAAGTGATAAATCCATAATAGGTGCTGAATGTGTGAGTGCACCACTCGATACATAGTCTACACCAAGACCCTTTATTCTTTCAATGTTTTCTTTGGTAACATTTCCCGAAACCTCGATTTCGGCTCTGCCGTCAATGTAATCGATACACTGCTTTAAAAGCTCTGTGGACATGTTGTCGAGCATGATAATATCGGCACCGGCTTCAACCGCATCCTTTACCATATCAAAGCTCTCTACCTCAACCTCAATCTTTCTGACAAAAGGGGCATAGGCCTTTGCCATGGCGATTGCTTCCTTCACACCGCCTGCAGCTCCGATGTGGTTATCCTTAAGAAGCACTCCGTCTGAAAGATTGTATCTGTGGTTGTTTCCACCGCCGACTCTGACTGAGTATTTTTCAAAGATTCTGTTGTTTGGAGTTGTCTTTCTGGTATCTAAAAGCCTGATGCCTGTGCCCTCTAAGAGTGCTGCAACCTGACTGGTGTATGTGGCAATTCCACTCATGCGCTGCAAATAGTTGAGCGCAGTTCTCTCTCCGCATAAGAGCACTCTGATATCTCCGTAAACCTTGCCGATAAGCTGCTTATTTGCTACCTTATCGCCATCCTTCACGTAAAACTCTACCTTTGTGTCCGCATCAAGCAGTGTGAAAACTCTCTCAAAAACCTGCAGTCCACAGATGATTCCGTCCTGCTTGCAGATTAAATCCACCTCTCCTGCCTGCGGATGTGGCATCACGCTGTTTGTGGATACGTCCTCACTTGTGATGTCCTCCTTTAATGCGCTTAATATGAATGGGTCTACGTTGAGGCCCAGTGTTACCTGATCGTACATATATTTTGATTCCTTTCGTTGCATTCTTTGCATTTTTACTTTTTATTTTATATTACGGTTTCGCACTTTTTATGCTGTGTGGTGCCGGGGTAGTACGCAGTATATTCCTCTGAAAAATATGAAGTCAGCCACGGGATTTCTTTTGGATAGTGCTTTGTAATTTGCCACTTGTTCGCATTAACTGCGTTAATGGACCCCCGTGGCAGTTCATATTTTTCTTCGGAACACACTGTGTACTCTCCGGCTTCCCAGTTTTTGAGTGCGAAACCTGGTTTACTTGATTCTATGCCTGAATATAGGCAATGCCTGATTCGACAGTCTCTTCTGCATCTGCGCCGGTGCGGCCCTCTATAGCCTCCATGGCAAGCCTTCTGTATTCTCTCTCTACAGCTTTTTCATCGTTGTAATCTGCCAGATTGATGCTATCTGCGGCCTTTTGGGCTGCTATCTCATCATTTACAAAGCCAAGCTCAGCCATCTGTCCTGCCGCACGCTTTGCAAATACCAGACTCTCTAGCAGTGAATTGCTTGCAAGACGGTTTCTGCCGTGCACTCCGTTGCAGGCGGTCTCTCCGACTGCATAGAGATATTCCATGGATGTGCAGCTATGGTGATTTACCTTGACCCCACCCATGAAATAGTGCTGTGCCGGAACAACAGGGATAGGCTCTTTAAAGACATCATATCCCATCTCCTTGCAATGTTCAATGATATTCGGAAAATGTGATACAAGCTCATCCCTTGGAATGGTACGCAAATCCTCCCATACAAAGTCTGTGCCGTCCTTTTTCATCTGCTCACGGATTTTGCCGGTAAGCACGTCTCTTGGTAAGAGCTCATCGACAAACCTGTTCATGTTCTTGTCCAAAAGCTTTGCACCCTCACCTCTTACAGACTCAGATATGAGGAAGCTTCTGTCCTCATGCTTTTTCGTGTAAAAGGTCGTCGGGTGAATCTGCACATAGTCAGGATTTTTAAGCTCTATGCCATGCTTTTTTGCAATGGCAAGCGAGTCACCTGTCAGATGCCTGAAATTTGTTGAAAATCTGTACAGTCCTCCGACTCCGCCACAAGCCATGACAGTGTATGCAGCCGTCACCTTTTCCAGCGTGCCATCCTGTTTTCTGATGATGGCGCCATAGCATTTGTTATCCCTTTCGATGATATCAACCATCGTCGTATACTCCATGAGTGTCACATTTGAAAGCTTCTTAACCTGTGCAAGCAGTGTGCTTGTTATCTCTTTTCCGGTCACATCCTCATGGAAAATAATTCTGTTGTGTGAATGAGCTCCCTCTCTCGTATAGGCAAGTGAGCCGTCATCATTTCTCGCAAAATCTGCTCCATATGAAACAAGATCCTTCACCACCTCAGGTGATGAGTTTATCATTATCTCAACCGACTCCTTGTCATTCTCGTAGTGGCCGGCCTTTAAGGTATCCTCAAAAAAGCTGTCGAAATCAGACTGCTCCTTGAGCATGCACATGCCGCCCTGCGCCAGATATGAATCATTGCTCTCAAGATCTGACTTTGTTATCAGTGTAATTCTTATGTCTCTTGGAAGCTTAAGCGCACAATAAAGACCTGAACAGCCGCTTCCCACAATAAGTACATCTGTATTCATAGTATGTTACCTCTTTTATTTGCGATTTACTGTAATGGGCGTATTATAACACTAAAATTTACAACTGACAAGACACCTGTAAAACTTTTGTGTTGACAGCCGGTTTACAGCTAAGTATAATGACAAGTAACTTATTTATTTACACTAGGATTTCAAGAGGTATATCATATTATGATGACAACAAGAGAATTACAGGATGAAATTATCCGATTAAAGAAGGAAAATGATATCTGTATATTAGCTCACGCTTATCAGAGTCACGAAATACTTGAGGTTGCCGACTTCACAGGCGACTCATACGGACTCAGCAAGCAGGCTGCCACAGCACCACAGAAGAATGTGCTCATGTGCGGTGTCCGCTTCATGGCAGAGACCTGCAAGATTTTATCGCCTGACAAGCATGTGTTTTTGTCAAACAGCGCAGCAGGCTGTCCTATGGCTGAGCAGCTTGATGTAGAGCTCTTACAATCGTTAAAGGCCAAGAACCCTGACTATACAGTGGTTGCCTACATAAACACCACATCAGAGCTAAAAACCATATGCGATGTGTGCGTCACATCATCATCCGCTGTAAAAATTGTTAAAAATATTGACAACGACAAGATTCTTTTCATCCCTGACTGCAATCTGGGCGCATGGGTTGAGGAACAGGTTCCGGAAAAGACCTTCAAATTCGTACATGGTGGCTGTCCTACTCACCTGCGCATGTCAATAGCAGATGTTGAGAGAGCAAAAGCGGCTCATCCTGCTGCAAAGCTTCTCGTACATCCGGAGTGCCTTGCCGAGGTTTCAAAGGCTGCAGACTATATCGGAAGCACCACCGGCATCATTGACTATGCTAAAAACAGCACAGACAAGGAATTTATCATCGGAACAGAAAACAGCATACTGCAGCACTTACAGTATGAGTGCCCTGACAAGAGCTTCTATCCGCTCTCAAAGGACTGCGTATGCCACAATATGAAGCTCACTACCCTGATGGATGTATACAATTGTGTTAAGGGAGCAGGCGGAGAAGAAATCATACTGCCTGACGATATAAGAACAAAGGCCAAGGCCTGCATAGATACCATGCTCACACTTGGAGAGTAATTTAATTACTTACAATATTAAAAAACCACAGGTCATCTTTTTTGATGCCCTGTGGTTTTTTTAATTAATTGATGATAATACCTCATCTGAATAATACTTATTTCACATCCGTCTAATTAAATCCAACAACCTTCTGCGACAGCTTATACGCACCGATAGCTACCTTCCTGCCACCCTTGCCCGGTAGGTTCATTACCTGTCCCATGACACCATGGCGCAGTTTCTTATAGGTCTGCTCATCATGCTCCTTCATGTAGGCCCACAGCTCATCCTTCTTTGCCATGTTCTCATCTGTGCCTGAGATAATTGCAAGAATAGTAGATATGGTCGTGATAATCTCCAGATAGCTGTACATATACTTCCTGCACATCTCATTTTTTATCTCGTGCAGATTTACATCGTCAAACATAATCTTATTTACACGAATCTGCTGATCGATACGGCGTATCATGACCTGCTCATTGACCGACTGGTCATCGCGTCCGATAAAATATCTGTAGAAGTCCACATCCAGATAGTACATTGTGCGCACATACGGCAATGGCTTGTATACATAGATATTGTCCACGTAAAAGGTATGCTTCGGAAGCTCAAGTCCACAGCTTCGCAAAAGCTCTGTCCTGTATATTACCGAATGCATCAGTATGTAATGTCCCTTGTGGATATGCTTTATGTCACTCCAGGTAAATACCTCATTTCTCGGAAAGCCGGTCTGACGCATGACCTTTTTACGCCTTGCGCCCTCCTTCTCATAGACATAGTTGGCAAGAAGCATATCAATCTGTGTATCCTCCTGCTCAAACTCCCTGAGCTTATCCAGTATCTTCTTATATGAATCGAGATCCACCCAGTCATCACTGTCCACAACCTTGAAATATTTGCCCGTGGCATTTTTAAGGCCTGTGTTTACCGCCTGTCCGTGTCCTCCATTCTCCTGGTGTACAGCCTTTACTATATCAGGATATTCGGCTGCATATCTGTCAGCTATCGCTGCTGTCTCATCCTTTGAACCGTCGTCAACAATAATTATCTCCACATCATCTCCACCCGGCAGGATAGACTCTATACAATGCTCCATGTAGTCCTTTGAATTGTAGCATGGGATTGCAAAACTTAGTAATTTCATCTTTTTCCCCTTGTAAAAAAAATAATATCGCTGTTTGATTATGCATAAAATTTTGTCCTATATGCATTATCAAATACCGATACTATAATTATACACAAAATCATGATATTGTCTAAGGGTTTTTTTTAGTACCTTAGGCACACATATTTTGTTCATATTTTGTTTACAGAAAAGTGAAATTCAAAACACACGGTTTTCACAATTGATTTGTATACTAACATCATAAACGAAAGATACAAAACAAAAGCAACAAAACATATTAATTACGCAATACTCATACTAATCTTTTTCATATATAGCCGATGCAAGCCACATGCATCGGCTTCCTCTTTATATATCAGCTTCTCTTTATCTTACGTGAAGCTGTCTTTTCAAACTCACTTTCCCGCACTTTAAGGCTATAGATACGCTTGTAGGCAGGTGCCTTCACATTGTATCCATCAATCAGCTCCTGCAGAGCTGACCTTATATCGGCAATACCGGCATTTTGAGCATACTCGCTGTCCGGGAAAATCTCAGCCTCAATCACGCCGTCTGACTCACGCACTATGATTTCCTTTATGAGATGATTCACGCTCAGAGCGTTTTCAAGCTCCTCCGGCGACACATTCTCACCGTTTTTGGTGATAATCAGATTCTTTCTTCTTCCGGTCAGATAAATATATCCATCCTCGTCCACATAGCCCAGGTCGCCTGTGTGAAGCCAGCCGTCAGACAGTGTTTCCTCTGTCTCCTTTGGCATCTTGTAATAGCCCTGCATCACGCTTGTACCGCGGACTAAAAGCTCACCGTCAACTGTTTTTGCCTCACAGTTTGGCATCAGCTTGCCTACAGAGTTTTTGCGGATATCCCAGCTTAGATTGGTGCTGATGACCGGAGAGCACTCTGTCATGCCATAGCCCTGCAATATAGTGATGCCAAACTCTGCAAATAAATCAACATAGTCAGGATTCAGATATGCCCCGCCACTGCAGATGGTATTAAGTCTCTCTCCAAATATCTTTTTGCGGACCGGCTCTGCCGGAAGTCCTGCTGCCCTTACCTCCTCGAGCTTTCTGGCAAATGTCTCAATCATAAGAGGCACCATAAGAATCATATCGGGAGCAAAAAGCTGTATATTTTTTGCCATGCGCATGATGGAATCATTGATGCAGATTACAGAGCCCAGTGAAATTCCCTTCAAAATATCCATGCTCAGACAGTATGCATGATGAATCGGAAGCACAGACAAAATTACCGTGTGCGGTGCAATTTTCATATCAAGGCAGGTAGCATTTTCAGCCAGGTTGTTCTGCGTCAGCATGACTCCCTTGCTCTTTCCGGTGGTTCCCGATGTAAACATGATAGTGCAAAGCGCATCCTCTGCCACAGCAGGCTCATAGCTTCCCCTGTTGTCATCTATAAGCCCATTAAACGAAAGCACCTGAGGACAATGCTCTGTACTGTTCATAGACACATACACATTTATATCATGACAGCTTTTAGCTGCGGCCTCAGCCACATCAGCACGTGCCTCATCAAATATAAGCATCCTCACATCGGCTCTGTCCAAAAGCTCACATATATCCGCTGCCGGAAGCGATGCATCGATTGGAACCGCAACACTTCCGCTTTCTGTGACTGCCAGATATGACACTATCCACTCATATGATGATGGACCGATTACAGCGATATGCTGCCCCTTTTTGCCAAGCTTTTCGATGGCATTGGCAAAGCTGTCTGTGTCATCCTTAAGCTCACTGTAGGTCCTTGCCTCTATCTCATTTTTGGATTTTTTCCATCTTATCGCGTCATCCGCACCGTAATTCTCTTTTGCATATGAAAGAATTTCAGGAATTGTGTGAAATAACATATTTTCTCCTATCCGCGCCCATTATGCGTCTTTTAATGTCTCAAGATAATCTATTGCTTCCTGTACTGTGCGGATTTCCGCTGCCTTTGTCTGCTCAATCTCCACATCAAAGGTATCCTCAATCTCTCCGAGCATGCTCATGAAGTCAAATGACGTAAAACCCAAATCCTCCATAAAACGTGACTCTTCGTGCACATCAGCCGGCTGAACATCAACATAATTACAGATAATTTCCACTAATTCATCAAACATAATAATCTCCTTTTACCTAATACGTTTCCTAATCCACTACACTAATTTTATGATTTCACCTATTGTAAGCTCAGGGTTTTCTGCACCCTTGAACATGATTTTGCACAGGTAGTAGTACATATACTCAAGCTGCTTTCTTGAGACAGCCTTAACCTGATGCTCGAAGCTGAAATCCAGTCCATTGTCCTCAGGGCGGTGCATTACCGTAAGATACATAGCCTGCGTGGTCATGCCGTTCGGATACCACTTAGTCTTGTATTTTATATCTCCGAGGTCATTTAAGCCCTTTTCCTTTAAGGTCATAGGCTGATATGTAAGCGACATCGGCTCATAGGTAAGCCCTGCCTTTGGCTGCGGATATGTCTTTGAACGCAGTGCAAAGTACTCTGTCGGGTTGTAGTTTGCATGGCGAAACAGCTCGTTTTGCTTATCCCTGATGGTATACACGGCATCGATAAAGCGTACATCCTTTGAAAAGCTCGTCCTAAACGGAAACGAATGAATACGTGTGCCGCCTGACCTCTTCTCCTTTAGTGTCGCACGTCTGGCGATGGCATTGTTTACGGAGACATCATCAAAGCCGTTTTCCTTCTGGAAAAATGTCCTGATGCCCATAAGCAGCAGACATGCAAGCGAAACATGATATTTCTCACAAAAATCCATAAGACGCTTTGTCGGCTCAGCCTCCAGATGAAAGATATCAAGCGCTGAGGTGACATCATCCGATACATTGAATGCACTCCTTAGCTTGTCATCATGCATCAGCTTCCTTGCCGTCTCAAGCTTTGCTGTGCCGTCGATTCCGTTGTAGATTGGCTCCGACTGTCCGATAAGCTTCTCAAAGAACTCTCTGTCCCTAAGCTGTGCCTTGCTTCCGGCTTCATACGCCAGATCCTTCTTAAGCTGCTCGATATATGAGCACATATCCTTTGGAAAAGGTACTCCCTCGTACATGGCATTGCAGTATATCTCAATAATGTCCTTTAAAAATGCAATAAGTGACTGCGCATCAACCACCATGTGATGACCTAAAAAGTACACTCCATTAAAGCCATCAGGCATCTTTATCATCACGATTTTGGTCATAGGAGAGTCCTCAAACTCAAACGGCACCTGTGTCCAGCCTTGCATTTCATTCTCTGCCTCCTCCATGGTCACATCAGTAAAATCCCTGAAATCGACAGTTCTCTCATTAAGATCCTCATCCACATCCGCAATATACTGATAGCACTCTCCATCCTTATCCCTTGTAAAACGGATACGCATGGCCTCGTTTCTGGCATACGCGTAGTTGATTGAATCCCTTAGCACGTTCCAGTCAAGCTCCGTGCCGATTGTGAGGCTTGTACCGATATTGAGTACTGCCATATTCGGACAGTACTTTGCGTAGTACAAATGAAATTTTTGTGCAACTGTAATCGGATATACGTTGTGTCCCTTTCTTGTCTTCATCATCTCATAACTCCTTCCAAAAATTTATCAAGTGCATCCTCGAAAGCCTTCGTATTTCTGTAATAACTCTCGCAGTGTCCGGCGCCCTTTACTATCAGCTTTGTCTTTTGTGACGCGCAGCTTGCATAAAGCTCATCACACATGCTGCATGGCACAAATGTATCCTTATCACCATGGATAAACAAAATAGGCTTCTTCGCCTTTTGCACCTCTTTTGCGGCATTACAGTCATCAAGCCCATATCCTGCCATTTTCCTGTTCACAAAATCTGCAATCTGAAGCATCGGAAAAGCCGGCAGATGGTACATGCTGTGAAGCACATGTGTAAAAACAGCCTTAGGCGATGTAAATGCACAGTCTGACACAATTCCCTTCACCTGCTCTGGCAGATTAAGCCCACTTGCCATAAGCACCGTGGCACCTCCCATGGAATTTCCCATCAGCACTATCCTTATGTCATTGCCTGCTTTTTTAATCATCCAGTCAATCCACTTGAGCGCATCATAGCGGTCCTTGCAGCCGAAGCCTATGAATTTACCCTCGCTTTGTCCGTGCGCCCTTGCATCTACAAGCAGCATACTATAGCCCTTCTTTAAATAGTAATTGGATATGCTGCTGTAATCGGACATGGCTTCACTTGTGTAGCCGTGGAAGCATATGACAGCTTTATCCGGATTAGTGCCATCTATCCCAGGAAAATATGTGGCATGCAGTCGTAATCCATCATCAGACTTAATCCACACATCCTCATGAGTCTGTGCTCTCATCCACTCTCCGCGCGGCTTCATAAAGCTGTAATAGCTCTCCCAGTCAACCCCCGACATCTTCATCGTGCGCTCCTTTTTTGCATTGTAGCGCATCATGGTTCTCCTGTAGAAATAAGCACTGCCGCCTGCCTCTGCTGCAGCAATACCGCCTAAAACACCTGCAATTATTCCCCACTTCATCCTAATCACCTACGCCTTCTTACTGTCTATAATCTGCTTCAGGCGAAGCGCCTTATCAATATTTCCCTCCACCTTGAGCTTGCCTGTTGTAAATGCAAGAATCGGATCAAGCTTTCCTTCTGCCAGCTTGAAAAGAGTCTCAGCGCTGCATATAAAAATCGCATCCCTGTCAAAATACTCATACGGCTCCACTGCCAGCACGCCATCCTTTACCTCGGCATAGAAAATTCCCTCTGCCTCTCCTGTTATATTGAACTGAAAAGCAAGATGCTCACTTATATCGCTCACATCAGAATCCATAAACAGTCCCTTTACCTTTGAAAACATATCTGCATAAGTCATATCAATTCTCCTTTTCGACCATCGGTCAACTCGTTACTTAATTACAGTATCACTTTTTCGACTTGCGGTCAACATAAATATTTTCACTTTCAAACTATTCTAATATTTTTTCATAAACTATCCAAACATTTTTAAATGGGCTGTAATCGTTGCTGGTCACACTGTCAGGTGTGAACAGTAACTCATTATCCCCCAAACTAATTACCCCGGTAAAATTTCATGGAAGAATCACGTGGATTGTGCTAATATATTAAAATAGACGTAAATAATATAAGAGGAACCACTATGCCACATTCCACCAGACCAAATTCAGAAAAATACGAGAAGATACTTGAAGCGCTAAGAACCCTTTTAGAAACCAAAAAAATATCCCAGATATCTGTCAGCGAAATCGCCCAGACAGCCGGGATAGGCAAGGGTAGCATATATTATTATTTTTCATCAAAGGAGGCTATCTTTGATGCACTTGTGGCAAAAAGCTACGAGGAGCCGCTTGCCACTGCAAAGGAGCTTGCAAAGCGCACCGATATCTCTCCGTTTGTGCGCATGGCGATGATATTTCAGGCGTGCCGCAACTCCTCTGCCGCCTTTTTAAAAATCCAGTCCGATGCCGGAAACGGTGTGCAGGAGAATGCATTTTTGCACAACAAATACATCAATTACCTGATTACCGAGCTAAAGCCGGTGACCGGTGAAATCATAAGGCAGGGAGCAGCTGAGGGACTTATCGTGTGCCAACAGCCTGATGCGCTTGCAGAGATTGTGCTTCTTGTGCTCGTCGTAAAGCTTGACAATACACTGATTCCGTCCACAAAAGAAGAGACCGAACAGACTATCTCAGAGCTCATCTCGCTACTTGAGAAGGGCACTGACAATCCTGAAGGGTCTCTAAATTTCCTGCGTGTCTAAGGACACTATTTATGCTTTTTTCTAAAAAAATATTGGACTATTGCTGCCGGAATGATTCCTCCCGCTAAAATCATTCCTTTTGTAAGCGCCGGTGTTTTACGTACAACGTGCGGTGACCTTTCCTTACTGTATCCTACATATATAGGCTTTTCTTCTTTGTCTGTGTAGTCTGCCTTTATATATCCGATAGCATTATCCCTATCCGGTACATATACCCTGATTATATTATCACGCATATCACCATTAAAAGCTTTATATGCTACCACTATCTCATAATCTGAGTGATGCGGCAGATACTCAAAAAAATACTGTCTGTTATCAACGCACCATAACAAAAGCCATATTACAAATACCATAATAAGTGTTCTCATGTCTTCTTTTTCATTTGAATTTTCCATAATCAAACACGCCTCTATTTTCATTGTCTATAAACGTACTACGCCAACTCCGGCACTCTGTAGCCCGCCTCACTCATTGATTTTTCAAACTCATCCAGTGACATTCCAAGCTTCTCTGCTCCTCTGTTCACCGAATAGTCCCCATCCTGAACCGATAAAAATATTTCTGTACGTCGTCCGGTCTGAATGCCCGTCTCAATTCCAGTCTCAATGCCAGTCTTAATTCCAGCCTTCATACCTTCTCTTCTTTGTTCCTCACCATACTCTTTTGCATACTCTTTTGCATATTCCATTGCGTACTTTCTTACAGCTTCACTCATAGCACCACGTCCTTCCTTTTCTTTATAATAAG